>Ga0049070_1000036_pt1 | contig 173987 bp, 164 predicted proteins | sample FECB22metaG_FD_56243 | JGI IMG/M metagenome (GOLD analysis project Ga0049070, IMG submission 56243) | Cyanobacterial communities from the Joint Genome Institute, California, USA - FECB-22 | ecosystem: Environmental > Aquatic > Thermal springs > Hot (42-90C) > Microbial mats | place: USA...
CGGCGCCGTGCAGCGCGAGGAACTGCCCGCTCGGCGCCGTGCAGCGCGAGGAACTGCCCGGTCAGCGGAGGGGCATGCGGGAGGCGACCCGGGCGACGACGTCCTGGTAGCGCGCGCCGGCGAGCCGGGCGAACTGGTGGATCACGTGGGCGTCGAGGCCGACGAGCACGCGCGCCTTCCCGGCCAGCGCGCCGTCGAGGATGATCGCGGCGGCGCGGTCGGGCGACATCTTCGCGAGCTTCTTCTCGAAGAGCGCGTCGATCCGGGCACCGTCGAGGCCCGCGGCCTTGCGACCGTGGCGGCTGATCCCTGTCCTGACGCCGCCCGGGTGCACGCACGTCACGGTGACCGGGTGCCCGGCGACCAGCATCTCCTCGCGGATGGCCTCGGTGAGCCCGCGGACGGCGTACTTGGTGGCGTTGTAGGCCGACTGTCCCGGCACCGAGACGAGGCCGAAGAGCGAGGAGATGTTCACCAGGGCGCCGTCGCCGGAGGCGATCAGGTGGGGGAGGAACTCCTTGGAGCCGTGGACGACGCCCCAGAAGTTGATGCCGACGATCCAGTCGAGGTCGTCGTAGGTCAGGTCGGCGAAGTCGCCGGTGGCCGTCACGCCGGCGTTGTTGACCACGAGGTTCACGCGGCCGAACTCCTCGACGACCCAGGCCGCCCACTGGCGTACGGCGTCGCGGTCGGAGACGTCGACCACGTCGTGGCGCACCTTGGCCGCGCCGGCGTGCTCCACGAGCCGCACCGTCCCGGCGAGGCCCTCGGCGTCCCAGTCGGACAGCGCGAGCAGGGCGCCGCCGCGGGCAGCGCGGACGGCCAGCGCCCGGCCGATGCCGGAGCCGGCGCCGGTGATGACGACGACCTTGTCTGCGACAGATGTCAGGCTCATGCGCGCGACTGTAACTCGGAGTTACCGACCCTGGACAGGTGCCGCTGGAAGACGGACCGTGATGGTCGTGTCGCCCGGCGAGCTCGCCAGCGCCACGGTGCCGCCGTGCGCCTCGACGATCGCCCGGACGAGCGCGAGCCCGAGGCCCGCACCGCCGGCCCGCGTGCGGGCGGCGTCGCCCCGGACGAAGCGCTCGAAGGCGCGCGGCGCGAGGTCCGCGGGGAAGCCGGGGCCGTCGTCGTGGACGGTAAAGCCGTGGGGCGTGCCGGTGACGGTGATCGTGCTGCCGGCGGGGGTGTACTTCCGCGCGTTGGTCAGCAGGTTGGTCACCACCTGGTGCAGCCGGGCCGCGTCGCCGGTGACGGTGATCGGCTCGTCGGGCAGCGCGAGCCGCCAGGAGCGCTCGCGGTCGACCACCCGGGCGTCGTCGACGGCCTCGAGCAGCAGCCGGGAGAGGTCGACCTGCCTGCGGTCGAGCGGTCGGCCCGCGTCGAGCCGCGCCAGCAGGAGCAGGTCCTCGACCAGCGCCGTCATCCGTGCCGACTCGGTCTCGACCTTGGCGAGGGCGGTGCCCGCCGTCTCCGGGCGGTGGCGGGCGAGCTCGGTGTAGCCGGCGATGGTGGCCAGCGGCGTGCGCAGCTCGTGGGAGGCGTCGGCGACGAACTGCCGCACCTGCTGCTCGCTGCGGTGCCGCGTGGCCAGCGACGCCTCGACGTGGTCGAGCATCGTGTTGAGCGCCGACCCCACCTGGCCGACCTCGGTGCCCTCGTCGGTGAGCCGCGCGGGGACCCGCTCGGCGATCTGGATGTCGCCGGAGGCCAGCGGGAGCTCGGCGACCCGGTGGGCGGTGGCCGCGACCTCGCGCAGCGGCGCCAGCTGGCGGCGTACGACCCAGGTGCCCACCCCGGCCGCGGCGAGCACGCCGAGCAGGCTGGCCAGCAGCTCGAGCTGGACGAGCCGCTCGACCGTCTCCCGCACCTCGCTGCGCGGCAGGCCGGCGACCACGGTCCCGCCGGGCACGTCGGTCACCAGGACCCGGTAGCTGCCGAGGTCGGGGAGGTCGACGGTCTGCGGGTCGCGGTCCGCGCCGAGGCCGTCCAGCGCGCCGAGCTGGGCCTCGTCGAGGGCCGTCGAGGCGGAGAATCCCTCGCCCTCCTGCTCCGAGAGCACGAGGCCCCAGGGCTGACCGGAGTCGGGGTAGTAGGCCTCCAGCGACCCGAACTGCTGGCCGGGACCGAAGTCGTCGCCGTCGCGATCCGGCCGGCGCGGGCCGACGGCGAAGCGGGCGGCATCGCGCACGTCGGCGTCGAGGCGCTGGTCCAGGTTGTGCTGCATGGCCAGCGTCGTGGCGGTGCCGATCAGCAGCGCGGACACCGCGACCAGCACCACGACCACCGCCACGAGGCGGGCGGTGAGGGTCAGCGAGCCAGGGCGCAGCCGGCTCACGGCGCCGGCTTCAGGACGTAGCCCGCGCCGCGCATGGTGTGGATCATCGGCTCGCGCCCGGCGTCGACCTTCTTCCGGAGGTAGGAGATGTAGAGCTCCACCACGTTGGCCTGCCCGCCGAAGTCGTACTGCCACACGCGGTCGAGGATCTGCGCCTTGCTGAGCACGCGGCGCGGGTTGCGCATGAGGAAGCGCAACAGCTCGAACTCGGTCGCGGTCAGGCTGATCTCGTCGCCGCCGCGGTGCACCTCGTGGCTGTCCTCGTCGAGGGTGAGGTCGCCGACCACGAGCACGTTGCGGGCGTCGGCCTGGGCCGCGGTGCCACCGCGACGGATCAGCCCGCGCAGCCGCGCGACGACCTCCTCGAGCGAGAACGGCTTGGTGACGTAGTCGTCGCCGCCGGCGGTCAGCCCGGCGATCCGGTCCTCCACCGCGTCCTTGGCGGTGAGGAAGAGGACGGGCACGTCGTTGCCGTCGGCCCGCATCCGGCGCAGCACCTCGAGGCCGTCGAAGTCGGGCAGCATGATGTCGAGCACCACCGCGTCGGGGCGGAAGTCGCGCGCCGTGGCGACGGCGTCACGGCCGCTGTGGGCCATCTGGAGGTCCCAGCCCTCGTAGCGCAGCGCCATCGCGAGGAGCTCGGCGATGTTGACCTCGTCGTCGACGACGAGCACGCGGACGGGAGACCCGTCGGGGCGGGTGAGCTGCTGCATGGGCAGCATCCTGCCGGGGATTCCTGTGGGATTGCTGTGAGGATCCTGTCCTCAGGGCAGCCTCTGGTGGAGCCGGCCCGCCTGCTTGGTGAGGTGGGTCCGCTCGGCGAGGTTGGTCGCGAGCGCGGCTGCCTCGGCGTAGAGGCGTGCCGCCGTCGCGAGGTCGCCGTCCTTCTCGGTGAGGTACGCCGCTGCCGCCCGGTGGCGGGGCAGCCCGGGGTCGACCTCGGCGAGTGCGGCGAGCCCGGCCCGGGCGCCGTCCGCCTCACCCACGGCGACGGCGCGGTTGAGCCGCACGACCGGGCTGTCGGTCAGCGCCAGCAGCTCGTCGTACCACGCCACGACCTGCACCCAGTCGGTCTCCTCGGCGGTGCGGGCGTCAGCGTGGAGCGCGGCGATCGCGGCCTGCAGCTGGAGCTCGCCGCGCCGCCCGCGGGCCAGCGCCGCCTGCAGGATCCGTACGCCCTCCTCGATGAGGTCGGTGTCCCACAGGCTGCGGTCCTGCTCGGCCAGCGGCACCAGGCTGCCGTCCGCGCGGGTCCGCGCCGGTCGGCGGGCGTGGTGGAGGAGCATCAGCGCGAGGAGGCCGTCGGTCTCCTCGCTGGTCTCGTCATCGGCGCTGAGGCGGGCGAGCTCGCGGGTGAGCCGGATCGCCTCGGCCGCGAGGTCGACGTCGCCGGTGTAGCCCTCGTTGAAGACGAGGTAGAGCACCCGTCGCACCGTGTCGAGGTCGCCGGGCCGGTCGAACGACTGCCCGGCCACGGTGCGCTTGGCCCGGCTGATCCGCTGCGCCATCGTCGCCTCGGGCACCAGGTAGGCCTCGGCGACCTGCCGCGTCGTGAGGCCGGCCACCGCGCGCAGCGTCAGGGCGACCGCGGACGTCGGCGACAGCGCCGGGTGCGCGCAGAGGAAGAACACGCGCAGGGTGTCGTCGGCGGCCCGGGTCGGCCCCGGCCCCGGCTCGCCGTCGACCGCGAGCTCCCGCCGCTGCCGCGCGGTGTCGGAGCGTACGACGTCGAGGAACCGCCGCCACGCGACCGTCACCAACCAGCCCTTCGGGTCGTGCGGCGGCGCGTCGGGCCACGACCTCAGGGCCTCGACGAGGGCGTCCTGCACCGCGTCCTCGGCCGTCGCGAAGTCGGCTCCGCGACGGACGAGGATCGCGATGACCTGGGGCACGACGCCGCGCAGGACCGCCTCGTCCACGAGGTGGCTCACTCGATGGTCTCGGAGTGGTGCTGCAGGAACGGCCGCACCTCGAGCCACTCGTGGATCGGCTTGCCACCATGGCCCGGGGCGGCGGAGAGCTCACCGGCGAGCTCGATCGCCCGGTCCTGCGACTCGACGTCGATCACCATCCACCCGGCGATGAGGTCCTTGGTCTCGGCGAACGGGCCGTCCACCGCCGGCGGCCTGCCGGGACCGTCGTGACGGACCCACATGCCCTCGGGGGCAAGCGCCTGTCCGTCGACGAACTCGCCGGTCTCCCGCAGCCGGTCGGCGAAGTCGTCCATGTACTGGATGTGGTCGTCGACCTCCCCGGGCGTCCACTGGTCCATCGGGACGTCGTTGACCCCGGCGGGGGCGCCTCGGTAGTGCTTGAGCAAGAGGTACTTCGGCATCTCGGCCTCCTTGTCAGGTGCGGCCCATTGTGGCCGCGTCCACCCCGGGGACGGAGCCGGCCGCGGGTTCTCGACATCCAGGGGCGAGGAAGTCTGGGCGATCTCAGGGACGGGTCACAGGTCTCGCACAGGCACCGCGCGCACGATCGCTCCATGACCGACGACAAGCGCCCCGACCCCCAGCCCGACGACGAGACCCAGCCGGTACGCCCGGGCGCCACGCTGCCGCCCGCACCGGGGGCCGGTGCTCCTGCGGGTGGTCCCGAGCCGGCCCCGGTGCCCGCGGCAGGTCGCCGCGGGTTCCGCGAGCGCCTCCGCACATTGCGCCGCTCCGAGGGCGGCGACCGGTCGTTCGGCATGGCCGCCCTCGTCGCCTCGGCGCTGGCCGGAGTGATCGTCGGCGGCGTCGGGCTGGCGGCGGTGCAGGCCGTGACCGACGACCACCGCGACGGGCCCGGCTGGGGCGAGCGCCACGGCCCGGCGGGTCGCGACCTCGGCGGCGGCGACGACCGGGGCCCGGGCTTCGGCGGCCCGGGACGCGTGCCCGGCCAGCTCCAGCCCACGACGCCGCCCGACGAGGACGACGACTCGAGCTCGAGCTGACTCGTCCGGTCCCCGTTGATGGATTTCCACTCGCACGAGTGGAAGTCCATCGGGAGCTGAGCGTGAACGCGCTCGTCATCGCCTGAAGTCCCACTCGCTCGAGTGGAAATGCAGCGGCGGAGGTCCTGCGGGAAACCGGGTTGCCGCCGTGGGCGAGAATGGCGCCCGTTGTGAAGATCTCCTATCCCGCCGAGCTTCCGGTCTCCGCGCGCCGTGACGACATCGCTGCGGCCATCCGCGACCACCAGGTCGTGATCGTCGCGGGCGAGACCGGCTCGGGGAAGACCACCCAGCTGCCCAAGATCTGCCTCGAGCTCGGCCGAGGCGCGGGCCGCGACAACGGCGGCGGGCTCATCGGGCACACCCAGCCCCGCCGGATCGCCGCGCGGTCGGTGGCGGAGCGGATCGCCGAGGAGCTCGGCACCGAGCTCGGTGACGTCGTCGGCTACCAGGTCCGGTTCACCGACCGGACGTCGAAGGCCAGCCGGATCAAGCTGATGACCGACGGCATCCTGCTGGCCGAGCTCCAGCGCGACCGCGACCTGCGCAAGTACGACACGATCATCATCGACGAGGCCCACGAGCGAAGCCTCAACATCGACTTCCTGCTCGGCTACCTCAGGCGGCTGCTGCCGCGCCGGCCGGACCTCAAGGTCATCATCACCAGCGCCACCATCGACGTGGAGCGCTTCGCCGCGCACTTCCGGGCCCCGGTGGTCGAGGTCTCGGGTCGTACGTATCCCGTCGAGGTCCGCTACCGCCCCCTGCTCGAGCTGCCCGAGAACGACGAGGAGGGCGAGCCGGTCCAGCGCGACCAGACCGAGGCGATCCTCGACGCGGTCCGCGAGCTGTCCGCCGAGGGGCCCGGCGACGTGCTCGTCTTCCTGCCCGGCGAGCGCGAGATCCGCGACACGGCGGACGCCTTCGACTCGTTGAAGAGCGACCGCCTCGAGATCGTGCCGCTCTACTCCCGCCTCAGCGCCGCCGACCAGCACCGGGTCTTCTCCAGCCACCCGTCGACGGTGCGCCGCGTCGTCCTGGCCACCAACGTCGCCGAGACGTCGCTGACCGTGCCCGGCATCAGGTACGTGGTCGACACCGGCGTCGCACGCATCAGCCGCTACTCCGTGCGGACCAAGGTGCAGCGGCTGCCCATCGAGCCGATCAGCCAGGCCTCGGCCAACCAGCGCTCCGGCCGGTGCGGGCGCGTGTCCGAGGGCATCGCGATCCGGCTCTACTCGGAGGAGGACTTCGAGGCGCGGCCCGAGTTCACCGACCCCGAGATCCTGCGCACCAACCTGGCCAGCGTCATCCTCCAGATGGCCTCGCTGCGCCTCGGTGACATCGCCCGCTTCCCCTTCGTCGAGCCGCCCGACCGCCGCAACGTCAGGGCCGGCACCGACCTGCTCGAGGAGCTCGGCGCGGTCTCCACGGCCGAGCCCCCCGCGCACCGTCATACGGAGGGGGCAACCGCTCGCCCCGACCGTATGACGTCCCGCGGGGGTCAGGGGAAGCCCCAGGGTCCGCGGCTGACGAACGTCGGCCGCCGCCTGGCCCGGCTCCCGATCGACCCGCGGCTGGGCCGGATGATCCTCGAGGCCGAGCGCCTCGGCTGCGTGCGCGACGTCCTCGTCATCGCCGCCGCGCTCTCGATCCAGGACCCGCGCGAGCGTCCGGAGGAGCAGCGCGCGCAGGCCGACCAGCTGCACGCCCGCTTCAAGCACGAGTCCAGCGACTTCCTCACCTGGCTCAACCTCTGGCGGCACATCAAGGAGCAGCAGAAGGAGCTCTCGTCGAGCGCCTTCCGCCGGATGTGCAAGCGCGAGCACCTCAACTACATGCGCATCCGCGAGTGGCAGGACTACGAGTCCCAGCTGCGACAGGTGTGCAAGGAGATGGGTCTCGCCGTCGGGCAGCCCTCCGACCTGCCCGACGACGACGGCATCCACCAGGCCCTGCTGTCCGGCCTGCTCAGCCACATCGGCGCGCTCGAGGAGCGCGAGAAGGGCAAGCCGGGGGAGCGCAAGCCGATGCGCGAGTACCTCGGCGCCCGCAACGCCCGCTTCGCGATCTTCCCCGGCAGCGTGCTCAAGGGCCGCAACCCCGGCTTCCTGATGAGCGCCGAGCTGGTCGAGACCTCCCGGCTCTGGGCCCGGCAGAACGCAGCGATCAACCCCGAGTGGGCCGAGCGGCTGGGCGCCCACCTGGTCAAGCGCACGTACTCCGAGCCGCACTGGTCGCGCAAGCGCGCCGCGGTGATGGCGCGCGAGCGCGTCACGCTGTACGGCGTCCCGCTGGTGGCCGACCGGCTCGTGTCCTACGGCAAGGTCGACCCGGCACTCGCCCGCGAGCTCTTCATCCGCCACGCGCTGGTGCAGCGCGAGTGGGACTCCCGCCACCGGTTCCTCGCCGAGAACACCCGGTTGCTGGAGGAGGCCGAGGAGCTCGAGCACCGGGCCCGCCGGCGCGACATCGTCGTCGACGAGGAGACGCTCTTCGACTTCTACGACGCCCGCGTGGGTGCCGAGGTCGTGAGCGGCCAGCACTTCGACCAGTGGTGGAAGCGGGCGCGGCAGAAGCGCCCCGACCTGCTCACCTTCGACCCGGCGATGCTCACCCACGAGACCGCCGACCAGGTGCGCGCCAACGACTTCCCCACGCAGTGGCAGGACTCCGACGAGGCCGGCCTCACCTTCCCGATCAGCTACCACTTCGAGCCCGGCTCCGCAGACGACGGCCTCACCATCGACGTCCCGGTCGCGACCCTCAACCGCATCGAGGCCGACGACTTCTCCTGGCTGGTCCCCGGCCTGCGCGAGGAGCTCGTGACCGAGCTGATCCGCTCGCTGCCCAAGAACCTGCGCATCGCGATGGTGCCCGCCCCCAACACCGCGCGCGAGTTCCTCGCCGCGACCCCGCCGGGCGCGGAGCCCCTGCTCGACGCGCTCGAGCGCTTCGCCCGCAGCACCCGGAGCCTGGTGATCGACCGCGAAGCGTGGGACTGGAGCAAGGTCCCGGCGCACCTGCAGCCGACCTACCGCGTGCTGACCGAGGAGGGCGCTGAGGCCGGCCGGGGCAAGGACCTCGACGCGCTGAAGGAGCCGCTGCGTCCCACCTTCGAGCAGGCCATGGCCGACGTCGCCGCCGACTCGGGCGTCACCGCGACCGGAGCCACCAGCTGGACCTTCGGCACGATCGAGGAGTCCTTCGTCCAGCGCCGTGCCGGCCACGAGGTCCGGGGCTTCCCGGCCCTCGTCGACGAGGGCGCGACCGTGGGCCTGCGCGTGCTCGCGACGGCCGAGGAGGCCGCCGCGCACCACCGCCTCGGCGTACGCCGCCTGGTGCTCCTGGCGCTCGGCCCGGCGCCGTCGGTGGACGACGTGCTGGCCGCGGCCGGCCTCGACCAGCGCGCCAAGCTCGCCCTCGTCGGCTCGCCCTACCCCTCCGTGGGCGACCTGCTCGCCGACCTGCGGGCCGCGGTCGTCGGCGAGGTCGTCGACGCGCGTCCGACGGTGCGTGACGAGGCGTCGTACGACGTCGTGGTCGCGGCCGCGCGCGACGCCGTCGCCACCGGGCTCAGCGCCGCGGTGCACGACGTGATGCGGGTGCTGGAGGCGTGGCGCAGCACCGACAAGGCGATCTCCGGCCGCGCCGACCTGATGACGCTCCCCGCGCTCACGGACATGCGCGGCCAGGTGAGCCGCCTCATGGCGCCCGGCTTCGTCGGCGAGGCCGGCACCTCGCGGCTGCGCGACTACCCGCGCTACCTCGCGGCCGTCACGCACCGCCGTGAGCGCCTCGACGCCCAGGTCGCGCGCGACCGCCAGCTGATGGACCAGCTGTCCGGGCTGCAGGAGGCCTGGCTCCACGCGGTCGCCGCGCTCCCGGACGGCCAGCCGCTGCCGGAGCACCTGCGTGAGTCGCGGTGGCTGCTCGAGGAGTACCGCGTCTCCCTCTTCGCCCAGCAGCTGGGCACGGCCACGAAGGTCAGCGACCAGCGCATCCGCAAGGTGATGGCCCGCGCCGCAGGGGCGCACTAGCCTTCGCCGCATGAGCGGGGAGGTGGCGCTGGCGCAGCAGGTCGAGGCCCTCGTCGAGGACGGGTACGCCGGGGTCGTCCGCCTGGACGTGGCGGGGGAGACCGTGCTGCGCGCGGGATTCGGGCTCGCCGACCGGGCGCACGGGCGGTCGATGACCCCCGACACCCGGCTCGCCGTCGCGAGCGGGTCGAAGACCTTCACCGCGCTCGCGGTGCTGTCGCTGGTCGAGGAGGGCGTGCTCTCGCTCGACGCCCCGGCCCGCGAGTGGCTCCGCGACGACCTCCCGCTCGTCGCGGACGACGTCACCGTCGAGCACCTGCTGTCCCACCGCTCGGGGATCGGCGACTACCTCGACGAGGACGTCGACCTCGACCGCGACGCCTACGTGATGCCGGTCTCGGTGCACCTGCTCGCCGACACCGAGTCCTACGTCCCGCTGCTCGAGGGCCACCCCACGAAGTTCGCCGCCGGCACGGCCTTCTCCTACTGCAACCAGGGCTTCGTCGTCCTCGCCCTGCTCGCCGAGCGGGCATCGGGCACGCCGTTCCACGACCTCGTGCGCGACCGCGTGACCGAGCCGGCCGGCATGCGCTCGACGGCGTACCTCCGCTCCGACGCGCTGCCCGCCGACGCCGCGCTCGGCTACGTGGAGCTGGACGGCGAGGTCCGGTCCAACGTCTTCCACCTGCCGGTCCGCGGTGGCGGCGACGGGGGCGCCTTCACGACGGTCGACGACGTGCACCGCTTCTGGCCGGCCCTGCTCGGTGGACGCATCGTCGCCCCGGACACGGTCCGGGAGATGGTGCGGCCGCACAGCGCGCCCGACGAGGACGGCACGTCCTACGGGCTCGGACTGTGGCTCAGCCCGGCCGAGGGCTTCGTGCAGCTCGTCGGCCAGGACGCCGGCGTCTCCTTCACGTCCGTCCACGACGCGCGGCGCGAGGCCACCTGGACCGTCGTCGCGAACCGCGCCGGTGCAGCGTGGCCTGTGCAGCGTGTCGTGATGGACCACCTCGACCGGCTCGCCGGCCCACCTAGGCTGGCGTGATGACCGGTCGCACCCACCACCGCCCGATGACCCCCGGCGCCGGGTTCTTCGCCGAGATCGCCGGAGGCGCCGATCCGGCGCTGCTGCGCGAGGCCGGCGACCTCGCGGCCACCGTGCTGGTGCGCGGGGCCCGGGAGTCCGACGATCCCGCCGTCGCCGAGCGCATCGTGCACCTGGCCGAGAGCGAGGGCCTCGAGACCCTCGCCGAGGTCTGGTCCGGGGCGCCGGCCGACACGCTCGCCGGCAGCCTGTGGCGGCTGTTCCTGCTCCGGTCGTGGGTCCACGCCGACCCCGAGCGGGTGGCCACCGAGTACGACGCCGGGCAGCGCCGCGTCGACGTCGCCCGCGTGGTCGCGGGTGTCGAGGACCCGCCGGGTCCCGACGAGCTGCGGCGGATGGTCGACGACGTGCTGCGCGGCATCGCGCGTGGCGACTTCGCGATCACCCTGTTCCGGGCGGCTGCGTTCGCGCGGATCGTCGCGGCCGGGCGCGCCAGCCTGGGCGAGTCGGGCCACGACGAGATCACCCGGATGCTGGCGCTCTCGGAGCAGCTGGAGGCCGCCGGACACGGGGAAATCACGGACACGCTGGCCTGAGGAATTACACTGTCCCCTGAGTGCGTCGGGCTGTGGCAGCCCCGGGTCCCACAATAAGCCGCTACGAGCGGTCACGCGCCGTGAGGCGCTCCCGGTCCGGCGCACTCACATTCTTCTCCCGCGAGCTCGCCCCGCCACGGGCCGTAGGGTCGAGCAATGACGCTTCGCTCCCGCCTCGCCGGCCTGCTCCCGAGGGGCGAGTCGTCCTCGGCCTACGCCCCTGAGATCGACGGCGAGCCGGACCCGGGCGAGGTCGTGTGGGCGTGGGTGCCCTACGAGGACGACCCGAGCCAGGGCAAGGACCGGCCCGTCCTGGTGCTCGACACCGACGGCGACGGCTGGACCGGCCTGATGCTCAGCAGCCAGGACCACGACCGCGACGCTGCCGACGAGGCGCGCCACGGCCGCTACTGGATGGACGTCGGCACCGGCGGCTGGGACTCGCAGCGGCGCCCGAGCGAGGTCCGGCTCGACCGGCTGCTCCGCCTCGAGCGCGACGGCGTACGCCGTGAGGGTGCCGCGCTCGACGAGACGATCTTCGCCGCCGTCGTCGAGGCTCGTCGTGGACTGCCCCGATAGGGTCTGGCCGTGTCTCGCTCCTTCCTCCGTCGCACCGCCCTCGTCGCGTCGTCGCTGACCGTCGCCCTGACGACCGCCGCGTGCACGGGTGACGGCGACCCGGACCCCTCGCCGGCGAGCTCGCCCACGCAGCAGCCCACGACCGCGGAGCCGCGCGAGATCGTCTTCGGCGCCTACGGCAGCGACGAGGAGGTGGCGGCCTTCCAGAGCGTCGTCGACTCCTTCAACGCGAGCTCGAAGACGCGGCAGGTCACGCTGAAGTCCTGGCCCGACCACGAGTCCGCCCTCGAGGACGTGCTCGCCGGCAACGCGCCCGACGCCTTCCTCACCTCCCGCATCGATCTCGACCAGCTCGTCGGCGCCGACGCGCTGCAGCCGGTGAGCCTGCTGCTCGACGAGCGCGGCGTCGACTTCGGCGACCGCTTCTCGCGCGACGCCGTCGACGCGTTCGCGATGGACGACGAGCTGCAGTGCATGGCCTACTCGGTCTCCCCGATGGTCATCTACTACAACACCGACCTCGTCGACTTCGACAAGATGGAGCGGCGCGAGCTCGACGTGCCCACGGCCGACGACGAAGGCGTCCGCGACCGCTGGACGCTCGCCCAGTTCGAGGCGGCCGCGCGGTTCGCGTCCCGGCGCGGCGACCGGCGCGGCATCTGGATCGACCCCACGCTCCAGGGCCTGGCGCCCTTCATCTACTCCGGCGACGGCAAGGTCTTCGACGACGACCGCGAGCCCACGTCGCTCGCCTTCTCCGACGACAGCACCCGGGAGGCGCTGAGCCAGACGCTGGCCATCCTCCGCGACTCCACCCTGACGCCGACCAACGCCCAGCTCGCCCGCGCGACGCCGGTGCAGCTGTTCAAGCGTGGTGAGCTCGCGATGGTCGCCGGCTTCCGCAACCTCGTGCCGCAGCTGCGCGACGCCGAGGACCTCGACTTCGACGTCCTCCCGATGCCCACCATCGACAACCGGGCGACGGTCGGCGACATCAGCGGCCTCTGCCTGTCGGCCGACTCCGAGGTGACCGGCGACGCGGCCGACTTCATCGCCTACGCCGTCTCCGACGAGGCCATCGCCACCGTCGCCGAGACCGGCTACATCGTGCCGGCCAACACCCAGGTCGCCGCGTCCCCGGAGTTCCTGGCCCCGCTGGACGAGCCGGCCAACTCCAAGGTGTTCAACTCGAGCATCCGCTACATGGAGGTGCCGCCCTTCATCGACCAGCGCGAGGCGCTGGTCGAGGCCGTGACGCCGCTCCTCGAGCGCCTGGTCACCGCGCCCGGCGTGCTCGACCTCGACCAGGTCACCGAGCAGATCGACGAGGTCTCGCGGACGATCCTGGCGCCGCCCGAGGAGACCGAGTCGCCCTCGGAGTCACCGAGCGAGTCACCCAGCGAGTCACCGAGCGAGTAGCGGCTACTCCGCCTCGGCCCCGAGGATCGCGCCCACCAGGGCGCCGGTGACCAGCTCGGCCTGCCAGGGACGGGCGCCGTAGGCCGCCAGCTGGGCGCGCACCGCGTCGGCCAGGTCGGCCGGCTCCCGGGTCGCCGGCGGTGCCCACATCAGGCGGCGGAGGTAGTCGGGGGTCAGCAGGTTCTCGACCGGCAGGTGGTGGACCTCGGCCAGGTTGAGCATCGACTCACGGGCCGCCTTGAAGCGGCGGTCGGCCACGGGGTCGCGGTCGGCCCAGGTGCGGGGGTGGGGCGGTCCGTCGCCGCGCGGGGCGCGGGAGGGGAGCTCGTCCTCGGACATCTCCCGGACCCGCTGCAGCGCGTCGACCCAGGTCGAGGCGTAGCGGCTCGCGCCTCGACCGTGGAAGCCCTGCGTCGACAGCAGCGCACGGCGGTCGGTCGGCATCGCGGTGGCGGCCACGACGATCGCGGCGTCGGGCAGGATCCGGCCCGGGGTGACGTCGCGCTCGGCTGCGATCGCGTCGCGGGCCTCCCAGAGGGCGCGGGCAGCGCCGAGCGCCCGGCGCCCGCGCAGCCGGTGCACCCCGGACGTACGACGCCACGCCTCGTGGCGCACCGCCGGCTCGAAGCCCAGCAGGTGCTCGAACTCCTGGCGCGCCCACTCGGCCTTCCCGGCCTCCTCGAGCGCGCCGATCATGTGCTCGCGCAGCTCGAGCAGCACCTCGACGTCGAGCGCGGCGTACTCGAGCCAGGGCTGCGGCAGGGGACGGGTCGACCAGTCGGCGGCGGAGTGCTCCTTGCGCATCCGCTGGCCGAGCACGGTCTCCACGAGGGTCGCGAGGCCGACGCGCGGGTAGCCGAGCAGGCGGCCGGCGAGCTCGGTGTCGAAGATGCTGGTCGGGGTGAGCCCGACCTCGCGCAGGCAGGGCAGGTCCTGGGTCGCCGCGTGCAGGATCCACTCGGCGCCCTCGAGGGCCTCCTGCAGCGGCGCCAGCGTGGTCATGCCGATCGGGTCGACCAGCCAGGTGCCGGCGCCCTCGCGGCGGAGCTGGATCAGGTAGGCCCGGTTGGAGTAGCGGTAGCCGGAGGCGCGCTCGGCGTCGATCGCGACCGGGCCGGTGGCCGCCGCGAGCGCCGCGCAGGCCTCGGCCAGGCCCTCGTCGGTGTCCACGACGTCGGGCAGGCCGTCGCGCAGCTCGAGCAGGGGAGCGGGAGGAGCCTCGGCCTCGGGCTGCTCGGCGGGGGCGGGCTCGGTGGCGGTGGGCTCGGCGTCAGGTGTGTCAGGCATCGGCTCAGCTGCCGCGCTGTCCGCGCCGGCTCGGCATGGCCGTGACGCCCTCGGGCACCGGCGGCAGGCCGACGGCCGTGCACATCAGCTCGCCCCAGGCCTCGACGTGGGGCGTCATGTCGAGGGCGCCCGCCTCGTCGACCGTCGGCGTCCACGACGCGCGGATCTCGACCTGGGCGGTGCCGGGCTCGTCGGCCATCCCGCCGAAGCTCTCGGTGGTGACGCAGGTGACCGTGCCCGACGCGGCGTGGAAGTCGGCGCCGTGGGCCTCCAGCGCCTCGGTCAGCCACGACCACCCGACCGCGGCCAGCAGGGGGTCGGCGCCGAGCTCGGGGTCGAGGTCGGCGCGGGCGTAGGCCACGCAGCGGAAGGTGCCGTCCCACGCGTCGTTGCCGGCGGGGTCGTGCAGCAGGATCAGCCGGCCGGTGCCGAGGTCCTCCTCGTCGACCGTGACGTCACCGCTCAGCGCGGACGACCAGGGCGCGATCCGCTGCGGGGCGGGCATCTCCTCGCAGAAGACCTCCGGGCGCAGCGAGGCCTGACGCATCGACTCCACAGCCGCGCGGAACTCAGCCGGCCCAGCCGCGGCAGCACTGCCCGGGTGGGTCTCGTGACGGGCCACCATTCGTCCAGAGTAGGCCAGCCCGCAGCCTTGCCGATGTGCCGCCACGCCGCCTGACCTGCGAAGATTCTGCCGTGACCGACGCCGTTCCCGCCCCCCATCCCGGACTGGTCGACAGCCCCTTCCTCAGGGCCGCGCGCGGCGAGGAGCCGTCGCACACGCCCGTGTGGTTCATGCGGCAGGCGGGCCGCTCGCTCCCGGAGTACCTCAAGGTGCGCGAGGGGATCGGCATGCTCGAGTCCTGCATGGACGCCGACCTGGTCACCGAGATCACCCTGCAACCGGTTCGGCGCTACGGCGTCGACGCGGCCATCTTCTTCTCCGACATCGTGCTGCCGCTCAAGGCCGTCGGAGTCGACCTCGACATCAAGCCGGGCGTGGGCCCCGTCGTCGCCTCACCGGTGCGCACGCTGGCGGACGTCGAGGCGATCCCCGACCTCACCGCCGAGCACGTGCCCTACATCTCGCAGGCGGTGCGCCAGCTGACCGCCGAGCTCGGCGCCACGCCGCTCATCGGCTTCGCGGGCGCGCCGTTCACGGTCGCGTCCTACCTCGTCGAGGGTGGTCCGTCGAAGGAGCACGCGAAGACCAAGGCGATGATGTTCGGCGCCCCCGACGTCTGGGACGCGCTGCTGCGCAAGATCGCCGGCATCGCCGCCGCCTACCTCCGCATCCAGGTCGAGGCGGGCGCCTCGGCCGTGCAGCTCTTCGACTCCTGGGCCGGTGCGCTCACCCCGGCCGACTACCGCGCCTCCGTCATGCCGCACTCACAGCGCGTGCTCGCGGCGGCCGGCGAGCTCGGCGTGCCGCGCATCCACTTCGGCGTCGGCACGAGCAACCTCCTCGGCCTCATGGGCGAGGCCGGCGCCGACGTGGTCGGTGTCGACTGGCGTACGCCGCTGGAGCAGGCGATCCCGCTGGTGGGTGACCGCGTCGTGCAGGGCAACCTCGACCCGACCCTGGTCTTCGCGCCCAGGGAGGTCATGACGGCGCGTGCGGCCGAGATCGTCGAGGCCGGCCGTGCGGCCAAGGGCCACATCTTCAACCTCGGCCACGGCGTGATCCCCTCCACCGACCCCGACCAGCTCAGCGCGCTGACAGACTTCGTGCACGGCTGCTGATCGGCGTCACCGGCGTCAGCTCGAGCGACCCGAGGTAGGCGCGCGCCTGGCGCACGAGCGCGGCCTGCAGGTCGTGCAGCGGCTCCGAGGTGCGCTCCGCGCGCCGGCGCAGCATCAGCAGCGTGACCGTCGTCTGGTCGGTCCGGATCGGGCGGGTCGTGAGCACCCCGGCGCGCACGAGCGGGTCGGCGACGATCGAGAAGTCCGGCAGGACCGAGATCCCCAGCCCGGCGGCGACCATCGCCTTGCCCATCTCCGCGCCGTCGGTGGCGTACGTCGTCGCGGGAAGCCTGCCGGCGAAGAGGCGATGGGCGTAGCGGTGCATCACGAACCCCGGTCGCATCAGCACGTGCGGCTCGGCGCGCAGGTCCTCGACGCCGACCTCGTCCTGGGCCGTCAGGGGGTGGTCGGCGCGCAGGCAGGCGACAGGCGTGCCCTCGATGAGCTTGTCGGCGACCAGGGTCGCCGGCACCTCGTCGCCGGGGAGGACGTTGACCAGGCCCAGGTCGAGCGAGCCCTCCGCCAGGCCCTGCTGGATGTCGACCGCACGGGCGTTGACCACCTCCACGCCACCCGAGCCGTGCCGGGCGTGCAGGTCGCGCAGCGCGGGCGCGAGGAGGCTCGACGACGCGGTGTTGACGGTGCCGATGCGCAGGTCGCGCCGGCGTACGGACTGCTGGCCCGCCGCCTGCCGCAGCCGGTCGACCGCCTCGAGGACCTCGGTCATGTTCTGGAGGAGGTCCAGGCCCTGACGGCTGATGCGTGAGCCCGTGCGCCGGCGGTCGAGCAGCGTGGTGCCGAGCTCCTTCTCCAGCTTGGTCACGGCCTCGCTCAGCGCGGGCTGGGAGATGTGCATCGCCTCGCTCGCCCGGCGCAGCGAGCCGTGCTCGGTCACTGCCGCGAGGTACTCCAGCTGTTCGATCCGCACTGTCGCTCCTGCTCTCGTCCGCCCGCGGGCGGAGGTGGTCGGCAAAACCTGCTGCCGGGGTGTCGTGGTTCCCGCATCGTGTTCACTAAAGTCTACTAAGTAACTATACAAAACGGGAGGAACCCACCCATGACCACCCTGCGTGTCCGACCCACCACCCGCGTCCGACCGACCGTCCGGACCGAGTGGGCGCCCGTGCTCGACGCCATCGCCGAGGGCGCCCTCCGGCGCGAGCTCGACGGTGACCTCCCCGTCGAGGCGGTCGCGCTGCTCAAGTCCGAGGGGTTCGGCGCGTTGCGCGTACCCGCCTCCTTCGGTGGCGGCGGCGTGGGCCTCGTCGACCTCGCCCGGCTGTGGATCGAGCTCGCCGCCGTCGACGCCAACCTGCCGCAGGCCTTCCGCGGCCACTTCGCGCTCGTCGAGGACCGGCTCTGGCACCACGCGCGGTCCAGTGACCAGCGCGTGTGGTTCGACCGGTTCGTGGCCGGCGAGATCGCCGGCAACGCCTGGTCCGAGGTCGGGTCGAGCATCGACCTGCCGCGCACCGTGCTGCGCCCCCGCGCGGACGGGTCCTACCGGCTCGACGGCACGAAGTACTACACGACCGGCACGATCTTCGCCGAGTGGGCCGACGTGCACGCCCGGGTGGCCACGCCGGGCCACCCCGACGAGGTCGAGGAGGCCACGGCGATCGCGCTCGTGGACACCCGCGACCCGGGTGTGCGCACGACGGACGACTGGAACGGCTTCGGCCAGCGGGGCACCGGCAGCGGCACGACCACCTTCGACAACGTCGGCGTGCCGGCCGACCGCGTGCTGCCGTTCGAGGAGCGCTTCCCCTACCAGACCGCGTTCTACCAGCTGAACCTCCTGGCCACGCTGACCGGCATCGCCCGGGCGGCGCTCCGCGACGTCGTCGAGGCGGTGCAGACCCGCACGCGCAACTTCTCCCACGCCAACGCGCCGCGGGTGCGCGACGACGCCCAGGTGCTCGCCCTGGTCGGGGAGGTCGCCGCAGCCGTGTACGCCGCCGAGGCGGCCACGCTGCGGGTCGCGGAGAGCATCCAGGCCGTCGCCGACGCCGCGCTCGCCGGCGCCGAGGAGGTCGCCGCGCTGGTCGAGGCCAGCGAGATCGAGTCGTCGACCGCCCAGGTCGTCGTCTCCGAGCTGGTGCTGCGGGCCACCTCCGACATCTTCGACGCGCTCGGCGCCTCGGCCACGGCCCGCCCGCTCGCCCTCGACCGCCACTGGCGCAACGCCCGCACGGTCGCCTCGCACAACCCGCGCATCCTCAAGGCCCGCGTCGTCGGCGCCCACGCCGTCAACGGCACGCCGCCGCCGTACGCCTGGTCGATCGGCGGGACCCGCCGGCGCCAGGAGTGGTCCGACGGCCGACCCGGCCCCACCAGCTGACCGGTCACGCACCGGCTCCGCGAGGGGGTGGAAGGCCCGGCGTGCAAGGCACGGCCTTCCACCCCCTCGACATCCCCGCGTTCGCAATGGCGTGGGTCGGTCACGTTCGCTGGTACTTTTGTCTACAAGATTGATAGAGATTGAGCACTGCTGAACAGCCCGATCGAACCCGCTCCGTCCCGAGGAGAGCACCCCATGAGCACCACCCGCGCCCGCACCGCCCAGCCCCTCCAGTTCGCCTACTGGGTGCCCAACGTGTCCGGCGGACTCGTCATCTCCGACATCGAGCAGCGCACTGGCTGGGACTACGACTACAACAAGCGCCTGGCGCAGACTGCCGAGAACAACGGTTTCGACTACGCCCTGACCCAGGTCCGCTACACCGCGTCGTACGGCGCCGCCTACCAGCACGAGGCGACCAGCTTCAGCCTCGCGCTGCTGCTCGCGACCGAGCGGCTCAAGGTCATCTCCGCGGTGCACCCCTACATGTGGCACCCGGGCGTGCTGGCGAAGTTCATCGCCACCGCCGACCACCTCAGCAACGGCCGTGCCGCGATCAACGTGGTGTCCGGCTGGTTCAAGGACGAGGCCACGAACATGGGGGTCCGCTGGCTCGAGCACGGCGAGCGCTACCGGATGGCCGAGGAGTTCATCTCCTACGTGCGCGAGATCTGGACCGAGGACGACGCGCAGTTCCGCGGCGACTTCTTCCAGCTCAAGGACTTCGACATGAACCCGAAGCCCTTGGACCTCCCGGGGCGCCCCCTGCCGGAGATCTTCCAGGGCGGCAACTCCTCGGTGGCCCAGGAGATGGCCGGCCGGGTCAGCGACTGGTACTTCGCCAACGGCAACACGCCCGACGGCATCGCCGCCCAGATCGAGGGCGTCGGCCGCAGTGCCCGCGCTGCCGGTCGTACGGTCCGCGTCGGCGTCAACGGCTTCATGGTCGCCCGCGAGTCCGAGGACGAGGCCCACGCGACGTTGCAGGAGATCATCGCCAAGGCCAACCCGGAGGCCGTCGAGGGCTTCGGCAACGCGGTCAAGCAGGCCGGCCAGTCGACCGGCGACAAGACGGGCATGTGGCAGGACAGCGACTTCTCCGACCTCGTCCAGTACAACGACGGCTTCCGCACCGGGCTCGTCGGCACGCCCGAGCAGGTCGCGCACCGGATGATCGAGTTCAAGCGGCGCGGGGTGGACCTGTTCCTCCTCGGCTTCCTGCACTTCCAGGAGGAGGTCGAGCACTTCGGCCGCGAGGTCCTCCCCATCGTGCGTGAGCTCGAGGCCGCCGAGCAGGAGCGTGTGGCATGACGACCGCCCCGCTCCTGGAAACGGAGGCCGTCCGGGTCCCCGTCCTCTCCGCCGACGAGGCGATCGCCGCGGCCACCGAGCTGGCGGCCGACCTCGCGGCGACGTCCGTCGACCGCGACCGCGACCGCATCCTGCCCGCCGAGGAGCTCGACCGGCTCTCGTCCTCCGGCCTTCTGGCGATCACCGTGCCCGCCGAGCACGGCGGTGCGGACCTGCCGACCGAGGTGCTCGTCGAGGTGTTCCGGATCCTCGCCTCCGGCGACCCGAGCGTCGCGCAGGTCCCGCACAGCCACTTCGTCTACGTCAACGCGATGCGCCACCAGGGCACGCCCGCCCAGCAGCGCTTCTTCTTCGGCGAGGTGCTCGCCGGCAGGCGGTTCGGCAACGCCCAGTCCGAGGTGGGCACCCAGCACGTGCGCGACATCCGCACGTCGCTGACGCCGGCGGGGCAGGGAAGCTGGACCCTGAGCGGCACCAAGGGCTACAGCACCGGCGCGCTCTTCGCCGACTGGATCCCCGTGCTGGCGCGCAAGGACACGCTCGCGGCACCCGGCACGGGTCCCCTGCACGTCGCCTGGGTCGAGCGCCACGCGCCCGGCGTGAGGGTCACCGACGACTGGAACGGCATGGGCCAGCGGACCACGGCCAGCGGCACCGTCGAGCTCGTGGACGTCGACGTGCCCGACGACCGGGTCACGCCCTACCACCTCACCTTCCAGGGCCCGCAGACCTACGGCGCCTTCGCCCAGGTCCTCCATGCCGCCCTCGACGTCGGCATCGCCCGCGCGGCCCTGCGCGACGCGGCCGAGTTCGTGCGCACGACGTCGCGTCCCTATCCCGACGCCGGGGTCGAGCGGGCCGCCGACGACCCGCTGGTCGTGCAGGCGCTGGGCCGCATGGAGGTCGACGTACGGGCGTCCGAGGCGCTGCTGCGCGAGGCCGGGCGGGCGGTCGACGTCGCCGACGACGACCTGACGGCCGGCACCGCGGCGGCTGCCAGCCTCGCCGTCGCCGCCGTCCGCGCCCACTCCGCCGAGGTCGCCGTCGACGTGTCGAGCCGGCTCTTCGAGGTCTGCGGCACCCGCTCGGCGCTCGACTCGCTCAACCTGCACCGGCACTGGCGCAACGCCCGCACCCACACCCTGCACGACCCGGCCGCGTGGAAGGTCCAGCACCTCGGCCGCCACGTCGTCGACGGCACGCCGCCGCCCAACCACGGCCAGCTCTGACCCCTTCCGAGAGGACTGCAATGAAGTTCCACTGGTTCCTGCCCACCAACGGTGGCGACGGCCGCCACGTCGTCAGCGGCGGCCACGGCGTCGACCACGGCGCCGCCGGCCGGCCCGCGAGCGTGCCCTACCTGGGGCAGGTCGCCCGCAGCGCCGAGCAGCTCGGCTTCGAGGCCGCGCTGACCCCGACGGGCGCGTGGTGCGAGGACGCGTGGCTGACGACCGCCATGCTGGCGCCGCTGTCCGAGCGGCTCAAGTTCCTCGTCGCCTTCCGTCCCGGCCTCACCTCGCCCACCCTGGCCGCCCAGATGGCCGCCACCTTCCAGAACCTCACCGGCGGTCGCCTGCTGCTCAACGTCGTCACCGGCGGCGAGTCCCACGAGCAGCGCGCCTACGGCGACTTCCTCGACAAGGACGGCCGCTACGAGCGCTGCGGGGAGTTCCTCGCCATCGTGCGCCGGCTGTGGGCAGGGGAGGAGGTGACGTACGCCGGCAAGCACCTGCGCGTGGACCAGGCCCGGCTCCAGCAGCTGCCCGACCCCGTCCCGCAGATCTACTTCGGCGGGTCCTCGCCCGCCGCCGGCGAGGTCGCGGCCGAGCACGCCGACGTCTACCTGACGTGGGGCGAGCCGCCGGCGGCGGTCGCGAAGAAGATCGCCTGGATCAAGGAGCTCGCCGACAGGCGGGGCCGGGAGCTGACCTTCGGCATCCGCCTGCACACCATGTCGCGCGACACCTCCGAGGAGGCGTGGGCCGAGGCCGACCGGCTGCTCGCCGGGATCTCCGACGACGACATCCGTCGCGTGCAGGAGGGCTTGCAGCGCTCGGAGTCGGTGGGCCAGAAGAACATGCTCGCCCTCAACCGGGGCAGCCGCGACGGCCTCGAGATCCACCCGAACCTCTGGGCGGGCGTCGGCCTGGTCCGCGGCGGCGCCGGCACCGCGCTCGTCGGCAGCCACGAGGAGGTGGCCGACCTCGTCGAGGAGTACGCCGCCCTCGGCATCGAGGAGTTCGTGCTCTCGGCCTACCCCCACCTCGAGGGTGCCTACCACTTCGGCGAGGGCGTGCTGCCGATCCTCGAGGAGCGCGGCCTCTGGACCAACCCGGCGCCGGCCGCCGGCCGGTCGTCCGTGCCCTTCGGTGGACAGCGGGCGGCGTCATGAACGCCCGTGTCGCCGTCGTCATCGGCAACCCCAGGCCCCGCTCCCGGACCTACGAGTCGGCGCTGACCCTGGCCGACCGGCTGGGCGGCGCGGACCTGGTGGTCGACCTCGCCGACCACGCGGGCGAGCTGTTCGACTGGTCGTCCGAGGCCGTCACCGGGCTGGTGGAGCAGGTGGCCGCGAGCCGCCTGCTCGTCGTCGCCAGCCCGACCTACAAGGCCACCTACACGGGTCTGCTCAAGGCGTTCCTCGACCGGTTCCCCCACCAGGGACTGGCCGGCGTCACCGCCGTCCCGCTCATGCTCGGCGCCTCCCACGCGCACTCGCTCGCCCCCGAGCACGGGCTGCGTCCGGTGCTCGTCGAGCTCGGGGCGTCCGTGCCGACGCGGGGGCTCTACGTCCTCGACGCCGAGCACGCCGACCCCGCGGCGTACGACGCGTGGTTCGCCTCGGCACAGCCCTTCCTCCCCGTCCCCCCTGCCCCCGAGACCAGCCAGGCGGTGTCCGCATGACCATCCACGCCCACTCCCAGTCCCACCCCTCCCTCGACCCCCGCGCCCTGCGCGACGCCTTCGGCGCCTTCCCCTCCGGGGTCGTCGCCGTGGCGGCGTCGGTGAAGGGCCAGCTCACGGGCATCGCCGCGTCGTCGTTCACCTCGGTGAGCATCGACCCGCCGCTCGTGTCCTTCTCCATCGCGACGACCAGCTCGACGTGGCCGCTGCTGCGCGCGGCCGACCGGCTCGGGCTCAGCGTGCTCGCCGACCACCACGACGCGGTCTGCCGCCAGCTCGCCGGGCCGCGCGAGGAGCGCTTCGCCGGGCTGCCCTTCAAGGTGACCGGCAACGGAGCGGTGCTGCTCGACGAGGCCGTGGCGACCTACGACTGCTCGGTCCACGAGGAGGTCGTCGCGGGCGACCACGTGATCGTGCTGCTCGAGGTGCACGAGGTGGGCGCCGGCGACGGCGAGCACCCCCTCGTCTTCCACCGCTCCGCCTTCGCCAAGCTGCACCGCGACGACCTCGACCCGGCCCGCCTCGACGGCCGGATCAACGGCGCCGAGGTCGACCGGGGCGCCGAGTCCGAGAGCAAGGAGGACGCGGCATGAGTGCTCACAGGTCCATCGACGTGGCACCGAGCCCGCGCCGCGTCGCGCTCGCGTCGGCGGTCGGCGCGACGATCGAGTGGTACGACTTCTTCCTCTACGGCACGGCCGCGGCCGTCGTCTTCGACAAGCTCTACTTCAACGGCCTCGACGGGCCGGCCGCCCAGTTCGCGGCGTTCGCCACCTTCGCGGTCGGCTTCTTCGCACGACCGGTCGGCGGGCTGGTCTTCGGCCACTTCGGCGACCGGATCGGCCGCAAGCAGATGCTGCTGCTGACGCTGGTCATCATGGGCATCGGCACGGCCCTCATCGGCCTGCTCCCGACCTACGACCAGATCGGGGTCTGGGCCCCGATCGCGCTCGTCGTGCTGCGCGTGCTGCAGGGCATCGGCGTCGGCGGGGAGTACGGCGGCGCGGTGCTGCTCGCGGTGGAGTACGCCCCGGCCGCGCGCCGCGGCTTCTACGGCAGCTTCGCCCACATCGGCGTACCCGGCGGTCTCGTGCTGGCCGCCGGGGCGTTCACGCTCGCCGGGATGCTGCCGGACGAGGCGTTCCTCGCCTGGGGCTGGCGCGCCTGCTTCCTCGTCAGCATCGTGCTGCTCGGCATCGGTGCCTACATCCGCCTCTCGGTGATGGAGACGCCCGAGTTCGCCAAGGTCCAGGAGCGCAAGGAGATCTCGCGGCTGCCCCTGCGCGACCTGCTGGCGGAGCAGAAGCGCCCGCTGCTGCTCGGCATGGGCACCCGCTTCATCGAGGGCTTCACGTTCAACCTGTTCTCGGTCTACCTGCTGGCCTACGTGGCGACCAACCTCGAGCTGCCGCGGGCCTGGGCTCTCGACGCGATCCTCGTGGGCGCGGCCATCGGCGTCGTGCTCGTGCCCGTCGCCGGTGCGCTGTCGGACCGGGTCGGGCGCAAGCCGGTCTACCGGGCGGGCGCCTGGCTGGGCCTGCTGTTCGCCTTCCCGGCGGCCTTCCTGGTGCAAACCGAGAACCGGTGGGCGATCTCGCTGGTCTTCGTGGTCGGGCTGGGCTTCGTCTACGGCACGGTCTACGGGCCCCTCGCGGCCTTCTGGTCCGAGCTGTTCGACACCCGCTACCGCTACACCGCGCTGAGCACGCTCTACCAGGTCTCCGGCATCCTCGCCTCCGGCCTCACGCCCCTCATCGCGGCCTGGCTGGTCACCCGCGGCGACGGCACGCTCTGGTGGGTGGCGGCGTACAACGTGCTGGTGGCGGCGATCTCGCTGGTGAGCGCCCGGTTCCTCCCGGAGACCCGTGGCCGCGGCCTGGACCGCGAGGACGACTCCACGCACCTCGAGCCCCGGGAGCCCGTGGTCGTGTGACCTGCCCGATGGATTTCCACTCGTGCGAGTGGAAATCCATCCGGGGCTGAGCGTGGATGGCGCGCCTGGAGCCTGAACTTCCGCCCGTACGAGTGGAAGTTCAGCCTGGCCTCAGGTCGTGGGTGTCCCGGCGGCGGGCGGGGCCTTGCGGCGGCGTACGACGAGCCAGACAGGCAGCCCGAGCACGAGGACGATCACGGCGAAGGGCAGCAGCGCGCCGAGGATCGTCGCGACGGCCAGGAGCATGGCGCCGACGGCCTTCATCCCGCCCCTGAGCCCTGCCATGAAGCCGGCCGGGGTGTCGTCGTCGGGCTCCTCCACGACCTGGCGGGTGAGGGTGGAGATGTCGACGGTGATGGTCGACATCGAGGTCTGGTCCTCCAGCCACGCCTGCTGCGACTTGAGCGAGTCGAGCTCGGCCTGGCGGCTGGTGAGCTGGGACTCGATCCAGATGACGTCCTTGAGGGTCTTCGCCTCCGCGAGCAGCAGCTCCACCCGCTTCAGACTGGCCTCCTGCGCCCGCACCCGCGCCCCGTTGTCGATCACCTCGGTGGTGACGTCGTCGGAGCCGCGGTCCGAGGAGCGCAGCACGCCGACGTCCTCCAGTGCCGTCATCGCCGCGCCGAACTTCGAGCTCGGCACCCGGACCACCAGCCGGGCGTACGACGTGTGGCCCTCCTGGTCGGTCTCGGTGCTCTCGTCCGTGACGGTGCCGCCCTGGGCGTCCACGATCCGCTGGACGTCACGCCTGGTCTCGCCCACGTCCTTGCTGGCCAGTGACACCGTGCCGGTCGCGATGATGGAGCGCTGCAGCGGCGCCGTCGACGCGGGGTCGGCGGCGCTCGTGCCGGAGCCGGACGTGGTGGCGTCGCTGCTGCCGAGCTGACGGCTGGACGCGCCGCCGGCGTCGCTGCTGGAGCCGCCCGACGAGTCCGCGCCGCCGTCGGACGACTGGCCGGCGGAGGCCTCCGTCGCGTCGCCCGCGCTGTCGTTGGCGGAACAGGCGGCCAGCAAGGCCGTCATGGTGATCGCGGTGAGGATGCCGGCGGCGCGGGTGCGCGTGGTCCGAAGTGAGGTCATGCCCCTCGGACGAGGCCTGCGTCAGCGGCGGTTCCGGAGGCGCCGGACCCGTGACCGAACCGTGATCGTCAGCTGGTGGGGGTCGACTTCGCGGTCGTCCGCGAGACCGTCCTCCGGACGACCGGACCGGTGCCGGACTCCTTGGCCACCTTCTTGTCGGGCGACGTCTCGGCTGCCTTCTTGGCGGCCTTCCGGGGAGGCTTCTTGGCCGTCTTCTTGGCCGTCTGCTTGGGAGCCGTCCCCTTCAGCCGGACGCGCATCGCGTTGCCGCTGCCCGAGGTCTCCAGGTAGGGCTGCGCCGTGACGAGCGTGCTCAGTCGGGCACCCGGCCCGGCGAAGTTGCGGGCGTCGAAGGACGGGTGGGTGCGGATCAGCTGGTTGCCGAGCGCCGGCAGGGCCGCCCAGCCCTCGTCGTCGGAGACGGCGTTGACGGCGCGTACGAGAGCGCTCTGCAGGTTGATCGTCACCGACGGGGTCTCCTCGGCCTCGCCGCCGGCGTCGTCCGCGTCGTCGGTGTCGTCGTCGACCTGCGTCTCGGCGACGACGGCGAGGTCGATGAACTTGTCGCACGCGTTGCGCAGCGACTCCGGCGCCTTGTTCTCGCCCAGCACGTAGACCGTCTTGCCCGACTCGCGGAGGCGGTGGGCGAGGCTGGTGAAGTCGCTGTCGCTCGTGACCAGCGCGAACGCCTCCACGTTGCCGTCGTACAACAGGTCCATCGCGTCGATGACGAGCGCGAGGTCGGTGGAGTTCTTGCCGCTCGTGAAGGCGTTCTGGTGCATCGCCCGCAGCCCCAGGCTGTTGAGGATGCGCGCCCACCGGCCCAGGTGCGGGTTGGTCCAGTCGCCGTAGACGCGCCTGATGGTCGGGTTGCCGTACTTCGCGACCTCGCTCAGCACCTCGTTGGCGTACGCCGCTCGCGTGTTGTCGGCGTCGATCATCACCGCGATGCGGTCGGCACCCCCACTGGACTCCATGACCCTCACCCTAGGGTGGCCTGCGTGGCGCAGGACAAGGACGTGGTGGTCATCGGTGGTGGTGTCGCCGGTCTGGTCGCCGCCCGCGACCTGGCCGCCACCGGCCGTGACGTGCTGCTGCTGGAGGGCTCGCCCCGGCTCGGCGGCAAGCTGCGCAGCGCGGAGGTCGCCGGCCTGACCGTCGACGTCGGCGCCGAGGCGATGCTCGCGCGACGCCCCGAGGGCGTCGACCTGGCGGCCGAGATCGGTGCCGAGGTGGTCCACCCGACCACCGCGACCTCGGCGGTGTGGTCGCGCGGCGCGCTGCGCGCGATGCCCCGCTCGCTCATGGGCGTGCCCTTCGACCTCGACCAGCTCGCGGCCAGCGGGGTGCTGAGCCCCGAGGGCCTGGCCCGGGCGAGCGTCGAGCGCGTGGGCGAGGTCCACGACGACGTGTCGGTGGGCGACCTGCTGGCCGCCCGGCTCGGGGACGAGCTCGTCGACCGCCTCGTCGAGCCGCTGCTCGGCGGGGTCTACGCCGGTCACGCCCGGCAGATCTCCACCGCGGCCGCCGTCCCCCAGCTCCTCGCCATGGCCCGCCGCGGCAGCCTGCTCGAGCAGGCCGCTGCCCTCCCGTCGTCCACGGCCCCCGTCTTCGCCGCGCTGCCGGGCGGCATGGGTCGCTTCCCCGGCCTCATCGCCGACGGCGGCGGCTTCGAGGTGCGGACCTCGGCGACCGCCCGCGCGCTGCGGCGTACGTCGACCGGCTGGGCGCTCACCGTCGGACCCACCACCCACCCCGAGACCGTCGCGGCGGCCGCCGTCGTGCTCGCGACGCCGGCCGCGCCCACCGCTCGGCTGCTGGGCGAGGCGGCCCCGGACGCGGCCGCCGAGCTCGCCGCCGTCGAGACGGCCAGCGTCGCCGTCGTGACGCTCGCCTTCCGGGCCCAGGACGTGCCGGACGCGCTCTTCGAGCGCTCGGGCTTCCTCGTGCCGCCGGTCGAGCGGCGCGCCATCAAGGCGTCCACCTTCTCCTTCGCCAAGTGGGGCTGGGTGCGCGACCTCGACCCCGACGTGGTCGTGCTGCGGACCTCGCTCGGACGGCACGGCGAGGAGGCGACGCTCCAGGCCGAGGACGACGGACTGGTGCGGGTCTCGCTCGGCGACCTCGCCGCGATGGCCGGCATCACGGCCCGCCCGGTCGACACGCACGTCCAGCGGTGGGGCGGCGCGCTCCCGCAGTACGCCGTGGGCCACCTCGAGCGGGTGGCCCGGATCCGCGCCGCCGTCGCGCTGCACCCCGGGCTCGCGGTGTGCGGAGCGGCGTACGACGGGGTCGGCATCCCCGCCGTCATCGGGTCGGCCCGCCGTGCTGTGGCCTCGGTCACCCGGGCAGAATGAGGCCATGAGCACGGACTCCTCGAAGACCAACGCCGCTCGCACCAAGGAGCTCAACGACAGCATCCGCTACACGATGTGGTCGGTGTTCAAGCTCCGCGACGTCCTCGGTGACGCCGACCGGGACGCCGAGGCGACCGATGTCGAGGCGCTGTTCGAGGTGCTCGCCGAGGAGGACGTCAAGGTCCGCGGCCTCTACGACGTCAGCGGCCTGCGCGCCGACGCCGACCTGATGGTGTGGTGGCACGCCGAGGACTCCCAGCAGCTCCAGGCGGCCTACAACGCCTTCCGCCGGACGGCCTTCGGTCGGCGCCTCGACCCGGTCTGGTCGCAGATGGCGCTGCACCGGCCCGCGGAGTTCAACAAGTCGCACATCCCGGCCTTCCTCGCCGACGAGGAGCCGCGCGCGCACGTGTGCGTCTACCCCTTCGTGCGGTCCTACGAGTGGTACCTCCTCGAGGACTCCGAGCGCCGCCGGATGCTCGCCGAGCACGGCCAGCAGGCCCGCGGCTACGCCGACGTACGGGCCAACACGGTCGCGTCCTTCGCCCTCGGCGACTACGAGTGGATGCTCGCCTTCGAGGCCGACGAGCTGCACCGCATCGTCGACCTGATGCGCGACCTGCGCGCCTCCGACGCCCGCCGCCACGTGCGCGAGGAGGTGCCGTTCTACACCGGCGCCCGCGTCACGCCGGCGGAGCTGCTCGCGCGCCTGCCCTGAGGCGCGTCCTCGCGGACACGTCTGGCGAATGGGCCGCGTCGTGGCCGCTTCGCAATGTAGAGTAAGTTACTCAACATTGTTCTGAGGAGTACGCCATGACTGCCAGCTTCCCCACCTCGACCACCAGCCGCACGACGCAGACCTCCCGCGCCGCCCTGGCGCAGTACCTGAGCCGGCGCGACCCCCTGACGGGAGTCGACCTCACCCTCCCGGAGCGCAGCTGGCGGCGCGTCGAGAGCAGTCCGGACGCCGACATCTGGCTGATCACCTGGCCCGCGGGCTCCAGCACCGGCTGGCACGACCACGGGGCCGCGAGCGGCGCGTTCGTGGTGCTTCGCGGCTCCCTGACCGAGTACGTCTGGACCGGCGTCGCCACCGCGTCGACCCTCGCGGCACCGGGCGTGCGCGAGTTCGACGGCAGCCACATCCACGACGTGGTCAACCACGGCACCGAGACCGCGGTGTCCCTGCACGCCTACGCGCCCTCGCTCGCGGCGATGACCCGCTACGAAGTGGTGCGCGGCCGACTGCAGGTGACGAGCGTCGAGCATCGGGGGGCGACGTGGTGACCCGCTTCGACGGGGTCGACGCGATGCTGGCCGACGCCCGGTCGCGCCTCGAGCGGATCGACGTCGAGGCCGCCTACCGCGAGGTGCTCGAGGGCGCGCTGCTCGTCGACATCCGGCCGGCGGCCCAGCGGGCCGCGGAGGGCGAGGTGAGCCCCGCTCTGAGGCCGCTGGTCGTCGAGCGGAACGTGCTCGAGTGGCGCTTCGACCCGCGGTCCGAGGCGTGCCTGGCTGAGGCGTCGTACGACGCTCGCATCCTGGTGCTGTGCCAGGAGGGCTACACCTCCAGCCTGGCCGCCGACGCGCTCCGCAGCCTGGGCCTCGACGCCACCGACATCGTGGGAGGGTTCGCCGCCTGGCGCACGGCACACCTGCCTGTCGCCTGCCCGGCGGCGGCACCGGCCTGAGGCGGGAACGCGTCGCGGGGCAGTAGCGTCACATCACCATGACTCCCCGACGCGCCGTCATCGCCCTGCTGCTCGGACTCGCCACGCTGTCCGCGTGCTCGACCGAGGGGGAGATGCGCGCCGTCGACCCCGCCGGCTCCGGTGAGCCGTCGGCCAGCGCGTCGACCGACGCCGCGCCGACGCCGGTGCCGGACGGCCCGGTCAGCACCCACGGGCTGGTGACCGTGCTCGACGACGGCGACGGGCCGGAGATGTGCCTCGGCGCCGTCGCGGAGTCCTACCCGCCCCAGTGCGGCGGGCCGAAGCTCGACGGCTTCGACTTCGGTGACGTCGGTGCGGAGAGCGCCGCCGGCGTCACGTGGGGCTCGTACGCCCTCATCGGCACCTTCGACGGCACGACCTTCACCGTCACCGACTCGACGCCCGCGGCGCTCTACGACCCCATGGCGGAGGAGCCGGTCGACGGCCTGGAGGCGGCCTGCTCCGTCCCGGGTGGCTCGGGCGGCGGCAGGACCTCGCCCGAGGACATGGACGCCACCCTGGCCGCCGCCTCCGCGCTCCCCGGCTACGCGACCGCCTGGCTGACCGGCGACACCATCAACGTCGCCGTCACCGAGGACGCGACCGGTGCCGAGGCCACGCTGCGCGAGACCTGGGACGGCGGCCTGTGCGTCACCACCGTCGAGCGCACCGACGCCGACCTCAACGCGATCAACCAGGAGCTCCAGGCGGCACTGGGGGAGCAGCTGCTCACCAGCGGCTCCTTCGCCCCCGACTCCCTCGACGCCCAGGTGGTCTTCGACGACGGCTCGATCCAGGACTGGGCCGACGCGACCTACGGCGACGGGCTCGTGACGATCACCTCGGCCCTGGTCCCCGCTTCCTGAGGCGATATCTGAGGACGCGGTGGACGTGAATCAGGTCGATCCACGTCCACCACGTCCTCAGACATCGAGGGCGAGTCGTCAGATGACGTGCCCCGCCCGCATCCGGCCGCCCATGGGCGCGGAGCTGAGCCCCTCGGGGTGGTTCACCCCCGAGGTCCCGGCGCCCCGCGAGGAGCCGGCTACTTCTTCTCGTTGAGCGTGATGCTGATCGAGTTGATGCAGTAGCGGTCGCCGGTCGGCGTGCCGAAGCCGTCGGGGAAGACGTGGCCGAGGTGCGAGCCGCACGTCGCGCAGCGCACCTCGACGCGCTTCATGCCGTGGGTGTTGTCCTCGATGTACTCCACCGTGTCGGTCATCGGCTGGTAGAAGCTCGGCCAGCCGCAGCCCGAGTGGAACTTCGTGTCGCTGGTGAACAGCTCCGAGCCGCACGCCTTGCACGAGTAGGTGCCCTCGGTCTCGGTGTCGGTGTACTCGCCGGTGAAGGCGCGCTCGGTGCCGGCCTGCCGCAGCACGGCGTACTCCTCGGGGGTGAGCTCCTCGCGCCACTGCTCGTCGGTCTTCTGCACGTCGTAGGCCATGGCCCCGAGTTTACGAGGCGACGGAAGTGTCACGATTCGCGCACACCCCTCGTGGTGCGTCCTCGTCTGCGGCACGGTGTCGTCATGAGGGGGCACGTGCGGGCGGGAGCGCTGCTGGTCGGCGCCTTGGTGATGTCCACGGGTGGGTGCGGGGAGGCGTCGTCAGGCGGTACGGCGGCGCCCGGGGCTCCGGTCGCGAGCCCGACGGTGGTGCCGGGGGCCTCCGGCACCGTGGCGACCAGCCAGCAGGTGCTGGTGTCCGACGACGGCTCGGGCGTGAGGATGTGCTCCAGCGGGATCTCCGACCTGGTGGGCCCGCCGACGTGCGACGCCTACACCGTGACCGGGTGGGACTGGGCACGCGTTCCCGACAGCGAGGTGCAGGACGGCGTCCGCTGGGGCTCCTACCGCGTCGTCGGCACCTTCGACGGCAGCACGTTCGCGGTCGAGGAGGCGACGCGCCCCGACCCCGAACCGGACGAGTGGGACTTCGAGATCCCGTGCCCGACGCCTGAGGGGGGATGGCAGGTGGCGGATCCCGACCGCACGACCCAGGACGCGATGCTCGGGATCGGCCGCCTCGAGGAGGAGGTCCCGGGCTTCGCGATGGTCGCGGTGAGCACCTCCTCCGGCGAACCCGGACCCCGCGATCCCCTGGACACGGTCGTGAGCCTGTACGTCGCCGGCGACCCGGCCGCCGCCGAGACGATCGTGCGCCGGTCGTGGGGCGGGATGCTCTGCGTGACCGAGGTCGAGCACTCCCACGCCGAGCTGGCGAGGATCCAGAAGCAGCTCCTCGACGTGCCCGGGACGAGCGAGGTGGGCAGCGGCAACGCCGACAACCAGGTCGAGCTCACCGTCTTCAACGACGACGGCAGCATCCAGAGGTGGGCCGACCAGGAGTACGGCGAGGGTGTGGTGGTCGTCGAGTCGATCCTCCAGCCCGTCGGGTGACCCGACTGGTCGCTCTCCCCACTAGGGTCGCTGCCATGGCGAAGGCGTCGGAGGCGTACGTCCGGGCGGGGGAGCGCGAGGTCAGGATCTCGTCCCCCGAGCGGGTCATCTACGAGGCGACGGATCGCACCCCGGCGGTGACGAAGCTGATGGTGGCCGAGTACGTCACCAGCGTCGAGGAGGGCCTGATGCGCGCCCTGCGCGACCGGCCGACGGCGCTCGAGCGCTGGACGTCCGGGGTCCGCGAGGGGATGAAGCTGGCGACCGGCCCGCAGGACCGCAACGCCGACGCGTTCTACCAGAAGCGCGTGCCCAAGGGCGCTCCCGACTACCTCGAGTCCGTGGAGATCACCTTCCCGTCGGGCCGCACCGCCGAGGAGATCTGCCCGACCGAGATCGCGGTGCCGGTCTGGTGCGCCCAGATGGGCACGCTGACCTTCCACCCCTGGCCGGTCCGTCGCGATCCTGCGTCTGACTCCTGGGCGGACCACCCCGACGAGCTGCGGATCGACCTCGACCCGCAGCCGGGCACGACCTTCGCCGACGCCGTGCGCGTCGCGGGGGTGGCCCGCGAGCTGCTCGGCGACCTCGGGATGACGGGCTTCGCGAAGACCTCGGGCAACCGCGGCATCCACGTCTACGTGCGCATCGAGCCGCGCTGGGACTTCGGTGAGGTCAGGCACGCGGCCATCGCCTTCGGCCGCGAGCTGGAGAAGCGCGACGACGGCGTGACGACGGCGTGGTGGAAGGAGGAGCGCGGCGAGCGCATCTTTGTCGACTACAACCAGAACACGCGGGACCGCACGATCGCCTCCGCCTACTCCCTCCGCCCCATCGCCGGAGCCCCGGTCTCGACGCCGGTGACGTGGGACGAGCTGGCGTCGCTCACGTCGCCGTCGGACCTCAACCTCTTCTCGGTGCCGTCCCGCCTGGCCGTCGACGGCGACCCGTGGGCCGCGATCGACGACGTGCACCACTCGCTCCAGCCGCTCCTCGACCTCTGGGACGAGCACCCGGTCGAGCTCAACTTCCCGCCCGACCACCCCAAGATGCCCGGCGAGCCCCCGCGCGTGCAGCCGTCGAAGAAGGTCGAGTCGCACTGGGACGCCGAGGGCAACCGCATCGCCGACTGAGGCAGTGGCTCCACCCTCGTTGGTCGAGGAAGGCGCCCTGGCGCCTGTCACGAGACCCGGACCGGGGCTGCGGGGTTTCGTGACGGTCGCTTCGCTACCTCCTCAACCAGCGAGGTGCGCGCTACTTCTCCCAGGGCGCGGGGATGGGGAAGTAGGCCCGGAGGAAGTCCATCAGCAGCCCGTCGGCGCTCTCGGAGTCGAAGGCCGAGAGCAGGTTGTCGGCCACGCAGAAGAAGTCGCGGTCGCGCTTGAGCATCTGCTTGAGCTGGACCGGCAGCTGCTGGTGGCCGAGGTCGACGTAGCCGTGGTGGGCGGTGGCGCGGAAGGCCTGGCCCGTGATGAGCCCGTAGTTCTGCGCGAACGAGGACAGCAGCGACAGGTCGGTCTCCGAGCGGAACGGCGCGTCGGTGGTGCGCGCGACCTCGTCGGGGAAGCGGGCCGCGATCTCCTCGAGGGTCGTACGACGCTGGGGGTGGGGGCTGTGCATCATCGTGTTGGTCAGCGCCACGCCGAAGGCGTCGGCGAGCACGCGGCGGTTGTTCTGGGCGGCGGAGAGGTAGGGCCGGTCGTCGGTGCCGGGCAGCCCGACGGCACGGTGGTCGGCCACGAACGCGGCGTACTGCCCGCCCGGGGTGAAGAAGTGCTCCGGTCGGCGCGGCCGGCCGAGGAAGACGTCGTCGTTGACGTAGACGAAGTGGTCGGCCAGGTCGGGCACGGCGTGCAGCCGCGTCTCGATGGCGTGCGAGCTGAAGGTGGGCAGCGCCGACGCGGGCAGGATGTCGCGGTGGTCGACGATCCGGATGCGCTCGTGGGAGGTGTCGAGCCACGACGGCACCTGACCGGCCGTGACGAGGTGGATGCGACGCACCCACGGCGCGAAGAGGTGGATGCTGCGCATCGAGTAGCGCAGCTCGTCGCGGCTGCGGTAGCGCGACGCCCCGCCCGCGCGGGCGCTCGGGGTGCCACCGAGGCCCGTGATCCGCTCGTCGCGGGCCGCGAGCCAGTCCTCGTCGTCGCCGTCGACCCAGGTGTAGACGACGTCGACGTCGAAGCGGCAGTCGTCGACGGTGGGCAGCGCCATCGTCTCCAGCGTCGGCACCGTGACCCCGTCGACCTCGATCGAGGTGCGGGGTGAGCCGGCCGGGACGCGGTCGCCGTACCTGTTGAGGCCCGGCGCGAGGAGGTCGCCGTCGGGCGACTCCTCCCAGAACTGCACGCCCACCTCGACGCCCTCGCCGAGCACCCCGTCGTGCCCGCCGCGCATCGGCCAGGGCTCGAGGAAGAGCGAGGCCGTGCGCGTCCGGGCGAGCTCGTCGGTCATCGCCGCGACCGTGCCGCGGCGCTCGTACCAGCCGCGCTCGGCGGGGTCGCGCACCGACAGCCAGTCCGGCACCGGCGCCGCGGCGAGCGCGGCCAGGAGGTCGCCGCGGCGCGACGACGGCACGACGACGACCGGGTGCGGGTCGAGGCCGCGGGCGGGCATGACGAACCAGCCGTCCCCGGTGGCCGCGGCGGCCGAGGTGAGCACCTCGAGCGTGGTCGTACGTGCCTGGGCGGGTGTGATGCCCGCGGCGGAGGAGGTCTCGGGCAGCTCGCCCAGCGGCCCCGGGCGCAGCCCGTGCAGCACCCGGCGCGGCGCGAGCGGGTCGGCGCGCCGCTCCATCGCGTGGCGGAACGTGCCGACCCACTGGCGCGCCAGGCGCTGGCCGTCCCAGCGCTCCGAGCGGGTGAGCGCCGCGGCGCCGAGCCGCGACCGCAGGTCGTCGTCGGTGGCGATCCGCAGCATCGCGGCGGCCAGCGCGGCCTTGGAGGCCGGCGGGACGAGGAGGCCGTCGACGTCGTGGGTGATGATCTCGCGCGGCCCCGACGGGCAGTCGTACGACACCGGCGGCACGCCCGCCGACATCGCCTCCTGCAGCACGAGCGGGTAGCCCTCGCCGCGGGAGGCGAGCACCGCGACGCTGGTGCGGGCCCACTCGGCGGCCATGTCGGTGGTCGTGCCGGGGAGCTCGACGCGGTCCTCGAGCCCGAGCTTGCGGACCTGGGCCGCGAGGTTGTCGGCGCGCGGGCCGTCGCCCCAGATGCGCAGCGTCCAGCCCGGGAGCTGCTCGTGGATGCGCCAGAACGCGTCGACGACGTGCTCGAACTGCTTCTCCGGCGCCAGCCGGCCCGCAGTGACGAAGGTCCTCTGGTCGAGGGCGGAGCGGGGCTGCGGCTCGGCGGGGAGGGGGTTGGGGATGACCAGCAGCTCGGGCGCGGCGCCGCCGAGCCGGCCGGCGAGCCAGCGCGACATCGACTCGGTCAGCGACACCACGACGTCCGCGCGCGGGGCGAACTCCAGGAGCGCGCCGAGGTCGTTGACCCGGCTGGACGAGGCCCGGTGCTCCTGGTGGACGAGCGCCACGTCTGCGGGCGCGAGCTGGGCGACGACGGCCAGCAGCTCGGGAGTCGTGGTGACGAGGACGTCGGCCTCGATGCTGCCGAGCGCCTCACGCAGGGTCGCGTCGGTCAGGGCGTTGTAGAGCGCGTCCCAGCTGCGCGGCACGATCACCGACTCGCGCTCGCCGAGCTCGGGCGCGTGCCGGCCGGTGACCGCGGCGGGTCGCTCACCGCGTACGTCGACGAGGTAGGTGACCTCGACGCCGTCGACCAGCGGGTAGTGGGTCGTCGCGCCGCTGCGCGTCACGCTGAGGATGCGGACCCGGTGGCCCTCGCCGAGCCCGGCCAGCGCGTTGGCCTGCTCGATCCCCGACCGGGCGGTGCCGCCCATGCCGTCGGCGTTGAAGAGGACGTAGACGATGTCGAGCGGGCCGTCGCCGCGGCCACGGCGCATCGCCGAGCGCACCTTGCCCCCGAGCTTGTCGGTCAGTGCCACGTGGTCCTCGGTCCTCTCGAGATGGGGATCGCCACGATCCTAGGGGCCCGCACTCCGGCCGATAGGGTGACCCGCATGCCGACGTCACCCTCCCAGCAGGGCACCCCGCTGGTCCTGGTCTCCGGCTCCGGTCGCAGTGGCACCAGCTCGTTGGCGGGCGCGCTGAAGCGCCTCGGCCTCCACGTGCCGCAGCCCGAGGTGCAGGCCTCGGAGACCAACCCGCGCGGCTTCTACGAGCCGCAGTGGGTCATCGACTTCCACAAGCGGCACCTCAAGGAGCTCGCGCTCTTCAACATCGACAGCCGCCCGGCGGCGGTCGACATCGTCGCTCGCCACGTCGAGACCGGCGTCCCGACCGGTGAGCTCCACGAGTGGCTCTCGGGCCAGCTCGCCGAGCACGACCGGGCGGGGGACCAGATCGTGGTCAAGGACCCGCACGCGTTCTGGTTCGCCCAGGTCTGGGAGGTCGTCAGCGCCGAGCTGGGCGCCGACCTGCGCTGGCTCACCGCGCTGCGCCACCCCGCCGAGGTGGTCGGCTCGCGCGACATCGCCTACCTCTCCAGCCAGTCCGACGACCTCCGGCTGACCAAGGAGACCTCCAACGTCGCCGGCTGGGTGCACGCCGCCCTCCTCACCGAGCAGGCCGGCCGCGGCTCCAAGCGCTCGTTCGTGAGGTACGTCGACCTGCTGGCCGACTGGCGCGCGGCCCTCACGCCGGTGCAGCAGCAGCTCGAGCTCGACCTCAACACCGACCTCTCCGCTCCTCCCGGCGAGCGGGAGCACCACCCGGTCGACGACTTCATCGAGCCGTCGATGCGCAAGTCGCAGCTCACCTGGGACGACGTCCGCACGCCCGACTGGCTGCGCGACATGGCCGAGGAGGTCTGGCAGCTGCTGGGGGTGCTCACCACGACCCCGCACGACGCCGACACCCTGGCGAGGCTCGACCGGATCCATGACGACTACCGGTCGCGCTACGCGGATGCGGTCGCGCTGACCTTCGACCACACCAAGGCCGAGTCGACCCTCGCCGCCCGTGAGGCCCGCGACGCCCAGCGCGCCACGGTCCAGCAGCTGCGGCGCGACCTCGAGCAGGCACGCCGGCAGTCACCCCAGGGCCAGGCGCCCGCCGTCGGTGGCCGTGAGGCGGCCGCCATCCTGCGCCGCGCCGTCGTACGCCGCGTGACCCGCCGCGGCTGAGGACCCTCAGAGGCCGCTGACGCCCTCGCCGGAGCCGGAGGCCTGCTCGTCGAAGTTCTCGTGCTCGATGAGGTGGAGCACGGGGACGCCGAGCTTGCGGCGCGCGCGCGAGGTCCAGTCGACGTGGAAGAACTCGGCCACGATGTGGGGGCGGGTGAGGATGATCGCCTCGCGCGCGTCCACCGCGGCGACGAGCGCAGTCAAGGCGTCGACCGGCGGCTCGGAGGTGACCTTGCCGGTGGCCTTGCCGCCCGCGGCGGCGATCGCAGCGAGGGTCTGCTGGAGCTCGGCGGAGGAGTTCTCCTCGCACTCGCGCCGCAGCGCCTCGATGTCGACGTCGTTCATCGCCAGGGCCGGGGCGGCCATCAGGTCGCCGGCGCCGAGGGTGCCGAGGGACGCCTCGATGCGCGCCGCGGCGTCCTCGAGGGGCAGCAGGACGTGGTAGACGACCGGGTCCTCGATCTCGGTGTGGAGCGAGCGCACCTGCGCGGCGTCGGCCGCCGAGAGGGCCTGCTCGACGAGCAGCACCACGTCGTAGGTGCCCTGCCCGTCATGGATGGAGTCGTCGCGGACGGAGCCGTCGTCCAAGGGGTTGCTGTTGTCGCTCATCGTTCGCCTCCGTGGTCGGTGCTCAGGATTCTGGTGAGGTCGTAGCCGGCCGGTTCGTCGAGCTGACCGTAGCCGCAGCTCTCGGGGTCGCGGTCTGGGCGCCACCGTTTGAGGTGCGCAGTGTGCCGGAAGCGCCGACCCTCCATGTGGTCGTACTTCACCTCCAGCACCCGCTCGGGCCGCAGTGCGGTGAAGCCGAGGTCCTTGCCGGCGCTCCAGCGGCTCTGGGTGCCGGGGACCCGGTCGGGGTTGGCGGTGAGGAGCTCCTGCCAGCGTCCCCACGGGTGGTCGGCGAGGTCGCACACGAGCGGCTGGAGCTCCTGCCACAGCTCGGCGCGGCGCGCGGCGGTGAAGCTGGCCGAGACCCCGATGTGCTGCAGCTCGCCGTCGTCGTCGTACAACCCGAGCAGCAGCGAGCCGATCAGCGGCTGCGCCGGCGTCGAGGTCTTGTGCTCGCGGTAGCCGGCGAGCACGACGTCGGCGGTGCGCTCGTGCTTGATCTTCAGCATGGTGCGCTTGTTGGGCTCGTAGGCCGCCCCGAGCGGCTTGGCCACGACGCCGTCGAGACCGGCGCCCTCGAACTCCTCGAACCACCGCTCGGCCTCCGCCGGGTCCTCGGTGGTGCGGGTGAGGAAGCACGGGCCTGTGCCGTCGAGGTGTCCGAGCGCCTCCACCAGTGCGGCGCGTCGCTCGGAGAAGGGCTTGTCGACGTAGGACGTGTCGCCCAGTGCCAGCAGGTCGAAGGCCACGAAGCCGGCCGGCGTCTCGACGGCCAGCTTGTCCACCCTGCTGGCCGCGGGGTGGATCCGCTCCTGCAGGGTCTCGAACTCCAGGCGCCAGCCCTCGTCGCCCTGCAGGCCCACGAAGATCTCGCCGTCCAGCACCACGCGGTCGGGGAGCTGGCGGCGTACGGCCTCGACGACCTCGGGGAAGTAGCGCGTGAGCGGCTTGGTGTTGCGGCTGGCGAGCTCGACCTCGTCACCGTCCTTGAAGACCAGGCAGCGGAAGCCGTCCCACTTCGGCTCGAAGCTCAGGCCCCCGTGCTTCGCCGGGTCGGGCACGCCACTGACGCTCTTGGCGAGCATCGGCTGCACCGGCGGCATCACGGGGAGGTCCACACTCCGAGCCTAGTGCGGGACCGGTTCCTAGACTGGTCCGGTGACACGCCCTCCCGCCGTCGGTTTCTCCGGCCGGGCGAAGTGGGGCGAGGTCGTGGTCGACCTCCTGCTGGCCGCCGGGGGTGCACTCCTCGTGCTGGTTGCCGCTCCCGAGCTGTCGGGGACCCGCCCGCTGGGGCTCTGGCTCCTGGTCCTCCACACGTCCTTCGCGGTCGCGGTGACGCTCGTGCTGGTCGCCGCGGTCACCGTCACCTCGCAGCTGCCGTGCCTCGGGGAGGGCGTCGTGGACGGCCGACCGGCGCTGGTTCTGCGCTCGTGGGCGGCCCCGTGGTGGCACGCCGTCGCCCTCGACCTCGGGCTCGCGGGTCTGGGGCTCGCACTGGCCGGGGTGGGCCTCGCCGCGGGCGGCGAGTGGGCGGTCGTCGGGTCTCTCGTCGGGGTCGTCGGCGCCTGGTTCCTCGTGCGGGTCGGCCTCGTCGCGCTGGGCCGACGCCGTCGTCCGGCCCTGTGGCTCACCGCCGACGAGGTGGTGGCGGACGCGCCGGCCGGCCGGGCGCGTGCCCCGCGTGAGGCCGTACGCGCGGTCCGTTCGCGCGGGCGCAGCGTCGTCGTCGAGCTGGACCGGGACGCCACCTGGGTCTCGAGCCCCCGGCCCTGGCGTCGCTCGACCACGGCTCGTGACACCCTCGTGGTCGACTGCACGGACACCGGTCACCGGACGTCCGACGTGGTCGCCTGGCTCGCCGACGAGGTCGCGCCCGTTTCGACAGGGTCCGGACGGGGAAGGACCCGACGAGCACGATGACCCCACGACGTGACCCACCGGACCGAGGAGTACAGCTTCCGTGACGAGCGAGCAGACCCGGGAGCGGCCGCACCTGCCGCCAGTGGTCTACGTGCCCACGACCGACGAGGGCGACGTGGCGACGCGCCGCGTCCTGATGCACCGGGTCGCCGACGGTCGCACGGCCCTCTACACCTACTCCGCGATCGACCGGCTCCACTCCTGGTACCTCCCCGACGCCCCCTGGTTGCTGTGCGACGTGGCGGCGCTGCAGCGCATCCACGACCAGACGCCCTACGACCTGCTCTTCCTCGACGTCGACCCGGGGCTGCGCGACGAGCACGAGGGCCCGGAGGCCACGGCGTGAGCGGTGGCATCGACGTCGACCTCGACGTCCTCGACACCATCGCGGGCGACCTCGAGGGCGCGGCGGGCGGTCTCGAGGGACTGGCCGGCAGCGTCCCGCGGGGCGTCGACGCCGGACCGATGACCGCGGTGGTGGCCAGCATGCTCAGCCAGGTGGTCACCAGCGCCGGCAACGTGTCGGCGGCGCTCACCGGCTCGGCCGAGTCCGTACGGCTCGCGCGCGGCTACTACGAGCGCGCCGACGCCGAGTCCTCGGCGAGCATGGACCGGATCCGCCAGGTGATGGAGCCGTGAGCGTCGAGACCGAGATCAAGGGTTCCCCCGGCAGCGTCGAGGGGGCCGCCACGTGGCTGCGCAGCAGCCTCGAGCCCCGGCTCACCGCAGCAGCCGATGCGGCCAACGACTCGCGCCGCAACGCCGAGATGTCGTGGAGCTCGACGGCCGGTGAGGAGTTCGTCGACATGGCGCGGCGCGCCCGCGACAAGGTCGACGAGCTCGCTGCGGCCGCCAAGAAGATGGCCGGGGACCTCGACGACTTCGCCGAGAAGCTGCGCCGCTCGCAGGACCAGATGGGCGACGTGCGCTCCACGGCCCGGGGCAAGGGCCTGACCGTCGCGGGTTTCGTCGTGGAGCACCCCGGGGACGGTCCGTCCCGGCCGCCGTCGTCCTTCGAGGGCACCCCCGAGGAGGTCGCGGACCACGACCGCCGGGTCGCCGCCTACAACGCCCACCAGGAGCTGCTGCAGGCCTACTACGACGCCGAGTCCGAGGCCGCCCGCATCGACCGCTACTACGCCACGGCCTGCCGGGAGCTGCAGGACGACTACCTCCCCGGCACCCATGCCGCCTGGATCCTGACCCTGGGCGACATCGTCGGCGAGACCGCGGCCGCCGCCATCGGCGCGACCCTCGCGGTCAACCGCTCGCGCCTGCTGGCGTCCGCCCAGGACCTCGTCGAGGACGCCCGCCGCGCCATCGAGGACCTGCAGGCTCATCCGGAGCGCTACATGAAGCGCAGGTGGTTCTTCTTCCAGACCCTCGACGAGGCTCGGCTGGAGGCCGACCGGCTCGCGATCCAGGGCAAGCTCGACGAGGCCCAGGACCTGCTGCGCCAGGCCGACGAGCTCGCCGACTCGCGGGCGCTGCGCCACCTCGGCCGGGCCGGCAAGGTCCTCGGGCCGCTCGGCATCGGTCTCGGCGTCTACAACGACTGGCAGGAGGGGGAGACGACGACGCAGATCGCGGTCAGCCAGGGCGTCTCCGCCGGTGTCGGTGCGGCCGCCGGTTTCGGCGCGAGCGTCGGCACTGCCGCCCTCGTCGGCGCCGCGGCGGGATCGGTCGTGCCCGGCGTCGGCACCGCAGTGGGCGCGGTCGTCGGCACCGTCGTCGGTGCCGGCATCGCGATCTTCGCCGACGGGGCGATCGACTCGATCTTCGAGAACGGGCCCGACGTCGGCCAGGCGTGGGACGAGGGTGTCGAGGCGCTCACCGACACGGGTGACGCCATCGCCGACGGCGTCTCGAGCGTCGGCGAGACGATCGGAGGCTGGTTCGATTGACCGCGCACCGCAGGATCGGGAAGGTCTCCGCCGCCTTCGGCGTGGTGGCCGGGCTTCTGGCCTGCGCCCTGGGCGTGGGCCTCGTCCTGGAGGCCGACAGCGCCTTCGGCAGGGCCTGGGCGTCGGTGTTCGTCGTGTTCGGGACGGTCGCGGTGCTCGGCGCCGTGATGGCGGCCCGACCGCTGGAGACGGCGTCGCCCGCAGCGCGTACGTCGGGACTGCTCACGCTCCTGCTCCTCGGCGCCTGGGCAGCCGTGGTCGGCGTGGTCGGCGCGGTCGAGGAGAGCTGGCTGTGGGCGGTGCTCATGGGCCTCCCCGCCGCCTACGTGCTCTGGGCAGCCCTGCGCCTGTGGCGCCACGACCCGGCGGCCGGATCGGCTACTCGTCGCCCCTGAGCGAGAACGACCGCAGCCGGTCACCGGCGAACCAGACCCCGACGACGGTCACCAGCAGGCTGGCGATGACCGCGTAGGGCAGGCTCGCCGGGTCGGGCAGCGCGTCGCTGACCGCGTGGCCCACCCGCACGCCCCACTGGCCGATGCTCAGCCAGGCGATGCCGGTGAAGAGGTTGCCGAGCAGGCTCTCCCAGATCAGGACGAACATCAGCGACGCGATGACCGCGTGCCGGGTCACGGCCGAGATCGCCAGGAAGAGTGCGGAGTACGTCGTCCCCGCGACGGCGGCGCCCACGAAGAGGGCGAGCGCCCGGGTGCTGTCGCCGGTGACCAGCCCGCCGACGAGGATCGGCAGCGCGCCTGCGGCGAGCGTCGCCCCGAGCGCCACGACCCACTTGCTGATCGCGATGCCGTGGCGGCTGACGGGCTTGGAGAGCAGGTAGACGATCGAGCCGTCGTCCACCTCGGGCCCGAGCACCGAGGAGGCCGCGAGGATCGCGACCAGCGGCAGCACGAGCGGGTAGCCCAGGCCGGGCAGGAGGTCGAAGGCCGCGTCGCCGTCGGTCAGCACCGTGACGAGGGTGACCAGCGCGATCAGCAGCACCGGGAAGGCCAGCAGCAGGTAGAACCGGCGGCGTCCCAGGAGGGCCTGCAGGGCGAGCTTGGCGATGGTGGTGTTGATCATCGGGCCACCAGGTAGGCGAAGACGCTCTCCAGCGACTCGTCGCTGGGGGACAGCTCGAAGAGGGTCACGTCGTGCTCCTTGGCGAGGCTGGGCAGGCCGACGGCGAAGCTGCCGAGGTCGTCCACCTGCACGTCGAGGTGGTCGCCGTCCAGGCTGACCGCGCGCACCGACGGCTGGGCCATCAGGACGGCGGCCAGGGTGCGGTTGTCGCTGGTCTGGAGGGCGTACCGCACGGGCCGGTCGGTCATCAGCCGCCGGATCGCGCCGAAGTCGCCGGAGGCGGCGTGCCGCCCGGAGACGACGACCTCGATGTGGCGGGCCAGCCGCTCGACCTCCTCGAGGATGTGGGAGCTGAAGAGCACCGTGCGTCCCTCGTCGCCGAGGCGTCGCAGCAGGTCCATGAGGTGCATCCGCTGGCGGGGGTCGACGCCGTTGAACGGCTCGTCGAGGAGCAGCACCGCCGGGTCGTGGACGAGCGCGGCGGCGATCTTGACCCGCTGCCGCATGCCCTTGGAGTAGGTGTCGAGCCGGCGGTCGGCCGGCTCGACCATGTCGACCACCTCGAGGACCCGCTCGGTCGCGGCGGCCGCGTCGGACAGCCGGTGCAGGTCGGCGTTGGCCCGGACGAACTGGCGCCCGGTGAGGTAGCCGAAGCTCAGCTCGCGCTCGGGCACGAGCCCGATCTGCCGGTAGATCTCGGTGTTGCGCCACACCGGCTCGCCGTCGAGCGTGACGTCCCCGGCCGACGGTGCGAGGAAGCCGGCCATCATCGCCAGCAGCGTGGTCTTGCCCGCGCCGTTGGGGCCGAGCAGACCGGTGACGCCGGGGCCGATGGTGAGCGAGACGTCGTTGACGGCGACCACGTTGCCGAACCAGCGCGAGGCCGAGTCGAGGACCAGGTTGCTCATGCGGATCCGACCTTCCGGAAGCGGGCGACCAGCCCCAGCAGGCAGCCGGCGACGAGCAGCAGCGCGACCAGGGCGTACGCCGGCACCCAGGCGCCGTCGACCGGTACGAGCTCGTCGATGCCCGCGTCCCACGCGTCGGCGAGCCCGCTGTAGAGGGTCCAGGGGGAGAAGAGGCCGGCGGCGACGGACACCGCGTCGGCGTCCTCGCTCCACGAGATGGCCTGCACGGCGGTCACCACGCCGGTGAGCACGATCAGCGCCATCACCGACCCGACGACCGCGAAGCCGCGGCGCAGCGAGACCGAGGAGATGAGCCCGGTGATGCCGGCGACCAAGGTGGCCAGCAGCACCTGCAGCACGAGGGCCTTGAGGAGCGCGGTGACCTGGTCGCTCTTGTCGAGGCCGGCCAGCATCGCGCCGAGGAACAGCAGGATCGTCGGGACGGCCATGAACAGCCAGACCGAGACGGCGAGGGAGAGCCACCGCACCAGGGCGAAGACGGGGGCGGCGAGCGGGCGCGCGAGGTAGAGCACGATCGAGCGGTGGCGCAGGTCGCGGGAGAACAGGACCGGGGCCTGGGCCGCGGCGAACAGGCTGACCAGCAGCTGGGTCTGGTTGGTGTAGTCGGCGTACGAGATCGGGAGCGTGGTGAGGCCCGTCAGGACCACGACCCCGACGACGATGAGCGCCGGCAGGAGCGACATCGCGAGCAGCAGGTTGGGCATCACCTTCGACCTGCCCGAGCGACCCAGGCCGTACGCGTGGCGCAGGCCGGTGACGAACAGGGTCCGGGCGATGGTGCCGGTGCCCTCGCGCACGCCGTCGAAGCGGCGGTAGCCGAGGTCGTGGATGACGCCGGGGCGGTCGGCCCGGGACGCGGAGGCGGAGGGGGTGAGGTCAGACATGGGCGCCTCCGTCCAGGAAGACGTCCTCCAGGTGGCGGCGGTCGGGCTGCAGCCGCATCAGGCCGAGGCCGAGGTCGGCGGCGACGTCGCGGATCAGGTCGTGCGCCGCGCCCTCGGTGGCCAGCTCGGGCGGGGGCGGGTCGATCGCGACCATCGCGCCGCGGGGCCGGCACACCAGTCCGCGCGCGGCCAGCGCCTGGCCGAGGCGGTCGCGATCGGCCTCGGTGCCGACGACCTCGACCAGCAGGCTGCCGGTGCGCTGGAGGAAGTCGCCCGTCGAGCTGGAGCGCAGCAGGTGGCCGCCGTCGAGCACGATCACGTGGTCGCTGACCTGCTCCAGCTCGCCGAGCAGGTGCGAGGTGACGAGCACGGCGATGCCGAAGTCGTGGCCGATGCGCTGCACCAGCCGGAGCATGTCGGTGCGGGCGGCCGGGTCGAGGCCGTTGGTCGGCTCGTCGAGGAAGACCAGCCGTGGGTCGTGCGCCAGCGCCTGGGCGAGCTTGGCGCGCTGCTTCATGCCGGTGGAGTAGCCGCCCATCGGCCGGTAGCGCTCCTCGTCGAGCCCGACGTGGCGCAGCACGTCGGCCGACCGCTCCCGCGCGGCCGAGGCGCCGAGCCCCGACATGCGGGCCATGTGGACCACGAAGTCGCTCGCGCTGACGTCGGGCGGGAGGCAGTCGTGCTCGGGCATGTAGCCGACGAGGCGCCGGATCTCCTGGCTGGCGTGCTCGACGTCGTGGCCCAGCACCCGCGCGTGGCCGCCGGTCGGCTCGAGCAGGCCGAGCAGGATCTTGATCAGCGTCGACTTCCCCGCACCGTTGGCGCCGACCAGGCCGGTCACGCCCTCGCCCACCTCGACCGTCAGGTCGGTCAGCGCGTGGACCGTCCCGTAGTGCTTGGTGAGGCCGGCGGTCGCGATCACCGGCTGGTGCATGGGCGGCTGCCCGATGAGTTCCCCCGTCACGTCCGTCACGCTAGCGGCCGGGACCGATGGCGGGCATCAGGGATCGCCCCGAGCCGTGTGGAGGTGTCGTGGAGATCGACGACCGGATCCACCTGGGGCGGATCCGTCATCCGAACCCCGACCCATGGGTCTGGCTTCGTATGACGGACCCCGGAGATCGTAGGGTGCTGCCATCAATCCCCGGTTGGTCTGCCGGCAGGGCCCGCCTGACTTTGAATCAGGACTAGCGACGTAGGTTCGACTCCTACCCGGGGAGCCGAGCTCCCCTCGGCCGTCCACCGCGGCTCAGGGGAGGGCCGCGGTGGACGACGTGCACGTCGCCGTCCTACATCTCGAACACCAGGCGGGCCGGCACCTCGCCCGCGAGCACCTCGTCGAAGCACGCGTTGACGTCCTCGAGCCGGCGGCCCTCGGTGACCACCCGGGTCAGGCCACGGGCGTGCAGGTCGAAGCACTCGGCAAGGTCGTTGCGGGTGCCGACCAAGGACCCGATGACCGAGATGCCCTTGAGCACGGTCTCGAAGACCGGCAGCTCGAGGCGGTTGTCGGCGGGCAGCCCGACGAGCACGAGCCGGCCGTTGGGGTTGAGGGCGGCGTGGGCGGCCCGCATCGCGGCCGGGGACGGGGAGGTCACGAGCGCGACGTCGACGCCGCCGATCGCCTCGATCTCGGCCTGTTGGTCGCCGCGGGCGTCGATCACGTGGTCGGCGCCGAGGTCCTTGGCCAGCTGCAGCTTCTCGTCGTGCACGTCGACCGCGACGGTGCGCGAGCCGAAGATGCGGGCGTACTGCAGGCCGAGGTGCCCCAGGCCGCCGATCCCGACCACCATCGCCGTCTCGCCGGGCTGCGGCTTCGCGACCTTGAGCCCCTTGTACGTCGTGACGCCGGCGCAGGTGAGCGGCGAGGCGTCGCGTGAGGTCACCGCGTCGGGCACCGGCACGACGTGGCTCGCCCAGGCGACGGCGTGCTCGGCGTAGCCCCCGTCCATCGTGTAGCCCATGTAGGCCGGGCTGGTGCAGTAGGTCTCCCAGCCGCCGACGCAGTAGCGGCAGTGGCCGCAGGCGTGCCCGAGCCAGGGCAGGGCGACGCGTTGGCCGACCGTGACGGGGAGGTCGCCGTCGCCGACCTCCTCGATCACGCCGACCCCCTCGTGGCCCGGCACGAGCAGGTCCTTGGGCTTGACCGGCCACTCGCCGCGGGCGGCGTGGATGTCGGTGTGGCACAGCCCGCAGGTCTCGATGCGGACCAGCACCTGGCCGGGGCCCGGCTCGGGGACGGGGAGGTCGCGGATCTCCAGGGGCGCTCCGAGGGCGGGGACGACGGCAGCCTTCATCATGTTCTCCTTGACGCGTTGCGGACGGGTACGGCGATGAGCAGGGCGCCGACCAGCAGGCTGAGGCCGGCGAGGACGAAGAGGACCGCGATCACGGCGTTGAGCACGGGCAGCTCGGCCCCGGTGGAGACGTCGGCCGACACGCCGCTCGTGCCGTCCTCGCGCATCAGCACGACGGTCCAGTCGCCGTCCTCGAGGTCCCAGGTGAGCGTGGTGTCGGTGCCGGTGGCCTGCGCCACCCAGAACGTCTGGTCGCCGGGCGCCGTGGCGGGGGCGCCCCCGTCAGTGGTCTCGAGCACGGCTTTGCCGACACGGAACTCGCGGAGGGTGTCGCGGGAGACGTCGCCGAGGTAGCCCGACACGTCCGAGGTCGGAGCGACGCCGACGAAGAGCGGGACGTCGCCGTCTGAGCGGGCGTGGATCCGGACCTCGCCGAGCCACACGGACGGCACCCACGAGGGAGCGCCCTCGGTGTCGACCTGCGCGTCCTCGGAGGTGATGGCGTAGGTGTCGCTGTCGAGCGCGGTCGAGGGCGTCATCAGGAAGCCGTCGTCACGCTCGGTGGCCCCGGCCAGGGCCAGGGTGCCGCCCGCGCCGGCGAAGCCGAGCCCCAGGAGCACGAGCAGGGAGCCGATGACCGCCGAGACGACGCGCCCGGCCGTCCAGCCGCTGGGGCCGGACGTGGCGGGCCGCTGGTAGCTCGGCGGCCGCGGTCCCGAGTACGAGGGCGCCACGTGGCGGGGCGTCCCAGTGGTGGGTGGGCTGGTGGGTGGGCTGGTGGGTGGGCCGGCGGTGTGGCTGGGGGACTGGCCGGCGGGCGGCGCGAGCACCGCGGCGTGCGGCTCGTGCCCGCCCATGTCGAGGCGGAAGGGCGGGTACTGGTCGGTCATCAGCGAGACGTAGCCGGCGACCCGCAGCACCCAGCGGTTGAGCCCGAGCACGAGGTCGAAGACCTGCTGGGGGTAGCGACCGGTGAACAGCAGCACGACCGCGGCGACCAGCACGAGCACGCCGATCAGGCTGATGCTGATCCAGGCCTCGTCGTCGGCCCCGCTGACGCCGTACGCGACGCCACCGGCGAAGAGCGCCACGATCAGGTAGTGCGGGATGGCCAGCAGCCACCACTTCACGAGCACCAGTCCGCGCGAGAGCCGCTCGGGGTAGTCGACGGAGAGGTGCGCGGGGTAGTCCGGCACCTCGGCGAGGGTGAACGGCGGGTAGCGGTCCGTGCCGAGCGCGCTGTAGGAGTAGTAGGAGACGCGCCAGCTCCAGCGCATCACCCCGACGTTGAAGTCGAAGATCGCGCGGGGGTAGCGGCCGGTGAACAGGATGGCGAAGAACGCCACCACGCTCAGCACGGCGAAGGCCACCCACAAGAAGGCCAGCACGATGTAGTGGGGGATGGCGAGGAGCCATTTCACCAGCCACAGGCCCCGGCTCAGGCTGGGGTCGAGGTCGGCGTCGACGTGCACGGGGTAGGTCGGGGGAGCCGTCGAGGTGGTCATGATGAGTCCTTCCTTCCGCGGCTCCCCGGCTGCGTGCGTGACGAAGCCCGGGAGCCGCTGCCTCCCTTCGATCGTGCCGCCGACGGGAGGAGGGGGGCAGGGCCGAACGGCACGTGTTCTGCGTCCCGGCCGGCCGTGGGACCTAGGACCCTTACGGCCCGCCACAGGGGGGGTGAGACTCGAACCCCCGACACCAGTGGAGGACTCTTCATGACGCACGCGCCCGCCCCCGGCCCGCCCGCCCCCCATCGGCCCAGCTGCGTCCGGGTCGTGGTCGACGACGTCCCGGAGCTGGACGACCTCGTGAGGGAGGCCGCGCGACGGGCCCAGCTCTCCGACCGTGCGATCGAGCTCGTCGAGCCGGCCGTGCCCGAGAGCGACCACGCGGCGCGGGCGAGGATGATCCGGCTCATGGACGAGGCGCTCGAGGTCGCCCGGCAAGAGGCGCCCGGCGTGCAGGTCCGGGTCGGCAACGCGATCGAGCTGCCCCGACCGAGGCATCCCGCATGAGCGGCGTCGAGCAGGTCACCGTGGCGCCGGTCCCGTTGGACCGCCTGGCGCCGTTGCTGACGCCGGAGCGCGTCGAGCGGCTCGAGACGTACGTCGCGGTGGCACAGCGGCTGCTCGAGGGGCGCACCATCTGGAACATCAACTCGACCGCGCGCGGCGGCGGCGTCGCGGAGATGCTGCACACCCTCGTGGCCTACGCGGCGGGGGCGGGGGTCGACATCCGCTGGCTGGTCGTGGGCGGCGACCCCGCCTTCTTCACCGTGACCAAGAGGATCCACAACCGGCTGCACGGCGTCCCCGGTGACGGGGGCCGGCTCGACGCCGACGCGCGGGCGACGTACGACGCCACGCTGGCGCGCCAGCGCGGCGAGGTGGTGGGCCGGGTGCGCCGCGGCGACGTCGTCCTGCTGCACGACCCGCAGACGGCCGGGCTGGCGCGCGAGCTGAGGGACCGGGGCGCCCTGGTGGTGTGGCGCTGCCACGTCGGCCTGGACGAGCACAACGAGTGGACCCGTGAGGCGTGGGGCTTCCTGCGGGAGCTGGTCGAGCCGGCGCAGGCCACCATCTTCTCGCGGGAGTCGTTCGCCCCCGACTGGGTCGACCGGCGGTGGCTGCGGGTCATCCCGCCGTCGCTGGACCCGTTCAGCCCCAAGAACGAGGACCTCGACGACGGGGAGGTCGAGGCCCTCGTCCACCGCGAGGGGCTGGTGGTCGAGGGCGACGCGCTGCCCACGGACGGTCGCGTCGTGCTCCAGGTGAGCCGCTGGGACCGGCTCAAGGACATGGTGGGTGTCCTGGACGCGTTCGCCGCGCACCTCGAGGACCTCCCGCCCGACGTCCACCTGGTGCTGGCGGGCCCCGAGACCAGCGGCGTGGCCGACGACCCGGAGGCGGCGGAGGTGCTGGCGGAGTGCCGCGCCCGGTGGCGCTCGCTCCCGGAGCGGGCGCGCGAGCGGAGCCACCTCGTGTCGGTGCCGATGGACGACCTCGACGACAACGCCCGCATCGTCAACGCCCTCCAGCGCTGGGCGACCGTGGTGGTCCAGAAGAGCCTCGCGGAGGGCTTCGGCCTCACCGTCACCGAGCCGATGTGGAAGGCCAGACCTGTGGTCGCGTCCGCCGTCGGCGGCATCCGCGACCAGGTCGAGCACGGCGTGAGCGGCCTGCTGCTCGACGACCCGCACGACGGCGCCGAGCTGGCGGCCGCGCTGTCGTCGCTGCTCACCGACGCCGCCCGCTGCGACGAGATGGGACGCGCCGCGCACGAGCGGGTGCGCGACCACTACCTCGCCGACCGGCACCTCATCCAGTACGTCGAGCTGTTCGCGCAGCTGATGGGCGAGGTGTAGTCACTCCCGGCCGGTGGCCGCGCGGAAGGCCTCGAGCGCGGTCGGCAGGGTCGGGAAGATGTGCTCGGCCCCGATCCGGTCCAGCACGCCGCTCGGCTGCAGGACGTCGCGCGGGTCCTGCTTGAGCCGGGCCAGCGCCAGGACGATGCCCTTGTCCGCGAGCTCGGCGCGCAGCGTCTCGAGGGCGTCCGCCCCGGTGAGGTCGACCTCGCCGATCGCCTCGGCGTTGAGCAGCACCCACTCCGGGTCGTAGGCGACGACCGACTCCCGCACGCGGGCGAGGAAGTTCTCCGCGTTGGCGAAGAACAGCGGCGCGTCGTAGCGGTAGACCAGCAGGCCCGGCACGGCCACGGCGGTCTCGTAGTCGTCGAGGTCGTGCATGCCGGCCAGGTCGGGCACGAGCCCCTCGACCGCGTCGTGCGGCCGCGCCACCCGGCGGAACACGTCGACGAGCGAGAGGCTGACCGCGACCAGCACGCCCTCGAGCACCCCGATGACGAGCACCCCGATCGTGGTGGCCAGGGCGATGGCCAGCTCCGTGCGCCGGTAGCGCGCGATCCGGACGAACTCCCTCACGTCGATCAGCCGCAGGCCGGCGTAGACGACGACCGCGGCCAGGGCGGCGTCGGGGAAGCGGGCGAGCACCGGGCGCAGCGCCACGACCAGGACCAGCGCGGCACCGAGCGTGGACAGCCCGGCCCAGCGGGACCGGCCGCCCACGGCGTCGACGATCGCCGTCCGGCTGCCCGAGCTGCTGACCGGGAAGCCGTGCACCACCCCGGCCGCGACGTTGGCGGCGCCGAGCGCGAGCAGCTCGCGCCGCGCGTCGACGCGGTCGCCGTGCCGGGCCGCGAAGGCGCGGGCGGTCAGCACGTTGTCGGTGAAGCCGACCACGGCGATGGCGAGCGCGGTGGTCAGCAGCGCCCACGACCCCAGCGACGACACGGACGGCAGGCCGACCTCCGGCAGCGCGAACGGCAGGTCACCCACGACCGCGACCCCGTCCTCGGACAGCCGGGCGATCGCCACTGCGACGGTCGCGACGAGCATGCCGAGCAGCGGGACCGGCCCAGTGGGCCACAACCGGGCGCCGAGCAGCAGCACGGCCAGGGTGCCGAGGCACACCGCGAGGGTCGGTAGGTGGACCGCCGACGGGTGCTGCGCCAGCCACCACGCCTCCGCCAGCGGCTCGCCGGAAGGGATGTCGGCGGCCGTCCCGCGCCCGGCCTGGGACAGGACCATCAGCCCGGCGATGCCCGCCATGTAGCCGACGAGCACCGGCTTGGAGAGCAGGTCGGCGAGGAAGCCGAGCCCGCCGACCCACGCGAGCAGGCACACGGCGCCGACCGCCATCGCGAGCAGCGCGGCAGTGTCCTGCGGCGACCCGCCGGGCACGGTGATGGTGGCCAGCGCGGCGCCGGTCATCAGGGCCGTCGTCGACTCGGGACCCACCGAGAGCTGGGGGGACGACCCGACCAGGAAGTAGACCGCGAGCGCGACGAAGGCCGCCCACAGGCCCGCCTCCGGTGGCACCCGGGCCAGTCCGGCGTACGCCAGCACCTGGGGCACGAGGTAGGCCGCGACGGTGATCCCCGCGACGACGTCGCCGCGCAGCGCCTGCCGCTCGGGCGGTCGCAGGGTGCCGGGCCACGTCATCGCGACCTCCTGCGTCGAGCGTCCTCACCGGTTCGAGACCTTCGGCCCTGTCGTGGGCAGGCTCCTGACGGCAACCTAGCGTGCACCCAGCACCGAGAGGGGGCACTTCGATGTCGCCGTCCACCACGTTGACGTTCCTCGGTGCAGCGGGCACCGTCACGGGCAGCAAGTTCCTCGTCGAGGCCCCCGACGGCCGGCGCCTCCTGGTCGACTGCGGCCTGTTCCAGGGCGATCGCGCCTGGCGCAGGCGGAACTGGGACCCGCTCCCGGTCGCGCCGGCGAGCATCGACGCCGTCGTGGTGACCCACGCCCACCTCGACCACTCCGGCTACCTCCCCGTGCTGGCCCGCGCCGGGTTCACGGGTGACATCGTGTGCAGCGAGGAGACGGCCAGGCTCTTGCGGATCGTCCTGCTCGACGCCGCCCACCTGCAGGAGCAGGAGGCGCAGTGGGCGCGGGAGAGCCGGGTGTCCAAGCACGCCGACCCCCGACCGCTCTTCGACACCGCCGACGCCGAGCGGGCGCTGGGCATGCTGCGACCGGTGGCCGGCAGCGACCCGGTGCAGGCAGGTCCGGCGAGCGTGGTGCTGCGCCGCGCCGGCCACATCCTCGGCTCGCGCTTCGCCGAGGTCACCGTCGAGGGTCGCACGACGGCCTTCAGCGGCGACCTCGGACGGCCCGACCACCCGCTGCTCGAGCCCCCCGTGCCACTCGGGCCGGTCGACCACGTCGTGGTCGAGTCGACGTACGGCGACCGCCTGCACGCAGCACTGGGCAAGGACGAGCTGGCCGACGTCATCACCCGCACCGTGAAGCGCGGCGGCACCGCCCTGGTGCCGGCCTTCGCCGTCGACCGGACCCCGCTGCTCCTGCACGTGCTGCGCGAGCTGGTGGAGGACGGGAGGGTCCCCGACGTCCCGGTCTACGTCGACAGCCCGATGGCGCTCGCCGCCCTCGACGTCTACCGGGGCGCGCTGGGCCCGGGCAGCGACTTCCGCGACTCCGTCGTGCGCGACCCGGCGCCCTTCGACCCCGGCAAGCTGCGGCTGGTGCGCGACCCGGGGGAGTCGGCGCGCCTCAACGACGCGCGGCACCCGTGCATCCTCATCTCGGCGTCGGGGATGGCCGAGGGCGGCCGGGTGCTCCACCACCTCGAGCACCAGCTGCCGAACCGCCGCAACAGCGTCGTGCTCACCGGCTACCAAGTAGCCGGCACCCGCGGCCGCCAGCTCGCCGACGGGGCGGTCCAGGTCAAGATCCACGGCAAGTACGTCCGGGTGCGGGCCGAGGTCGCCAACGTGCGGGGCTTCTCCGCCCACGCCGACTCCAGCCAGGTCCTCGACTGGCTCGCCGGTGCCGAGGGGTGCGAGTGCGTCTACGTCGTCCACGGCGAGGAGCACGCCGCCGAGGCCCTCGCCGAACGGGTCCGGGCCCGCCTCGACTGCAACGCGGTCGTGCCGCGGCACGAGGAGCGGGTGCGGATCGACTGACCCGGCGGCTGGAGGGAATCGGGTGGCGCCCCCGGCCCCACGACCAGCACCATGGCCCGCGATGGCCACCCCCACGACGTACGACGACCTGCTGGCACGCATCCGCGCGCTGATGACGACGAGCGACCGCGTCCCGGTCGTCGGGATCAGCGGCCACGGGGGTGCGGGGAAGTCGACCCTCGCACTGGCGCTCGGCGCCGACCTGGGGCTGACCCCCGACCAGGTGGTCCCCACCGACTGCTTCTACGCGACGACGTGCGGGCCGGAGGCAGGGATGTGGGAGCAGCACGACTGGCCGCTGATCGAGGCACTGGTGCGGAGCGTGCGCGAGGGGTCGGACCGGCTGCGATTCGACTACCGGTGGTGGACGGGGGAGACCGGCGTCGAGGACCACCCGATGCCGCCGGTGCTGATCGTCGAGGGCATCCGCCTCGTCCACGACCGCACCCGCGACTGGTTCGACCTGACCGTGTGGGTCGACCTCGACCCGGCGACGGCCGGCGCCCGGGCGAAGGCGCGCAACGTCCTGCAGGGCGACGACCGGGCCGAGCTCGACCTGTGGGACACCAAGTGGATCCCCGAGGGGCACGACTACGCGGCCGACGTGCGTCCCGAACGGCTGGCGGACCTGGTGATCCCGGCGGCCGGCACGCACTGAGTTCGCGCGTCCGCGAGCCGGTGACAGACTGCGCCCATGGACAACCTCACCGTCATCGTCCTCGCCGCAGGTGGCGGCACCCGCATGAAGTCGAAGACCATGAAGGTGCTGCACCCCATCGCGGGGCGCTCCATGATCGGGCACGTGCTCACCGCCGTGCAGGCCGTCGAGCCCACCCGGGTCGTCGCGGTCGTCGGGCACCAGCGTGAGCAGGTCGGCCCGCACATCACGGAGATGCTGCCGGACGCGGTGCTGGCGGTCCAGGAGAAGCAGGAGGGCACCGGCCACGCCGTACGCATCGCGATGGAGGCCGCGGGCACGACCACCGGCACCGTGATCGTGGCGGCCGGCGACACCCCGCTGCTGGAGGGGGAGTCGCTGCGCGCCTTCGCCGAGGAGCACGAGGCCGCCCAGCGCGCCGTGAGCATCCTCAGCGGCCGGGTGCAGAACCCGTTCGGCTACGGCCGCATCGTCCGCAACGCCGAGGGCGACGTCGAGGCGATCGTGGAGGAGAAGGAGGCCACGCCCGAGCAGCAGGCGATCGACGAGATCAACTCCGGGATCCTGGCCTTCGACGCGGAGTTCCTCGTCTCGGCGCTGCCCCGGATCACCAACGACAACGCCAAGGGCGAGTACTACCTCACCGACGCTGTCGGCCTGGCACGCGAGGACGGCCTCACCGTCGGCGCGCACCTCATCGACGACGTCGCCCAGACCGAGGGCGCCAACGACCGCGCCCAGCTGGCCGAGCTCGGCAAGGAGCTGAACCGCCGCATCGTGACGCGATGGATGAAGGACGGCGTCACCGTCATGGACCCGGCCACCACCTGGATCGAGGCCGACGTGGTGATCGAGCCCGACGCCACGATCCTGCCCGGCACCCAGCTCCTCGGCGCGACCGTCGTCCGCGAGGACGCCGTGGTCGGCCCCGACACCACGCTGAAGGACTGCGAGGTCGGCGCCGGCGCCCGCGTCGTACGCACCCACGGCGAGCTCGCGGTGATCGGCGACCGCGCCACGGTGGGACCGTTCGCCTACCTCCGCCCGGGCACCCAGCTCGGGGTCGCCGGCAAGATCGGCACGTTCGTGGAGACGAAGAACGCCCAGATCGGCGACGGGGCCAAGGTGCCGCACCTGTCCTACGTCGGCGACGCCGAGATCGGCGAGGGCACCAACATCGGCGCCGGCACGATCTTCGCCAACTACGACGGCGTCGCCAAGCACCGCACCACCATCGGCAGGCACGCGCGGACCGGCTCCAACAACACCTTCGTCGCGCCGGTCTCGATCGGGGACGGGGCAGGCACGGCGGGCGGCACCGTCGTACGCCGTGACGTGCCCGCCGGGGCGCTCGGCGTCAGCGCCTCGGCGCAACGCAACCTCGAGGGCTGGACCGAGTCCAGGCGGGCCGGGACCGCCCAGGCGGAGGCCGCGCGAACGGCTCGTGAACGCGAGGAGAAGACCGACGGGTGACCCCGGGCTCGCGGATGGCCCGCGGGTGAGCGAGACTTCTGCCAGCACCTCCGAACCTAGCCACCCCCGAGGCTGACCAGCACAGCGAGGAGTCGCGTCGCGTGACCGGAATGAAGCGGACGACCGAGAAGAACCTGATGGTCTTCAGCGGACGGGCCTACCCCGAGCTCGCCGGAGAGGTCGCCGACCTCCTCGAGTGCGGGCTCGTCCCCCAGGACGCCAGGGCGTTCGCCAACGGCGAGCTCTACGTCCGCTACGAGGAGTCCGTCCGCGGGTGTGACGCCTTCGTGATCCAGAGCCACACCGCTCCGATCAACGAGTGGATCATGGAGCACCTGATCATGGTCGACGCCCTCAAGCGGGCCTCGGCCAAGCGGATCACGGTGGTCATGCCGTTCTACGGCTACGCCCGCCAGGACAAGAAGCACCGTGGTCGCGAGCCGATCTCGGCGCGCCTCATCGCCGACCTCTTCAAGACCGCCGGCGCCGACCGCCTGATCACGGTCGACCTGCACGCCGACCAGATCCAGGGCTTCTTCGACGGCCCCGTCGACCACCTGATGGCGCTGCCGATCCTCACCGACTACGTCAAGGAGAAGTACGGCGACCAGCAGCTCGCCGTGGTCTCCCCGGACGCCGGCCGGATCAAGGTCGCCGAGCGCTGGTCGGCCCGCCTCGGCGGCGTACCCCTGGCGTTCATCCACAAGACCCGCCGCATCGACGTGGCCAACGAGGTCGTCGCCAACCGCGTGGTGGGTGACGTGACCGGCAAGATCTGCATCCTCACCGACGACATGATCGACACCGGCGGCACGATCGTGAAGGCCGCCGAGGCCTGCATGGCCGACGGCGCCGCCGGCGTGATCATCGCCGCGACCCACCCGATCCTCTCCGACCCCGCGGTCGACCGGCTGAAGAACTCCTCCGCCATGGAGGTCGTGGTCACCAACACGCTCCCCGTCGCCTCGGAGAAGCAGTTCGACAAGCTCACCACGCTCTCGATCGCGCCGCTGATCGCCCGCGCCATCCGCGAGGTCTTCGAGGACGGCAGCGTGACCTCGATGTTCGACGGCCACGCCTGATCGCTCCTCGTGGTTTCCCCGCCTATGCGGGGAAACCCAGACTTCTGGGGGCGTGCAAACCCCCAGAAGTTCGAACGTCCCCGCATAGGCGGGGAAACCGCAAGAGCGGCTACAGCGTCCGGTCGAGGTCGTCGAGCGCGTCGTTCCACGCCCGGGCGAGGACCGTGGGCACCTCGCCGGTGGCGAGGGCGTCGGCGACCGCGTCGCGCAGCTCACGGCGTACGTCGCGGGCCAGGGGCAGGCGCGGGAAGATGTCGCCGATGCTGTCGGCCATCGCCTGCCCGGAGCGCTGGGCGAGCGCGAGGCCGTCGGTGAGGTAGCGGGTCAGGTAGGGCTGCACCAGCTCGGCCTGCTCCCAGCCCCAGAAGGCCGCGCCGACGGCGTCGAGCTCGTGGGTGCTGAGCTCGCCGCCCATCAGCCGCTCCCACGTCTCGGCCTTGGCCTCGGCGGTGGGTACGGCGGCGCGCGCCGCGAGCGAGGCGTGGTGGCCCGACACCGACTTGTCGCGCTCGGCCTCGGGGTCGACGTAGGAGGGCTCGCCGAGCTCGGCGAGGCGGTGGACCGCGGCCCAGCGCACGGCCTGGTCGACGTCCTCCTGCGCCAGCCAGTCGACGAGGAAGTCGGTGTCGGCGCTGAGGCGGGCGAGCGCGCGGGAGGCGCCGGGTGCGAGCAGGGGGTCGCCCTCCTCGACCGCGCCGCGGGCGATGTCGGCGATGACGGCCAGGTGGCCGGCGACCTCCGCGGGCTCGGCGTAGCGCCGCGTGACGAGCTGCAGGTTGCGCACCACGCCCTCGAAGACCAGCGGGTGGCGCTCGGGCCGCAAGTGGCGGTCGGCCAGGCTGATGAGGTCCTTGACGCCGATCACCTGCGACTCGGCAAGGTCGACCGCGGTCCACCACAGCATCGCGCGGGTCAGCTGCGACTCGACCGACGAGAGCCCGGCCGTGATCGCGGCCCACGACTGCTCGTCGGGCCGGACCACCGCAAAGGTCTCGTCGCCGGAGTTGGGCACCACGACCCTCCCGGCGAACTCCTCGAGGCGCACGGGCTCGTCCCCGAGCAGCACGTCACGCGAGTCGACCAGCCGCATCGCGTCGTCGTACGCCGAGACGGTGAGCCGGTGCGAGCGCGTGCCCTCCCGGGTGAGGACGGGTGTGTCGCCGTCCCGCGTCACCACCAGGGTGTCGAAGCCCGTCGAGCGCAGCCACGCCTCGGCCCAGGCGCGCACGTCGAGGTCGCTCGCGGCGTCGAGGGAGTCGAGGAAGTCGGCCAGCGTGGCGTTGCCGAAGGCGTGCTTCGTGAGGTGGCGGTTGACGCCGGCGAGGAAGTCCTCCTCGCCGAGCCAGTGGCCCAGCTGCGCCAGCGCCGCGTTGCCCTTGGCGTAGGTGATCATGTCGAAGTTGGCGAAGGCCGTGTCGACGTCGACGATCTTCTCGGTGTCCTCGGCGATCGGGTGCGTCGAGCGGCGCCGGTCGGCGCGGTAGCCGGTGGGCTTGCGGGTGATGGCGGCCGACGTCCACGCGTCGGTGTAGCCGGCAGCCACGCCCGCGACGTCGTAGCCCATGAAGTCGGCGAACGACTCGTTGAGCCACGAGTCCTCCCACCACCGCATCGTCACCAGGTCGCCGAACCACATGTGCGCCATCTCGTGAGCGATGGTCGAGGCCATCCACTCGCGCTCCAGCTCGGTCGGGGTGCCCTTGCTCAGCGCCTGGTCGCGGTAGACGACGCACCCGGGGAACTCCATCGCGCCCCAGTTCAGCCCGGGCGCGAAGACCTGCTGGTAGTCGGCGTAGGGGTACTCCGGCTCGAAGATGCTGGTGTAGTGCTGGAAGCAGGTGCTGGTGATCCGCTTCAGCTCGTCGGCGTACTGCCGCAGCTCGCGCTCCTGGGACGCCCGCGCGTGCCAGCCGAACGGCAGCGTCCCGCCCGGCGCCGGCGCGTACGGCTCGTCCCACGTCACCGAGACCCACGGGCCGCCGACGAGGGTGAAGAGGTACGACGAGAACGGCGGCGTGGTCTCGAAGGTCCAGGTGTCGCCGTCACGGTCCTTCAGCACCCCGTTGGCCAGCACGGTCCAGTGCGAGGGCGCCGTCACGCTGAGGTCGAAGGTGGACTTGATGTCGGGCTGGTCGAAGCACGGGATCACCTTCTGGGTGATGTCCATCGAGGTGTGCGCGCAGACGTAGCGCTCGCCGTCGGCGGGGTCGATGGTGACGGTCATGCCGTCGCCGTCGGTGACGTACGGCATCCGCGCGGTGACGCGGACCGTGTTGGTCGCGGCGAGGTCGGTCAGCGCGATGCGCCCGTCGGCGTACGGCGCCGGCTCGCCGTCGAGGGTCACGTCGGTGGCGCCGCTGAGCTCGAGGAACGACGACGCCCCCGGCTGGGTGCAGCCGAAGGTGATGGTCGCCTCGACCCCGAAGTCCTCGGTCGAGGTCAGGTCGAGGTCGAGCCGGGTGTGGACGTCGGTCAGCAGGACGGCGCGCTCGCGCGCCTCGGGGAGCATCAGGGGCACCGGGCCACCCTAGGGGGCCCGTCATCGGGGATTCGACCCCGCGCGGGGCCCGGGTCTAGAGTTCTCGGGTTGCCTCGGCGAGGGAGCCCGAACGACTGGGACTCCGTGATCGACTGGGCCGGAACAGTCTCACTGCGCCGCGCCTCCGATCCGGAGCGCGGCGTTCGTCGTCTCCGGAGCGCCGGGCCCACCGACACCGTGCACGAAGACCCCGACCCCCAGGAGTACCGCATGTCTGCCCCCGAGAAGATCACCGCCGAGCCCCGCACCGAGTTCGGCAAGGGTGCCGCCCGCCGCATCCGCCGCGACGACAAGATCCCCGCCGTCATCTACGGCCACGGCAACGAGCCCGTGCACGTGATCCTGCCCGGCCACCAGACCATGATGGCGCTCAAGCACGGTGGCGCCAACGCGCTCCTGTCGCTCGACGTCGACGGCTCCGAGCAGCTCGCGCTGACCAAGGACATCCAGGTCGACCCGATCCGCCGCGTCATCGAGCACCTCGACTTCGTCGCGGTCAAGCGCGGCGAGAAGGTCACCGTCGACGTCCCGATCCACGTCGTCGGCGACGCCGCTCCCGAGACGCTGGTCGTCACCGAGAACGCCGTGGTCTCCGTCGAGGCCGAGGCCACCCACATCCCCGAGTTCTTCGAGGTCTCCGTCGAGGGCGCCGCCATCGGCACCCAGGTCCACGCGAAGGACCTCGACCTCCCGAAGGGCACCACGCTGCTCGCCGACGAGGAGCTGCTCATCGTCAACGTGACCCAGCAGGTCTCCGCCGAGGCCCTCGAGGCCGAGCTCGCCGAGGCCGAGGCCGAGGCCGGCATCGAGCACGAGCCCTCCACCGAGGAGATCGCCGAGGCGCAGGAGGAGGCCAAGGCCGAGGACGCCGCCCAGGAGTCCGGCGAGGCCACCGACTCCAAGTGACCCACCGAGCGGGCACTTCCTCGCGCTGACACTCACTGACCGGGCGGTTGCTCGCGCTACAACGCGAGGGACTGCCCGGTCGGCGTTTCCCAGCGCGAGGAAGTGCCCGGTCACGATGGAAGGATGGACGCCGTGAGCGACGCCCCCGCCAATGACGTCTGGCTGGTGGTCGGCCTCGGCAACCCCGGCCCCGCCTACGCAGGCCACCGTCACAACATCGGCTACCTCGTCACCGACGAGCTGGCCCGCCGCATGGGCTCACCCTTCAGGAGCCACAAGTCCGGTCGCGCCGACGTGGTCGAGGGCCGGCTCGGGCTCGGCGGCCCGCGCGTCGTGCTCGCGCGCGGTCGCGGCTACATGAACGAGTCCGGTGGCCCGGTCAAGGCGCTCGCCACGTTCTACAAGGTGGCGCCCGACCACGTGATCGCGATCCACGACGAGCTCGACATCGCGTTCGGCACCCTGCGCGTCAAGCTCGGCGGTGGGGACAACGGGCACAACGGGCTCAAGTCGATGCGCTCCTCGCTCGCGACCGGGGACTTCTACCGGGTCCGGGCGGGCATCGGGCGCCCGCCGGGGCGCCAGGACGTCGCCGACTTCGTCCTCTCCAACTACTCCACGGTGGAGCGCAAGGAGCTCCCGTTCCAGGTCTCCGACGCTGCCGACGCGGTCGAGTCGCTCATCATCGACGGCCTCGAGAAGACCCAGCAGCGGTTCAACTCCTGACCACCGCCAGGGGGCTCACCAATAGAGGTGAAAGCACCTGCGGACATCGCTCGCCCGGGCTCGTCCTCGACGAAGATCCGTGTCGTGCCGCTCCCCCCGGGGGCGGCACGCCAGCGTCCGGGGGAGCGGCAGGACCGCCCTGACGGCGGTCCTCGTGGTTCGAAAGCCCGGCTGGAAAGTATGCGCCGGAAGAGATACCCAGTCGTTGGGATGGGCACCGAGCGGGGCGGGAAACTACCCTGTTGAACGGTGCACCATCGCTGATTCGCAACGTACGTACTGTCCTGCTCTGGCCGTCTTCTCGTGGTCGCAAAGGATGGCGAGGACCCCCACGCCTCGTCGCGTGCCCGAAGCGAACCAGTGGCGGCGGTCGAGGTTCCCCCTCCTCGACCGCCGCAATCGCGTCACGGGTCCGGCACAGCGCTCAGGCGCCCTGCTTCCACCCGACCTGGTTGGCCATCCCGACCGCGGCCAGCTGCGAGGACACCTCGAGCTTGTTGAGGATCGACTTGACCTGGGTCCGCACCGTCGCCTCGGAGACGACGCTCTCCTGCGAGATCGCGCGCACCGTACGTCCCTCGATCAGCGCCCCCAGCACCTGCCGCTCGCGGGGCGTGAGGAGGTCGAGGCGGCGGCGCAGGTCGTCGTGGGCCTGCCGCTCGCGGGCCCAGGCGTCGAGCAGGGCCTCCAGCTCGTCGCGGCTCGTGACCGGGAGGCCCTGGTGCAGCCTGCGGACCGTCGCCAGCGCCTGCTGCAGCGCCCCGCTCTTCGGCAGCACCCGGCGCGCGCCCAGGCGCATGCAGCCGCCCCAGCGCCCGAGCTCCTCCGAGGCGGTGAGCACCACGACGTTGATGCCGGCCTTCGCCAGCGGGCCGATGAGGTTCACCCCGTCGCCGAACCTGCCCAGGTCGAGGTCGAGCAGGACCGTGCGCGGGTTGGCGCGCAGCGCCAGGGACCGCAGCGTCGCCATCGAGCCACCCTCGGCGGGCAGCTCGAGGCGGCGTACGTCGTAGCCCTCCAGCGACAACGCGAGCTCGAGCGACTCGGCGAACAGCACGTGGTCATCGATGATGAGCACCCGGTGGTCAGCCCGAGCGCTGCCAGGCACCGCTGTCCTCCATCGTGAGGTCGTTCTCGGGAGACCGACGGGCGGCGGGGAGGGAGATGACGAAGCAGGAGCCCGCGCCCTCGCTGTCGGCCAGCCGCAGCGAGCCCCCGTCCTCGGTCATGAGGCGCTGGGCCACGTTGAGGCCGATGCCCTCGCCCGTGGAGTCGGTGCCGCGCTTGCCCCAGTCGAAGATCTTCGCCTTCTGCTCCTCGGGGATGCCGCGGCCGAAGTCGGTCACCGTGATGTCCACGGTCTCGTCGTCGCGGCGTACGACCTCCACGACGCTCTTGTCGGTGCCGCCGTGGTTCACGGCGTTGTCCATCAAGATGTTGACGACCTCGGCGAGTGCGTCGAAGCGGGCGCGCACCACGTCGCCGTGGCTGCGGAACTCGACCTGGCGCCCCTTGAGCCGTTGCAGGTCCAGGATCATGCCGAGTGCCTCGTCGAGGTCGATGTCGGTCGCGTCGTCGACCTTGCCCGACAGCAGGCGGTCCATGCGGTCGAGCTCGCGGCGCACCGAGCACCAGAGGCGGTCGCGGAGGTCGGCCGGCATGTCCGTGCGGTCGAGCAGCTCCGAGCCGTTGACCAGGCCCGCCACGGTGCTGCGCAGCTCGTGGAGGCGCTCGCGCTGCTCGCGGGTCGTGGCCACCAGGACGTGCTCGAAGGTGTTGAGGCGTCGCCGGTCCTCGTCGAGCCCGCGCCGCAGGCTCACCCAGGCGAACGCGAGCCAGGCGGCCCCGGCTGCGGCCCGACCCACGGACATGGCCGCGTCCCACCCGGTGTCCATGAGACCGAGTGCATGGACGAGCTGTCCGGCGTCGACCACCAGCACGGTGGCGCCGACCAGCGCACCCGTCGTCACCGGGAGCGAGTGCTGCCCGAGCACGAGCGCGGCGGCTGCCACGTGCGTGGTGACCAGCACGCCGATCGTCACCTGCATGAGCACCGCCGGCGTCGGCGAGAGCGGGAACTGCAGCAGGAGGTGCCCGGCTGCGACCAGGCCCATCCCCAGACCGATCACGACGCCGTCGTCCACCACCTGGGCGATCCTGACCAGCCCGAGCAGTGGTCCCACCACTGCGACCAGGCCGGCGACCGCGACCCCGAGCAGCAGGGCCAGGCTGAGGGACCCGCGCGGCGGGACGTCCTCCAGCGCGATGACCGTCACCAGCAGCGACTGGCCGGCGACGAGCGCCCCGGCGGCGATGACCCAGGCCTTCATCGGCCCGGCGTGCTTGCGCCACGTGGCGATCGCCGCGCACGCGGCGCCGGCCGCGAACGCACCGCCGACCAGGCCGTCGGCGAGGGGCGGCAGCGCCGCTCCGTCGGACCGCAGCTGCCAGACGTGCTGTCCTGACCCGACGTAGAACAGGACCAGGAACGAGACCACCCCTGTGATCCCCATGCCGATCCGCCGGCGTCGCGCCTCTTCAAATACCCCGAGCATGTGTCCACCCCCCCAAAAAACCCGTGACCAACCTGCTGATGCTCGAGGATCCCCGCCGCCCAGATTCCCAAGATCTGCGGCGGCCCGGGCTCCCCGGATCACGATTGGACCCCCCAATATGGGGATCTTCCATCGATTGTGCGCCCCTACCGAGAATCGGGTAGACCCGGTCTGGTCCGCGGTTTGAAGGGCTCCGGAAGGCTTGGTCAAGTCCCTCTTCAGGACACTCCAAGTCCACCCACATGTCGTGCCAAGTTCACCTTCACCGGGGCCGTCCGGGGGTCCTGAACGGCGTCCGGAGCAGGGGCGGCCCGTCTCCCCAATTAGGTGCACTTTTCGGCGGGTGGGGCACTGACGGGCGGTTCGACTCGTCAGGGTTTGTCCATTGCTCGGCACGAGGGAGGCGGGATGAGCAACCCAGCGCCCGACAGCCGCGTCGACGTGGCGCGGGAGTCGGACGACGCCATCACTGCGTGGGTCGTCTCACCACACCTGCTCGTCGCCCAGGCGGTGACGGCAGCCCTGCGGTCCGTGGGCGCCCACGTGGAGCTCCGAGCGTGGGAGACCCTCGCCCACGACGTCGGCGCCGAGCGTGACCGGGGCGCGACGCAGCACGTCGTCGCCCTCTTCGACGGCCTGGACAGCGAGGGGGCCGTGGAGGAGATCGGTCGGCTCGTCTCGATGGGAGGCGTGCGCGTGGTCATCGTCACCTCGAGCCCGGGAGCCATCGGCTGGGGAGGCACCCTGGTGGACCCCGCGGTCGACGTCGTCACCATGGCCACCACCATCAACCAGCTGGCCGACGTGGTGCAGCGGTTCACTGCCGGTGAATCCTTGATGGAACCTGAAACCCGCGCCGAGCTCCAGACGGCCTGGTCCCAGGCGGTTGACAGGCGCCAGCGTCTCGTCACGATGCTGGGCACCTTGTCGCCGCAGCAGCTGCGGGTGCTGGAGCTCCTGGCCTCGGGTCGGCGCGTCTGGGAGGTGGCCGAGCTGCTGCGGGTGACCGACGGGACCGTGCGCAGCCACGTCAAGACGCTGCGCGCCAAGCTCGGCGCGAAGTCCCAGCTCGAGGCGGTGGCGATGCTCCGCCAGGTCTACGAGGTCGGCCAGGACGCCGAGCTGGTGCCCCGACCCAGGCTGGCACTGGCTGATGAGTCGGGGGTCTCCTCGCGTCGATAGGCTGCGCGACATGATCGATCCCACCACGCTCGACGACCACGCCTTCGCCGCCTGGGCGGCCGAACGCGCCGGCACCGTGCTGCTCGACGTACGCGCCGGGGCACAGGCCCAGGGGCTCGAGGGCAAGGCCCTCAAGGACGCCGGCGACGCCGCCGCGCAGGCCGAGCTCGACCGGATCCTCACCGAGCACCGGCCCGACGACGCAGTGCTGTCCGAGGAGGCCGCCGACGACAAGACCCGGCTCACCGCCCGCCGGGTCTGGATCATCGACCCGCTCGACGGCACCCGCGAGTTCTCCGAGCCGCCCCGCGACGACTGGGCGGTCCACGTGGCCCTCTGGGAGGACGGCGACCTGGTGGCCGGTGCCGTCGCGCAGCCGGCACTGGGGGAGACCTTCAACACCGGCCGCCCCAGCGTCGTGCCGCCGCGCACCTCCGAGCGTCCGCGCATCGCCGTCTCACGCAGCCGTCCGCCTGCCTTCGTCGAGGCGCTGGCCGCCGAGCTCGACGCCGAGCTGGTGCCGATGGGCAGCGCCGGGGTCAAGGTGATGAGCGTCGTGCGTGACGTCGCCGACGCCTACGTCCACGCCGGCGGGCAGTTCCAGTGGGACAACGCCGCGCCGGTCGCGGTGGCGCGGGCGGCGGGGCTCCACTGCAGCCGCGTCGACGGCTCGCCCCTCGTCTACAACGAGGACGACACCTCGCTGCCCGACCTGATCGTGTGCCGCCCCGAGCTCGCCGAGCAGATCGTCGACTTCGTGCGCCGCCACGGGACGGACTGACCGCCCATGACGTCCTTCGTCCTGCACACGACCGTCGACTGCCACGACGCCTACGCGCTCTCCGAGTGGTGGAAGGGCCTGCTGGGCTACGTCGACGTCGAGGGCGATCCCAACGAGCCGGGGCACGAGGAGTGCATGATCGTCGACCCGGAGACCGGCCACAGCATCCTCTTCATCGAGGTGCCCGACCCGGACCTGCCGGCCAAGCGGATCCACTTCGACCTGCGGCCCCGCGAGGGCACCCGTGACGAGGAGGTCGAGCGCGTGCGCGGGCTCGGCGCGACGGAGGTCGCCGACCAGCGCGGGCAGTACGGGCCCGGCACCGGGTGGGTGGTCTTCGCCGACCCCGAGGGCAACCAGTTCTGCATCCTGCGCACCCAGGCCGAGGTCGACGCCGGACCGCCGCCGCCGGCCCGCGACTGACGCATCAGGGCAGGCGCTCGGGGTGGTCGGCGACGTAGGAGCGCACCGGGACGGGCCTGCGGTGGGCATAGCCCTCGGGCAGCCACACGCTGCCGACCCGGGTCAGGTAGTAGACCTGCCACGCGAGGTAGCCCCGCAGCTGGCGCGGGTCGCGCTGCATCACACGGGCGTGGTGGGTGACGCCGCGGACATAGGCCCACGAGTTGTTGTAGCGCCACAGCGCCGCGGCCTTGTCACGCGCGAATCCGTTGGCGCGCAGCAGCCGGCCCGCGGCCAGGATCGCGTCGTGGGCGTCGTCGATGTCGCCGCCGGCGCCGTAGATGTCCCAGGTCGTCGGGATGAACTGCATGGGCCCCTGGGCGCCGGCCACCGACGTGCCGCGGATCCGGCCGAAGGCGGTCTCCACGAGGTTGATCGCCGCGAGGTACTCCCAGTCCACGCCGAAGCGGCGCTCGGCCTCGCGATAGCTGCGCAGCAGCGTGCGGGCCGGTGCGGGCGGCACGATCCGCCAGGCCGGCAGCTCGTCGGCCAGGTCGGCGTCCGTGGTGGGGTGCATGGAGCGGAGCTCGCGCCGCGCGGCGACGTTGGAGCTCAGCCACAGCCGGTCGCGGGCGGGGAGGCCGGCGAGCACGCGTGACATCCAGCGGCCGCGCGTGGCGACCTCGCGGACGGCGAGCTGCGCGGTGTGCCCGGCGGCCGCCAGCAGCTCGGCGTCCGGGTCGCTCGACCTGACGACACCCTGCGCCGCCACCACCATCGCCGCGGCCTCGGCCGGGGTCGCGGGCCGTCGGGGGGTGCCGGTGAGGGCGGGCTCGAGCTCGGGAGGTAAGTCGCCGGGCTGGGACTGCTGCTGCTCCGACACCTGCGCGTCCGCCGGCCTGAGGTCGGCGTCGGCGGGGGAGGGGGCGTGCGCGGCGCCGCCGCACGCCGACAGCGCGACCACGAGCGCGCCCGTGAGCACGCCCGTCAGGGCGGTGGGCAACGGCGTACGGACCATGGCCCCACTGAAACACACGCCGGGGACACTGCCGCCGGACGCGACCGACCCGGCAGGGCGAGGCTCTGCCGGGTCGGTGCCGTGCTGTGGGACCACGAGCGGTCGGGTCAGGAGACCCAGGTGCGCCAGAGGAAGCCGTTGGCGAGGTACTTCGAGTCGCCCTTGACGGTGAAGCTCCAGTACCAGGTGCCGCCGCGGCGGGGCAGGGTCACCTTGTACTTGCCGGTCGAGGTGGTCTTGATCGTCTTGAAGGACTTGAAGCCCTTGTTCTTCCTCTTGCTGACCTTGATGACGATCTTCTTCTTGCCGTAGTCGGGCGTCACCTTGCCCTTGAGCACGAAGCCCGAGCGGGGGTAGGTGATCTTGCGCGCGACGCCGATGGCGACCGGGGCGGACTCGCTGGCCGCGTAGTTGTCGCTGTAGGTGGAGGTGGCGGTGCCGCCGCTGTAGGTGACCTTGTAGGCCGTGCTCTGCTGCGGCTTGAAGTTGGTCCACGAGATGTAGCCGCTGCCCGGCTGGGACTCGACCGCGGTCCAGGTGGTCGTCCCGGCGGGCATCGCCCACAGCGTCACGGTGTCGGCCTCGTTGTAGGGCGAACCGCCGTCGCTGGCGGTGACCTCGGAGATGAAGGAGACCTCCTCGCCGTAGGTGAGCCGCGTGGAGCCGTAGTTCTGCTCCAGGGTGACCGTGGTGGTGAGGTTGTCGGTGGCGCTGGCGGGCGCCGAGACGGCCAGCGGCGTGAGGCCGAGCAGGCCGGCCGTGACGGTGCCGGCGACGAGACGAGTGATGTGCATGTTCCCCGTTGTTCCTCTCGATGGAAGATCTGGTCCGGCCGGTGCGTCGAGCAGCGGCCACTGAGGTGCCTGCTACCCCAGTGACGCCTGGGACAAACCCCCCACCCGTAGACTCTCAAGACCCCCGCCTCGCACGTCGATCGGGGTCGTTCTGCGTGCTCTCGAAGGGAATCCCGGTGTCCTCCACACCTCTCCTCGCCGTTGCCGAGCGCCTGGCCTCGGCGCCCACCCTCGCGGGTGCCCTCGCCGACGCCGCGGTGCAGTCCGCCCTCGACCTGACCGGCCCGGCGGCGGTCCGCCCGTTCGTGGTGCACGGCCTGGTCGAGCGGGGCCGCACGGTGCTCGCGGTCACCGCGACCTCGCGCGAGGCCGAGGACCTGGTGGAGGAGCTCGCCGACCTCGTCGACCCCGACACGGTCGCCTACTACCCGAGCTGGGAGACGCTGCCGCACGAGCGGCTGAGCCCACGCAGCGACACCGTCGGTCGCCGGCTCGCGGTCCTGCGCAGGCTCCGGCACCCCGGCACCGACGCGGCCAACGGCCCGCTCAAGGTGGTCGTCGCCCCGATCCGCTCGCTGCTCCAGCCGCAGGTCCCCGGCCTCGCCGACATCGAGCCGGTCGAGCTGGCGCCGGGGGACACCCGGCCGCTGGAGGACGTCGTACGCGGTCTCGCGGAGGCGGCGTACACCCGTGTGGACATGGTCGAGCGGCGCGGCGAGTTCGCGGTGCGTGGCGGCATCGTCGACGTGTTCCCGCCGACCGAGGAGCACCCGCTCCGGGTCGAGTTCTGGGGCGACGACGTCGAGGAGATCCGCGCGTTCTCGGTCGCCGACCAGCGCACCCTCGAGACCGTGCAGCGGCTGTGGGCGCCGCCGTGCCGCGAGCTGCTCCTCACCGATGACGTACGACGTCGCGCCGCCGAGCTCGGCCAGGCGCACCCGCAGCTGCTCGAGCTCACCGACAAGATGGCGGCGGGCATCGCCGTCGAGGGCATGGAGTCCCTGGCCCCGGTCCTGGTCGACTCGATGGAGCTGCTCGTCGACCTGCTGCCCACCGACACCACCGTCCTGGTGCTCGACCCCGAGCGGGCCCGCACCCGCGCCCACGACCTCGTCGCGACGAGCGAGGAGTTCCTCGGGGCGTCGTGGGCCGCGGCCGCCGGTGGCGGCACCGCGCCGATCGACCTGGGCGCGGCGTCGTACAAGGAGATCGCCGACGTGCGGCTGCACGCGCTCGGCCTGGGCCACGCATGGTGGTCGGTGAGCCCCTTCGGTATCGAGGTGGACGACGAGTCGCTCAGGCTGCCCGCCCACCCCGCCGAGGCCTACCGCGGCGACCTGCAGAAGGCGGTGGACGACATCCGGGGATGGGTGGGCGACGGCCTCGAGGTGGTCGTGGTCCACCCCGGGCACGGCCCCGCCGAGCGCTTCGTCGAGCTGCTGGGCGAGAACGACATCGCCGCCCGCCTCGTCGAGGAGGGGGCGACCGCCGGTCCCGGTGTCGTGACCGTCACCTGCGGGCACGTCGTGCACGGTCTCGTCGACGACGAGGCCCGGGTCGCGGTCGTCACCGGCGACGACCTGTCAGGGCAGAAGGCCTCCACGCGCGACATGCGACGGATGCCCACGCGTCGCAAGAAGCAGATCGACCCGCTCGAGCTCAAGGCCGGCGACTACGTGGTCCACGAGCAGCACGGGGTGGGTCGCTTCGTGGAGATGAGGCAGCGCGAGATCGGCGGCGCGGTCCGCGAGTACCTCGTCCTGGAGTACGGCCCCAGCAAGCGCGGCGGGCCCAACGACATGCTCTACGTCCCGGCCGACACCCTCGACCAGGTGACCCGCTACGTCGGTGGGGAGAACCCGAGCCTGGACCGGCTCGGCGGCGGCGACTGGACCAAGCGCAAGAACAAGGCCAAGCGTGCGGTCCGCGAGATCGCGGCCGAGCTGATCAAGCTCTACGCCGCCCGCCAGGCCACCAAGGGCTACGCCTACGGTCCGGACACCCCGTGGCAGCGCGAGCTCGAGGACGCCTTCCCCTTCACCGAGACCGTCGACCAGCTGACGACCGTCGACGAGGTGAAGGCCGACATGCGGCAGGTGGTCCCGATGGACCGCCTGGTGTGCGGCGACGTCGGCTACGGCAAGACCGAGATCGCCGTGCGTGCAGCGTTCAAGGCGGTGCAGGACGGCAAGCAGGTCGCGGTGCTCGTGCCCACCACGCTGCTGGTCACCCAGCACATGTCGACCTTCTCCGAGCGGATGTCCGGGTTCCCCGTCGTCATCAAGGGCCTCTCGCGCTTCCAGACCGACAAGGAGGCCAAGGAGGTCATCGCCGGGCTGACCGACGGCTCGGTCGACATCGTCGTCGGCACCCACCGCCTGCTCAACCCCGAGATCAAGATGAAGGACCTCGGCCTGATCATCGTCGACGAGGAGCAGCGCTTCGGCGTCGAGCACAAGGAGCAGATGAAGCGGATGCGCACGTCCGTCGACGTGCTGTCGATGAGTGCGACGCCGATCCCGCGCACCCTCGAGATGGCGGTCACCGGTATCCGTGAGATGTCCACGATCACCACGCCGCCCGAGGAGCGGCACCCGGTCCTGACCTACGTCGGGGCCTACGAGGACCGCCAGGTCGTCGCAGCCGTACGACGCGAGCTGCTGCGCGAGGGCCAGGTGTTCTACATCCACAACCGCGTGCAGTCGATCGAGAAGGCCGCCGCCCGGATCCGCGAGCTGGTGCCCGAGGCGCGCGTCGCCACGGCCCACGGCCAGATGGGCGAGCACGCCCTGGAGCAGGTCATGCTGGACTTCTGGGAGAAGCGCTTCGACGTGCTCGTCTGCACGACCATCGTGGAGAGCGGCCTCGACGTGTCCAACGCCAACACGATGATCATCGAGCGCTCCGACACCCTCGGCCTCTCCCAGCTGCACCAGCTCCGCGGCCGAGTCGGGCGCTCGCGTGAGCGCGCCTACGCCTACTTCCTCTACCCGGCGGAGAAGCCGCTGACCGAGACCGCGCACGAGCGGCTCGCCACGCTGGCCCAGCACTCCGACCTCGGGGGCGGCATGGCGATCGCGATGAAGGACCTGGAGATCCGCGGCGCGGGCAACCTGCTCGGTGGCGAGCAGTCCGGCCACATCGCCGACGTCGGCTTCGACCTCTACGTCCGCCTCGTGGGCGAGGCGGTGGCCGACTTCAAGGGCGGCAACGAGGAGGAGCTGGCCGAGGTCCGCATCGAGCTGCCCGTCGACGCCCACCTCCCGCACGACTACATCCCCAGCGAGCGGCTGCGGCTCGAGATCTACAAGCGCCTCGCCGAGGTGCGCACCGACGCCGACGTCGACGAGGTGGGCGCCGAGCTGGTCGACCGCTACGGCACCCCGCCCGAGGTGGTGGAGTCCCTGCTGGTCGTGGCGCGGTTCCGCGCGCGCTGCCGCCAGACCGGCGTGGGCGAGGTGACGGTGGCCGGCAAGTACGTCCGGTTCGCGCCGGTCGACCTGCCCGACTCCCGCGTCGTACGCCTCCAACGGCTGCATCCGAAGAGCATCGTCAAGGCGCCGGTCAGTACGATCCTCGTGCCGCGGCCGCAGAGCGCCGGGTTCCCCGTCCGACCGCTGGCGGGAGTGGCCCTGCTTGAATGGGCGCGCGGTGTCATCGACGACGTGATCGACATCCCGGCGCCCGTGCCGGCAGCCTCCAACCCAGCAGCACCGAACAAGGAGTGACCGTGAGCAAGACCCGCCTGATGACGGCCGCGCCGACCTGGCTGGCAGTGGGCCTCGCAGGGCTCATGCTGACCGGCTGCGGCAGCGCCACGCCGGGTGTCGCGGTCCAGGTCGGCGACGAGTCGCTCTCCGTCCGCGAGGTCGACACGGCCGCCAAGGAGCTGTGCACCGCGCTGGGCGACCAGTTCGAGTCGCAGGGCACCACGCTGCCGATGAGCTTCGTGCGCCAGGGCGCCGTCCAGCTGATGACGTTGCGCGCGCAGGCGCTGCAGATCGCCGACGAGTACGGCGTCGAGCCGGGCTCGAGCTACCGCAACGACGTCGCCCAGCGCCGGCGTACGGCCGCGAGCATGCCGGAGGACGTCCAGGACACCTACGTCGAGCTGACCTCGGCCAACGCGCTCGCCAGCGACATCGTCAACCAGATCGGCGAGAGGATCCTCGAGGACGGCGGCGTCACCGACCCGTCCGAGGACGAGGCCACGCAGGCCGGCATCGACGCGTTCAACCAGTGGCCCGACGCCAACGGCATCGACATCGACCCGCGCTACGGGCTCGAGAGCGTCGACGGCGTGCTCACGCCGGTGGACACCAACACCTCGGTGGCCGTGGGCGAGACCGCCAAGGCCGGGCTCGCCACCGAGCCGGACCCCGAGCTCGCCAAGACCCTCCCGCTCAACCACCGCTGCGGCTGAGGGCCCGATGGCTCCTGCGTCCGACGGCTCGCCCCTGGAGGCGTTCGCCGAGCAGATGCGGGTGCTGCGCCGAGAGTGCGCGTGGAAGCGCGAGCAGACCCACACCTCGCTGATCCCGTTCGTCCGGGAGGAGGCCGAGGAGGTCGTCGAGGCGATCGAGTCGGGTGACCCCGCCGCGCTGTGCGACGAGCTGGGCGACCTGCTCCTGCAGGTCGTCATCCACGCGGTCATCGCGGAGGAGGCGGGCGACTTCACCCTCGACGACGTCGCGCGCGGCGTGATCGCGAAGATGGAGCGCCGCAACCCCCACGTCTTCGGCGACGCCGTCGCCACCGACGCGGCCGAGGTGCTGCGGCTGTGGAACGCGGCCAAGGCCGCCGAGAAGGCAGCGAAGGCAGCGAAGGCCGCGAAGGTGGAGGAGCCCGGAGCGACGTCATGAGGATCGCGGGTGCGCACCCGCGATCGTCATGACGTCGGCCTGCTGATGTCAGGCATCCCCGCGGCGGCCGGTGGCGAACCAGTGCGTCGGGTCGCCGAAGCCGAGGTCGCCCACCCCGCACTCGCGCAGCCGCGACAGGGCGAGCAGGCGGTGGTGCGCGGCGAAGGTGAGCACGTGCGCCACCATCGCGCCGTAGGACAGCACCTGCGGGGTGGGGGAGAAGGCCTCGACGAAGGTCTCGTCGAAGCGGCCGGTGGCGGCGAGCCGGGAGACGTTGTCGACGAACTCGGGCCCCACCCGGTCGAGGCGTCGCCGCATCGAGGTGACGGACTCGTGCAGCTCGATCCCGACGTCGTAGTCGCCGTCGTGGACGGCCGCGTTCCACATCTCCATCTGGCCGATGAGCCGCGACAGCGCCCACCGCAGGGTGCCGCCGTCGATGCCCTCGACGGACCGTCCCGAGGTCTCGTCGAGGTCGTCCTCGGACACCAGGCGAGCCCGGTCGACCAGCTCGCCGACGAGCCAGACGTGGTGCTCCACCATCTCGACGACCAGGTCCACGCCGTCCATCCTGTGCCGGGCCGGGAGGCGCAGGCCAGCCGGCGGGTGGAAGTGGACGTCGCTCGGGGCGTCGATGCGGAACGACGTCGGCTCGGCGCGCCACACCGACGGCAGCACGCCGAACTCGCGGCGGAACCCCCGCGTGAACGCCTCGTGGCTGGCGAACCCGCTGTCGAGCGCGATGTCGAGCAGGGTGCGGTCGGTGCTGACCATGAGGTACGCCGCGCGCTCCAGCAGGATGCGCCCGCGGAACCTCGCCGGCGACTCACCCGCCACCGCGCGGGCCACGCGCTCGAGCTCGACGTCGGCGGCCAGGCGGTCGACGAGGGCGGTGAAGTGGTCGGCCGGGGTGGGCACACCTCCACGCTAGCGACGGCGGACACCCCGGCGACGTACCGGCCGCACGTGGCTAGGCTGGCGGCTGACCCCGGAGACCCACCGGTGACCACCCGAGACCCACTGACTTTCCCCATCAGGAGCACTGTCATGTCGATCATCGCTGCAGTCGGCGCCCGCGAAATCCTCGATTCGCGCGGCAACCCCACCGTCGAGGTGGAGGTACTTCTCGAGGACGGCGCGTTCGGTCGCGCGGCGGTGCCCAGCGGCGCCTCCACCGGAGCCTTCGAGGCCGTGGAGCTGCGCGACGGCGGCAAGCGCTACCTCGGCAAGGGCGTGCAGAAGGCCGTCGCCGGGGTCATCGACACGATCTCCGGAGCCGTGATCGGCCTCGACGCCGACGACCAGCGCCTCGTCGACCAGGCGATGCTCGACCTCGACGGCACCGACAACAAGGCCAAGCTCGGCGCCAACGCGATCCTCGGCGTCTCGCTCGCGACCGCCAAGGCCGCCGCAGAGTCCTCCGGCCTGCCGCTGTTCCGCTACGTCGGCGGGCCCAACGCGCACCTGCTGCCCGTGCCGATGATGAACATCCTCAACGGTGGCTCCCACGCCGACTCCAACGTCGACGTGCAGGAGTTCATGATCGCCCCCATCGGCGCCGCGACCTTCCGCGAGGCGCTCCAGCAGGGCGCCGAGGTCTACCACGCCCTCAAGTCCGTGCTGAAGAAGAAGGGCCTCTCGACCGGCCTCGGCGACGAGGGCGGCTTCGCGCCCGACCTCGAGAGCAACCGCGCCGCGCTCGACCTGATCGCCGAGGCCGTCAAGGCCGCGGGGCTCAAGCTCGGCACGGACATCGCGCTGGCGATGGACGTCGCGGCGAGCGAGTTCTTCGACAAGAAAAAGTACACCTTCGAGGGCAAGAAGCAGGGCACCGACGAGATGGTCGCCTACTACTCCGACCTCGTCGCGTCCTATCCGATCGTCTCGATCGAGGACCCGCTCGACGAGGAGGACTGGGCCGGCTGGAAGGCCATCACCGACGAGCTCGGCACCAGGACCCAGATCGTCGGCGACGACCTGTTCGTCACCAACGTCCAGCGCCTGCAGCGCGGCATCGACGGCGGCCAGGCCAACGCGATGCTCGTCAAGGTCAACCAGATCGGCTCGCTGTCGGAGACGCTCGACGCGGTCGAGCTCGCCCACCGCAACGGCTTCCGCAACATGATGAGCCACCGCTCCGGCGAGACCGAGGACACCACGATCGCAGACCTCGCCGTGGCCACCAACTGCGGCCAGATCAAGACCGGCGCGCCCGCCCGCTCCGACCGCGTCGCCAAGTACAACCAGCTGCTCCGCATCGAGGACGAGCTGGGTGACGCGGCTCGCTACGCCGGCCGGGGTGCCTTCCCGCGATTCAGCGGCTGAACGAGGCACACTGGTCGGCATGCCTTCCCAGCGCCGTACTGCCCGGGGCGGCCCCGGCGGCAACGGCCCTCGCGGACCGAGGCAGAGCAGCTCGACGCACCCTGGCGCCCGCGGTCCCCGACCGCGGGCGGCAGGAGGGCGTACGCCGCTCGCCTCGTCCGTCGACACGGGCACCGTCGTGGCGCGTCCCGTCTCCGCGCGGAGCGGTGCGCGCCGACCCCGGTTCACCGGTCGAGCCGCGGTGCTCGTGCTGGTGCTCGCGGTGCTGACGGTGTCCTACGCCTCGTCGTTGCGCGCCTACCTCCAGCAGCGCTCCCACATCGGTGACCTCAAGGCGCAGATCGCCCAGCGCGAGGCCAACATCGACGACCTCGAGCGCGAGAAGAAGCGGTGGGACGACCCGGCCTACGTCAAGGCGCAGGCGCGCGCCCGCTTCGGCTACCTCATGCCCGGCGAGAGCGGCTTCGAGGTCATCGGCCCCGACGGCGAGCCGCTCGAGGCCCAGGCCTCGCTCAACGACCCCTCCGACGTGATCAAGACGGTGCCCAAGGCATGGTGGTCCGCGGCCTGGGAGTCGATGGAGCTCGCCGGCAACCCGCCCCCGCCGGACACCGAGCCGGCCGACCTCATCGACGGAACGAAGCAGTGACCGACACCCCCTCCCACGTCCCCACCGAGATCGACCCCGCCGACGTCGCCGCCATCCAGGCCCAGCTCAACCGCAAGCCGCGCGGCATCGACTCGATCGGCCACCGGTGCCCCTGCGGCAACCCCGACGTCGTCACCACCGAGCCGCGGCTGCCCGACGGCACGCCCTTCCCCACGACGTTCTACCTCACCTGCCCGCGCGCGGCCTCGCGCATCGGCACGCTCGAGGGCAACGGCGTGATGAAGGAGATGCAGGACCGCCTCGCCACCGACGAGGAGCTCGCCGCCGCCTACCGCGCGGCCCACGAGCGCTACCTCGCGTTCCGCGCCGAGGTCGCCGAGCGCGCCGGTCTCGAGGTGCCCGAGATCGAGGGCATCTCGGCGGGCGGCATGCCCGACCGGGTGAAGTGCCTGCACGTCCTGGCCGGGCAGTCGCTGGCGATGGGCCGCGGCGTGAACCCGCTCGGCGACGAGGTGCTCGACGCGCTGGGGGAGTGGTGGGCCTCCGGCCCCTGCGTCTGACGTCGACCGACCGGGCACTTGCTCGCGCTGCAGAGCGGTGATCGGGCACTTCGTCGCGCTGCGCTGACGGATCAGCGCGAGGAACTGCCCGGTCGGGACCTCCCAGCGCGAGGAATCGCCCGGTCGGCAGAATGAGGCCATGACCACCGTCGCCGCGATCGACTGCGGCACCAACTCGATCAAGGTCCTGATCGGCTCGCCTCCCGACGTCGTCCTGCGCGACTCGCGCGTGGTCCGGCTCGGTCAGGGCGTCGACGAGACCGGGATGCTCGCCGACGAGGCGCTGGCGCGCACCTTCGCCGCCATCGACGAGTTCGCCGAGGTGATCCGCAGCCACGGCGTGCCGCCCGAGCGCACCCGCTTCTGCGCGACCTCCGCCACCCGCGACGCCGGCAACTCGGCGGTCTTCGCCGAGGGCGTACGCCGCCGGCTGGGCGTCGAGCCCGAGGTCCTCTCCGGCGACGAGGAGGCGGCGCTCGTCTTCGCGGGCGCGATCGCCGCGCAGGATCCGATGCCGCCCGAGCCCGTGCTGGTGGTCGACATCGGCGGCGGGTCCACCGAGCTGGTGCTCGGCGAGGGCGAGGAGCGGCAGGCGATCTCCCACTCGATCTCCTTGGACATCGGGTCCGTACGCCTCCACGAGCGTCACCTCCACAGCGACCCGCCCACGGAGGCGGAGGTCGCCGCCTGCCTGGCCGACATCGACGAGCACCTCGACACCTGCGGCATCCCCCTCGGGCGCACCCGCACCGTCATCGGCACGTCCGGCACGATCAAGACCCTCGCGTGCGGGGTGATGGGCCTCGACAGCTACGACCGCGCGGCGTTCGACCAGGCCGTGCTCTCCAACGCGGACACCACGACCTTCGTCGACGAGCTGGTGGCGATGACGGTCGAGCAGCGGCGGGCCCTGCCCTACATGCACCCCGGCCGCGCCGACGTGATCGACGCCGGCGCCCTGATCTGGAGCCGGATCCTGGCCCGCGTCCCGGTGCCCGACCACGTCGTCTCCGAGGCCGACATCCTGCACGGCATCGCCGCGGCGATCGCGCGATGAGGCTCCTGCCCCACCCCGTCGTCGGCGGTGAGTTCCCCAGCCCGGTCGAGCCGGGCACGGGCTGGCCCGACGACCCGGCCGCACCGGACACCCCGGTCGCCCGCGACGCCGACGACGTACGCCGCCTCGCCCGGGCCGACACCCTCGACGGGCTCGACGCCCGGGTGAGCGTGTGCTCGGCGTGCCCTCGCCTGGTGACGTGGCGCGAGGACGTCGCTCGCGACAAGCGGGCGTCCTTCGCCGACCAGCCCTACTGGGGCAGGCCGATCCCCGGCTGGGGCGATCCCGAGCCGTCGCTGCTCATCGTCGGTCTCGCGCCCGCGGCCAACGGCGGCAACCGGACGGGCCGGATCTTCACCGGGGACCCCAGCGCGGACTGGCTCTTCGCGAGCCTGCACCGCACCGGGTGGGCCGTCCAGCCCACGAGCCACCACGCGGGCGACGGGCAGCGCCTCCTCGACGCGCGGATGATCGCCACCGTCCGCTGCGCGCCCCCGGAGAACAAGCCGACCGCCGTCGAGCGCGACACCTGCGCACCCTGGATCGCCGCCGAGCTCGCCCTGCTCCCGACCGTGCGCGCCGTCGTCGCGCTCGGGGCGTTCGGGTGGGACGGGGCGGTGCGCTCGCTGCTCGCCGCGGGCGCACCGGCACCGGCCACCCGGCCGAAGTTCGGCCACGGTGTCGAGGTGGTGCTCGGCGACGTCACGCTGATCGGCTGCTACCACCCCTCTCCGCACAACACCTACACCCGCCGGCTCACCGCCGAGATGACGGACGCGGTCTTCGCTCGGGCCCGCACCCTCACCGAGAGCCAGCGCTGACAGAATGAGGGGGTGACCCTCCACGCCATCACCGTCCTCGGCCACGACCGTCCCGGCATCATCGCCGAGACCACCGACAAGCTGGCCGGGCTGGGCCTCAACCTCGAGGACTCGACGATGACCCTGCTGCGCGGTCACTTCGCGATGATGCTCATCTGCGAAGGCGCGGCCGTGGACTCCGAGATCGAGGCGGCCCTCGCCCCGCTGACCGCCGACGGCAGCCTGACCGTCACCGTGCGCGAGGTCCCCGCCGAGCAGGCCACGACCGCCGACGGCAGCTCGTGGATCCTGTCCGTGCACGGGGGCGACCGCCCGGGCATCGTGTCCGCCGTCGTCGCGGTGATCGCCGGCGTCGGCGGCAACATCACCGACCTCACGACCCGTCTTGCGGGCGACCTCTACCTCCTCGTCGCGGAGGTCGACCTGCCGCCCGGTGCCGACGTCGACGCCGTCGAGCGCGACCTCGCCGCGGTGGCTGCCGACCTCGGCGTCGGCGTGACGCTCCGCGCCGCCGAGACCGACGAGCTCTGAGCACTCGCCCATGACCGTCAACACCCGGGTCCTGGAGTGGGCCGAGTCCGAGCTCGACGCGACCGGTGCGCTCCGCGAGGTCGTACGCGCTCCTGCCGCCGTGCTGTCCGCGACCGGCGCGACCGTCGACCCCACCGCCCCCGAGGTCGTGCAGCTCGCAGCCGACCTCGTCGCGACCATGCGGGTCTCCCCGGGGTGCGTGGGCCTGGCCGCGCCGCAGGTCGGCGTGGGCGTGAAGGTCTTCTGCGTCGACGTGTCCGAGCACCCCAAGACCCGCGGGCACCACGGCACCTTCGTCCTCTGCAACGCCGAGGTGGTCGCGTCCAGCCGCAACGAGAAGGCCCGCGAGGGCTGCATGTCCGTCCCCGACTTCACCGGTGACGTCAAGCGCCCCAGCCGCATCGTCGTACGCGGCCAGCTGCCCGGCACCGGCGAGGAGGTGGAGCTCGAGGCGGAGGCCTTCGAGGCGCGGGCGCTGCAGCACGAGATCGACCACTGCGACGGCCTGCTCTTCCTCGACCGCGCGGCCGGTGCCCACGCCATCTACGCTCGGAAGACGTACTTGTAGTCCAGCCCCGGTATCCCAACCGGTAGAGGAAGCGGTCTTAAAAACCGCACAGTCTGGGTTCGAACCCCAGCCGGGGCACCTCGTCGAGCTGCACGCCGATGGCTGCGACGGGTCAGCGCGACTCCGGGTCCAGCGCGAGCTTCATGCCCACGTGAGTCGCGGAGAACCCCAGTGCGTCGTAGACCTGGTGGGCATCGACCCGGTCCGCATCCGTGGTCAGCTGGACGACTCCGCAGCCACGCGCGCGTGCCTCCTCGACGGCCCACTCGAGGAGCACCCGCCCCAAGCCCGCCCCGCGACGGTGGGAGGCAACCCGGACAGCCTCGATCTGAGCACGCTCGGACGAGATGGGGCAGGAAGGACATCTGGAGGGTCGCCGCGATCTCGCCGTCGGCGATGACCACGAGCCGGTGGCGCGGGTCGAGGCGGATCGCCTCGAACGCGGTCCAGTACGGCGCCGGCAGCGGGTCGACGGGGCTGCTCCCGCGACTGCACCAGTGGGTCGTCCGCATAGAGCGCGACGATGGCAGGTACATCCTCGCGGCGCGCGTCACGAATCCTGGGAGTCCACTTGTCCACCGTCATGTCCCCATCCTGTCAACGGCGCATCCACAGTCACGTGCAGCTCTTGACAGCCGACTCGGGAGATGCAAGAATCGAACACACGTTCGAGATATGAGAGGGGCAATAGTGGGGGAGGCGGCAGGTCAGGAGTGGCAGGCACGCGACCTGCACGCGCTGGCTGACGTGCTTGCAGACCTGGCCAGTGTCGTCGAGTCGACTGACACCCCTGATCTCCTCGACCAGCTCGAGGCCCTCGAGCGGATCAAGTCCGCAGCCGCGGCGGCCCAGGTGGCTGTCGCTTCCGCCTTTTCAGATGCCGCTGACGGCGAGGACGTGCCCACCCGGCGACGTACGCCGCCACGCGCGATGTCGATCGGGGCCGAGGTCGCCCTCGCCACCCTGGCCAGCCCGCACGCAGGGGAGCAGCGCGTGCTCCTGTCCCGCCGGCTGAGCGACGACCTGCCCCTCACCCTCGCCGCGCTCGGTCGGGGCGAGCTGACCGAGGACCGCGCCTTCGCCGTGGCCCGTGAGGTCGCCCACCTCGACCCCGAGCAGCGCCGACAGGTCGATGCCGACCTCGCGCCGCGCCTGGTCGGGCTCGGTGACGCACGACTGCGGCAGGCGGTGCGCCGGTCGTGCCTGACCCATGCGGCTGACTCCGAGGCGAGGCGACACCGCCGCGCCCGCGCCGACCGGCGGGTGACGACGCGTCGTCTCGACGACGGCACCGGTCAGCTGACGGCGACGCTGCCCCTCGAGGTCCTGGCTGCCGTGCGCCAGAGCCTCGATGCCGACGCCGCGAAAGCTCGCGCGGACGGCGACCCGCGGAGCGCGAGCCAGGTGCGCGCCGACACCCTCGCTGCGCGGATCACCGGGCTCGACCCCGCCACGGACGTCGCGCAGGTGCGGGTCAACCTCGTCATCGGCATCGAGTCCCTGTTCGGCACAGGCACGGAGCCCGGCTTCGTGCCGGGGGAGGGCTTCCTGCCCGCCGCGCTCTGCACCGACCTGGTGCGTCGCGCCAGCCAGGCTGCCAAGGCCGCGATCCGCAGGCTCTTCGCCAGCCCGGACCACCGGGCCCTCGTCGCCATGGAGTCGACCAGTCGCCGCTTCGACGGTCTCCTGGCCGAGTTCCTCGACCTCCGCGACGGCGGCCTGTGCCGTACGCCCGGGTGCAACGCCGTCATCCGGCACCGCGACCACGTCAGGAGCGTCGCCGACGGTGGCGGCACGACCGCGGTCAACGGTGAGGGGCTGTGCGAGCGCTGCAACTACGTGAAGGAGTCGCCCGGCTGGGCGTCCTGGGTGCCGGACCACCCACCCCATGAGCTCCACGAGGTCCACGGCGTGACCGAGCACCTCCGGATCACCAGGTCCACCGCGCCACCGCTCCCCGGCGGGCCCGCCGGAGCGCCGGACTACTCACCCCTCGAGCTGCACATTGCGAGCACCTTCACGCTGGCGTCCTAGGCAGCCCACGCCATCGACGACATCGACGCGGCCCTGTCGAATAGCGACATCTGGAAGATGTGTCCCGGTGACTGGGAGGTGCTACGCGGCCGCGTCGTGCCCGGTGGACCTCCTCGACCTGACGCTGTCTGCCCCCTGACCGTGCAACGTGCGCCGAGGGTCGTTCGGTCCCGGGTCCTTCGCCCCGTGACCGAACGACGCACGGGGCGCACACTGCATGCATGGAGACCGAGGCGCTTGCCGTGCGTCCGTCCGCCGACGAGCTGCTGCAAGCGCTCGGGCACGCCGTGATCGCGACGGACATGCAGGGGACGGTGCTGTTCTGGAACGACGCCGCCGAGCAGCTGTACGGCTGGTCCGCCGCAGAAGCCGTGGGGCTCGACATCACGGAGGTCACGGTGCCGGAGGTCTCCCAGCAGGCGGCGGCGGAGATCATGGCCGCCCTGCGGGACGGGCGCCCGTGGTCTGGCGGGTTCCCCGTCCGGCGCCGCGGCGGCGAGGTGATGCACGCGCTCGTCACCGACAGCGGGGTCTATCGCGACGGGGAGCTCATCGGCATCGTCGGCGCCTCCCTCAACCTCGGCGACGCCGTCCGGCACCTGATGGAGCGCTCCAGCGACGCCGCGGTCCTGGTCGACGAGCACCACGTGATCAGCTACGCCAGCCCGGCCGTCGTCAACCTCTTCGGCTGGCCCGTCGACGGAGTCGTGGGCACACGTCTCAGCGACCGCATCCACCCCGACGACCGCCAGGACTTCGAGGAGCTGCTGGTCGCCGACCCGAGCCGGGCCGATCGGGTGGGTGAGCTCCGGGTCCGGACCGACGGGGCGTGGTCGTGGGTGGAGGTGGCGGTGACCGACCTCTACTCCCGGCCAGGGTCGCACGGCCAGGTCTGCAACATCCGGCGCAGCGAGCGCCTGGCCCGCCTCGAGGAGCGCGAGCGCATACTCGAGGCGGTCCACTCCGAGGTGCTCCAGGACCTCTTCGCGGCCGCGCTCGAGCTCGACCGCGCCGTGCCGCTCGCGGACCCCCCGAGCGCCGAGCGGATAGACGCCGCTCGAGAATGCGTCGGGCGAGCCATGGAGACCCTCCGCGAGGTCGTCAAGACGTAGCCGCCGGGGATGCGGTCGCGGAGTCCAGCGAGCGTCTACGTTGCGGGGATGCCCGAACTCGTCGAGCCCGATGCAGAGCTCCACTCCGCGTGGAGGGAGTGCCACCGCGAGTGGGGGCCGGGGCTGCACGAGGACGGGTTCGGCATCGGCCCCGACGACGAGGTCGAGAGCGCCGCCGGCTTCGCCGCCTGGGTGGACCGGGTCCGCGCACGTCCCGCACGGTCGTGGTGGATCGTCGAGCACGAGGTCCTGCTCGGTGGCGTCGTGCTGCGCCCCTTCACGAACGACCAGGTGCTGCGCACGGGTACGGCGTCCGCCCCTCAGCCCGCGGCCAGGGCCTGGCGACGTGGGCGCTGGGCCGTGTCCTGCCGCACGCTCGGCAGGCGGGTCTGGATCGTGTGCTCCTGGTGTGCTCGGACGACAACACCGCCTCGATCCGGACCATCGAGCGGGCCGGCGGGGTCCTGGCCACGACCGTCGACGACGGGCAGGGTCGCGTGCGTCACCACTGGATCGACGTCTGAGGACCGCGTTGGTGCGGTCGCCCGGGCCCGTCAGGCGGGACTCGTCGACGCCCGGCGGAGCGACATAGACCCAGCGGCGGGCAGGCACGGAGTGCAGGCAGCGGGTCACGGCCTGCGCGAAAGCCGTCACCGGGACCTGCTTCCAGGGTGCGGCGTCGTTGGTGCCCACGGACACGACGACCAGGTCGTCCTCCTCGACAGCCGCCCGGGTCGCCTGGGCGAGGAGGTCCAGCGACGAGGCGCCGCCCTCCGCCGCGTTGCAGACGTCCGGGCCCAGCGCTGGGAGGTCTCGCCGGACCCTCGCAAGGTGGCTGTCCCCCAAGAGCACGACGCGCGTCACGTCACGCCGACGACAGCCGGCCTGCGACTGTCGACCGGGCCAGAGGGCCGCACCAGCACCTCGAAGCTCCGGCCGTCCGTCGCCGCGTCGAACCGACCGACCCGCTCGAACCCGAGGGACTCGACGACCCGCAGGGCGCGGACGTTGAACGACGCCACGGTGACGCGGAACGCCGCGGGCGCGAAGTGCTCACTCCCGAAGGCCAGGCCGGTGGCGATGGCACGACGTCCGAGTCCCCGTCCCACGAGGCCCGGACGCAACCCTCCGCCGGTGTCGAGCGCGTGGTCGTCGTACGCCCAGCCCGGCACCTGGCCGTCGGCGCCGTACGAGCGGAAGCCGACGAGCTCGTCGTCCGCGAGCAACGCGTGGAACCCCGCCTCGGGCTGCAGCAGCCAGTCCGGGTCGGCGTCCGTCATGTCGTAGCACTCGTAGGGAGCGGGATAGCGCCACGTGCAGATGTCCTCCGCCTGCTCGCGCGTGAGTGGGGCGATCCGCATGGTCGAGTCCGGGCGCACGGCGTCAACCTAGTCCGAACCGGGGTCGGCGAACCTGAGAAGTTCCTGTGACGGGAACAGCGCCCCCCGCGTGCACGTTTGAAGTGGTGTCACCCCGGCTAGAGTGAGGTGACGAAACAGGCGTCGCCACCTGAGGCGGCGTCGACCCTCCGGAACCTCCGGGGGCGGCCTCCAAGGAGAGACCATGAGAAGCAACAACCCCGTGTTCAACCGTTCCGAGGAGTTCAACCGCGCCTCGTCGAACGCCTACGGCAACCAGACCTACGCCGGTGGTGGCCAGGCCTACCCCGGCTACGGCGACACGAGCAGCGACCCGGCCACGTGGGGCACCGGCACGCCCGGCCAGGTGGACCAGGGCCGGATGACCGTCGACTCGGTCGTGCAGAAGACCGCGATCTCGATCGCGCTCGTCTTCGCCACCGCGTTCGCCACGTGGTGGTGGATCGGTGACGTGATCGACGGCAACGTCGTCGACAACGAAGCCCTCGGCCGCGCCTCGATGCTGGCCATGCTCGGTGCCGGTGGCGCCTTCCTGCTGTCGCTGGTCAACTCGTTCAAGCGCGTGATCAGCCCCGCCCTGGTGATGCTGTTCGCGGCCGCCGAGGGTGTCGCCCTCGGTGCGGTGAGCAAGTTCTTCGACGCCTCGTTCGGCGACGGCATCGTCACCCAGGCCGTGCTCGGCACGTTCGCCGCCTTCGCGGGCACGCTCGCCGCCTACAAGTTCTTCGACATCAAGGTCGGCAACAAGTTCCGCACCTTCGTCGTCGCGGGCATGTTCGGCATGGTGGGCCTCGGCCTGCTGTCGCTGGTGCTGAGCTTCTTCGGCATCCAGACCGGCCTCTTCGGCTTCGGCGCCCTCGGCCTTGTGATGTCGATCGTCGGCCTGACGCTCGGTGTCTTCATGCTGATCCTCGACTTCGACTTCGTCGAGAACGGCGTCGCCGCCGGTCTCCCGGAGCGCGAGTCGTGGCGCGCAGCCTTCGGTCTGACCGTCAGCCTCGTGTGGATCTACACCAACCTGCTGCGGATCCTCGCGATCCTCCGCGGTGGCGACTGACCACCACCCGCACCTGGTGCCGGCCCGTCCGAGTCTCTCGGGCGGGTCGGCGTCATTTCCGGGCCGACGTCATTGCGCGGTCTCGCCGGGGGAGGCGGCGGTCTCCTCGTGCTCCGCCGGCGGCTCGGCCTTGGTGGAGGGGCGGCGCCGGCGGTGGCGCAGCTCGACCCAGCGCCCGCGCAGGCCGCGCTGGGTGCCGCCGACCTCGGTGCCGTCTACCTCGGTGCCGGGCGTGCGCGCGGCACGCACCGCGGCAGCGGCCACCGGCAGGATGCCCTCGCGTCGCAGCGGCTCGGGGCGGGCCTCGTCGTCGGGCAGCAGGTCGAGCGCCGCGAGGCACGACGGGATCAGCACGGAGGCCAGCTGGGAGTAGCCGTCGGCCGAGGGGTGGAACCGGTCCGGGCCGAAGAGCACCGCGGGGGCGGCGTCGAACTCGGGCCCGAGGATGTCGCCGAGCGACACCGACCGTCCGCCGTTCTCGACGACGGTGATGGTCTGGGCCGCGGCCAGCCGGCGCGACCACTCCCGCGCCACCTGCTTCAGCGGCGGGGGGATCGGCCGGATGGTGCCGAGGTCGGGACACGTGCCGACCACGACCGCGATGTCGGCCTCGCGCAGGCGTCGTACGCCCTCGGCGAGGTGGCGCACCGACGCGGACGGCAGGACGGAGTGGGTGACGTCGTTGGCGCCGATGAGCACGACCGCGAGGTCGGGGTGGGTGCCGATCGCGGCGTCCGCCTGCTCGGCCAGGGCGCTGGACTGGGCGCCGACCTTGGCGAACGAGCGCAGGTGCACCCGGCGCCCGGCCTGCGCGGCCATGCCGCTGGCCAACTGGGCACCGGTCGTCTCCTCGACGCGCTCCACGCCGTAGCCCGCGGCGCTGGAGTCACCGAGCAGCGCGATGCGGATCGCCGGTCCGGGCCGGCCACGGCCGTACCAGCCGGTCGCGTCGGGCGGGACGTCGTCGGCGTTGCCGATCATCCTGCGCGCGAACTTGGCCTCGGCGACGAGGACGCCGTAGAGCCCCGCCCCGAGCACGGACAGACCGCCGCCGCCCAGGGCGGCGGCCGATGCCAGCTTGCGTGCTGCTCCTGTAGCCCCCACAACTTCATGTTACGGAGGAGTAGGTCGGTAGATTGACCCGGTGCAGTATGCGAACTCACTTCTCGACCTGATCGGCAACACTCCGCTGGTCCGTCTCAGCCGGACCCTGGACCTCCCGACGACCGGTGACGGAGCCTCTGACGAGGGTCCGCTGGTCCTCGCGAAGGTGGAGTACCTCAACCCCGGCGGGTCGGTGAAGGACCGCATCGCCACCCGGATGATCGAGGCCGCCGAGGCCTCCGGCGCCCTGCAGCCCGGCGGCACGATCGTGGAGCCGACCTCGGGCAACACCGGTGTCGGCCTGGCCATGGTGGCGCAGCAGAAGGGCTACAAGTGCGTCTTCGTGTGCCCCGACAAGGTCAGCGAGGACAAGCGCAACGTGCTCAAGGCCTACGGCGCGGAGGTCGTGGTCTGCCCGACCGCTGTCGCGCCGGAGCACCCCGACTCCTACTACAACGTGAGCGACCGGCTCGCCGCCGAGCCCGGCGCGTGGAAGCCCGACCAGTACTCCAACCCGAACAACCCCCGCTCGCACTACGAGACCACCGGTCCGGAGATCTGGGAGCAGACCGACGGCAAGATCACCCACTTCGTCGCCGGCGTCGGCACGGGCGGGACGATCAGCGGCATCGGGCGCTACCTCAAGGAGCAGAACCCCGAGATCCAGGTCATCGGGGCCGACCCCGCGGGCTCGGTCTACTCCGGCGGCACCGGCCGCCCCTACCTCGTCGAGGGCGTGGGTGAGGACTTCTGGCCCGAGACCTACGACAAGACGATCGCCGACCGGATCATCGAGGTCTCCGACGCCGACTCCTTCGCCTTCACCCGGCGCCTCGCGCGCGAGGAGGCCATGCTGGTCGGCGGCTCCTCGGGCATGGCGGCCTTCGCGGCGCGCCAGCTGGCCCACGAGCTCGCTGCCGAGGGGCGCACGGACGCGGTGATCGTGGTCCTGCTGCCCGACTCGGGGCGGGGCTACCTCACCAAGGTCTTCAACGACGACTGGCTGGGCCAGTACGGCTTCGCGACCGGCGCGCAGGCCGACCACCGCACGGTCGGCGAGGTGCTGCGCGGCAAGTCGGACCGGCTCCCCGACCTGGTGCACACCCACCCCGGCGAGACCATCGCCGAGGCGGTGCACATCCTGCAGGAGTACGGCGTCAGCCAGATGCCGGTCGTCCGGGCCGAGCCGCCGATCGTGGCCGCCGAGGTCGCCGGCTCGGTGTCCGAGCGGACCCTGCTCGACGCCCTGTTCGCGGGCCACGCCAAGCTCACCGACCGCGTCGAGGACCACATGTCCGCCGCGCTGCCCACCATCGGGTCGACCGAGGCCGCCGCCGACGCCGTGGCGCTGCTCGAGAAGGCCGACGCGGTGCTGGTCCACGAGGACGGCAAGCCCGTCGGAGTGCTGACCCGCCAGGACCTGCTGACCTTCGTGGCGGCGTCGTGACGAGGATGCTCCGCGCCCTCGTGGCGATTGCCTGCCTCGGCGCCCTCGGCGCGTGCGGCGACGACGTCAACACCAGCAAGGACCCGGTCGAGGTCGAGGTCGGCAAGGCCTTCGAGTGGAACGCCTTCTCGGTCGACGCGGGATGGACGCTCGGCGGCGTGCAGCGCTCGGTCGACATGGAGGAGGTCACCACCCCGGAGGTCAAGGGGACGATCACCAACACGGCTGAGGAGGAGCGGGCCGCGATCTTCGAGATGGTCTTCTCCGCCGACGGTGAGCCGGTCGCGACCCTGAGCTGCTCGGCCGGGAAGATGATCACCGACCAGTCGATGGAGTTCATCTGCCCGGGCCTCAGCGCCACGATGCCCGAGGACTACGACGCCGTCGTGGTGCAGGAGTTCAGCCGCTGACGTGGGAGACCTGAGCCTCGAGGTCACCCTCTTCCTGGTCCTCGCGGCCCTGGTCGCCGGCTTCGTCGACGCCGTGGTCGGCGGCGGGGGGCTGGTGCAGCTCCCCGCGCTGCTGGTCGGCCTGCCCGGCGCGTCGGTCGTGCAGGTGGCGGCCACCAACAAGCTGGCGTCGTTCTGCGGCACCTCCATCAGCGCGGCGACGTACGTCCGGCGCATCCGCCCCGACCCCCGCACCTTCCTGCCGCTGATGCTGGCGGCCTTCCTCGGATCGGGTGGTGGGGCGCTGGTCGCCTCGTTGCTGCCGCGCAGCGCGTTCGACCCGATCATCCTGGCCGTGCTGGTGCTGGTGGGCGGCTACGTCTGGTTCAGGCCGAGCGTCGGCGAGCTGACCCGGTTGCGCTTCCGGGGCTCGCAGCACCTGACCGCGGTCGTGCTCACCGGTCTCACGATCGGCTTCTACGACGGCGCGATCGGCCCCGGCACCGGGTCGTTCCTCGTCTTCGCCCTGGTCGGGCTGCTGGGCTACAACTTCCTCGAGGCCTCGGCCAAGGCCAAGCTCGCCAACTGGGCCACGAACCTCGCGGCCCTGGTCGTCTTCGTCCCGCAGGGAGCGGTGATCTGGCAGCTCGCCCTGCCGATGGCCGCGGCCAACATCACCGGCGGCTACCTCGGCGCCCGGCTGGCGATGGCGCGCGGGGCGAGGTTCGTCCGGGCGTTCTTCCTCGTGGTCGTGTCCGGGTTCGTCGTGCGCCTGGGCGGCCAGCTCCTCGGCTGGTGGTGACACGGATCCACGAGGGTGGGGCGGTAGCCTCCACCCCGTGGGAGCGGTCTCGACAGTCGACGGGTTCCAGCGACGCCATCCCGTGCTCGGCTTCCCGCTCGCCGTCGTCTACAAGTACTTCGACGACCAGGGCCCCTACCTCGCCTCGGCACTGACCTACTACGCGTTCATCGCGATCTTCCCGCTCATGCTGCTCGGCACCTCGATCCTCGGCCTGATCCTGCGCGGGGAGCCCCAGTGGCAGGAGCAGATCCTCAACTCCGCGCTGTCGCAGTTCCCGATCATCGGTGACGAGCTCGGACGCCCCGAGGGCCTCCAGGGGTCCGTCGCCGGTGTCGCGGTCGGTGCGATCGCCGCCCTCTACGGCGCGATGGGCCTCGGCCAGGCCCTGCAGAACACCCAGCACGTCGCCTGGTCGGTGCCGCGCAACAGCCGGCCCAACCCCGTCTACGCGCGGGTCAAGACGCTGATCCTCCTCGTCACCGCCGGCTTCTCGTTGCTGGCCGTCTCGATCGTGTCCACCATCGCCAGCACCACCGACCTCTTCGCGGAGGTGCTCGGCCAGGGACTCAAGGTCTTCCTGCCCGTGCTCACGATCGCCGTCGTCGGCACCTTCCTGACCGTGCTCTTCCGGTTCGCCGCCACCGGTCACCACTCCTTCGGTCGAGCAGCACCGGGCGGCTACGCGCTGGCGGTCATGTGGCAGCTGCTCCAGCTCGGCGGGGCGGCGTACGTCGACCGGGTGCTGGTCGGCACCACGTCGATGACCAAGACGTTCGGCCTCGTCCTCGGACTGATCGGCTTCCTCTGGATCGGTGCGGTGATGGCCGTGCTCGCCATGGAGATCAACGTGGTGCTGTCGCGCCGGCTGTGGCCGCGCGCCCTGCTGACGCCCTTCACCGACAACGTCGAGCTGACCGACGCCGACCGCCGGGCGTACGCCTCCTACGCCGCCATGCAGCGGCACAAGGGCTTCGAGAAGGTCTCGGTGGTCTGGGAGCCCGGACCCGCGGAGCGACCGGACCGGGAGTGAGCACCTACCTCACCGTCGCGCGTGCGGCCACCGGCGAGGTCGAGGACCGTGGCTCGCGCTTCCTGTGCACGCTGCGTCGGGTCGCCGACGAGGAGGAGGCTCGCGCGCTGGTCGCCGAGCTGCGGCGCGAGCACTGGGACGCCCGCCACCACTGCTCGGCCTTCGTCATCGGACCCGGCGGTGAGGTGCAACGCTCCTCCGACGACGGTGAGCCGGCCGGCACGGCCGGGGCGCCGATGCTGGAGGTGCTGCGCGGCGCCAGGGTCAGCGACGTCGCCGCAGTCGTCACCCGGTGGTTCGGCGGCACGCTGCTCGGTGCGGGCGGTCTCGTGCGGGCCTACGGCGACGCGGTGCGCGCCGCACTGGCCGACGCCGGGACGCTGCGCCGGACGCTGCTCACCGAGCTGGCCCTCGACCTCGACCACGCCGACGCGGGACGGGTCGAGGGTGAGCTCCGGGCCCGCGGAGTGAGCGTCCTCGAGGTGGCGTACGACGCCCGCGTGCGGCTCCTGCTCGCTGCGGCGCCGGACGAGGTCGACCGGGTCGCGGCGCTCGTCGCGGCGGCGACGTCGGGGGCGGGCCTGCCGGTCGCCGTCGGGGAGCGCTGGGTCGACGGACCTGCCTAGTCGACGTCGCCGTCGACATAGACCCACCGGCCGGCGCGCTGCTCGAAGCGGCTGACCTCGTGCATCTGCCCGCCCCTCCACGAGGCGACGAACTCGACGGTGTCGCCGTCGGCGGCGAGGACCTCGAGGCCCGTCCACCGGGTCGCGGGGTCGGGGGCGATGTCGTCGGGCCGGGTGCGCGGGTGCCAGGTCCGGAACAGGTGGTCGGCGTCGCCCCTCACGTAGGCGGTGTAGCGCGAGCGCATCAGCTGCTCCGGCGAGGAGGCGTGCACCGCGTTGGCCAGCAGCGGCCCGCAGCAGGCGTCGTACGTCGCTCCGGACCCGCACGGGCAGGGCGTGGTCAGCACGCGCCGAGGGTATCTGCGTCGCGGGAACAAGGCGCTTGGGTTCTGGTTGTAATGGTGTAATCATGTAAGTACTGCAAGAAGGAGAGAGCACATGATGACCCGAGATGACTACGAGGAGCGAGGCCGTCGCGGCGGGGGACGGGGACGCCGTGGGGGGTGGCAGGTCGCCGACCTCCCGCCGGCCGACGACGCCGCGGACTGGTTCCGCGGACGCCTGCCCGACGGCTGGTTCAGCGAGATCGACGTCCGCACCGACCGGGAGGAGATCACCGTCATCGGCACGATGAAGGACACCGCCGACGGCGCCGAGGCCGAGGGCCGGATCAGCCGGTTCCGCGCCGACACCAAGGCCGAGCGCATCGAGATCGCGCTCGAGGCCCAGTCCCGCTACCAGCGCAAGGTCTCGTGGGGGGTGCGGCTCGGCGACACCGAGGCGCTGTTCACCCACGTCGCCGCGCCCGTGATGACCCGGCTGCGCCAGCCCGAGCGACAGGTGCTCGACACCCTCGTCGACGCCGGCGTGGCCCGGTCGCGCTCCGACGCCCTGGCCTGGTCGGTGCGGCTGGTCGGCGAGCACGCCGACGAGTGGCTGGGCCAGCTGCGCGACGCGATGGCCGAGGTCGACAAGCTGCGGGGGGAGGGGCCGTCCCTCTGAGGCACTAGGTTCGCTCGCATGACGATCGAGCGCGCCGAGCCGAGCTTCCACGACGACGAGGTCGGGATGCTGCGCAGCTTCCTCGACCACTACCGCGCGACGATCCGGCTCCAGGCCTCCGGCCTGACGGCGGCCCAGCTCGACCAGGCACTGCCGCCCAGCGACCTCACGCTGGGCGGCATGCTCAAGCACCTCGCCTTCGTCGAGGACTACTGGTTCTCCTACAACCTGATGGCCCACGAGCCGACCCCGCCGTGGGACACCGCGCCGTGGGGCGACGACCCCGACTGGGACTGGCACAGCGCGAGCCAGACCCCGCACTCCGAGCTCGACGCCCTGCTCGCCGCTGCGATCGCGCGCTCGGACGAGTGCCTCGACGCGGCGCTGGCCGCCGACCCCGACCTCGGGCGGCTCGTCGCCCGGCCGCGGCCGCCCGAGAAGGGGGACACCGCGTCCGTGCGGTGGGTGCTGGTCCACATGGTCGAGGAGTACTGCCGCCACGCCGGTCACGCCGACCTGATCCGGCAGTCCATCGACGGCGCGACCGACGTGTGAGCCCAGCGCGTCGGGGGTGTTCCCGACCGGTGGTCCCGCGCAACCGACCGCCGATCTGGTGGAATGTGCCCATGGCCGACCCGATCCGCGTCTACCTCCTCGATGATCACGACGTCGTACGAGAGGGGCTGAGGTTCCTGCTCGAGCAGCAGGAGGGCATCGAGGTCGTCGGTGAGTCCGCCTCCGCCGTCGAGGCGGCCGCCCGGATCCCGGCGCTGCGCCCGGACGTCGCGGTGCTCGACGCCCGTCTGCCCGACGGGTCCGGCATCGAGGTGTGCCGCACGGTCCGGGCCGTCGACCCGTCGATCAACGCGCTGATCCTCACGTCGTACGACGACGACGAGGCGTTGTTCGCCGCGATCATGGCCGGTGCTGCGGGCTACGTGCTCAAGGAGATCCGCAGCTCCGACCTGGTGAGCGCCGTGCGCCACGTCGCGTCCGGCAAGTCGCTCATCGACCCCGCGATGACCGCCACGATCCTCGAGCGCATCCGCAACGGCCCCAGCACGCCCGACGAGCTCGCCTCCCTCACCGACCAGGAGCGCATCCTGCTCGGTCACATCGCGGAGGGCCTGACCAACCGGCAGATCGCGGAGCAGATGTTCCTGGCCGAGAAGACGGTCAAGAACTACGTCTCCAGCATCCTCGCCAAGCTCGGGCTCGAGCGTCGGACGCAGGCGGCCGTGCTGGCCTCCAAGCTGCTCGGCGACGCGGGCGGGCGCTGAGCCGACGCCCCACGGGGGACCTTGGTCCCCCGCGCCGGTGACGAAGCGCCCTGACCCTCGCACCCCGCTCGGGCGACTCTGGTGGTGACCCGGAAAACACACCACCGAAGGAGGGGATGACGATGAGCGTCATCCATCGTCACCGCCACGAGGCCGAGGCCTACCACGCTCCGGTCACCGTGCCCAACGCCGAAGACCACGACCGAGGCACCTGGTTCGCCCGTGCCCTGGCCACCCTGCGGATCGCCTTTGGATTCATCTTCCTGTGGGCCTTCCTCGACAAGACCTTCGCGCTGGGCTTCCACACCGGTTACGACCAGGAGGGCAACCTCGACCGGTTCGGCCCGGCAGCGTGGATCAACGGCGGCAACCCCACTGAGGGTTTCCTCTCCTTCGGTGTCCCCGCCGACAACCCCTTCCACGGGTTCTTCACCGGCCTCGCCGGGCACGCGTGGGTCGACTGGCTCTTCATGGTCGGTCTGCTCGGCATCGGCGTGACCCTCCTCCTCGGGGTGGGGATGCGGATCGGCACCGCGGCAGGCGCGTTGATGTACGCGTTCATGTACGCCGCCGTGCTCCCGCTGGAGAACAACCCCGTCGTCGACGACCACCTCGTCGGCATCATCGTGATGGCGGTCCTCGCCCTGGGCGCGGCCGGCACCACTTGGGGGCTGGGTCGCTGGTGGAACCGCACCGAGGTGGTGAAGAACTACCCCGTCCTGCGATGACACCAGGCCCCGGAGGCCCGACGCCGCTAGTGGCGTCGGGCCTTCCTCTGTGTCCGGGGGCACTGGTCGCGCGATGTGGACGCTGGTCGCGCGGTATGCCCCTTCTCGAGCGGCCACATGACCGCTCGAGTCAGGAAATGGGCACCCGCCACACGAGCACGGTGCCGCGCTCGCCCACGGGGGAGATCTGGAGCGTGCCGCCGAGGTCGTCGGCCCGGCGGCGCGCGTTGCGCAGCCCGCTCTCCGAGACCTCGTCGGGGAGGCCGACCCCGTCGTCGGCGACGCGGAGCTCGAGCTGGTCGCCGGCGACCACCACGTCGACCTCGGCCCCGTCGGCCAGGGCGTGCCGCGCGACGTTGGAGATCGCCTCGCGCAGCACCGCGAGCAGCTGGGAGCCGAGCTCCGGCGGCACGACGGTGTCGACAGGGCCGGAGGTGCGCACGACCGGGCTGAAGCCGAGCACGGGGACGTACTCCTTGACCAGGCTCCGGATCGCGGCCCGCAGGGAGTCGCCGCGGCGGTCCTGCAGCTCGAAGATCGTGCCGCGGATCGCCTTGATGGTGTCGTCGAGCTCGGACACCGACTTGTCGAGCCGCTCGGTGACGGCGCCCTGGCCGACCATGGCCGCCACGCCCTGCAGCTGCAGTCCGGTGGCGAAGAGCCGCTGGATGACGATGTCGTGGAGGTCGCGGGCGATCCGCTCGCGGTCGGAGATGACGGCCAGCTCCTGGCGCTCGACCAGCGCCTGGGTGCGGTCGAGGGAGAGGGCCACCTGGTCGGCGAAGCCGGCGAACAGGTCGCGGTCCTGCACGTCGAGCAGGTCGGAGTCGGGGTGCGTCACGGCGACGAGGGCCGTGACGGGTGCGAGGTGCGAGCGCAGCGGCACGACCACGAGGGGTACGCCGTCGACGTCGGCCGTCACGAGGGGGCTGCCCGGCCGGGCCACGGTGTCGCGGGCCTCGGCGAGCAGCTCGTCGATCCGCCGGGCATCGGCGTCGGGGGCCACGCTCACCGTGTCGTGCTCGGGGCCCAGCGACGACCACAGGGCGACCGCCCGGGCCCGGGAGACCTGGCGGGCCGTGGACACGATCTCGTGCAGGGCGCTGGACAGCTCGACCGGTGGCTGGAGGAGCTCGGCGATCTCGGCTGAGGCCTCGAGCCACTGCCGGCGCCGCTCGCTCAGCGCGAAGGAGCGGGCGTTGCTGATGACGTAGCCGGCCGTGCGGGCGAGCTCCTCGACCAGGCTCTCGTCGTCGTCGGTGAAGGGGCCGCCGCCGGCCTTCTCGGTCAGGTAGAGGTTGCCGAAGACGGTGCCGCGGATCCGGACCGGCATCCCGAGGAACGAGGTCATCGGCGGGTGGTTGGGCGGGAACCCCACCGACGACGGGTGGGCGGACAGGTCGGTCAGCCGCAGCCCCGAGGGGTCCTCGATGATCACGCCGAGGATGCCGCGGCCGCGGGGCAGGTCGCCGATGAGCGCGCGGGTCTTCTCGTCGATGCCGGTGGTCACGAACTCCACGAGTCCGCCGTCGCTGCCGAGCACGCCGAGGGCGCCGTAGCGGGCGCCGGTCAACGCGGTCGCGGCCTCGACGATGCGCGTCAGCACGCTGGCCAGGTCGAGGTCGCTGGAGATCGCGGTCACGGCCTCCAGCAGCGAGCGGGCGTCCGCGCCCAGGTCAGGATTGTGGGTCACACGGAGATTGTGCCCTCAGGCGAGGCGTCGCACCGGCAGGTGCTCCCACGGGTCCCAGCTGCCGCCGAGCTGGCGGCCACTGACCTCGGTCCACGGGATGCGTACGACGAGGTTGCGCTGGCCCGACGCCCAGGGTCGCGGCTCCCAGGTCCGGGCGATCTCGGCGAGCTCGTCCTGGTCGTCCACGAAGGCGGCGCGGCCGCGGACCACCACGCTCCAGCCGCGCTTGAGCTCGTAGTCGAACTGGTCGACCTCGAAGCACAGCAGCGCGTCGCGACCGTAGGTCCCGATCAGGCTGTAGGCGGTGGTGCGGATCAGGATGTTCTCCCCGTTGACGGCGTAGTTCACCGGGACGATGTGCGGCCCGGTGGGCGTGCCGATCGCCACCCGTCCGGCGATGCCGGCGTTGAGCAGGCGCGCACAGTCGTCACGGGAGAGGTCGTGTGTGGTCTGCATGGGAGCCTCCTTCAGCTGACTCCCAGCCTCTCCCCGCCGCGCTGGCGCGAGCAGGGTCGAAGGTCCTGAAGGTCAGGGGCCGGAGTTCGTGATCAGCCGGTTCGACCGTGCTGTGGCCGGACTTCGAGCGCGCTCCACGTTGACGCCCGGGTCTAGCGTGGACGACGTGACCCAGCCGCAGACCCAGCACCCCGCAGCCAGCACCCTCGGCCAGCTCCGCGAGAGCGGCCACCAGCTCAAGACGCTCCGCGAGGAGATCCGCGACAACCTGCTCGCCCGGCTCCGCGACGGCGTGGACCCCTGGCCGGGCCTGCACGGCTTCTCCGACACCGTCGTCCCGCAGGTCGAGCGGGCGTTGCTCGCGGGCCACGACATCGTGCTGCTCGGTGAGCGCGGCCAGGGCAAGACCCGGCTGCTGCGCTCGCTGGTCGGCCTGCTCGACGAGTGGTCGCCGGTCATCTCCGGCTCCGAGCTGGGCGAGCACCCCTACGAGCCGATCACCGTCACGTCCCAGCAGGCGGCCGCGACCTACGGCGACGACCTGCGCATCTGCTGGCGCCACCGCGACGAGAGGTACGCCGAGAAGCTGGCGACGCCGGACACGTCGGTGGCCGACCTGATCGGTGACGTCGACCCGATGAAGGTCGCGGAGGGGCGCCACCTCGGCGACCCGGAGACCATCCACTTCGGCCTGATCCCGCGCAGCCACCGCGGCATCGTGGCGATCAACGAGCTGCCCGACCTCGCCGAGCGGATCCAGGTGGCGATGCTCAACGTGATGGAGGAGCGCGACATCCAGATCCGCGGCTACATCCTGCGGCTGCCGCTCGACGTCCTGGTGGTGGCCAGCGCCAACCCGGAGGACTACACCAACCGCGGTCGCATCATCACCCCGCTCAAGGACCGCTTCGGCGCCGAGATCCGCACCCACTACCCGCGCGAGGTGGTGGAGGAGATCGCGGTCATCGAGCAGGAGGCCGAGCTCGTCGCCGAGGTGCCGGCGTACCTGCTCGAGGTGCTGGCCCGCTTCACCCGCAACCTGCGCGAGTCGCAGGCCGTCGACCAGCGATCGGGCGTCAGCGCGCGCTTCGCGATCGCCGGCGCCGAGACGATCGCGGCGGCGGCGCTGCACCGGGCCACCACGCAGGGCGAGGACGAGGCGGTGGCCCGCGTGGTCGACCTCGAGACCGCGGTCGACGTGCTGGGCGGCAAGATCGAGTTCGAGACGGGCGAGGAGGGCCGCGAGGCCGAGATCCTCACCCACCTGCTGCGCACGGCCGTCGCGGAGACCGTGCGGGCCCACCTCGCCGGCATCGACCTGCGCCTGCTCGTCGACGCCATCGAGGAGGGCGCCATGGTGAGCACCGGTGCCCGGGTCGGGGCGCGTGACTTCCTCGCCGGCCTGCCGGTGCTGGGGGAGTCCGACCTCTACGACGCGGTCTGCGACCGGCTCGGCGCCACCAACGACGGCGAACGGGCCTCCGCGCTCGAGCTCGCGCTGGAGGGGCTCTACCTCGCGCGCAAGATCGGCAAGGACACCGAGGCGGGGGAGACGGTCTATGGGTGAGCCGCGATGAGCCGCTACCAGCTCTACGCCGGCGGCGACCCGCTGGCGCCCCCGGTCGACCTCGCCGAGGCGCTCGACGCGATCGGCCAGGACGTGATGGCGGGCTACACGCCCGAGCACGCGATGCGAGAGTTCCTCCGGCGCGGCAGCTCCGACCAGCCCGGGCTCGACGAGCTCGCGCGCATGGTCGCCGAGCGCCGGCGCGACATCCTGCAGCGCCACAACCTCGACGGCACGATGCGCGAGGTGCGCGAGCTGCTCGACAAGGCCGTGCTCGCCGAGCGCGGCCAGCTGGCGCGCGACATCACCATGGACGACTCCGACCGTGAGTTCCGCGACATGGTGCTGGACAACCTCCCGACCTCCACCGCGGCCGCGGTGAGCGAGCTGGCGTCGTACGACTGGCAGTCCTCCGAGGCGCGCGAGGCCTACGAGCAGATCAAGGACCTGCTCGGCCGCGAGCTGCTCGACCAGCGCTTCGCCGGCATGAAGCAGGCGCTCGAGGGGGCGACCGACGAGGACCGCGCCGCCGTCGCCGAGATGCTGTCCGACCTCAACGACCTCCTGGAGAAGCACGGGCAGGGGGTCGACACGGACGAGGACTTCCAGGAGTTCATGGACAAGCACGGGGACTTCTTCCCCGAGGGGCCGGAGAACATCGACGAGCTGCTCGACGCCCTCGCCCGGCGCGCGGCGGCGGCCCAGCGGATGCTGAACTCGATGACCGAGGAGCAGCGGCAGGAGCTGATGGAGCTGTCGCAGCAGGCCTTCGGCTCGCCGCAGCTGATGGAGCAGCTGGCCCGCATGGACGCCAACCTGCAGGCGCTCCGCCCCGGCGAGGACTGGTCGGGCTCGGAGGGCTTCGAGGGCGAGCAGGGGATGGGGCTCGGCGACGGGACCGGTGCCCTGCAGGACCTCGCCCAGCTCGACGCGCTGGCCGACCAGCTCGCCCAGTCCCACCACGGGGCGCGGCTCGACGACGTCGACCTCGACGCCCTGGCCGGCCAGCTGGGTCCGGACGCGGCCGTGGCCGCCAGGACCCTGCAGGAGCTGGAGAAGGCCCTGCGCGACAGCGGCTACCTCAAGCGCGGCTCGGACGGCGAGCTGCGGCTCTCGCCCAAGGCGATGCGCCAGCTCGGCAAGGCCCTCCTGCGCGACGTGGCCGACCGCATGAGCGGTCGCTCGGGCGCCCGCGAGACGCGTACGACAGGGCTGGCGGGCGAGCCCTCGGGCGCGACCCGGCGCTGGGAGTTCGGCGACACCGAGCCGTGGGACGTGCCGCGCACGATCACCAACGCGGTGCTCCGCGACGGCGGTGCGTCACCCGTCCGGATCCAGGTCGACGACATCGAGGTCACCGAGACCGAGGCGCGCACCCAGGCCGCGGTGGCGCTGCTGGTCGACACGTCCTTCTCGATGGCGATGGACGGCAGGTGGGTGCCGATGAAGCGCACCGCGCTGGCCCTGCACCAGCTGGTGCGCTCCCGCTTCCGGGGCGACGACCTCCAGCTGATCGCCTTCGGCCGGCACGCGCAGGTGATGGAGATCGAGCAGCTCACCGCGCTCGACGCGCGCTGGGCCAAGGGCACCAACCTCCACCACGGCCTGCTGCTGGCCAACCGGTTCTTCCGCAAGCACCCCAACGCCCAGCCGGTGCTGCTGGTCGTCACCGACGGCGAGCCGACGGCCCACCTCGAGCCCGACGGCGAAGTGTGGTTCTCCTACCCGCCCCACCCGCTGACCATCGCGCACTCGGTGCGCGAGCTCGACGCGGCCGCGCGGCTCGGGGCGCAGGTCACGTTCTTCCGGCTGGGCGAGGACCCCGGGTTGGCCCGCTTCATCGACTCGATGGCCAAGCGGGTCGACGGCCGGATGGTCAGCCCCGAGCTCGACGACCTCGGAGCCGCGGTGGTCGGGTCCTACCTCGGCTCGCGCGGCCCCGCGTCGTCGTACCGCGAGCACTTCGGGGACTGGTACGGCGGGGGTCGCGGCTTCTGGGTGTGAGACGTCAGTATGGGCCCATGCCCCGACTCGTGCAGGTCGCCCAGCGTGCCACGGACCTCGCCGGCACGACCGCCTTCTACGCCGAGCTGCTCGGCGTCGAGCCCGTCGCCACCTTCGACCCGCCGGGGCTGGCGTTCTTCGACCTCGACGGCGTGCGCCTCCTGATGGACCGCGGTGCCCCCTCGGCGCTGGTCTACCTCCCCGTCGACGACATCGACGCCGCCGTCGCCGGGCTGCGGGAGAAGGGCGTCGAGATCACCTCGGAGCCGCACGTGATCTTCGGCCACGAGGACGACACCCTCGGTCCGGCCGGGACCGACGAGTGGATGGCGTTCGTCAAGGACCCGGAGGGGAACCTCCTCGGGCTCGTCGAGCAGCGCCCGCGCCGCTAGCTGCCGGCGGCTTCGAGCATCCGCAGCAGCTCGGCGCCCATGTGCTCGACGACGACCTGGAGGGCCTTGGCCGGTCGCACCATCACCGTGAAGTCGACGATCTGGCCGTCGGCGTCCCACGTGATCATGTCGACGCCCGAGACGTCGAGGCCGCCGACCTGCGTGCGGAACTGCAGCACCGCGGAGTCGTCGCCCAGCCACTCGCGCTCGTAGACCAGGCCCGGCCCGAGGACGGTGAAGGCGGCGGTCAGGTAGCCGACGACCGTCTCGCGACCCACCTGCGGGGTGTGCACGGCCGGGCTGCGGAACACCGCGTCCTCGGCGAGCAGGCCGGGCAGTCCGGCGGGGTCGCGGCTCTCGGCCACGGCGTGCCAGCGGGTGAGGGCCTGTGCTGACGTGGCGGGGGCTGGGTCCATGTGCGTCATCGTGCCACCCGTCGCGCCGCGCCGCCCGTCGGACCGCGCCACCCGTCGGACCGGCCTGCAGGGCGGCGTACTTGCCTTGTGTGGTGATGGTGACGTGGCCGGCGCGTCAGGATCACCGCGCTGTGGTTGCGATCCCCGGGTACCCGGGGATCGCGACGGCGACCGTCAGGAGGCGAACCCCGGCAGCGACTCCTCGAGGATCTCCCGGAAGGGCGCGGTCGCCCCGAGCTGGCTGAGCAGGCCGATGCCGCCGAGCCAGGTGCGGTGGATCAGGAGGTACGACGTCGGGAGGTTGAGGCGGGTGGCGAGGGTGAACGTCTCGGACCGCGGGTCGTTGATCCGCTCGAACTGCTCGCGCATCCAGTCGCGGGTGAAGGTGAAGCGCTCCTCGGCGGCGGGCTCGACGAAGGGCGCGAGGTAGGCCAGCACGAGGGCCGGCTCGACCGTGATGCGCTCCTTGATGAAGCCCTCCTCGCGCAGCCCGGCCACCAGCGACTCCTCGTCGGAGTCCAGCGCGATGCGCATCAGGCGGCCCATCGCCTCGGGGAGCGAGCCGCCGGGCAGCCGGGCGACCGCGCCGAAGTCGAGCACGCCGAGCCGGCCGGGCTCGCCGTGGGGGCCGGGCAGGATGCGGAAGTTGCCGGGGTGCGGGTCGGCGTGGAGCATGCCGGTGCGGCGCGGGCCCTCGAAGAGGAAGCGCACGAAGAGCTCGCCGTAGTGGTCGCGCTCCTCCTGCGTGCCCTCGCGGATGACGTGCGCGAGCGAGTGCGGCGACTCCAGCCACTCCGTCACCAGCACCTCGCCGCCGACGGCGACGACGGGCGGCACCACGATGTGCGGGTCGTCGGCGAAAGCCTCGGCGTACGCCGCCTGGGCCTCGGCCTCGAGGTGGTAGTCGAGCTCGTCGGCGGCCCGCGCCTGGAGCTCGGTGATGAGCGGCTTGATGTCGAGGCCGGGGAAGGCCGGGGCGACGCCGCGCGCGACCCGCGAGAGCTGGCGCAGGTCGCCGAGCAGGGCGTCCCCGGCTCCGGGGTACTGCACCTTCACCGCGACGTCGCGCTCGCCGTCGCCCGCGGGGCCGCCGACGTGGTCGCGCCACCGGCCGCGGTGCACCTGACCGATGGACGCTGCGGCGGTCGGGGCGCCGTCGAGCCAGACCAGGCGCTCGGCCCAGTCCGCGCCGAGGTGCGCCGTGAGCTGCTCGCGCACGGTGGCGGTCGGCATCGGGGGAGCGGAGTCCTGCAGGGCCGTGAGGTGCTCGCGGTAGGGCGCCGCGACCTCCTCGGGCAGTGCGGACTCCAGCACGCTGAGGACCTGGCCGAACTTCATCGCGCCGCCCTTGAGCTCGCCGAGCGTGCGGAAGAGCTGCTCGGCCGTGCGCTGCTGCACCTCGGTCAGCACCGCATCGGCCGACTTGCCGCCCAGCCGCTTGCCCAACCCCATGGCCTGCCTTCCGGCGTACCCGAGCGGCAGCGCCGCCAGGCGGGCCGTGCGGGCGGCGGCCTTGCGGGGGAGCTCGGTCATGCGGCCATTGTCCATGCCGGGGCAATCGGGTCGCACGTCCCGCGTGACCCGGGCGTCCTCGCATCGTTGAGCCGGGCGACCCCACACCCTCTCGGGAGGACCCACGTGCGACTCAAGCCCCTGCTCGCCTGCGCGGCGAGCGTCCTGGCCGCATCCGCCACCTTCGCCGTCGCCGGCACCGCGTCAGCGGCCGGTGGCACGACCGAGCCGGCCAACGTCTCCGACTTCCTCGCCGGCCAGCTCACCACCCTGACGGGGCGGACGACCGTGCTGGTCCACGGCACCTCGATCACCGCCGCCCGAGAGGCCGTGACGGCGGCCGGGATGTCGAAGAAGGGCGAGTACCGCTCGATCGGCGTCGTCGTCGCCAACGCCACCAAGGGCCAGGTCGAGGCGGTCCGCAGCGCACCCGGGGTGACGTACGTCGAGGGCGGCGAGCAGCCGATCGAGTTCTTCAGCCAAGACCTGGCCGAGACCTCCAACATCGCCACGCGCGGTGCCGAGGCGGCCTCGACCCTCACCGGCGCCGACGGCACCCCGCTCACCGGCAAGGGCGTCAGCGTCGCGGTCATCGACTCCGGTGTCGACCCCACGCACCCCTACCTCCAGGAGGCCGACGGCTCGAGCGCCGTGGTGGCCAACCTCAAGGCGCTGTGCGAGCCGCTCACCGAGACGTGCTCGGTGCAGAAGATGCCTGCCACGGTCGACACCGACACGCTGTCGGTCGGGGGCCACGGCACCCACGTCAACGGCATCGTGGCCGGACGCCCGACCACGCTCACCGACGGCGGCAAGCTCCAGGGCGCGGCCCCCGGCGCCAAGCTGGTGTCGATCTCCACGGGCGCCGGCATCGTGATCCTCGGCGCCGACTCCGCGCTCAACTGGGTGCTGGAGAACCACGCCGCCCCGTGCGGCGCGGGCGTCCCGGTCGCGACCTGCCCGCCGATCAAGGTCACCAACAACTCCTACGGTCCCTCGGGCGGCGGCGACTTCGACCCCGAGTCGGCCACGGTGAAGCTCCAGCGCGCGCTCGCGGCCGAGGGCGTGGTGACGGTCTGGGCGGCCGGCAACGACGGTGGCGACGGCTCGGAGAGCCTCACCAACCCGCCCGGCCAGGACCCGACCGGCGGCATCTTGTCGGTGGCGTCCTACTACGACCAGGACACCGGCACCCGCGACGGCGTGGTGTCCGACTTCAGCTCGCGCGGCCTGTCGACCGACACCTCGACGTGGCCCGACATCTCGGCGCCCGGCGAGAACATCACGTCGTCGTGCCGGCTCTACCTCGCGATCTGCTCGACCGGGCTGGACCCGCGCAACGGTCCGGGCGCGCTCGACATCGGCACGTTCAACACGATCAGCGGCACGTCGATGGCCGCCCCGCACGTCGCAGGCATCGTCGCGCAGCTGTTCCAGGCCGACCCGACGGCGACGCCCGCCGGGATCGAGGCGGCTCTCAAGACCTCGGCCCACCACTACACCGACGGTGCCGCCTACGTGGGCGGGACGTCGTACGACAAGGGGCACGGGCTCGTGGACGTCGTGGCGGCGGTCGCGGCCCTGGGGTGACGCACAGGCCGAGCTCCCTGCTTGGCTGGTGCCATGGAGATCGAGTTCAGCGGTGAGCTGGTCGAGTGGCGGGGCCCCGCGCCCTACCACTTCGTGCCGCTGCCGCCCGACGAGGCCGACCTCGTCGACGAGGTCAAGGCCGACGTCGTCTACTGGGGCGTGGTGCCGGTGCGCGCCCGGATCGGCGGCACCACGTTCACGACCTCCATGTTCCCCCGCGAGGACACGTGGTTCCTGCCGGTGAAGGACGCCGTGCGGAGGGCCGAGCAGCTCGAGCTGGGCGACGTGGTCGACGTACGGCTCCAGGTCGGCCGCGACTGACCGATCGGGATCGCCGCCCGGAGATGCAACCTTCTGCCGGGCGCTCGCGTCCACACAGCATGCGAACGACACTCCTGAGCGCCGCCGTCCTGTCGGTGGCCGCCCTGACCCTGACCCAGCTCGCCCCGGCCACCGCCGACGCCATCGGCGTCTCCGACCCGGCGGACCTCCACCACGGGGTGGACCTCCGTTCGGTGGTCGTCGACCACAAGGCGAACAACCTCGTGGTGACCACCACCCACACCAACCTGCGCGAGTCCTTCCGCACCGGCTCCGGCGGCGCCGTCTTCATCGACACCGACCCCGCGGACGCGGGCCCCGAGTACGTCGTCGTCGGCGGCTACTTCGTCGGCACCGACTACTCGCTCCTCCACACTGACGGCTTCGCCGGCTCGACGTGGGGCGACCCGGTCGAAGGGTCCTACCGGATGACGGTCGACTACGACAAGGAGCACGTCCGCACCCGCATCTCGCGAGCGGCCATCGGGTCGCCGGAGCAGGTCCGTGTCGCCGTCCGCGTCGCCGGCACCCGCACGGACGGCAGCGACACGCGACGTGACTGGCTGGGCGAGCCGCGCAGCTTCACCGAGTGGGTGGCCGCCGACTGACGCGGTTCCTCGCGGCTACTTGACCTCGCGGACCTCCTGCGGCCACCCGCAGCCCTCGGCTACCTTGGCCGCCCACATCTTCGCCGTCTCGAGGTCGGGCACGTCGATGATGGTGATGCCACCGAGGTACTCGGTCGTCTCGGTGTAGGGGCCGTCGGAGACGATCATCTCGCCGCTCGTGCCGTCGGCGCTGAACGCCTGAGCCATGTCCTCCACGAGGCCGCCGGCGAACACGAGCACCCCGGCCGCCTCCATCTCGGCCACGACGGCCCTGGACGGCTCGACGCGTCCCATGAACCACTCCTCGGGGTGGTCCCCGACCCACTGCTGGTGGAAGTAGATGGCGTACTGCGTCATGTCGCTCCTCCGGTCCCGAGCCGCCCCGTGCGGCCCGTCACCACTGTGACGGACGAGCAGGCCCCTGATCGACAGCGCGGCCGGTCTTCTTGCTCCGGGGACCTCGACGAGGAGGCCGTCACTACGTAGCCTCGGTGGTCAACTCGGATTCGACACGCCTCGCTGTGGCCTCCTCTCGGGCCAAGATGGAGACCTCATGCACCTCGGACCTGACCGTCGCGCGGTCCCGGCAGTCGTGGCAGCCGCCGCGGGTCTTGCCCTCGTCCTGCCCCTGCTCGCCCTCGGGGCTCCGGCGGCCGCCGAGGAGGGCCCGGCACCGGGGGCGCCCGGCGCGGACGCGACGTGGCGCAGCGGGGACAAGGACGGGGTCGGCACGGCGGTCGGTCGTGACTCCAAGGTCTGGTACACGCTCGCCGACGGCACGCTGAGCGAGACGTACTACCCCGCGGCCGACACCCCCAACGTGCGCGACCTGCAGCTCGCGGTGTCCGACGGGACGACCAGCCAGCGGGAGACGGACGACTCGGTCGTGCGCACCGCCGAGCTGAGCGACCCGACGTCCCTGACCTACCGGCAGACCTCGACCGACGAGGCGGGCCGGTGGCGGCTCACCAAGACGTACGTCACCGACCCGGCGCGGTCGACGCTGATGGTCAGCGTCGACTTCGAGGCCCTGTCGGGCGGGCCGTTCAAGCTCTTCGCGCTGTACGACCCCTCGCTGGCCGGCACGTCGACCGACGACACGGGCTCGACGGCCGGTGACGCCCTGGTCGCGACCGACACGCACCTCGCCGACCGGCCGATCGCCAGCGCGCTGATCGCCTCCACGGGCTTCGAGGCCACCTCCACCGGCTACGTCGGCACCAGCGACGGCTGGTCCGACCTGTCCGACGGCCGGCTCGACGCGACGTACGAGGGCGCTGGGCCGGGCAACATCGCGCAGACCGGCGAGATCCCGGTCTCCGGCGCGAGGACGTCGTTCACCCTGGCGCTCGGGTTCGGCGCCGACGCGGCGGAGGCCACCTCGACGGCGAGGTCGAGCCTCGACGCCGGGTACGCGGCGACGTCAGCGGCGTACCAGCGTGGGTGGAGCGACTACCTCGCCGGCCTGGAGAAGGCACCGACGAACCTGACCGGCGAGCTGCTCACGCAGTACAACGTCTCGCTCATGACGGTGAAGGCCCACGAGGACAAGACCTACCCCGGTGCCTTCATCGCCTCCCTGACCCTGCCGTGGGGGCAGGTCGTCAACGCGGACGGCGCCGGCGGCGGTGGTGCGGGCTACCACTTCGTGTGGGCACGCGACCTCTACCACCAGGTCACCAGCCTGCTCGCGGCCGGTGACACCGCCGCCGCCAACCGGGCAGTGACGTGGCTCTTCACGAGGCAGCAGCTGCCCGACGGGCACTTCCCCCAGAACTCCCACGTCGATGGCAGCCCCGACCAGAACAACGTCCAGCTCGACGAGACGGCATTCCCGATCGTCCTCGCCTGGCAGGTCGGCCGCACCGGCGGCGCGTTCTACCGCGACCACATCAAGAAGGCGGCCGACTTCCTGGTCGCCTCGGGGCCGCGGACGCCGCAGGAGCGCTGGGAGACCGAGGACGGCTACTCGCCCTCGACCATGGCGTCGCAGATCGCGGGACTCACCGCCGCTGCCGACATCGCCCGCAAGAACGACGACCAGGCCTCCGCTGCCGTCTACCAGGGCACCGCCGACGAGTGGCAGCGCAACACGGAGAAGTGGATGTACACCACCACCGGTCCGGTGGGCGACGGTGAGTACTACATCCGCATCGAGGGCGACGGCGACCCGGACGACGGCGACTCGCGCGAGTACTCCGACGCTGCCGGCGTCCACGAGGAGCGCGCCGTCCTCGACGCCGGCTTCCTGGAGCTGGTCCGGCTCGGGGTGAAGGCCCCGGACGACCCGTACGTCGTCGGCTCGCTCCCCGAGACCGACCGGTCGCTCGCCACCGACACCCCCAGCGGCCGGATGTGGCACCGCTACACCTACGACGGCTACGGCGAGCGCGCCGATGGCTCCCCGTGGACCCTGGCGACCGGTGGCATCGGCCGGCTCTGGCCCCTGCTGTCGGGCGAGCGCGGCGAGTACGAGCTCGCCAGTGGGCGCGACGCCATGTCCCACCTGCGCACGATGCACCGCTCGGCCAACGACGGCTACATGATCCCCGAGCAGGCCTGGGACCAGCCGGAGCCGACGTCGTACGGGCACGTCCTGGGCAAGGGCACCGGATCGGCCGGTCCGCTGGCGTGGGCGATGGCGCAGTACGTCCGGCTCGCCCAGGGAATCTCCGGCGGCCGGCCGGTGGAGACCCCGCGGGTGACCCGCCACCGCTACGTCACCGGCCCCGAGCTGTCCCCGCCGGCGCTCGACGTGACCTCGCCGAAAGCAGGCGTGCAGGTGGCCGACGGCGACTCGGCCCACCTCGCCGGCACCACCGACGGCCACGCCCTCTACGTCGACGTCAACGGGGAGAAGCGGCGCGTCGCGCTCGAGCGCGGACCGGGCGGGCGGTCGACCTTCGACGTCACCCTCGCGCTGCCCGACCTGCGCAACCAGGTCGTGGTCGTCTCGGTCGGTCGGTCGGGTGCGACGAGCACGGCCACCCGCACCGTGTTGTCGTACGGCGAGCGCATCGGCTCCCTCGCCGATCCCACCGGCGACGACGACGGTCCGGGCACCTACGTCTATCCCGCCAACCCGGTCTACCGGCCGGGCACGTTCGACCTGACCGGCACCGCGATCTACGACAGGGGCGACCAGGTGGCCGTGGTGACGGGCATCGCCGGGGAGATCGCGAACCCCTTCGGGGGAGACCAGATCTCCCACCAGCGGATCAACGTCTACATCGGGAGCGGCGACGGCGCCGCGACGCCCGCCCTGCCCGGCACCAACATGGACACCGCGGCGCCCTGGGGGCGCGTCGTGGTCACCGACGGCCGCTTCGACAGCGCCGGAGTCTTCGACGCCACCGGCACCAGGGTCGGCGACGTCGAGCTCGTCGCGATCCCCGAGACCCGCCAGGTCGTCACGCTCGTCGACCGGGCCGACCTGGGCGCCCTCGACCTGGCGACAGCGCGCTACGGCGTCGCGATGTTCGGCAACGCGGAGGCGGGGGAGGGCATCGGCTTCATCCGTCCGGTGTACGACTACGACTACTGGAACAGCAACCCCTACGGCTTCGTCCGGGACTGGCGCTTCGGCGGTGGGGCCGGCGAGCTGGACTTCGGCCTGCCCAGCAAGGACACCGACACCCGGGACGCCAACGCCATCGACATCACCGTCGGCGCGGGTCAGGCCCAGGCCCAGGTGATGGACTGGCGGACGAGCTCGCCGGTCGCGCTGCCGATGCTGCCGCTGGGGGACTGAGGGGCTTCTGCTCAGCCGTCGGCGTGGCGATCGGGCGCGTGCGGCTCCAGGTAGCTCACAGCCACCCCGCGCGACCGGGCGTGCTCGATCTCGCGACGAGTGCTCTCACCGACGTAGTCGCCCACGTTGACGACGAGGACCTCGTCGGCCATCGACACCTTCTGGAGGTGGACGCGGCCGAGCCGTGCGCGTTGCTCCTCGGTGAGGTCCGAGGCCGGATCCAGGGCCACGGGGGTCAGCACCACGTGCCCGGCGAGCGTCAGCTCGGTCTCGATGCGCTCGAGCTCCTCGCGGAACCGGATGGAGCCGCAGAGGGTGATGACGGTGAGCTCATCGGTCGGATCGGCGGGCACCGGGCGAGGCTAGCAACGACCAGGTCGGGCCGTATCGGGGCTGATTGCGGTGTCCCGTGGCAGCGGTAGCCGTACCAGGTCTCGAGGTCATGCCGTTCTTCGCGAAGCGCTGTCGGGCGGTCTGAGGAGCTTCACCCCGCCCAGGATGATGCGCAGGGCGAGGCGACCAACGAGGTGCGCGCCTTCGTACTCTTGTCGTGGCGGCGATCCAGTGGCTGGCTCTAGTGGGTGACTCGTCGGTCATCTCCGGGGGATCGGTACGAGTACTGGCTGGGCTACCGGCAATGCTGGCGACGCCGTCTTCTCGTGTGGACACGTCGTCAGCTGAGACGGGTCGGGAAATACCAAGTTCTTGGCCTGTTGGACCGCGCACGTGAGGCGCACGCTGGACGTGGCGGGAGGTCCAGGCTCACGCGGGTGGAGGTGTGTCATGAATGCTGACGCGGTCCGGGAGTGGCGTCTGAAGGGCCAGTGGTTCGACGCCTGCAAATGCTCCGTGCCGTGCCCCTGCTCGTTCGCGCAGCCACCGACCACGGGCGACTGTGACGGCGTGCTGCTGTGGCACATAGACGAGGGTACGTACGGCGACATCCGTCTGGACGGGCTCAACGTCGCGATGCTCGGGTCGTTCGTCGGCAACGTGTGGGGCGAGCACACCGACTCCTTTGGCGCCATCTTCATGGACGCGGCAGCGGACGAGGGGCAGCTGGGCGCTCTGCAGATCATCTTCGGTGGGCAGGCGGGCGGTTGGCCGGCCACGTTCGGAGAGATCGGGGCCATGGAGATCCGGGGCATGGAGGTCGTGCCCATCCATGTGTCCATCGCGGAGGACCTCTCGGCCTGGAGTGTGGAGATTCCCGGGCGGGCATCGGCAACCGTCGAAGCGCTGACGGGACCGACGACACCAGAAGGCACGCGGGTGCAGTCGCAGAACCTCCCCGGAGCCGAGGTCGGACCGGGCCAGGTGGCGACCTGGGGAGTGTCGACCTACAGTGCCGACGCGTTCGGCTTCACCTTCGCGGGCAGCGGTCGCTCGAGCAAGCACTTCGGCTTCGACTGGAGCGGGCCCGACCGGTGACGACCGCGTCACGCGGAGCGCAACAGGTCTCCGCGCTTCGTCGCTGGTCGCGAGGTGAGGTGCTTCTCGCCGGCGTGCTGCTGGGGCTGGCTGCCGCGGCATGGTTGCTGACGCATCTGCTGGGGTCACCCGAGATGCGGGTGGGACTTCTGACCGGCGCTGATCCGATGGGCGACATGGTCATGCCCGCCGACCAGATGAGCGCGGCGTACTTCCTGACGACCTGGATCGTGATGATGGCGGCGATGATGCTGCCGAGCCTGGTGCCTTTCACGATCGGCGCCAGTCGGCTGATGCGTGCGGGCCGGGCGGGCAGGTCGGGCACCGTTCTGCTGACGCTCGGCTACTTCGCGGTGTGGGCCGCGACGGGCGGGACCGCCTACGTGGTGTGGCGCGGCTTCGAGGAGCTCGCCGCAGGGTCGCCGACGACGGTGTCACGCGCCGGCGCGGCCGTGCTCGCGGTGGCGGCGCTGTACGAGCTGACTCCGCTGAAGCGGGTCTGCCTGCGGCACTGTCGATCGCCGGTCGTGCTCCTCCTGCAGCACGGGCCGCGGGCGGTGGCCAGCCGCAGGGGAGCCTTCCGCGCCGGCCTGGCGCACGGCGCTTACTGCCTCGGGTGCTGCTGGGCGTTGATGGCAGTCCTGCTCGCGTTGGGCGTGATGAGCCTGGTCTGGATGGGCGTCCTCGCAGCAGCGATCGCCGTGGAGAAGGTGACCCGCCACGGGGAACGCACCAGCCAGGCCATAGGCGTCCTGCTCGCAGCTCTGGCGGTGACCGTATGGCTCGAACCAGACGTCCTGGCCACACTCGCCTGAGCGAGGCGGCAAGTGGGCACGTCCCCATAGATGCTCGCTTCGGCAGCAGGACGAGCGATGTGCGTGCGCCCGGTTCTCGAGATGTCACGGGCGCGTCATTGCGGCTTCTATTGACCCCTGTCAGTGGCGGCCCGTAGACTTCGAACACAGTTTCGAGCGAGCGAGCTCGGGTCCTTCGGATAGCCGCACATCGGCTGCACTCACCTCAGACATCGGCCCCACCTGTTGCCGACGCGCCTGTACGGCGCGGAGAGGTCGAGCCCTGTGAGTGCCACCCCAGCCGAGGACGAGCAGTCCTGGCGCGCGCCCGGCGTGGAAGCCGCTGCGTCGCCGCTGCTGGGCTTGCTGGTGCGGCGTCTCGACGGTGTGCTGGACGAGCTCCACGAGATGTCGCTGGGGGTGCTCGCCGACGCCGACGTCGCACGGCTGCTCGATGCGGCCACCGCAGCCGCGAGCCGGGTCGCGAGTCTGGAGTGCCGCTCTGTGGCTGAGGCCGATCGGCGCCGGCTGGCGGACGACGTCGGCGCCCGGCACGCCGCTGCGTGGCTGGCCGGACGCAGCCGGAGCACCCGTGCCGAGGCCGCTCGTCTCGCCGGGCTCGCGACCGCGTTGGAGCACGACCGGCACGCGCCGGTCGCCAGGGCGCTCGCTGCGGGAGTTCTCCGGGTGGAGCAGGCCCGGGTGATCGTGGAGGCGGTCGATGCACTGCCCGCCCGGTGGGTCGACGACGCGACCCGGGAGCAGGCGCGCGACCACCTGCTCGCCGCGGCCACCGACCACGACGCGAAGGCGCTGCGCCAGCTCGGCAAGCGGATCCTGGACGTCGTGGCCCCGGAGGTGGGGGAGTGCCACGAGGCACGGCTGCTCGAGCAGGAGGAGTCGCGGGCGTTCGCTGGGGTGGAGCTGACGTTGATCGACGACGGCCACGGCCGTTGCCACGGCCGCTTCGTGGTCCCATCCCACGTCGGTGCGATGCTCAAGCGACACCTTCTCGCACTCGCCAACCCCGCCCGCCACACCGAAGCGGAGCTGCGCGACGAGTCCGGTGACTGGAAGCCGCTGCGGTGCCGTCTCGGGGAGGCGTTCGTGGAGTACGTCGAGCGCTACCCTGCCGACCACACCCCGCAGACCGCAGGCGTCAACGCCACCATCGTGGTCACCATGACGTTGGAGCAGCTGCTCGGCGAGCACGCCACCGCGCTGCTGGACGACGGCACCCGGATGACCGCGGGTCAGGCCCGCCGGCTGGCGTGTGAGGCCGGGATCATCCCCGCCGTGCTCGGCGCCGAATCCCAGCCCCTCGACCTCGGCCGGACCGCCCGGCTCTACAGCAAGGCCCAGCGGATCGCGATGGGTCTGCGTGACGGCGGATGCACCGCGAGGGGCTGTGAGACCACCGCATCCGGCTGCCACGCCCATCACGACGATCCTTGGTCCCGCGGCGGGCTCACCGAACTCGCCCGAGGCCGGCTCCTGTGCCCGGCCCACCACCGCCTGGCCCACGACTCCCGCTACGTGGTGACCGTCCACGCCGACAACACGATCACGTTCGCGCGACGCCAATAGGGTCGGGCACTGAACGACAAGCGGGCCGATCGCGAAGCAGGTGTCAGGCGGTCTCGGGGAACTTCACTCCTGTGTTGGCGTGGCAGCGGTAGCCGAAGGGGTTCTTCGCCAGGTACTGCTGGTGGGCGTCCTCGGCGTAGAAGTACGGCGCCTCGCTCGCCGGGCGGATCTCGGTGGTGATCTCGCCGAGACCGCGGCGCGCCAGCTCCTCGCCGTACGTCTTGGTCAGCTCGCGCGCGGTCTCCTCCTGCTCCGGGGTCGTCCAGTAGATCGCCGAGCGGTACTGGGTGCCGACGTCGTTGCCCTGGCGCATGCCCTGCGTCGGGTCGTGGATCTCGAAGAACTTCTTGACCAGGTCGGCGTAGGACACGACGGCGGGGTCGAAGACGACGCGGATCGCCTCGGTGTGGCCCGTCTGGCCGCTGCAGACCTCTTCGTAGGTGGGGTTCGGGGTGGTGCCGCCGGCATAGCCGACGGACGTCGACCAGACGCCGGGCACCTGCCAGTAGATCTCCTCGGCACCCCAGAAGCAGCCCAGGCCCAGCAGGGCGACCTCGTGGCCGGCGGGGACCTCGTCGCTCACCACCGGCGTGTGGAGGACCACGTGCTCCCCGAGGGACCACATCGGCTGCGCTCGACCGGGCAGGGCCTGGTCGGCGGTGGGCAGGGTGGTGGGCTTCCCGAATCCGAACATGCCCCCATCATCGCGCGGCGGGCAAGTCGCGGGATCCGGCGTCTCGCCGCGAGCGGCATCGGTGGAACTACGTGGTCTAGACGTCGTGCTGTCACCGATGCGCCCGGGGGTGGCGGGAGAGGACCGTGAGCGGCGCGCAATCCCACCCCCATTGGAAAGGAACATCCCTATGTCTTCACGTCGACCGGCTCGGCAGCTCGTCGTTGCCATCCTGTTCGGGGTCCTGGTCGGGGGAGGCCTGATGGCCGTCACGCCCGCCGGGGCCGAGGTCAGCCAGGCTGTGGCGACCAACTGGAAGAAGATCTGGAAGAAGAACCTCAAGCCGCTCGCGGACAGGCGCTACTACACGAAGGCGCAGAGCGACACGAAGTACCAGCCGAAGGGCTCGTACGAGACCGCCGGCTCGGGCTACACCAAGGCGGAGAGCGACGCGAAGTACGCCGGTGCCGGCTCGGGCTACACGAAGGCCGAAGCGGACGCGAAGTACGCACCCCTCCCCGGCGTCATCCGGGGCGCCTTCGAGATCATCGGCAACGCCGCGACGGCTGGACACGGCGGCTCGGAGGACGTCAGCTTCGGGGTGACCTTCGCTTCGGCGCCGACCGTCCACGTGATCGGGCCCGGGGCTGTGCCGCCTGCCGGATGCTCGGGAAGCCTCGAGGCCCCCAACGCGGCTCCCGGAAACCTCTGCATCTTCCAGCGAGCCAACTTCAACGTCGGACCCATGGTGGTGTGCACCGTCGCCAACTCGTGCGACACGGCGCCCCTGGGCAAGGCCAACGCCTTCGGCGCGTGGCTCTTCGTCTTCTCGAGTGCGGCCGGCTACTTCGAGTCCGGTGGGTCGTGGGCGGCTCGACCGGCGGGCCTGGGCGCGGGTGCGCTGAGCCCCTCGGTCAGCAAGCCGCAGACGTCCGTGGGAGGCACGTCCTAGTGCGGACACGGGGCTCGGGCCCTCGCTGATCATCAGGACGGCCGCCACCCCGTGGGCGTGGCGGCCGCTCTGGCGTCCGGTGCTGTGCGTCGTACGGACGGCGGGGTCTACGCTCGCCGTGTGACCCAGCACAGTGCCCACCAGGAGCGTGCCGACAAGGCCGGGTTCGAGACGCGTGCGATCCACGCCGGCTACGAGCCCGACGCGATGACCGGGGCGGTCAACCCGCCCATCTACGCCAGCAGCACCTACAAGCAGGACGGTGTCGGCGGCCTGCGCGGCGGCTACGAGTACAGCCGCTCCGCCAACCCCACGCGTACGGCGCTCGAGGGCGCGCTCGCGGCGGTGGAGGACGGCGAGAAGGGATTCGCCTTCGCCTCGGGCCTGGCGGCCGAGGACACCGTCATCCGGGCGCTGACCCGCCCCGGCGACCACGTCGTCATCCCCGACGACGCCTACGGCGGCACGTTCCGCCTCTTCGACAAGGTCGCCAGGCTGTGGGGCACCGACCACAGCCCCGCGCCGGTCGCCGACGTGGACGCCGTGGCCGCGGCGATCGTCCCCGGACGCACGAAGATGGTCTGGGTCGAGACGCCCACCAACCCGATGCTCACCATCGGCGACATCGAGGCGCTCGCCACGGTCGCCCACGACGCGGGCGCGCTGCTCGTCGTCGACAACACCTTCGCCTCGCCCTACCTCCAGCAGCCCCTGACGCTGGGCGCCGACGTGGTGCTGCACTCCACCACCAAGTACGTCGGCGGGCACAGCGACGTCGTGGGTGGGGCCGTGGTCGTGCGCGACCTCGACCTGGCCGAGAAGATCGGCTTCCACCAGAACGCCATGGGCGCCGTCGCCGGCCCGTTCGACGCGTTCCTCACCCACCGCGGCCTCAAGACGCTCGGTGTACGCATGGACCGCCACTGCGACAACGCCGAGAAGATCGTGGAGTTCCTCGACGGGGACCCGCGGGTCACCGAGGTGATCTACCCCGGTCTCACCGCCCACCCCGGCCACGAGGTCGCCGCGCGCCAGATGAAGCGCTTCGGCGGGATGATCTCCTTCCGCGTCGCCGGCGGTCTCGAGCAGGCGCTCGCGGTCTGCGAGCGCGCCGAGGTGTTCACGCTCGGGGAGTCGCTCGGCGGCGTCGAGTCGCTGATCGAGCACCCCGGGAAGATGACCCACGCCAGCGTCGCCGGCACCGACCTCGAGGTCCCCGCCGACCTGGTCCGCCTCAGCGTCGGGATCGAGAGCATCGACGACCTCGTCGCCGACCTCGACCGGTCGCTGGGCTGACGTGACCGGGCTGACGTGACCGACCACCCCGACGTCCGCTTCTCGCTGGCCAACGAGCGGACGTTCCTCGCCTACGAGCGCACCGCGGTCGGCCTGGTCGCCGCGGCGCTCGCGGTCTTCCACCTGCTCGAACCGTCGTGGTCCCAGAAGGTGCTCGGCATCCTGCTCCTGGCCTCGGCGATGGTCGCCGCGGCCGGCGGGTGGCTGCGCTACCGCCAGGCCGACCAGGCCATCCGCACGGGCCGCGACCTGCCCACGGGGACCAGCGTCCACGTGCTGGCCGCCGCCGTGCTCGTCGTGGTCGTGGCCGCGGGCATCTCGGTGGTGGTGTGAGCATCGTCTGCGTCGACTTCGGCTCGACGTTCACCAAGGCCGCGCTGGTCGACCTCGACACCGGCGCGCTGCTCGCCGGCGCGAGCCACCCGACGACCCTCCCGGACGCCGCGGGCAACGGCGACGTCCTCGACGGGTACGACGCGTGCCTGGCGGTGCTCGCCGAGCAGGACCCGCGCGCCCTCGACGCCGACGTGCTCGCCTGCTCGAGCGCCGGGGGAGGGCTGCGGGTCGCCGTCGTCGGCAACGAGGAGCTGGTCACCGCCGAGGCGGGCCGCCGGGTCGCGCTGTCCAGCGGCGGCAAGGTGGTGCTGGTGCTCTTCGGAGGGCTCGACGACGCCAAGCTCGCCGACCTGCGCGCGGCCGAGCCCGACGTGGTGCTGCTGGTCGGCGGCACCGACGGCGGCAATGCCGAGGTGCTCGAGGGCGACGCCGCCTTCCTGGCCCGTACGCCGTGGCACGGCCCGGTCGTCGTGGCCGGCAACATCGACTCGCAGGCCGTCGTCGCCGACCTCCTCCGGGGCGGCGGCACGCCCCACGTCGTCGCCGACAACGTGGTGCCGCGGATCGGCGTGCTCGCACCCGACAGCGCCCGACGCGCGATCCGCGAGATCTTCCTCAGCCACGTCATCGGCGGCAAGCACCTCAGCAGCCGCACCGACGCCCGGGGCCGCTCCTTCACCGAGCTCGTGCGCGGCGCGACGCCGGACGTCGTCCTCACCGGCGTGGAGCTGCTCGCCCGCGGCCTCGACGACCAGCACCGCGGTGCCGGTGACGTCGTCGTCGTCGACGTCGGTGGCGCCACCACCGACGTGCACAGCGTGGTCGAGCTCGACCCGGAGGACAGTGGTCTCGCCCGCGAGGTGGTCGCGACGACCCCGGTGACACGCACCGTCGAGGGGGACCTCGGCATGCGCTGGTCGGCGATCTCGACGGTGGAGGCGGCCGGCCGCGACGACCTCACGTCCGCGGCCGCGCGGCGGCACGAGCACCCCGACTTCCTCCCCGACTCCGACGCCGAGCGCGAGGCCGACCTCGACATCGCCGCCGCTGCCGTGCGGATCGCACTGGAGCGCCATGCCGGCCGGAGCAAGGTCGTGGTCAGCCCCGAGGGCCGGGTCGTCGAGCGCAGCGGCAAGGACCTCCGCGAGGTCGACCTGCTGGTCGGGTCGGGCGGCGTGCTCCGCCACGGCGGCCCCGACGCCGTACGACGGGTGCTGCTGCCGGCGACGGGAGACGCGTTCGAGGGCGGCTGGCAGCTCCCACGCGACCCGGCGGTGGTCGTGGACCGCGACTACGTGCTGGCCGCGGCCGGCCTGCTGGCCGAGGAGCACCCGGTCGCGGCGCACCGCCTGGTGAGCCGCCTGCGCACGTCGGTCGATCGGTAGCGTGGCCGAGGTGAGCGACCAGCACACGCCAGGACGCAACGAGCTCTCCGAGGAGGAGTCGCGCCGCCGACGCCTGTTCGCGGCCCTCGGTCGCGGCGACGACGACGACGGGCTGGCGGAGCGGTTCGCGGCCCAGTGGGCCCAACTGCGCGCCGAGCGCCGGGCCGAGCCGGCCTTCACCACCGGGCCGTCCAACTTCAGCCGCGCGCAGGTGCCGTGGGGCCTCGACCTCGCCGCGGCCTGGTCGTGGCGGCTCATCGTCATCGTCGTGGCGATGCTCGGGCTGCTGTGGACGCTGCGCTTCTTCGCGGTCATCACGCTCCCGCTGGCCGTCTCCCTGCTGATCGCGGCCCTGGCCGTGCCGCTGGTCAACGCGCTGCGCCGGATCGGGCTGCCCCGAGGCGCGGCGACCGGCATCGTCATGGTGCTCGGCATCGGAGCCGTGGCCATGCTCCTCACCTACGTCGGCCAGCAGGTCGCCCAAGGCGCCACCGACCTCGCCGACTCGGTGGTGACGGGCCTCGACCAGGTCCGCAACTGGTTGCGCAACGGGCCCCTCAACGTCTCGGACTCCCAGCTCGACCGCTACATCAGGGAGATCCAGGGCGCGGTGACCGACAGCACCGGCAGCGGTGGCGTGGTCTCCCGCGTCACCGAGCTGGGCACCGCCGTGGGGCACGTGGTCGCGGGCTTCTTCATCGTCCTGTTCTCGACCTACTTCTTCCTCGCTGACGGCGACCGCATCTGGTCGTGGCTCGTGCGGCTCGCACCGCGCGCCGCGCGCGAGCGGGCCGACGCCTCGGGCCGCGTGGCCTGGGTGTCGCTCACCCAGTTCGTGCGCGCCACGGTCCTGGTCGCCCTGGCCGACGCGGCCGGGATCATGGCCGTCGCCTTCTTCCTGGGCGTGCCGTTCGTGGTCGCGATCGGTGTGCTGGTCTTCCTCGGCGCGTTCGTGCCGATGATCGGCGCGACCGTCGCCGGCACCGTGGCCATCCTGGTCGCGCTCGTGGACCAGGGGCCCTGGACCGCGCTGCTCATGCTGATCGGCGTGATCGTGGTCCAGCAGCTCGAGGGCCACGTCCTGCAGCCGTTCCTCATGGGCCGCTTCGTCTCGCTGCACCCGCTCGGCGTCATCGTCGCGATCGGCTGCGGCGTGCTCGTCGCCGGCATCGCGGGCGCACTCATCGCCGTACCCCTCGCAGCCGCGGGCAACGCCGTCGCCCAGCACCTGGCCAGCTACACCGACGTCGGGGACGACGACCCCGACGAGGCCCTCGACGTGGACCTCGCCACCGACGGGGTGCCGCCCGACAAGGTCCCCGAGGACGACAGCCCCCTCGCAGGACCCGACGCCCCCGACGAGAAGGACGAGACATGACCGAGCAGGTGACCCTGGCCGACATCGTGGCCGCGCGCGAGCTGCTGGACGACATCACGGTGACCACGCCGATGGAGGAGTCGCGCTGGCTCTCCGCGCTGGTCGGGGGACCGGTGTCGCTCAAGTGCGAGAACCTCCAGCGCACCGGCTCCTTCAAGTCCCGCGGCGCCTACGTGCGCATCTCCCGGCTCTCCGAGGAGGAGCGCGCCCACGGCGTCGTCGCGGCCTCCGCCGGCAACCACGCGCAGGGCGTGGCCCTGGCCGCCTCCACGCTGGGCATCACGGCCACCGTGTTCATGCCCGAGGGCGCCCCGATCCCCAAGGAGAAGGCCACCCGCGGCTACGGCGCCGACGTCGTCTTCGAGGGCCGCTACCTCGAGGACTCGCTCGCCGCGGCCCGCGAGTTCGCCGAGCGGACCGGCGCGGTGCTGATCCACCCCTTCGACCACGTCGACATCGTCGCCGGGCAGGGGACGCTCGGCCTCGAGCTGCTCGAGCAGGCACCCGACGTGCGGACGGTGCTGGTGCCGACCGGCGGGGGCGGGCTGCTGGCCGGGGTGGCGATCGCGGTCAAGGCGCTGCGCCCCGACGTACGCGTCGTGGGGGTGCAGGCCGAAGGGGCCGCCGCCTACCCGGGCTCGCTCGCGGCGGGCAAGCCGGTGCCGCTGGCGACGATGAGCACGATGGCCGACGGCATCGCGGTCGGCCGCCCCGGAGACATCACCTTCGCCGCTGTCCGTGACCACGTCGACGAGATCATCACGGTGTCGGAGGAGTCGCTCTCGCGCGCCCTGCTGGCGCTGATCGAGCGGGCCAAGCAGGTCGTCGAGCCGGCTGGCGCGGCCGGGGTCGCGGCCCTGCTCGACAACCCGAGCGGCTTCGAGACCCCGGCTGTGGCGGTCCTGTCGGGCGGCAACATCGACCCGCTCCTGCTGAGCAAGGTCATCCGGCACGGCCTCGCCGCCGCCGGCCGCTACCTCTACCTCCGCGTCTGCATCCCCGACCTCCCCGGCGGCCTGGCCTCCCTCCTCACCGAGATCGGCGAGGAGGGCGCCAACGTGCTGGAGGTCGCCCACGAGCGGATCTCCCCGTCCCTCACCCTCAACGAGGTCGAGGTCCGCATCCAGCTCGAGACCCGCGGCGAGACCCACGCGGAGCACCTGATGGAGCGCCTCCGCGAGCGGGGGTACCGCGTCAACAACTGAGCGGTGGGGGTCAGGCCTTGTAGGGCTCCGCGTCGACGATCTTCACGGTGAGGTCCTTGCCGTTGGGCGCGGTGTAGGTGACCTTCTCGCCCTTCGACTTGCCGTTGATCGCGGCGCCCATCGCCGACTCGGGCGAGTAGACGTCGAGGGTGTCACCCTCGGAGAGGTTCTCGCGGGCGCCGAGGAGGAACTTCTCCTCGTCGCCGTCACCGAAGTCGACCGTGACGACCATGCCGGGCTCGACGACGCCGTCGTCGGGCGGCGTCTCGCCGACCTCGGCACGACGGAGCATGTCCTCGAGCTGGCGGATGCGGGCCTCCTGCTTGCCCTGCTCGTCCTTGGCGGCGTGGTAGCCGCCGTTCTCCTTGAGGTCACCCTCGTCGCGGGCGGCGGAGATGCGCTCGATGATCTCCTGGCGCTTGGGACCCTTGAGGTCCTCGAGCTCGGCCTTGAGCTTGTCGTAGGCCTCCTGGGTCAGCCAGACGGTGCCCTGGTCGGTCATGTCGCAACTCCTGGTTCAACGTAGAGATTCATGGTGGTGCTGGATCCCGGGTGTGCTGGGGGTGTGCCTCAGCGCAACCGGGAGTGGTCGGTGTCCTTCGTCCGTCCGATCGGAGTCAGCGCGGCAGCAGACGTGGGCCAGCGCTGCCGGACGGGCAGGACCTCAGGTTAGCAAGCCGGCGGCGAAAGCGCAGGTCGTACGCTCAGCGTGGACGCGGCTGGCCGGGTGCGGTGCAGCCCAGCTTCTCGACCGTGGTGGCTCGCCGCTCGGTGCGGATGACCACCTCGTTGGTGCCCTCGACCGGCGTGAAGGCGAGCTCCCCGACGGTGGTGTGGTCCTCGGCGAAGGCGCGCAGCCGGCAGCTGGCCTCGACCCCGTCGCCGAGCCGCACGTCCAGGCGGGTCTCGACCTCGTGGTCGCTGGTGACGTCGAAGGAGACCAGGTCGGAGGTGACGGCCGGGGTGCTGTGGAACCACACCGTCCACGCCAGCCAGCCCAGGCTCACCACCGCCACCGTCGCGGCCACCGCGATCGTCACCGGGCGCCGCCAGCGCGAGGGCGCGCCGTAGCGATCGGCGAGGTCGGTGGTCACGCGAGGAACTGTAAGACCCTCCTCCTAGACTCAGGCCCATGGCCCAGCCCCACGCAGACCGGCCCGCGTCCGCCAAGCCCCGCGCCGGTCTCCGCCTGATGCACGTCCACGCCCACCCCGACGACGAGTCGAGCAAGGGGGCCGCGTCGACGGCGAAGTACGTCGCCGAGGGCGTCGACGTCCACGTCGTCACCTGCACGGGCGGCGAGCGCGGCTCGGTCCTCAACGCCAAGATGGACCGCCCCGAGGTCTGGGACAACATCACCGAGATCCGCCGCGAGGAGATGCACCGCGCCCGCGACATCCTCGGCGTCCGGCAGGACTGGCTCGGCTTCGTCGACTCCGGCTGGCCCGAGGGCGACCCCCTCCCGCCCCTGCCCGAGGGCTGCTTCGCGCTCGTGCCCCTGGAGGAGGCGACCGAGCGCCTGGTGCGGCTGATCCGCGACTTCCGGCCCCACGTGATGACGACGTACGACGAGCGCGGGGGCTACCCGCACCCCGACCACATCCGCTGCCACGAGGTCTCCGTCGCCGCCTACGCCGCGGCCGGCGACCCGGAGCGCTTCCCCGACGCGGGGGAGCCCTGGCAGCCGATGAAGCTCTACTACCACCACGGCTGGAGCTGGGCGAAGACCAACGCCCTGCACGAGGCGATGCTCGCCCACGACCTCGAGTCGCCCTACGCCGAGCGCCTCGAGAAGTGGGAGCGCGAGCCCGACTGGGACGACCGGATCACCACGAAGGTGCCGTGCAGCGACTACTTCGGCGTGCGTGACCAGGCGCTGCTCGCCCACGCGACGCAGATCGACCCCGACGGCTTCTGGTTCGCGATCCCGCGCGAGATCCAGCAGAAGACGTGGCCGACCGAGGACTACGAGCTGGTCGAGTCGACGGTCGAGACCTCCCGGCCGGAGGACGACCTGTTCGCCGGCATCCCCACCCCCGCTCCCTGAGCGGCAAGTGGGACACTGGACCCATGCTCGACCTGCTGTTCATCCTCCTCGACGACCCGACGCCGAAGCCCACCGACGTCAAGGCGGGCCCGCTGGGCTTCGCGATGTGGATCTTCATGATCCTCGCCGTCGTCGTGCTCGCCTTCAGCCTGGTCAAGCAGCTCCGCAAGGCGCAGGCGGCCAAGGACGCCGGTCTCTACGGGGACGAGCCCGTGGACCGCAGCGAGAAGGCCACCGACCCCGACGAGCGGTGAGCTCAGCGGCGCACCACACGCACCAGGCAGTCCCAGGCCGTACGCCGCTCCTCGCCGCCGTGCTCGTCGGCGGACCTGACCTCCCGGGCGACCCGCTCGGCGTGGAGGACCTCGACGTCGAGGCCTGACAGGTCGTCGAGGACGTCGTCGGCCGTCATCAGGACGTCCGGGTCCTGCGGCCCGCCGGTGCCCTCGGTGAGGTTCGTGCTGTCGTGCGCGACCAGCAGCAGGGTGCCGCCGGGGCGCAGCATCGTGACCGCGCTCCGCACCGCCCGGCGCCGGTCCTCGGCCGGCAGCTGGAGGTAGGCGACCACCACGAGGTCGACGGGCTCGGCCGGCTGCCAGGTCGTGGCGTCGGCGCAGACCCAGGACACCGTCCCGTCCAGCTCGATGCCCGCCTCGTCCGCCAGCCGCGCGCCCTTGTCGAGGGCCACCTGCGAGAAGTCGACAGCGGTCGCGGACCAGCCGCGTGAGGCGAGCCAGATCGCGTTGCGGCCCTCGCCGGCGGCGAGGTCGACGGCGGTGCCGGGCGCGAGGTCGGCGAGCTCGGCGGCCACGAACTGGTTGGGTTCGCGCGACCACACGAGCTCGCTGGCGGCGTACCTCTGGTCCCAGGCGTTGGCGTCCACGGGCCCAGCCTAGGTGGCGACCAGGCGCAGCACCCGCGCCTCCTCGGGGTCGAGCACGGGCAGCGCGATGCCCGTTGCGGCCAGCACCCGTCCGGTGAGCTCGGTGCCGTGGGCCGACCAGGCGTGGGTCAGGTCGGCGCCGCCGGCCGGGGGAGGCGCCTGCTCGGTGAGGCGGTAGCGGCGGTCGGGGTCGAGGCCGGTGATCCGCAGTGGCGCGGGGTGCTGGGTCGCGGTCGCCGCCACGGTCGCGACGACGTACCACCCCTCGGAGCGGTCCGCGGCGACGATGCCGCCGACCACGACCGCCGGGTCCGGGTGGTCGGGGTGCACGAGCGTGCCCGAGCCGATGAGAGGCCGCACCTGCTTGTGCAGGTCGATCCACGTCCGCAGCTCGGCCAGCTCGGCGTCGTCGAGGCGCGTCATGTCCCACTCGATGCCGAACGAGTGGAGCAGCGCGGTCGCCGCGCGGTAGCGCAGGGGATGGGTACGACCGGTGGTGTGCGACGTGGCCGGCCCGACGTGCGAGCCCATCAGCTCCGGCGGCACCAGCAGCGACGTCCACCGCTGCAGGTGCTGGCGCTCCAGCGGGTCGTTGGTGTCGCTCGGCCAGATCCGGTCGGTGCGGGCCAGCACCTCGGCGTCGACGCGAGCGCCGCCCGAGGAGCAGGACTCGATCTCGAGCGTGGGGTGCTCGGTGCGCAGCTCGTCGAGCAGGCGGTACGCCGCGAGCGTCTGGCCGTGGACGGCGGGCCGCCCGGCGTGGGTGACGTCCGCCAGGTCGCGGTTGTGGTCCCACTTCAGGTAGGCGATGTCGAGCTCGCCGAGGAGGGCGAGCAGAGCGTCGCGGACGTCGGCGTAGGCACCGTCGTCCTGGAGGTCGAGCACCTGCTGGTGCCGCCACTCCGGCGGCGCGGTCGCGCGGCCGCGGAGCACCCGCTCGGGGTGCCGGCGGGCGGTCTCGGAGTCGGGGTTGACCATCTCCGGCTCGACCCACAGGCCGAACTCCATCCCGCGGCCGGTGACGTGGTCGACCAGGGGCGTGAGGCCCTCGGGCCACACGTCGGGGTCGACGGCCCAGTCGCCCAGGCCGGCGGTGTCGTCGCGCCGCCCGAGGAACCAGCCGTCGTCGAGGACGAACCGCTCCACCCCGACCGACGCGGCGACGTCGGCCAGCTCGGCGAGCCGCTCGAGCGACTGCTCGAAGTAGACCGCCTCCCACGTGTTGGCGATGACCGGCCGCTCGCGACGTGCCCGCGGCGTGATCGCACGCAGGTGGGCGTGGAAGCGGTGGCTCAGGGGGTCGAGACCGGCGGCGGACCACGACCCGAGCAGCTCCGGCGAGCGGTAGGTCTCGCCGGCGGCGAGCACGACCTCGCCGGGGGCGAGCAGCTCGCCGCCGCCCAGCAGGCAGTCGCCCTCGGGGGTGCGCTCGGCGTACGTCGTGTGGTTGCCGCTCCAGGCGGTGTGCACGGCCCAGACCTCGCCGGTGCCGAAGGTGAAGCCGGGAGTGCCGGCCACCATGAGCAGCGTGGCGTCGTGGCCGGTGCGGCCGTGGCGTGCGTCGCGCCGGTGCGTCCCTTGGACCCACGCGTGCCGCTGGGGCGTGCGCTCCTTGCACCAGCGGCCGGTGAGGTCGAGCAGCTCGCTGGCGTGGGCACCGACCGGCAGGGCGGTCAGCACCGAGGAGAGGTGGAGGTCCCCGTCCGCGGTGTTGGTGACGCTCGTCCGTGCGTGGAGCAGCCCGGCGGCGTCGAGGGCGAGCGCGACCTGCACCTCCCAGCCGGCCTCCTCGTCGCGCGACGTGCAGGTCACCGCTGCGTCGTCGAGGTCGACCCGCCAGTCGACCAGGCTCGGCGTGGAGGCTGTCGCGCTCCCGCCCACCCGGTGACCGCCCAGCCCGGGGGTGCCGGAGAACCCTCGCGTGCCGTCGGGCACGAGCCCGGTGAGGCGCGGCTGGTCGTAGGCCGAGCGGGCGACGCCCGGCGCCCGTGCGGCGACCAGCCCGGCGAGGGTGTCGTGGTCGAGGTCGCCGAGCGCGGCGCCCCAGTGCAGCAGGGCCGGTATCCCTGACGCGTCGTGACCGAGGACGACGCTGACGCCGCCGCGGCTGAGGTGGACAGAAGGTGTGCTCATGGGGGTGCTCATGCGTCCTCGAGGTCGGGGAAGTCGGGGAAGTCGTGGCCGGCCTCGTCGTCGCCGTCGACCGGGTCGACGACCACCAGCTCGCCGACGTGGTCGGCCAGCGCCCCGCTGGCGTGCGCGGAGAGCCCGGAGTCGGTCACCAGCACCGAGGCCTCGGACAGGGCCGCCATGCTGCTGAGGCCGACCACGCCCCACTTGCTGGAGTCGGCGAGGACGATCAGGCGGCGCGAGCGCTCGATCATCGCCCGGTTGGTCTCCGACTCGAGCAGGTTGGGCGTGCTGAAGCCGGCCCGCACGTCCATCCCGTGCACGCCCATGAAGAACGCGTCGACGTGGAGGCTGCGCAGCGAGGACACCGCGACGGGCCCGACGAGGGCGTCGGAGGGGGTGCGGAGGCCGCCGGTCAGCAGCACCGACGTGGTGGCCTCTCCGGTGCGGTGCAGGACGTCGGCCACCCACACCGAGTTGGTGACGACGGTCAGGTTCGGGATGCGGGCGATGTGCTCGGTCAGCGCGTGGGTGGTGGTGCCGGCGGAGACCGCGATCGCCATCCCGGTGTGCACCAGCTCCGCCGCCGCGGCGGCGATCGCCTCCTTCTCGCGCCGGCGCTGCACCGACTTCGCGGCGAAGCCGGGCTCGGAGGAGGAGGGCTCGGCCACGGCCAGCGCGCCGCCGTGGACCTTCTCCAGCAGGCCGTCGCGGTGGAGGGCCACGAGGTCTCGCCGCACGGTCATGTCGGAGACGCCGAGCAGCTCGACGAGGTCGGTGACGCGCACCGTCCCGTCCCGGCTGAGCTCGGCGAGGATGCGCCCGCGTCGCTGGGCGGCGAGCATCAGTCGCTCCGCCCCGCGTCGGCCTCCCGGACCACCGCGACGCCACCGCCGGGCACGCGCAGGTCGCCCGCGAGCTCACGACCGGTGACGAGGTCGATGCCGTGGACGGGCACCTCGGCCTGCTCGTCGCCGTGGTTGATGACGAAGAGCCAGCTCGCGTCGTCGCCGACGCGACGGGTCACCTCGACCAGGTCGGACGCGCCGGGCAGCTGCTCGAGGCCGGCGTCGGCGACCAGTCGCTCCACGAGCCGGTCGGTGCCGGCGGCGTCGAGCCGGGTGGCGACGTACCAGGCGCGACCGTCGCCGACCGCGCGCCGGGTGACGGCGGGGAGCCCCGCGGCCGGGCCGTCGACATAGGTGGCGAGCGCCTCGGCGCCGTCGAGCTCCAGGTCCTCGGCCCAGGTGTCGGCGGAGACGGCGCCCTCACCGAGGCCCTCGACCTGCACCGACTGGCCCGCGAGCAGCGGGAGGAACTCGGTCGTACGCACTCCCAGCAGCTCGCGGAACGCCCCGGGGTAGCCGCCGAGGCGGATGTGGTCGGACTCGTCGACGATGCCGCTGAAGTAGGTCACCACGACGGTCGCACCGGCCTCCGCGGCCGCCGTGAGCGCGGCGACGGTCTCGTCGGAGACGAGGTAGAGCGTCGGCACCACCACGAGGTCGTACGACGTGAGGTCGGTGCTCGGGTGGACGACGTCGACGCCGACGCCCTGCGCGGTGAGGGCCCGGTGGAGGTCCTCGGCCCGGTCGCGGTAGCGCACGTCGATGCTGGGGTGGGAGTCCAGCTCGCAGCCCCACCACGCCTCGTAGTCGAACAGGATCGCCGCCTGGTTGCGCGGCGCGCTGCCGGCGACCTCCTCGACGGCGTCGAGGAGCCGGGAGAGCTCGACGACCTCGCGCCACTGGCGGGTGTCGGTGCCCGCGTGGGGGAGCAGCCCGGAGTGGAACTTCTCCGCCCCGGCGCGCGAGGCCCGCCACTGGAAGAACAGCACGGCGTCGGCGCCGCGGGCCACGTGGGCGAGGCTGTTGCGGATCATCTCGCCCGGCAGCTTGGCGCGGTTGCGCGGCTGCCAGTTGACGGCGCTGGTGGAGTGCTCCATCAGCAGCCACGGTCGCCCGTCGGCCGTGCCGCGGGTGAGGTCGGCGCTGAAGGCCAGCTCGCGGTGGCCGCCCGCCTCCGCCGCGATGAGGTAGTGGTCGTTGGACACCACGTCGAGCTCGCGCCCCCAGCGCAGGTAGTCCATCTCCATCGTCTGGCGCATGACCATGAAGTTGGTGGTCACGGGCACCCCGGGGGAGATGCGGTGCAGGACGTCGCGCTCGACCACGAAGTTGTCGAGCAGCTGGTCGGAGGAGAAGCGCAGGAAGTCCAGCTGCTGCGTGGGGTTGGCGTGCGTGGGGGCCACCCGCGGGGGGAGCACCTGCTCGAAGTCGTCGTAGCGCTGCGACCAGAAGGCCGTGCCCCAGGCGTCGTTGAGGCGGGCCACGTCGTCGTCGTACCTCTGGCGAAGCCACGTGCGGAAGGCTGCCGCGCTCACGTCGCAGTAGCAGCGGGCGTTGTGGCAGCCGAGCTCGTTGGACACGTGCCACAGGGCCAGGGCCGGGTGGTCGTGGTAGCGCTCGGCGAGGGCGGTGCACAGCGCCAGGGCGTGCTCGCGGTAGACCGGCGAGCTCGGGCAGAACGCCTGGCGCCCGCCGGGCCAGAGCGTGCGACCGTCCTGGGTGACCGGCAGCATCTCGGGGTGGCGCTGCGCCAGCCAGGCAGGGGGGGACGCCGTGGCGGTCGCGAGGTCGACCTTGATGTCCGCGGTGTGCAGGGCGTCCATCTGCTCGTCGAGCCAGCCGAAGTCCCAGCGGTCGGGGCCCGGCTGCAGCCAGGCCCAGGAGAAGACCCCCAGCGTCACGAGGTCGACACCGGCCTCGCGCATCAGCGTGCGGTCCTCGGCGTGCGCCTCCGGGGGCCACTGCTCGGGGTTGTAGTCGCCGCCGAAGGCGAGCGCGGGCAGGGATGTCGGCATGCCGCCCACTGTGGTCACCCTCACATGGCAAAGTCAACGATTCGAGGTCGAAAAGCGTTCGGAAATGTTCGAACAGGTGGGAAATGACCAGTCCAGAGGGTTGACGGGCCTGTGTTCACCGTCACATGCTGTGCTTCCCTGTTTGGTTTTGTCTCCAGGAGGCTGTCGTGTCCCGAACTCGTTCCAACGCCATCCCGCGCTCGACCGTGGCCACGATGGCCGCCACCCGCCGCTCGGTCCTGCGGGGCATGGCCCTCAGCGGGCTCGCCGTCGGCGGGGCCAGCGTGCTCGCGGCCTGCGGCGGTGACGACGGGGGCGGGCCGGCCAGCGGGTCCGGCGCCACGGTGAAGTTCGGCATCAACGAGGCCGAGGGCTCGGGCGCGGCCTACGACCGGCTCAAGGGCATCGCCGACGCCTACACCAAGGAGACCGACACCAAGGTCTCGCTCAACGCCGTCGACCACAACACCTTCCAGGAGAGCATCAACACCTACCTCCAGGGCACGCCCGACGACGTGTTCACCTGGTTCGCCGGCTTCCGGATGGCCCAGTTCGCCGAGAACGGGCTGATCACCGACCTCAGCGACGTGTGGCCCATCGACGGCCTCGACGACTCCTTCAAGCAGGCCGCCACCGCGCCCGACGGCAAGCAGTACTTCGTCCCGATCAGCTACTACCCGTGGGCGGTCTTCTACCGGAAGTCGGTCTTCGAGAAGAACGGCTGGGAGGCGCCGACCACCAACGACGACTTCATGGCGCTGATGGACGACATGCAGGGCAAGGGCGTCACCCCGTTCGCCTTCGGCGACAAGGACGGGTGGCCGGCCATGGGCACCTTCGACATCCTCAACATGCGCCTCAACGGCTTCGACTTCCACATGAGCCTGATGGCCGGTGACGAGAAGTGGGACGGCGACGAGGTCAAGCTGGTCTTCGACACGTGGCGCAAGCTGCTCCCCTACCACCAGGCCGACCCGCTGGGCCGGACCTGGCAGGAGGCCGCCACCGCCATGGGCAAGGGCGACTGCGGGATGTACCTGCTCGGCACCTTCGTGGTGGACGCCCTCGGGGAGAACGGCGAGGACCTCGACTTCTTCACCTTCCCCGAGCTCGACTCCTCGATCGGCTCCGACGCCCTCGACGCCCCGATCGACGGCTTCTGCGTCGCGGCTGCCGGGCAGAACCAGGATGCGGCCAAGGAGATGGTCAAGTGGCTGGGCAGCGCCGCCGCTGCCGACGCCGGCAACAACGCCGCCGACGCGCCCTTCATCGCCGCCAACTCCGGTGCCAGCACCTCGACCTACAGCGACCTGCAGAAGAAGTCGGTCGAGGTCGTCTCGGCCGCCGCGAACATCGCGCAGTTCATGGACCGCGACACCAACGCCGACTTCGCCAACACGGTGATGATCCCCTCGATCCAGGACTTCCTGAAGAACCCCGACGACATCGACGGGGTCACGGCCAGCATCCAGGAGCAGGCCGCCTCGATCTTCGGCTGAGTCATGACCGGAATCGAGCTCCCGCAGCCGGCAGCCCCTGGGGAGGCCCCACCCCAGGGGCGTGAGAAGAAGCTGCCCACCCGCGACCGGCTCGTGGTCATCACGATGATCACGGTCCCGTTGCTCCTCGTGCTCTGGCTGGTGTGGCTCCCGGCACTGGGGTCGTTCGTGCTGTCCTTCGGCAAGTGGAACGGGTTCGGCGACCTCGACACCATCGAGTGGGTCGGCTTCCAGAACTACAAGGACGTCGTCGACATCTACCCGCCGTTCTGGCCGGCGATCCAGCACAACCTGATCTGGCTGGGCTTCCTGTTCCTCTTCCCGACGGTGCTGGGGATGCTCCTGGCCGTCGTGCTCGACCGGGAGATGCGGGGCAGCCGGTTCTACCAGACGGCCTTCTACATGCCGGTCGTGCTGTCGCTCGCGCTCATCGGCTTCATCTGGCAGCTCTTCTACTCCCGCGACCAGGGCCTCATCAACGACGTCTTCGGCACGCAGGTGGACTGGTACGGCGACCCCGACATCAACCTCTGGGCGGTCCTCGTCGCCACGGCCTGGCGCCACACCGGCTACATCATGCTGATCTACCTGGCCGGGCTGAAGGGCATCGACGCGAGCCTGCGGGAAGCGGCGGCCGTCGACGGGGCCAACGAGGTCAAGACGTTCTTCCACGTGATCTTCCCGGTCATGCGACCCATCAACATGGTCGTCGTCGTGATCGTGGTGATCGAGTCGCTGCGTGCCTTCGACCTGGTCTGGGTCATCAACAAGGGCCGCAACGGGCTGGAGGTCATCGGCGCGCTGGTCGCCCAGAACGTCATCGGCGAGGCGACCAGGTACGGCTTCGGGTCCGCCCTGGCCGTGATCATGATGCTGATCTCGTCGGTCTTCATCACCCTCTACCTGCGCAACGTCTTCCGTGAGGAGCGCCGAGGATGAGCACCGAGACACCGGTCGCGACGACACCCGCACGCAAGACGGTCCCGCCGCCCCGCGCCGAGGGCGGGGCACTGAGCCGCCGGCGCGGCCTCGTCGCGACGGTCATCATGGCCGTGCTCGCGCTGGCCTGGCTGTTCCCGCTGGTGTGGGCGCTGGTCAACTCGTTCCGCGACTACGACTACACGCAGGCCAACGGCTACCTGTCCTTCGGCGGGTGGACCACAGCCAACTACGAGGAGGCGTGGTCGCGCGGCAACTTCGGGCTGCACATGAAGAACTCGTTCCTCGTCACCATCCCGGCGGTGCTGCTCACGCTCTGGTTGTCCTCGATGGTCGCCTTCGTGCTGGCACGGTTCAGCTATCGCTTCAACCTGACGCTCCTCGGGGTCTTCCTCGCCGCCAACCTGCTGCCGCCCCAGGCGCTGCTGATCCCGGTCTTCCGGATGTTCCGCGAGATCCCTCTGCCGATGTTCATGAGCGACTCCGGCTCGATGCTCAACAGCTTCTGGGCGCTGATCCTGGTCAACACGGCGTTCCAGATGGGCTTCTGCACCTTCGTGCTCAGCAACTACATGAAGACGCTGCCCTACGAGATCTACGAGTCGGCCGAGCTCGACGGCGCCAGCGTGTGGCGGCAGTACTGGCAGCTCACGATGCCGCTCGTACGGCCTGCGCTGGCGGCCCTGGCGACCCTGCAGGTCACCTGGATCTACAACGAGTTCTTCTGGGCGACGGTGCTGATCCAGCAGGGCAACAAGCTGCCCGTGACGTCCGCTCTCAACAACCTGCGCGGGCAGTTCTTCACCGACACCAACCTCGTCGCCGCGGGCTCGATCATCGTCGCGCTCCCGGTGCTCGTGGTGTTCTTCGCGCTGCAGAAGCAGTTCGTCTCGGGGCTCACCCTGGGCTCGACGAAGGGCTGACCCAGGCTCCTGCCCGCATCACGCGCACGACCTCGAGGTCCTCGTCGAGGACCACGAGGTCGGCGCGGCGGCCGGCCTCGAGCGCCCCGACGTCGTCCAGCTGCCACGCCCGCGCCGGCGCGGTGCTGGCCGCGTGGACCACGTCGAGCAGCGGCAGGCCGGCGGTGCGTACGGCGAAGCGGACCGCCGCATCCATGGTCAGGGTGGAGCCGGCGATCGCGCCGGTCCCCGAGCTGTCGGCCAGGCGCGCCACCCCGTCGCGCACCTCGATCGCCATCGGCCCGAGGCGGTAGTCGCCGTCCGGCGCGCCGGCTGCCGCCATCGCGTCGGTGACCAGGATGCAGCGGCCGGGCTTGGCCGCGAAGACCGTGCGCAGCACGGCCGGGTGGAGGTGCACGCCGTCGGCGATCAGCTCCACGTCGACGGGGCAGTCGAGCAGCGCGCCGACCGGACCGGGGTCGCGGTGGTGGAGCGGGCGCATCGCGTTGAAGAGGTGGGTGCCGAGCCGGGCGCCGGCGTCGAGGGCAGCGCACGCCTGGTCGTACGTCGCGTCGGTGTGGCCGATCGCGGCGACGACGCCCGCGGCGCTGAGCCGGCGTACGGCGTCGATCCCGCCGGGCAGCTCCGGGGCGAGGGTCACCATCCGTACGGCGCCCGCGCCCGCGGCCAGGAGTGCGTCGACGGAGGCCGGGTCCGGATGGGTGAGGGAGCCCGGCTGGTGGGCCCCCGAGCGCTGCGGGCTCAGCCACGGTCCCTCGAGGTGCACCCCGGCGAGCCGCCCGTCCCGGACGAGCAGACCGAGCTCCCGCACGGCGGCGGCCATCCGCTCGGCGGTGTCGGTGACCAGGCTCGCGGCCATCGACGTGGTGCCGTGTGCGAGGTGGGCGTCGGCCACGACGGCGGCTGCGTCCGCCGTACCGAGGTCGAACGACGCGCCCCCGCCGCCGTGCACGTGGAGGTCGACGAAGCCGGGCACGACCGTGGCCTCGCCGAGGTCGAGGTCGGGACTGCGCGGCGGTGCGCCCTCGCCGACCTCGACGATGCGCCCGGCCTCGAGTACCAGCCACCCCGGCGCGAGGATCCGCGCCGGGGTGACCACCTGTGCAGCAGTGAGCAGCGAGGTCACGCGCTGGTGTCCGCCTCGACGAGGGACTCCTCGCCCTCGTCCTCACGGCCCGGCGTCTTCAGGTTCCGCTTCCGGATCACGAACCGGAACAGGAAGTAGTAGATCGCCGCGTAGGCCAGCCCGATCGGGATGAGCAGCAGCGGCTTGGTGGCGATGTTGAAGTTGAGCGCGTAGTCGAACAGGCCGGCCGAGAAGCCGAAGCCGTCCTTGATGCCGATCGCGTTGACCAGGGCCAGCGAGGTGCCGGTGAGGAAGGCGTGGATCACGTAGAGCGGGAACGCGACGAACATGAACGCGAACTCGAGCGGCTCGGTGACGCCGGTGAGGAACGCGGTCAGCGCGGCGGACAGCATGATGCCCCCGACCAGCTTCTTGTTCTGGGGCCGGGCCTCGTGCCAGATCGCCAGTGCCGCCGCCGGGAGGGCGAACATCATGATCGGGAAGAAGCCGGTCATGAAGGCACCGGCAGTGGGGTCGCCGGCCAGGAACCGGGCGATGTCGCCGTGGTAGGTCTCGCCGCCGCTGGTGTACTCGCCGAAGATGAACCACGGCGGGTTGTTGAGGATGTGGTGCAGGCCGAGCGGGATGAGCAGCCGGTTGATCGTGCCGTAGACGAAGCCGCCGAGCACGGCGTTGTCGGTGACCCACTCGCCGAGCGCGTTGATGCCGCTGTCGAACGCCGGGTAGACGAAGCTCATCAGCACCGAGATCACGAGCATGACGAAGGCCGTGATGATCGGGACGAAGCGCCGCCCGCCGAAGAAGGCGAGGTAGGGCGGCAGCGAGATCCGGTGGTAGCGCTGCCAGAGCCAGGCGCTCACCAGGCCGGCCACGATGCCGCCGAGCACGCCGTAGTTGATCAGCTCCTGCTCGGCGTCGCCCTTCGGGAGGCCCAGGATGACCGGCGACATCGCGTCGCCGACGCCCTTGAAGACGAGGTAGCCGACGACGGCTGCCAGTGCGGTCGAGCCGTCGGCCTTCCTGGCCATGCCGATCGCGATGCCGACGGCGAAGAGCAGCGGCAGGTTGGCGAACAGGGCGTCGCCGGCCGCGCCGATCACCGCAGCGACGTTGTCCCAGCCGAGCCCGTCGGCGCCGAGGAGGTCGGGCTGGCCGAGCCGGAGCAGCAGGGCTGCCACGGGGAGTGCCGCGATCGGGAGCATGAGGCTGCGCCCGAACTTCTGGACGGGCGCGAGGTTGAACCTGCGTCCCTTGGTGGTGCCACCCGCGGCGGCTTCCTGCGAAGTCATGTGGATCGTTCCCTTCTGGTGCTCTTCTTCCTGGCGGCGCCCTGCGCGGCGCCGAGGCTCATGTGGACCTGGTAGCGGTCGCCGCGGTAGCGCGAGACGACGTGCTCGACCGGTCGCCCTCCTGCGCTCGACACGCGGCGGAAGACCAGGAGCGGGGTGTGCACGGGTGCCTCGAGGCGTCGCGCGGTGGCGCCCTCGGCCGCCTCGCCCCACAGCGTCTGCTCGGCGGCGTCGATGACGATCCCGTAGCGCTCGGCGAACAGCGTGTAGAGGGAGCCGGTGAGGTCCTCGGTGTCGAGGTCGGGCAGCAGGGAGCGCGGGTACCACCCCTGCTCGATCGCCATCGGCTGGCCGTCGGCGAGCCGGACGCGGTCGATGCGCCACGCGGTGCCGCGGGCGCCGAGCCCGAGGGACCGCACGACCTCCGCCGGCGGGCGCTCCTCGTCGACCAGCATCAGCCGCGTCGAGGGGACCAGCCCGCGGCGGCGCATGTCGTCGGAGAACGACGCGAGGTGCAGCCGGCTCTCGACGCGCGGCCGCGCGACGAACGTGCCCTTGCCCTGGATCCGGTGGAGCAGGCCGCCGGCCACGAGGCTGTCGATCGCCTTGCGCACCGTCGCCCGCGACACGTCGTACGTCGCCATGAGCTCGCGCTCGGACGGGATCGCGGTGTCGGGCCCGAGCTCGCGGATCGCCAGGTCGGCCAGGGCGTCGCTGAGCTGGGCGTGCTTGGGCCGGGGGCCCTCGTCGATCCTGCGCGCCATCTCCACCTCCTCCGACCTCGTGGCCCTCGACGTGGTGCGGTTCAATTGGTACGGTCTGGTACGTACCAGTTGAGAGCATGGCTCCGACGCCGCGACCTTGTCAAGGACCACCATGGAGACGCACCCCGCCCCTGCCGCCGGCACCCGGATGGCCTCCGAGATCGCCGAGCAGCCCACGGCGGCCCGGCGCACCCTCGACCACCTGGTGCCCGAGCAGCCGCTCCTGCGCGACCTCGCCAGGGGACGGCGCCGCGTGCTCCTGGTGGCACGCGGCTCGAGCGACAACGCCGCGATCTACGGTCGCTACCTCCTCGAGGTGGTCGCCGGCGTCCCCGCCGCGCTCGCCGCCCCCAGCGTCGCCACGCACTACCGCGCCCGTCTCGACCTCTCGGACACCGTGGTCGTCTCGGTGTCGCAGTCAGGCGCCACGACCGAGATCGTCGAGACCCAGCAGTGGGCCCGCGCGTGCGGCGCCGCGACCGTCGGGGTCACCAACGTGGCGGGCTCCCCGCTCGCCGAGGCCGCCGACGTCGCGCTGGTGACGCAGGCCGGCCCCGAGGTCGCGGTGCCCGCCACGAAGACCTACCTGACGCAGATGGTGGCGCTGGCCGTCCTGGCGGACGCGCTGTCCGACGGCAGCGCGCTGGCCGCCGACCTCGCCTGCGTCCCCGACGCTGTCGCCAGCCTGCTCGAGGTGGTCGTCTCAGCCGCCTCGACCGCGCTGGCGGGCGCCGACCGGGTGGTCGTGTCCGGACGTGGGCTGCTGCTCGGCACCGCCCTGGAGACGGCGCTGAAGATGGAGGAGACCTGCCTGCGCCCGGTGCGCGGCTACTCGTACGCCGACCTGCGGCACGGCCCCATCTCCGTGGTCAGCGAGGGGTTGCTCGCCGTGCTCGTGGGAGCAGCGAGCGGTCCACTGGCCGAGCCGATGGTCGACCTCGTCCGCGACTTGCACCGCGGGGCGAGGGTGCTCGGCCTCGGCGGCACGCCGGCGTTCGCTGACCTCTGCGACCTCCACCTGCCCGGTCCCGACCTGCCCGAGGCCGTCGAGCCGATCGCCTCCATCGTCCCGGCGCAGCTGATGATCGAGCAGATGGCCCGGCGCATGGGCCTCGACCCCGACAACCCCCGAGGCCTCGCCAAGGTCACCCAGACCGACCACTGAGCACCCGTTGGCCAGAATGGATCCATCCCGGCACCACCCACGAAAGGCACGCACATGAGCAGCAAGGCAGAGCAGATCCTCGCCGGCCTCGGCGGCGCGGACAACGTCGTCGAGATCGAGGCCTGCATCACCCGCCTCCGCACCGAGGTCAAGGACGGCTCCCTCGTGGACCAGGCGGCACTCAAGGCCGCGGGCGCGCACGGGGTGATGGCCAGCGGCACCGTCGTCCAGGTCGTCGTCGGGCCCGAGGCCGACAACCTCGCCGACGACATCGAGGACCTGATGTGAACGTGCTGTCCCCCTGCCCGGGCACGGTCGTCGCGATGGCCGACGTGCCCGACCCGGTCTTCGCCGAGGAGATGGTCGGCCCCGGGGTCGCCATCGAGCCCAGCGTCGAGCCCGACGGCGGACCCACCACCGTCGTCTCCCCGATCGCGGGGAAGGTCCTCAAGGTGCTCCCGCACGCCTTCGTCGTCCTCGGCGACGGTGTCGGCGTGCTCGTCCACCTCGGCATCAACACGGTGCGCCTCGAGGGCGAGGGCTTCGAGGTGCTCGCCACCCAGGGCGCCGAGGTCGCGGCCGGCGACCCGATGATCACGTGGGACCCGTCCGCGCTGCCGGCCTCCGCGGGCGGGCAGGACGTGTCGTCCGTCGTGCCGGTGGTGCTGATGGACGGGGTCAAGGGATCCGTCACGAGTGACGCGATCGGCGGCTCGGTGGCCGCCGGCGACCTGCTCTTCGCCACTCCATGACCTCTTCCACGACTCGCCTGTCCGCGCTGCTGCTCGACCTCGACGGGACCCTCGTCGACTCCGAGCCGATCCACCGCGAGGGCTACCGCGCCTACTTCGCGCACAAGGGCTGGGACGTGCCCGACCTCTCGGTGTTCACCGGGCGCCGGGCCGAGGACGTCTTCGCCACCGAGCCGGGCCCGTGGGAGGGCCTGGACCCGAGCGCCGTGCTGGCGGAGGTGCTGCCGCACGTGCCCGACGAGGCCGCGCGACCGGTCCCGGGAGCCCGGGAGCTGATCGAGGCGGCCCGCGACGCCGGCGTACCCCTCGCGATCGTCACGTCGGCCTGGCCGGCGTGGGTGGAGCGCTCCCTCGTGGAGTCGTTGTCGCTCACCCTCGACAGCGTCGACGTCGTCGTGACCGCGCGGGACGTCGTCGACGGCAAGCCCCACCCGGCGGGGTTCGCCCTGGCCCTGGAGCAACTGGCGGCCGCGCCGGCGGAGGCGCTCGCGGTGGAGGACTCGCCGGTCGGCGTGCGGGCCGCGCTGGGTGCCGGCGTACGACGCGTGCACGGCGTCCGTACGACGCACGCGGCCGCGGTGCTGCAGGACGCCGGCGCCGTCGAGGTCCACGACGACCTGCGCGCGCTGGCGGAGCTCTTCTCCTAGTCGGTGAGGTGGTCGCCGACGGTGCGGTCGTGGGGGCGGCCCGGGTCGTCGAGCGCCGGCTCGGGCTCTCCGGCCCGCAGCGCCTCGAGCTGGGCGCAGACGGCGGTGCCGTAGAAGAGGGCGATCGAGGACAGCAGCGCCCAGAGCAGGAGGGCGAACACCCCGGCCAGCGGGCCGTAGACGCTGCCGAACGAGCCGCTCAGCGAGACGTAGAGCGCGAGTCCGACCGTGGCGATCGCGCTGAGCACGACGGCGATGCCCGAGCCGAGGGCGAGCCAGGAGAGCGCCGGCTGGCGGCGGCGCGGAGCGTGGTCGAGCAGCACGGCGATCGTCAGGACGAGCAGTGCCAGGCCGACGGGCCAGCGCAGGAAGCCCCACCAGTCCAGGGCGTGATCCGACCAGCCGTAGTTGTCGGCCATCGCCTCGCCGAAGGCCCCTCCGCCGACGATCATCAGGAAGCCGACGCCCACCGGCACGGCGAGCACGGCGGTCAGCACCGCGGCCCGGCCGTACTTGTGGAGGGCCTTGCGGTCGCGGCGGATGCCGTAGATGCGGTTGGCGCCGCGCTCGACCTGCGCCATCGCCGTGGTCATCGAGATGAGGGCGAACCCGAGGCCCAGCACGAGCGCCACCTCGCCTGCCCGCTCGGACTCGTCGGACTTCTCGACCGCCGAGGTGAGCGCGTCGCTGTCGCCGGCGCCGGGGGAGAGGGAGTCCACGACGTGCGCGACGACGGCAGCGGGACGTTCCTCGTCGATGTCGGAGGCGAGCCCGGTCAGCGCCAGCAGGAACGGCACGACGGCCAGGCAGGCCTGCAGCGCGAGGGCGCGGGAGCTGGTGAAGCCGTCGCCGTAGCGGAACCGCACGAACGACTCGACGACGATGGCCCTCAGCCCGTGGTGGCGCGCGAGGTGCCACGCGTCCAGCGCGTCGAGCTCGTCACCGTCCATCTCCGTGGTGACCGGGACGGTCCGCGCAGTCGTCATGGCCGCACCCTAGGTGTCCACCGCGCGCCTAGGCTGACGAGGTGCCCAACTGTCTCGCGAACGCCACCTCGCCCTACCTCCTCCAGCACGCCGACAACCCCGTCGACTGGTGGGAGTGGGGACCCGAGCCGTTCGCCGAGGCGCGGCGCCGTGGCATTCCGGTGCTGCTGAGCGTCGGGTACGCCGCGTGCCACTGGTGCCACGTGATGGCCCACGAGTCCTTCGAGGACGAGGCGACCGCGGCCTACCTCAACGAGCACTTCGTGAGCATCAAGGTCGACCGCGAGGAGCGCCCCGACGTCGACGCGATCTACATGCAGGCGACGGTGGCGATGACCAGCCACGGCGGGTGGCCGATGACGGTCGTGCTCGACCACGACGCCAGCCCGTGGTTCGCCGGGACCTACTTCCCCGACACCCCGCGACACGGCCAGGCGTCCTTCCGCCAGCTGCTCGAGGCGCTCACCCAGGCGTGGCGCGAGCGCCCCGACGGCGTACGACAGCAGGCGGCGCAGCTGCGCGAGCACCTGCAGGCGCCGGCGGTGCTGCCGTCGTCCCCGATCGGCCCGGGCGACCTCGACGCCGCCGTCGCCACCCTCGCCGCCGAGTTCGACCCGGTCGCCGGCGGCTTCGGGGGCGCTCCGAAGTTCCCGCCGTCGATGGTGCTGGAGTTCCTGCTGCGGCACGGCAGCGACGACGCCCTGCGAATGGTCGACCAGACCCTCGACGGCATGATCCGCGGCGGGATCCACGACCAGCTCGGCGGCGGGTTCGCCCGCTACAGCGTCGACGCCGGCTGGGTCGTGCCGCACTTCGAGAAGATGCTCTACGACAACGCGCTGCTCATGCGGGTGTGTGCCGACCGGCGCACGGAGCCGGCGCTGTGGGCGGGGGAGCAGACTGCCGAGTTCCTGCTGCGCGAGCTGCTGACCGCCGAGGGCGGCTTCGCCTCCGCCCTCGACGCCGACTCGGAGGGCGAGGAGGGGCGCTTCTACTCCTGGACGCCCGCCCAGCTCGTCGAGGCGCTGGGGGAGGACGACGGCACCTGGGCGGCCGAGCTCTTCTCGGTGACGCGCGAGGGCACCTTCGAGCACGGCGCGTCGGTGCTCCAGCTGCGCCGCGACCCCGACGACCTCGACCGGTGGCTGGACGTGCGGGCGCGACTGATGGAGGCGAGGTCGGCGCGGGTGCGCCCGGCGCGCGACGACAAGGTGGTCGCCGCCTGGAACGGACTGGCGATCAGCGGCCTGGCGCGCCTGGGCCTGTGGTTGGAGGAGCCGAGGTACGTCGACGGGGCCACGTCGGCGGCAGAGCTGCTGCTCGACGTGCACCTGGTGGACGGCCGGCTCCGCCGCGTCTCCCGGGACGGGGTCGTCGGTGCTCCGGCGGGCGTGCTGGAGGACCACGGCTGCGTCGCCGCGGGCTGGCTCGACCTCTTCCAGGCCACCGGGGACGTGCGCTGGCTGCAGGCGGCGACCGACCTCATCGACACCGCGCTGGAGCGGTTCGCCGCCGGTGACGGCGGCTACCACGACACCGCCGACGACGCCGAGGCGCTCGTGGCGCGACCGCGGGACGCGTCCGACAACGCCTCGCCCAGCGGCCTGTCCTCGCTGGTCCACGCCCTCGTCACGGCCGCCGCGATCACCGGCGAGCCGCGCTACCGGCAGGCCGCGGACGACGCGCTCGCCTCGGTGCACGCCCTCGCGACCAAGGCCCCCCGTTTCGCCGGGTGGTCGCTCGCTGCCGCCGTCGCCCTGCGCGACGGCCCGGCCGAGGTGGCGGTCGTCGGGCCGCCCGGCGCCCGGCGCGAGTCGCTGGCCAACAAGGCGCGGCACCACCCGACCGCGGTGGTGCTCGTCTCCGACACCGCCCGCGACGACGTGCCCCTCCTGGCCGGGCGGCACCCCGTCGACGGCAAGGCGGCGGCGTACGTCTGTCGCCACCACGTCTGCGCGGCGCCGTTCACCGAGCCCGCGGAGCTCACCCTCGGATAGTCCGCATCACACGACTGGTGCCCAAGCCGTCGGGACAAGTCGTTTGATGCGGACTACCGCGGACGTGGTGCGCCCGGATGTCGGTGCGCGGCGCCACACTGGGGGAGTGAGGTCTCGGGAGCGTGGTGGTGTGATGGGTGGACAGGTGGTGCAGCAGGCACGCCGGTTCTACGACGGCGGCACCTTGCCGCGCGACGGACGTCCGGGTGAGCCGCCGGACCCCGGCGCCGACCCGCGGATCGTGCTGGAGCGCCACGCCGAGGAGGGCGTCGAGACCTTCGCCCTCGAGCGCCGCCTGGCCTACCTCGACCGCCACCTCGGGGAGCTGCTGGTGCCGGCCGACACCGGGTTCCGCACCGACCTGACCTCGGTCCCGGCCCTCTTCACCTGGCTGGTCCCCAAGACCGGCGCGCACCTGCCGGCCGCGCTGCTCCACGACGCGCTCGTGGGCGGCTCGCACGACCCGTCGTCCTACGTGTCCACCGACGGCCACGTCGTCGACCGGGTGGCCGCCGACCGCACCTTCCGCGACGCGATGGCCGACACCGGCACCGGCGTCATCCGCCGCTGGATCGTGTGGACGGCCGTCACGGTCGCGACGATCTTCGTGGGTCGCGACGTGCCCTGGTCTCCGGCCCGGCACTGGTCCTACCGGTTCGCGGCGGGTTCCACGATCGTCGCCATCCTCTACCTCGGCTACTCCTCGACCAGCGACCTGTTCGACCGCTCGTGGCTCGGTGCGGTCGACGTGCCCTGGATGGGCGACCGGCCCTGGTGGGCGGAGGTGGCCGGTGGGCTGTCCGGCGCGATCGTGCTGCCGCTCGCGCTGAGCCTGCTCTGGGGCCGGCTGCGGATGGCCGGCGCCATCGCGGGAGTCATGCTCGCGGTGCTGCTGCACGTCACCGTCGGGCTGGCCGCGATCGGTGCGACCTACATGGCGCTCGAGCGGCTGGCCAGCCGCTCGCCCGGCGCCGCGTGGGCGCTCGCCGGGCTGGTCGTGGCGGCCGCGCTGGTGGTGTTCGGGCTGGTCAGCCTCGGCTGACGCCGACCTGGGCGAGCCACCTCGCGGCGAAGGCGTCGGGCGGCAGGCCCGCGGTCACCAGGTCGATCCCGGCCTGGAAGGCGAGCACCACCAGGCCGAGGGCGAGCGCCGTCACCACCATGCCGTTGACGTTGCGCGGGAACCGGCTGGGCACGGTGCGTACCCGGTGCCATCCCCCGATGAGGCCGGCGGTCACGACGGCCGACACCACGCTGGCGCAGGCGGCGCCGAGCACGGTGCCGAGGAGGTCCATCCGGCTGATGAGGATGGCGGAGGTCGCGGCGGCGGTGGCGCCGGCGACCAGCTGGGGGAGGCTGAGGTCGAGGAGGGGCTGGCGGTCGTCGGAGTCAGGCATCACGCGATCGGGGTGGGGGACAGGGCTTCCCCACTACGACGTACGGGCGTCCACGAAGGTTTCCGGACGTGAGCAGGCTCACCGCGGTCCGCGGAGCTCAGCGCAGCGAGTACGTCGCCAGCGAGACGCCGACGTAGTGGGCGGCGAACGCCAGCACCGTGAAGGAGTGGAACACCTCGTGGAACCCGAACCAGCGGGGCGAGGGGTCGGGGCGCTTGAGGCCGTAGACCACGCCACCGAGGGTGTAGAGGATGCCGCCGACCGCGACCAGCACCAGCGTCGCGACGGCGACGCCGCTGCTGAAGCGGTCGGCACCCTCCATGAACTGCGGGACGAAGAAGATCGCCGCCCAGCCGAGGGCGAGGTACATCGGGGTGTAGAGCCAGCGCGGCGCGTCGATCCAGAACACGCGGAAGACGACGCCGGCGAGGGCGGCGCCCCAGACCAGCACCAGCAGCGTCGTACGGGCCGAGCCCTCCAGGAAGAGCAGGGCGTAGGGCGTGTAGGTGCCGGCGATGAGCACGAAGATGTTGGCGTGGTCGAAGCGGCGCAGGAACGCCCACGTGCGCGGCGACCAGGTGCCCCGGTGGTAGATGGCCGAGACGGTGAAGACGAGGAGCGCGGACAGCGCGAAGGCCGCCGAGCCGATCCGGGTGGAGGCTGTCGGCGACAGAGCGACGAGCACGATGCCCGCCGCCAGCGCCAGCGGCGCGGTGCCGGCGTGCAGCCAGCCGCGCAGCTTGGGCTTCACCTCGGCCAGCTTGTCGGCCATGAGCTCGCCGGCGCGCTCCACGCGATCGACGGCGTGCTCGACCCGGTCGCGAGGCGTCATGAGCTGGTCTCCATGACTAGAAAGTACCCAACCCGGGGCAAGCCACGCACACGACCGACGCGGAGGGATCGGTCACACGGCGTTACCATCGCCTGATGGCCAAGGTGACGGACGCGGTGCGACGGGTGCTCTACCCGGCCTACGAGTCCCGCATGGTGAAGGCCCTGCCGCACGACCAGATCCCGAAGCACGTCGGGGTCATGCTCGACGGCAACCGGCGCTGGGCCAAGGCGGTCGGTCTCAACACGGCCGAGGGCTACCAGGCGGGCGCCGACAACATCCGTCCCCTCCTCGGGTGGTGCGAGGAGGTGGGCGTCGAGGTCGTCACGCTCTGGCTGCTCTCGAGCGACAACCTCACCAACCGGCCGCCCGAGCAGCTCACCGGCCTGCTCTCGATCATCGAGGGAGCCGTCCAGTCCCTCGCCGAGGCCGGCCGCTGGCGCATCCACCCGGTGGGTGCCCTCGACCTGCTGCCCCCCGAGACCGCCGAGCGGCTCAAGGCCGCGGAGGAGGCGACCCGCGACATCGACGGGATCCTGGTCAACGTCGCGGTCGGCTACGGCGGCCGCCGGGAGATCGCCGACGCCGTACGCGCGCTGCTCTCCGACCACGCGACCCGCGGCACCTCGCTGGAGGAGCTCGCCGACCTGATCGACGTCGAGCACATCGCCGAGCACCTCTACACCAAGGGCCAGCCCGACCCCGACCTCGTGATCCGCACCTCGGGCGAGCAGCGCCTCGGCGGCTTCCTGCTGTGGCAGTCGGCCAACTCGGAGTTCTACTTCTGCGAGGCGCTCTGGCCCGACTTCCGCCGGGTCGACTTCCTCCGCGCGATCCGGGCGTACGCCGCCCGCGAGCGCCGCTTCGGCGGCTGACCAACGGTCACCTCGCCGTCACCTCGCGTTCGGGCGTGTCGACCCGGATCGACGACGTCGCGGGCGTACTTTCGCCCGTATCGGCAGGTGGGGAAGCCTGCTGAACCGGGAGGCAAGCCTTGGGCACTCAGATGGGAGCTCTCCGGTCCGTTGAATGACATCGGGCCGGGCGAGGAGTGCGCGCGCCGACCCGCAGCAAGGGGTTAGTCGTGGCCAGCAAGTCCTCACCCATGAGCTCCGCATCGCCCAGCTCCGCCGCATCTCCCAGCGCATCTCCAGACCAGGGCCGCCGGACCTACGTCCTGGACACCAGCGTCCTGCTCGCCGATCCCGGCGCTGTCACGCGCTTCGCCGAGCACGAGGTCGTGCTGCCCGTGGTGGTGATCACGGAGCTCGAGGGCAAGCGGCACCACCCCGAGCTCGGCTTCTTCGCCCGCTCGGCGCTGCGTTCCCTCGACGACCTGCGGGTCGTGCACGGGCGCCTCGACGAGCCGGTCGGCATCGGCACGGAGGGTGGCACGCTCCGCGTGGAGCTCAACCACACCGACGCCGCATCGCTGCCGTCGGGCTTCCGGCTCGGCGACAACGACACCCGGATCCTCGCCGTGGCCCGCAACCTCGCCAACGACGGTCACCGGGTGACCCTGGTCTCCAAGGACCTGCCGCTGCGCATCAAGGCCTCGGCCGTCGGCCTCGATGCCCAGGAGTACCGCGCCGAGGCGATCAGCGACTCCGGCTACACCGGCATGACCGAGCTGGAGGTGCCGGCCACCGACCTCGACGAGCTCTACGAGGACGGGGTCATCGACCTCGCCCCCGCCCGCGACCTGCCCTGCCACAACGGGCTCGTCCTGCTCTCCGAGCGCGGCACGGCGCTCGGCCGCGTCGGTGCGGACAAGCGGGTCCACCTCGTGCGCGGTGACCGCGACGCCTTCGGGATCCACGGCCGCTCCGCCGAGCAGCGGGTGGCGCTGGAGATGCTGCTCGACCCCGAGGTCGGGATCGTCTCCCTCGGCGGTCGCGCCGGCACGGGCAAGTCGGCGATGGCGCTGTGCGCGGGCCTCGAGGCGGTGCTGGAGCGCCGCCAGCACAAGAAGGTCGTCGTCTTCCGGCCGCTGTTCGCCGTGGGCGGCCAGGAGCTCGGCTACCTGCCCGGCTCGGAGAACGAGAAGATGTCACCCTGGGCCCAGGCGGTCTTCGACACGCTGGGGGCGCTGACCGGCAAGGACGTCATCGACGAGGTGATGGACCGCGGCATGCTCGAGGTGCTGCCGCTGACCCACATCCGCGGCCGCTCCCTGCACGACGCGTTCGTGATCGTCGACGAGGCGCAGTCCCTGGAGCGCAACGTGCTGCTGACCGTGCTCTCGCGCATCGGGGCCAACTCCAAGGTGGTGCTCACCCACGACGTGGCGCAGCGCGACAACCTGCGTGTCGGTCGCCACGACGGGATCGTCGCCGTGGTCGAGAAGCTCAAGGGCCACCCGCTCTTCGCGCACGTGACCCTGACCCGCTCCGAGCGCTCGCCCATCGCCGCCCTGGTGACCGAGATGCTGGAGGACGTCACCCTCTGAGCCCCTCCCCTGTAACGCCGGGTTGGTACCTGTACCCACCCCCTTGCATCAGGGTGGGTACAGCACGTGACCCGGCGTTACAGCGCGGGAGGGTGGTGGACACGACGTCGAATTCCTGTGGCTGATGGGGCTCAGGCGTTCTGAGAGGCTGGTGTGGTGGAAGGGACATAGTCACTTGGGGGGATCGGTTTGCACGCTCCCGGGGCCTCGTGCATGGTGGTCCGTGATCGTTTCGTGACCTTCCCCCCGGGAGGTCAGGCCAGGGACACCCCCGAGAACCGCGTCCCGACCGCCTCCTGGAGCGCTCGACCGTGGTGCCTCTCGAGCCGCACGCCCCCTGTCGTCCAACCGTGAGACTCCTCTGTGCCCAAGTCCCCCCGTTACGTCCCCACGCACCGCGCCCCCGGCAAGCACAAGGCCGTGGGCGTGCGCCGTCGGGCCCTGCGCACCGGCGTGGCCATGACCGGACTGGCCGCTGCCGTGACCGGCGTGAGCGTCGCCGGCGGCCTGCTGTCCGACGACTCCGCCCTCACCCCCGCCGCTGCCGACGTGGCCACGACCACGCAGGCCTCGCCCGAGAGCTCGCCGCAGGACGCCGCCACCCCGAGCGCCGCGGCGCTCGAGCAGCGAGCCCGGCGCACCGTCACCTCCCGCTCCGCGCGTCGTACGGACGCAGCCAAGGCGACCGCCCTGTCGATGTCGGCCGGCTCCGCCGTCACGAAGTCCGAGAAGCTCTCCGAGGGTGACCCGCGAGACATCGCCCGCGCGCTGCTGCCGGCCTACGGCTTCTCCGCCGACCAGTTCTCCTGCCTCGACTCGCTCTACATGAGCGAGTCCGGGTGGCGCATCGACGCGGACAACCCGACCTCGTCGGCCTACGGCATCCCGCAGGCGCTCACCGAGCTGCACGACCTCCCCGCGGACTACATGACCTCCGCCGAGTCGCAGATCCGGTGGGGGTTGGAGTACATCCAGGACGCCTACGGCACGCCGTGCAGCGCCTGGAGCTTCAAGTCCGGGCATGGCTGGTACTGAGCGAGAAGTCCTGGCATTGCGCGTTCCTCACGATGATCTCCAGGCAATCTTGACGATCGAGGGACCAGTGGTCTAACCGGTCGTCCTAGTCCAGCCTGATTCCGCAGCGGGCCGCTCCGGAGCGGGCCATGGTGCGTCCATGAGCCCTCGGGCTCGCACTGGTCGACCAGGGGGGTCGAGAGGCGCGGCTCGCTCGTCCTGGGGGGACGGGCGGGTCGCGCCTTGTGCTTCCCGGTCAGCGGGAGCGGGTAGGTCGCGGGGTATGAGTCACCGGCTCGCGGGGACCTCGAGCACCATCACGCAGTTCTTCATGCCCTTGGGCCGGTCGTAGGTGAAGCCGACGCGCTCGTACATGCTGCGGGTGCCGTTGTAGAGCCACGACGACGACGTCTTCTTGGTGACGTCGGTCAGGTCGTGCGGATAGCCCTCGACGGTGCCGCCACCGGCCGCGGCGATCAGCTCGAGCGCCCCGCGCAGGGCCACCTCCGCCAGGCCCTCCCGACGACGTGCCTTGTCCACGCGGATGCACGTGATGCGGTAGTCGACGTGGCGCTGGTTGGTCGCGTCGTACTCCTTGCGGTGGTGGATGTCGGGCAGCTCCTGCGGCGTGCCGTACTCCGCCCACGCGACCGCCTCGTCGCCGTCCATGACGAGTGCGGCATGGGCGATGCCTTCCTCGACCATCTTCTGCTTGAACGCCCTGTTGCCCTCGGGCCCGGGCACGTGGTCCTCCCGCTCGGCGTGGAAGGCGACGCACCAGCAGCCACCGAAGAGGCCGCCCATGCGCTCGTTGAGACCCGCGAACGCCGACCACGTCTCGGGGGTGAGGGCCTTGATCTCGTACGCCGTCCCGGTCATGTCCTCGACCGTACGACGACCACCGGACGAGGTGCTACCGGATCACGCCGGGCTCCTGCGACCCGTCATCGAGTCGACGTCGAGGGCCGCGTCGAGCTGCTCCTCGGTCAGCTCGCCGCGCTCGACGAAGCCCATCGCGAGCACCGTGTCGCGGATCGTGGCGCCCTCGGCCAGTGCCTGCTTGGCGACCTTGGCCGCCTGCTCGTAGCCGATGTGCGCGTTGAGCGGCGTGACGACCGAGGGGGAGGACTCGGCATAGCGCCGCATCCGCTCGGCGTCGGCGGTGATGCCGTCGACGCACCGCTCGGCGAGCAGCACCGTCGAGGTGGACAGGACGTGGATCGACTCGAGCAGCGCCTGCGCCATCACGGGCATCATCACGTTGAGCTCGAAGCTGCCGGACGCGCCGGCCCACGCGATCGTCGCGTCGTTGCCGACCACCCGCGCGCACACCATGAGGGTCGCCTCGGGCAGGACCGGGTTGACCTTGCCCGGCATGATGCTCGAGCCCGGCTGCAGGTCGGGCAGGTGGATCTCGGCGAGGCCGGTGGTCGGCCCGGACGACATCCAGCGCAGGTCGTTGCAGGTCTTGGTCAGGCCGACCGCGATCGTGCGCAGCACCCCGGAGAGCTCGACCAGCGAGTCGCGCGTGCCCTGCGCCTCGAAGTGGTCGCGCGCCTCGGTGAACTCCTGGCCGGTCCGCTCGGACAGGGCGGCGATGGCGCGGGTGGCGAACGCGGCCGGCGTGTTGATCCCGGTCCCGACGGCGGTGCCGCCCAGGGGCAGCTCGCGGACCCGGGGGAGCACCGACTCGAGCCGCTCGACGCCGAGCCGGAGCGTGGCGGCGTACGCCCCCATCTCCTGGCCGAGCGTCACCGGGGTCGCGTCCATGAGGTGGGTGCGCCCGGCCTTGACGGTGTCGGCGAACTCGGCGGCCTTGGCCTCGAACGCCGTCGCGAGGCGGTCCAGTGCGGGAACGAGGTCGTCCACCACGGCGAGCGTCGCGGCGACGTGGATGCTGGTGGGGAAGGTGTCGTTGCTGCTCTGCGAGGCGTTGACGTGGTCGTTGGGGTGCACCTCGACCCCGGCGCGGGCCGCGAGGGTCGCGATCACCTCGTTGGCGTTCATGTTGGAGCTGGTGCCGGACCCGGTCTGGAAGACGTCGATCGGGAACTCGCCGTCGTGCTCGCCCGCGACGATCGCGTCGGCGGCCGCCACGATCGCCTGCGCCTGCTCGTGGGACACCACGCCGAGGGCGGCGTTGGCGGTCGCTGCGGCGGCCTTGACGTGTGCCAGCGCCTGGACGTGGCGCGGCTGCAGGGTCAGGCCGCTGATCGGGAAGTTCTCGATCGCGCGTTGGGTCTGCGCCCTCCAGAGTGCCTCGCGGGGCACCTCGACCTCGCCCATGGAGTCGTGCTCGGTGCGTGTCTCGCTCACCCCGCGACCGTACCCCCGGCACGATGGGGCCATGCGATCACTGCGTCTCGGGATCGCCGTCGTGCTCATGGTGGTCGGCTCCGCCTGCTCCGTGCTCGGCGGCGAGGACAGCGAGCCGGCCTCCGCCACCGCCGACGACCTCGCGGCGGCCCTGTCCGGGCACTCGCTGGGCGACGTGCCCCTCACTGACGAGGCCGACCGGGCCGCGTTCGTCGAGCTGGTCGCGCCGCTCGACGAGGTGCCGGTCGCGGTCGAGGTGTCCGGCGTCGACGAGCCCGAGGACCCCGACGCGCCCGACGCGGCCGCGACCGCGACGCTCGCGTGGAACTGGGACCTGACCGCCACCACGCCGTGGGAGTACGAGTCCACCGTCGCGCTGACGTCCGACGAGTCCGGGTGGCAGGTCGACTGGAGCCCCGACGCGCTGGCCCCCGGGCTCGCCGAGGGCGACACCCTCGGCCTGCGCACCCTCGCGCCGCAGCGCGGCGACATCACCGGCGCCGGCGGAGCCGTCCTGGTCACCGAGCGCCCGGTGCTGCGCTACGGGCTCGACAAGACCAAGGTCGAAGGACCCCAGGTAGCGCGCAGCGCGCGACGCATCGCGCGCATCCTCGACGTCGACACGGCGGCGTACGTCGAGCGCGCGGAGGCGATGGGTCCGGCGGCCTTCGTCGAGGCGGTCGTGCTGCGCGAGGACGACGCCCTCGACGTGCTGCCCTCCTTCCGGGAGGTCCCCGGCGCGCTCGCGGTGCGCGACACGCTGCCGCTGGCGCCGACGCGTGAGTTCGCCGCCGCCCTGCTCGGTCGGGTCGGCCCCGCCACCGCCGAGGTCGTCGAGGCGTCCAACGGCCGCATCGTCGCGGGTGACGAGGTGGGTCTCTCCGGCCTCCAGGCGCGCTACGACGACCAGCTGCGGGGCAGCCCGGGCACGTCCGTCGTCGCGCGGGGCGCCGACGACCGGCTGCGCACCCTCGCCGAGGTCGCGCCGACCGACGGTGCCGACCTGGTCACCACCCTCGACCCGGTGCTCCAGGAGAAGGCCGAGCTGGCGCTGTCCTCCCTGGGCGACGCCGGGCCCGCGAGCGCCCTCGTCGCGATCCGGCCCTCGGACGGCGCGATCCTGGCGAGTGCCAACGGGGCGGGTGCGGCGGGGGCCGACCTCGCGTCGACCGGGCGCTACGCGCCGGGGTCGACCTTCAAGGTGGTCACCGCGCTGGCGCTGCTGCGCAGCGGCCTGAGGGTCGAGGACGTCGTCTCCTGCCCAGCCACGACCGTCGTGGACGGCCGCACGTTCAAGAACTACGACGACTACCCCCCGAGCTCCTTGGGGGACATCACCTTCATCCAGGCGATCGCGCAGTCGTGCAACACCGCCCTCATCGACAGCACCGGCCGACAGGCCCCCGGTGACCTCGCGGCCGCGGCGCGGGCGCTCGGGCTGGGCACCGACCACGACCTCGGCTTCCCGGTCTACTTCGGACAGGTGCCGCCGGCGGAGACCGAGACCGGTGCTGCGGCCGACATGATCGGCCAGGGCACCGTGCTCGCCAGCCCCTTCGCCATGGCCACCGTGGCCGCGTCCGTCGCGGCCGGCCGGACCGTGCTGCCCGTGCTGCTGCCCGAGCACCAGGTCACGCAGACGCCGCCCGACGTGCCGCTGACCGCGCAGGAGTCGGGCACGGTCCTCGGCCTGATGCGGGCCGTGGTGACCACTGGGTCGGGGCGGTTCCTGCTCGACGTACCCGGCGAGGTCGGTGCGAAGACCGGCACCGCCGAGTACGGCGAGCCCGACGCGTCCGGCAACCTGCCGACCCACACCTGGATGATCGCCACCCGCGGCGACCTGGCGGTCGCCGTCTTCGTGGAGACCGGCGTGTCGGGCTCGCAGACCGCGGGCCCCCTGCTGGAGGCGTTCCTGCGGTGAGCCTCAGGCCTTGCGGGCCAGCATGGTCGCGGTGTCGCCCGAGGTGGGCTCGCGCCACACGACCCGGAGCTTGGCACCGTCACGGCGCACCTTCACGGCGACGCGCTTGACGCAGCGTCCGCCGGTGGTGTCGCGGGTGATGACCTCGGTGAAGCGGTAGGTGCCGCCGCTGCGGCCCTTGAAGCGCCACACGCCGTAGCAGCCGCCGTAGGCGATCCTGCCGCGCAGCGCGCCGTTGCGCTTCACGATGCGAACCTTGGCGCGGTAGCCGGCCGAGGCGCCGTTGTCGCCGTAGACCGCCCCCTTCCAGGTCCCGGTCACGGTGGTGCCTGCCTCGGCGGGAGCGGCGGCGGCCGCGGGAGCCGTGAGCGAGACGGGGACGAGCAGTGCGACGGTCGTCAGCACGGTGGGCAGGATCTTGTGCATGTGTTTCCCCCTGTGTCGGGGTGCCGCCCGATGCGGCGCCCTGCCGGCACCCTAGGGCCGCGGGCGCCTCGCGAGATAGAGGTAGTAGGACTCCGGGCGGTCCTGGAGCAGCACGTCGTGGGCCTGCTCCTCGGCGGCGCCGAACACCTCGCGCATCGACGCGAGCAGCTCCGGGGCGGGGTTGGCCGACCAGATCACCAGCACGCCGCCCGGGCTGAGGACGTCGTGGCAGCGGCGCAGGAACTGCTCCTCGTAGACCGCTTCGTTGCTCTCGTGCACCAGGTAGCCCGGGCCGTTGTCGACGTCGAGCAGGACGAGGTCGTAGGTCGAGCGGGCCTCGGCGATGGCCATCGCGATGTCGGCGTTGACCACCGTCGCGCGGGCGTCCGCCAGGAGCGCCGGGCCGTGCGGGACGGTGCCGTTGCGCATCCACTCGACGAGCGGCTCCTCGATCTCGACGACCACGGCGCGCTCGACGCGTACGTCCGCCAGCACGCGCTGCAGCGTGTAGCCGAGGCCCAGCCCGCCGACCAGCACCGCACCGGGCTCGTCGACGAGGTCGAGGGCCTGCGAGGCCAGCTCGATCTCGCTGGTCGTCTCCAGGGTGTCCATCACGAAGACGCCGTTGACGCGCAGCTCGAGCACGTCCGGTGCCGTCTCCGACGTACGACGCCGCAGCACCACGTCGCCGCGCTCGGTCTCGGCTCGGGCGATCTCCACGCTCTCCACGGCGTCCATCCTGCACAAGGGTCCTGCGGGCGTCCGCGGGGGCACCCGGTTCGTCCAGCCCTTGTCCAAGGTCGACCCGTGGGTAACTACCCCGAGAGACCTGTCTGCAGCCGGTCTCGCGATCTACGGTGAGCATGTGTACACCGTGAGTCGAGCCGCTGAGCTGACCGGCGTCCCGAGCGGGACGTTGCGCAAGTGGGAGCAGCGCTACGGCGTGGTCGCCCCCCAGCGGTCGCCGGGCAACTACCGGCTCTACGACGACGAGGCCGTGCGCCGGCTCAGCGTGATGCGCAGCCTCATCGACAACGGGTGGTCGGCGCACGAGGCGGCACGGCACGTGGTGCACGACGCGGCATCGGCCGAGGCCGACATCCCTCGCCCGGAGCTGCCGTCCACCGACTCCCGGGTCGACGAGCTCGCCCGGTGCGCCGCGGACTTCGACCTGCCGCGGCTCGAGAAGGTGCTGGCCGAGGCCTTCTCGGACGACCTGGTGGCGGCCGTCGACGAGTGGCTGCTGCCCTCGCTGGTGCGGCTCGGCAAGGGCTGGCAGCGAGGCGAGCTCACGGTCGCCGGTGAGCACTTCGTGACGGCGGCGGTCCACCGCCGGCTCGCGCACACGTTCCAGTCGCTGCCGACGGCGTACGACGGACCGCGCGTGGTCGTGGGGCTGGCCCGCGGGGCGCACCACGAGCTCGGCGTGCTCGCCTTCGCCCTGGTCCTGCGCTCGCGCGGGGTGGCCGTCACCTACCTCGGCGGCGACCTCCCGCTCGAGGCATGGATGAGCACGGTCCGGCTGATCGACCCGGCCGCGGTCGTCCTCGCCGCCCCCACGATCGAGGACCTGCCCGCGGTCCGCGAGGCCGCCGAGGCCCTGATGCCGCTCACCGCCGTCCTCCTCGGGGGCGCGCACCAGGCCGAGGTCGACGGCCCGGAGCACCTCGGCCACCGCGCCGGCGCCGCCGCCGCCGCGCTCGCCGACCAGCTCGTCTGACGTGGCAACTGCCCCGGACGTCATACGGAGAGGGCATCCGCTCACCCCCTCCGTATGACGTCCGAGGGCTGCCGTGCGACCGCGGTTGTCCACAGGCCGCACCTCGAGCGGGTTCTCCACATGTACGCCGACGTGCGGGTGCTGTCGTCGGGCGACCGGAGGCAGGGTCGCCGGATGCCGAGGAGCACACCTTTCGACGATCCGAGACTCGTGCAGGCTCGCCGCGAGGCCGCGAAGCAGGGCGGCGTCCTGTCCCGACCCCAGCTCTACGCACTCGGCATCACCCGCTGGGAGATCCGGGGACAGGTGCGGGCCCACCGGTGGCAGCTGGTGGGGGACCAGTCCGTGTGCCTCCACAACAGCGAGATGTCCGACGCGGGCCACCAGTGGGCGGCCGTCTTCCAGGGAGGACCCCGCGCCTGCCTCGACGGCGCGTCCGCCCTGATCGCGGGGGGCCTCGAACGGTTCGACGTCGACCGGCACCGGGTCTCGGTACCCCGTGGTGCGCGTGTGCGTCGCTCGGGGATGTACGACATCCGTCAGACGCGGCGGTGGACCGCCGAGGACCTGGCCCCGTCGGGCATCCCGCGGACACGACCGGCCGTGGCCGCCGTACGCGCTGCGCTCTGGGCGGTCTCGGACCGACAGGCGGTCTACGCGCTGACGCTCGTCGTCCAGCAGGGCCTCACGACGGCGGAGCTGCTGGGAGCGCAGGCGCTACGCATCAAGCGCGACCGTCGTCGCCGCCTGGTCCACGACACGGTGCTCGACCTGCTCGACGGGGCGCGCTCACTCGGCGAGCTGGACGTCGTGCGCGAGCTCCGCAACCGCGGTCTGCCGCCGCCCACGCGGCAGGTCCTTCGGCGCGACAAGGCGAACCGCTACTACCTCGACCTCTACTGGGAGGACTTCGCGCTCGTGGTCGAGGTCGACGGGATCCATCACACGTGGGCGACCAACGTCATCGGCGACGCGCTGCGCCAGAACTCGCTCGTCATCGCGAACGACCGAGTCCTCCGGCTTCCCCTCCTGGGTCTCCGGCTCCAGCCGGATGCCTTCTTCGAGCAGATCGAGGAGGCCCTGGTCGCGGGCGGCTGGCAGCGGGCCGCGTGACGTCATACGGACAGATCTTGCGGATGCCCTGTCCGTATGACGTCCCGGACTGGCTACTGCGCGGAGCGGACGCGGATGCCCGAGATGGGCACCGTCACCGCACCGGAGGGGTCGGTGAAGAAGTCGTTGCCCTTGTCGTCGACGACGATGAAGGCGGGGAAGTCCTCGACCTCGATCTTCCAGACCGCCTCCATGCCGAGCTCCTCGTACTCCAGCACCGAGACGGACTTGATGCAGTCCTGCGCGAGGCGGGCGGCCGGGCCGCCGATGGAGCCGAGGTAGAAGCCGCCGTGGGTGCCGCAGGCGTCGGTGACCTGCTTGGACCGGTTGCCCTTGGCGAGCATCACCATCGAGCCGCCGGCTGCCTGGAACTGCTCGACGTAGGAGTCCATGCGGCCGGCCGTGGTCGGGCCGAACGACCCCGCCGCCATCCCGGTGGGGGTCTTGGCCGGGCCGGCGTAGTAGACCGGGTGGTTCCTCAGGTAGTCGGGCATCTCCTCGCCGGCGTCGAGACGCTCCTTGATCTTCGCGTGCGCGATGTCGCGGGCCACGACGAGCGGGCCGGTCAGGGAGAGCCGCGTCTTGACCGGGTGCTTCGACAGCTCGGCGAGGATGTCGGCCATCGGCTGGTTGAGGTCGATCGGCACCACCTCCCCGCCCTCGATGTCGTGGGCCATGCCGGCGTCGGGCATGTAGTGGGCCGGGTCGGTCTCGAGCTGCTCGAGGAAGACGCCCTCGGGGGTGATCTTGCCGAGCGCCTGGCGGTCGGCCGAGCACGACACCGCGATCGCGACGGGGCACGAGGCGCCGTGGCGGGGCAGCCGGACGACGCGGACGTCGTGGCAGAAGTACTTCCCGCCGAACTGCGCGCCGATGCCGAAGGACTGGGTGAGCTTGAAGACCTTCTCCTCGAGCTCGACGTCGCGGATGCCGTGGGCGCTCATCGAGCCCTCGGTCGGCAGGTCGTCGAGGTAGTGCGCGGAGGCGTACTTCGCCGTCTTCAGCGCGAACTCCGCACTCGTGCCGCCTATGACGACGGCGAGGTGGTACGGCGGGCACGCGGCGGTGCCGAGGGAGCGGATCTTCTCGTCGAGGAACTCCATCAGCCGCGTCGGGTTGAGCACGGCCTTGGTCTCCTGGAAGAGGAACGACTTGTTGGCCGAGCCGCCGCCCTTGGCCATGAAGAGGAACTTGTACTCCGGGACGTCCTTGGCCGGGGTCGAGTAGAGCTCGATCTGCGCCGGCAGGTTGGTGCCGGTGTTCTTCTCCTCGAACGTCGTCAGCGGCGCGAGCTGGGAGTAGCGCAGGTTGAGCCGGGTGTAGGCGTCGTACACCCCGCGGCTGATCGCCTCGCCGTCGTCGGCCCCGGTGAGGACGCCCTCGGCCTTCTTGCCCATCACGATCGCGGTGCCGGTGTCCTGGCACATCGGCAGCACGCCGCCCGCGGAGATGTTGACGTTCTTGAGCAGGTCGAGCGCGACGAAGCGGTCGTTGCCCGACGCCTCGGGGTCGTCGATGATCTTGCGCAGCTGGGCGAGGTGGCCGGGACGGAGGTAGTGGCTGATGTCGTGCATCGCCTCCTCCGTGAGCCGGCGGATCGCCTCGGGCTCGACCTTGAGGAAGGTGCGCCCCTCGACGTCGACGGTCGACACGCCCTCGGTCGTGATCAGCCGGTAGGGGGTCTTCTCGGCTCCGTTGGAGCCGGCGGTGGGGAGCAGGTCGGAGTAGCGGAACTCAGCAGCGGTCACGGCTGCCGATGCTACGCCGGGTCGGCTCGCCCGCCGGTGCCGGTCTCGCGCCCGCGACCCGGGGGATTCATCGTTCGGACACAAGACGGCCACGCGGGAGTAGCCTCCGACTCAACGGGGCCTACCAGTCTCCGCGCGGCACACCCCACCACCGTTCTCGGCAGAGCACTCCTGGAGGTCCAGTGAAGACCCGCACGACACTCGTTTCCCTTGCCGCAGTGGCCACCCTCTTCTCGGCGGCCGCGTGCGCAGCGCCCGAGAAGGAGACCGACACCACGACCGAGAGCGGTGTCGATGCCGCGAGCGCGACGTCCGCGGAGGACTTCGGCGGCCTCGAGGAGCTGGTCAAGGCGGCCGAGGACGAGGGCGAGCTCAACGTCATCGCCCTGCCCCCGGACTGGGCCAACTACGGCGAGGTCATCTCGGCCTTCGAGGACAAGTACGACATCACGGTCAACTCCGACCAGCCCGACGCCGCCTCGCAGGACGAGATCAACGCGGCCAACGACCTCAAGGGCACCGACCGCGCGCCGGACGTGTTCGACCTCGGCCAGTCCGTCGCGCTCGCCAACACCGACATGTTCGCGCCCTACCAGGTCGAGACCTGGGACGACATCCCCGAGGAGTTCAAGGACCCTGAGGGCGCCTGGGTCAACGACTACGGCGGCTACATGTCGATCGGCTACGACTCCTCGGTCGTCCCCGACGTGACCTCCGTGAAGGACCTGCTCAAGCCCGAGTTCAAGGGCAAGGTCGCGCTCAACGGCGACCCGACCCAGGCCGGCGCAGCCTTCAGCGGCGTGATGATGGCGGCCATCGCCAACGGTGGCTCGGCCGACGACATCGCCCCGGGCGTGGAGTTCTTCGCCCAGCTCAAGAAGGCCGGCAACTTCCTCACCGTCGACCCCGACTCGAGCACCATCGAGCAGGGCACGACGCCCGTCGTCATCGACTGGGACTACCTCGGCGCGGCCGCAGCGGCCAACGTCGACACGTGGAAGACGGTGGTGCCGGAGGAGGCGGTCGTCGCCGGCTACTACTTCCAGGCCATCAACGCCGACGCACCGCACCCCGCCGCCGCCCGCCTCTGGCAGGAGTTCCTCTACAGCGACGAGGGCCAGAACCTGTGGCTCAAGGGCGGTGCCCGTCCGGTCCGCGGTGACGCGATGGCCGAGGCCGGCACGATCGACGCCGACCTGTGGGGCGCCCTGCCCGAGGTCACCGGCGAGCCGGTGATCCCGACCGACGAGCAGACGGTGGCCGCGGGCGAGTACCTCGCCAAGAACTGGTCCAAGGCCATCCGCTGAGCACGACAGCCGCCAGAGTGGGCACGGGCCGGCGGTTCGCCGTCGGCCCGGCCCTCCCGCTCCTGCCGTTCCTCGCATTCGTCCTCGTCTTCCTGGTCGTCCCGACGCTGACCGTCGTCGTCGGGGCCTTCCAGGACGAGGACGGGCGCCCGACCCTCGGCAACCTCGACGCCCTGACCAGCGACGCCGCCGTCACGGCGCTGCGGGGCTCCCTGGTCCTGTCGGCGTCCACGGCGCTCATCGGCGCCGTGCTCGGCGCGCTGCTGGCCTACCTGGTCGTCTCGATGCCGGTGTCGAGCCTGCTGCGCCGCTCGACGCTCGCCGTCAGCGGGGTGCTCGCCCAGTTCGGCGGCGTGGTGCTCGCCTTCGCGTGGATCGCGACGATCGGCCCGGTGGGCGTCATCACCAACGCTGTGCTCGACCTCACCGGCACCAGCATCTACGGCAGCGGCTGGCTCTTCGGGCTGCCGGGGCTGGTCGTCGTCTACTCCTACTTCCAGGTCCCGCTCATGGTCATCGTGTTCGCGCCGGCCTTCGAGGGCCTGCGCCCGCAGTGGCGCGAGGCCGCGGTCAACCTCGGTGCGTCGACCTGGGACTACTGGCGCCACGTGGCGATCCCGCTGCTGCGCCCGGCCTTCCTCGGCGCGACCCTGCTGCTGTTCGCCAACGCGTTCGCGGCGTACGCCACTGCTGCGGTGCTGGTCAGCCAGGGCCAGCCGATCGTCCCGCTGCTCATCCGCCAGGCCATCACGAGCGAGGTCCTGCTCGGCCAGGCCAACGTGGGCTTCGCGCTCGCGCTGGAGATGATCGTCGTGGTGACGCTGGTGATGGTGGCCTACAACGTGCTGCTGCGTCGTACGACGAGGTGGTTGCGATGACGCCGAGCCGCGGCTTCCGGGTCGTCCGGGCCGTCCTGCTCGTCGTGTTCGCCGCCTACTTCTTCGTCCCGCTGCTGGCGATGTTCGACTTCTCGACCCAGGTCCGCGGCAGTGCGCCGGGGCGCACGTGGGACAACTGGGCGCTGATGGTCACCGACGAGGACCTGCGGTCCTCGATCATCGCCTCGTTGTTGCTGGCGCTGTTCACCGTCGTGCTGATGGTGGCGCTGCTCGTGCCGACGATGGTGTGGGTGCGCCTGCGGGTCCCGCGGGCGCGTGGGCTGGTCGAGTTCCTCTGCCTGCTGCCGCTGACGATCCCCGCGCTGGTGATCGTGGTGGGCATCAGCAACGTGTACTCGTGGGTGACCTACCTGCTGGGCGACAGCGCGCTGGTGCTGACCTTCGCCTACGTCGTGCTGGTGCTGCCCTACTCCTACCGCGCGATCGACGCGTCGCTGTCGGGGATCGACGCCGCCACGCTCTCCGAGGCGGCCCGCTCGCTCGGGGCCGGCTGGTTCACCGTGATCGCGCGGATCATCATGCCCAACATCACCGGCGGCATCCTCGGTGCGGCGTTCATCTCGGTGGCGCTGGTGCTCGGCGAGTACGTCTTCGCCTCGCTGCTGCACTTCGACACCTTCCCGGTGGCGATGGCCCTTCTCTACAAGCACAACGGACCGGCCGCCATGGCGGCCGCGCTCGCCTCGATGATCTTCGTCGCCCTGCTGCTCATCGGCCTGACCTTCCTCGGCCGCGACCGGCACAAGCAAGGAGCAACCCCATGACCGAGCACAACGGTCTCGCCGTCGAGCTGTCCGAGCTGACCCGTGTCTACGGCCAGGTCCGCGCCCTCGACGGGCTGACGCTGCGCATCGACCCGGGGGAGCTGGTCGCCCTGCTCGGTCCGTCGGGGTGCGGCAAGACGACTGCCCTGCGGATCCTCGCCGGCCTGGACGCCGCCACGTCGGGGACGGTGTCGGTCGGTGGCCGCGACCTGACCAGGGTGCCGGCCAGCAAGCGCGACATGGGGATGGTGTTCCAGGCCTACAGCCTCTTCCCGCACATGACGGTCATCGACAACGTCGCGTTCGGCCTCAAGATGCGCGGCAAGGACGGCGCGGCCCGGCGTGCCCGGGCCGGCGACATGCTCGACCTCGTCGGACTGGCCGAGCACGCCGACCGCTACGCCCACCAGCTCTCCGGCGGTCAGCAGCAGCGGGTCGCGCTGGCCCGTGCCCTCGCGATCGAGCCGTCCGTGCTCCTGCTCGACGAGCCGCTCTCGGCCCTCGACGCCAAGGTGCGCGTCCAGCTGCGCGACGAGATCCGCCGGGTCCAGATCGAGGTCGGCACCACCACCGTGTTCGTCACCCACGACCAGGAGGAGGCGCTGGCCGTCGCCGACCGGGTCGGGGTGATGAACGCGGGCCGGCTCGAGCAGCTCGCCCCGCCTGCCGAGCTCTACTCGTCCCCGGCCAGCCGTTTCGTGGGGGAGTTCGTCGGCCTCAGCAACCGCCTGCCCGCCCACGTCCAGGGCGGGACGGCGTCCGTGCTGGGCCGCGAGGTGCCGGTCCTGCCCGGGTCCGCCACGGGTGCGGGGATGGCGCTCGTACGCCCCGAGTCGGTGTCGGTCGTCGCGGACCCGGACGGTCCGGCCACCGTGGCGACGGTGATGTTCCTGGGGCCGCTGTCGCGGGTGACCTGCACGCTGTCGGACGGGACCGTGGTGCTCGCGCAGGTCGCCAGCTCCGACGCGCTGCGGCTCCAGCCGGGCGACCGGGTGCGTCTCGAGGTCGACCCCGCGCCCGTGCTCGTCGTGGCCTGACCCCCACCGAGCCCAGGCGACCTCAGCCGGTCGGCCGGCCCGGCTCGTCCTCGCCGGCTTCACGCTCCGCGGCCTCGCGCTGGGCGGCCTCGCCCTGGGCGGCCTTCTCCTCCCGCGCCTTGCGCCGCTGCTCCTCCGCGCGCTCGCGCACCTTGCGGAGGAACGCCTCGTCGGCCTCGGGGTCCGCAGCCGCGAAGCGACCGGGGCGGTCGTACTCCGGGAAGGCGGTGGCGCTGCGCTCGTGGGGACCCGAGCGGCGCGGCGCCCGGACCGGGCGCCCGGCGGCCAGCCACGCGATCGATCCCACGAACGGGAAGAACAGGATCAGCAGGATCCACCACACCCTGGAGAGGTGGCGCACCTCGTCGTCGCGGCTGCTGATCGCATCGATCACGCAGAACACGCAGAGCACGAGTGGGACCAGGAAGAAGAGCAGCCGCATCGACGGACCCCCGCAGGTCGGCCCTGCCGGGGCCTCGGGCACCGGGCCGACCCGGGGCGTCCGCAGCGTAGCGCGGGGAAGCGGTCAGGCGCGGGGACTTGCGGCGACGGGGGCGCGACCCGTCGTGGGCGCGCCGACCCGGGTGGCGGGGACGTCCACGCGGCACCGGTCGATCGCGGCGAGCAGCGGGACGTGACCCCGGGCCTGGGCGTGGGCGCGGCGCAGCAGTCGCGCCGCGAGCACGCCCTGGCCGTCGCGCAGCGCGACCTCGGCCGCCCGCCACCGGCAGTACGCCGCCTCGTGCGGCCGCCCGACGAGGTCCCACTGCTCGGCGGCCCCGGTCCAGTGGGTGACGTGCGCGGTGCCGGCGAGCCGCGCCAGCTCGGCCCGCCACGTGCTCCGGGTGGCGGACGCGGCCGCGTGGGGGGCGTCGGGGGACAGTGGGTCGGGCGCGAACTGGCGGTGCCAGCCGGCCACTCGGTCGGCGAGCGCGTGGCGTCGCGCCGGGTCGGTCCGGGCGACGTCGGCCGCGGCGCGGGCCGCCAGCAGCAGGAGGCTCCCCGTGTAGGGCGACCACGACGTCACGGTCTCGTCGGCGATGCCGTCGCCGATGCGGACGAGGGCGCGGGCCGGCGCCCCGCGCCACAGGTCGCAGAGGGCCTGCACGGTGAGCAGGCCCTGCCGGTGCGCGCTGACCCCGACGATGAGCGGCGCCACGGCCTCGAGGCGCTGGTCGGCGGCCTCCAGGTCCCCGTGCGCCACCTCGACCCAGGCGCGTGTGAGGTGCAGGAACCGGGTCGTCCGCTGGGGCCGGTCCTTCGTGCGGGGACGGACCAGGCGCGACGCGCTCGCGATCGCGCCCTCGTGGATCCGCGCCTCGGCCACGTTGCAGACGAGGAGCGTGCTGAGGATGAACGACTCGATGCCCGCGTCGCGCACCGCGGCCAGGCCGGAGTCGGCCGCGTCGGCCACCTCGTCCCCGCTCGCGCAGCGCATGAGCAGCAGGTCGGTGTGGTAGGTGCCGAGCCAGACCTCGCTGAAGGGCTCGCCCTCGACGGTGATCAGCCGCGCCTCGCGCACCGCGCGCAGGCCGGCCGTCCCACGCCCGAAGGCGACGTCGAGCCAGGCGCGCTCGATCAGCACGTCGCGGTGCAGCGCGGGCTCGTCCAGCGTCGCGGAGAGGGCGAGCGCCCGGCCCACCACCTCGTCCGCCTCGGCGTACCTCCCGGCGCCGCGCAGCGCACAGGACTGGTCGCCGAGCGCGCGCACGACCTCGACCCGGTCCCCGAGCTGCTCCAGCGCGTCGATCGCCTCCTCGGCGAGGCGCACGGCTGCATCGGGGTCGACATCGGCGAGGACCTGGCTGGCGCGCCGCAGGGCCAGCGCGTGGTCGGGCTCGGGGACGCTCGGGCCGAGGGCGAGTGCCTCCTCCACCCACGGACCGGCATCCGTCGTACGACCGGAGCCGATCATCGCGTGGACCACCTCCAGGAGCAGCTCGGACCTGGTGATCCCGGCCTCGACGGGCGGCGGGCCGTCCGCGGGCCACAGCTCGAGGGTGCGCTCCCAGTGGACCGCCTCCTCGTCCCGGGCCAGCCGGCTGCAGGCGGTGCGGGCCGCGGCCACCCGCCAGCGCAGCTCCTCTCGTACGTCCTGGGCACCGCGCCAGTGCTCGGCGACCTCGGCCGCCGACGGGTGCGCCGACTCCGCGAGCGCCGTGGCCAGTCGCCGGTGCGCCGAGGCGGCCTCGCCCGGCACGAGCTGCGAGCGCACAGTGGCGGCCAGGAGCGGGTGCCGCACGGCCACGTCGGACGTCGTGTAGGGGTCGGCGACCAGGTGCTTGGACACCAGCTCGCGCAGCACGTGGGTGCGCTCGGAGTCCTCCAGCGAGGTCACCGCCGAGACGACCGCCGGCGGGAGCGGTCGGTCCGCGACGGCCGCGGCCACGAGCACCGCCCGGGCGGCCGGCCCCAGGCCGTCGAGGTGGCGGGACAGGGAGTCGACGAGCCGCTCGGGCAGGACGTCCTCGGTCCTCGACCGGGACAGCTCCTCGGTGAAGAGGGGCACGCCCTGTCCGAGGCGGTAGATGCGCTCCATGTCGCCGTGCCAGAGCCGGCGCCCGTGGAGCAGACGCAGCTGCTCCCGGGTCTCCTTCTCCGTGAGCGGCGGCAGGTTGAGCAGCAGGGTCGCCTCCCGTCGGACGCGCAGCAGCCACTCGTCGGCATCGCCGGACTCGCCGCTCCGGATCGTCGCGACGACGGGGACCCCGCGACCGCCGACGACCTGCCGCTCGACGAAGGCACGCGAGCTCGCGTCGCCCCAGTGGACGTCCTCGAGCACCAGCGCCAGCGGGCGCAGCGTCGCCAGGGAGGCCAGGGTGGACTGGATCGCCGCGACGAGCCGGGCCGTGGCGAAGCGGTCGTCGCGGTCCCGGTCGGGCAGCTCCAGCTCGGGCAGGACGCGCGCCAGCGACGGCCCCACGAAGTCCGGGCACGCCGCCAGCGCCTCCCGGAACCACCGCCCCTCGTCGGAGAGCCAGACCTCGCGCAGCGCCTCGGCCACGAGCGCGAAGGGAGCGTCGGCCAGCAGCGGGAGCCCACCGGCGCGTGCGACGAAGGTGGAGACCTGCTGGGCCGCCGCGGAGACCAGCGTCGTCTTGCCGATCCCCGCCTCGCCCGCGACCACGAGCAGCCCGCCGCCGCCCTCGAGGTGGCGGCGCAGGACGAGGAGCTCGGCCCGCCGACCCGCGATCGTGCGCGCCGGTGGGGCGACGTGGCGCGTGCCGTCCGCGGTCGCGGCCAGCCAGAGCTCCCGGAACTCCGCCGGGTCGCCGGCCAGGGCCGCCACGACCAGCTCCAGCAGCCCCCAGGAGGGCAGGCGCGGGTGGGAGAACACGTGGAACACGGTCGTGTGCGAGCAGCCGGCCCTGGAGGCGACGGAGCGGACGCTGGGCCGGCCCGCCCGGTGGTGCAGCGCGTGCAGCGCCTCGACGAGGTCGCGGTGCGGCCCCGGCTCGAGCTCAGGCGCATGCAGCTGGCCCATCGGCCCTCCCCAGGGTTCTCGTCAAGGATCGACCCGCCGGGTGGGCTTGTCCAGACCCGCGGCCTACAGCCAGGGCGTCACGAGGGCCGTGAGGTCGGGGGCGAGCTCCTGCATCAGCCTCGGACCGAACGTCACGCGGTGCACGCCCAGCTCCGCGAGGTCCTCCAGCGACCCGGCCGCCGAGCCGGTGCGCGGGTTGGCGATCACGTTGACCGGCCCGGAGAGCGCGTCGAGGATCGCCCGGAGGGAGTCGGCGCCGGGGACGCCGACCGGGTAGGCGCAGCGCGCACCCGCCTCCTCGCACGCGCGCAGCCGCGTGATCGCCTCCGCGACCGGGTCGTCGAACTGCCCCTTCCTGAGGAAGACGTCGGTGCGGGCGTTGACGACGACGTCGACCCCGGCCGCGTCGGCCGCCTGCCGGATCGCGCCGATGTAGTCGGCGTGCTCGGTCGCGCTCCGCATGCGGCCCTCGGAGTGCACGGTGTCCTCGATGTTGAGGCCCACCGCGCCCGCTTCCAGCATCCGCTCGACCAGCTCGCCGGCAGGGGTGTCGTAGCCGGACTCGAGATCGGCGGTGACGGGCACGTCGGGCACCGCGGAGCAGATGCGTCGTACGCCGTCGAGGGCGTCGGCGAGCGACATGTCCTCGTTGTCGCCCTGGCCGCGCGAGTCGGCGAGCGGGTGGCTGCCGATGCTGAGCGCGGCGAAGCCGGCTCCGGCGACGACGCGTGCGGACCAGGCGTCCCAGACGGTGGGCAGGACCAGCGGGGTGCCGGCGTGGTGGAGCTCGAGCAGGGTGGTGGCGCGCGTCGCGATGTCCATGGGTCGAGGCTGCCACCGGGCGGCGCGCGGGCATAGGGGGAGAGCCTCACGCGTTGCACCGGCATGGACCTGCCCGACCCTGTGAGCGACACCCTCGACTCACTGGTCGTCGGAGCCGGCCAGGCCGGGCTCGCGGCGTCGTACTTCCTCCGCCAGCGGGGCGTGGACCACGTGGTGCTCGACGCCAACCCGCACCCGGGCGGTGCCTGGCAGCACCGGTGGGACTCCTTGGGCATGGACGACGTGCACGGCGTCGCGGACCTGCCCGGCTCGGTCGCGCCGGAGCGCTCGGAGCAGCCGGCCAAGGTCGTGGTGCCCGCCTACTTCGGGGGCTACGAGCGCCACCACGACCTCCCCGTGCTGCGTCCGGTGCGGGTCGAGCGCGTCGAGAGCGACGGCGAGCTGCTCGTGGTGAGTGCCGGAGAGCGCACGTGGCGCACCCGGACCCTCGTCAACGCGACAGGGACCTGGACGCGACCGTTCGTGCCGTTCTACCCCGGGATCGAGTCGTTCACGGGCGAGCAGGTGCACACCGCGCACTACCCCGGCGTCGAGCACCTCCGCGGCAAGCGGGTGCTCGTCGTCGGGGGTGGGGCCTCGGCGGTCCAGCTCCTCGGCGAGCTCGCGCCGGTGACAGAGACGCTGTGGGTGACGCGGCGCCCGCCGGTGTGGCGCGAGGGCCTCGACGCGGCCGCCGGTCTCGCGGCCGTGACCGCGGTCGAGGAGCGCGCACGCCGTGGGCTCCCGCCGGCGAGCGTCGTCAGCGTCACCGGCCTGTCCCTGCGACCTCAGGAGCAGGAGGCGGCGCGCCGCGGTGCCTACGAGCGGCTGCCGATGTTCGCCCGCATCGAGCCCGACGGCGTGCGCTGGTCGGACGGTCGGTTCGAGCGGGTCGACGTGATCCTCTGGGCGACCGGCTTCCGCCCCGCGGTCGACCACCTGGCACCCCTCGGGCTGCGGACACCGCAGGGCGGGATCGCCCTGGTGCCGCTGCCGGGCAACGTGCAGGGAGCGACCACCGCGGTGGTGGACCCGCGGGTCCAGCTCGTCGGCTACGGACCTTCCGCGAGCACGATCGGGGCCAGTCGAGCGGGTCGCGCCGCGGCCGCTGCGGTCGTACGGCGTCTCGCCGACGCAGCCGCCTGAGGGGTCCGGTCCAGACCGCGGCCGGTCGCGCTGTCAACTCCTGTCAACCCGCGTCAACCGCCTCCCCGGCGGCCTCACGGTTGTCCCATCACCGCCGATCCGAGAGCGGACCGGCTCCATGAAAGGGACAACCCATGAACGGCAACCGCACCATCCGCAGGGGCTTCGCCTCCGCCGTCGCGATCAGCGCGCTCCTGGCGATGACCTCGTGCAGCAACGAGGTCTCCCCGCCCTCGCAGGACATCAACAAGGTCGTCAAGAAGGACACGAAGGCGCCGCGGCAGCCGACCCGTACCGAGGGCCCCCGGGGCACCTTCGGGGACGAGTACGGCAACCCGAGGAAGCTGGAGAAGAGGACCAACCCGGCCGGCAGCGGGACCCGCAACCGGCTGAACTTCGGGGACAACGGCCTGTGACGTCAGGAACCGGGCGACGGCGGGGGTCGCCCGGTCCCTGTCCCTGGCCGGGATCCCGACCGCGGTCGCCGCACGCTGGTCCAGGACTCAGCCTGCGGTGGCCGCGGTGGCAGCTACCGCTTCCCAGAGGGGGACGTGCTCGCGGGCATCGGCCGCGGCTCGCCTGAGCAGGCGCGCCGCGACCGTGCCCCGACCGTCACGCAGGGCGCACCGGGCCGCCCGCCATCGGCAGTACGCCGCGTCGTGGGGGCGGCGGAGGTCGTCCCACGAGGTCGCCGCGGCGGCCCACTCCCGCGTCGACTCCTCCGACCGGGCCCGGCCGAGCTCCGCCAACCAGGTGGCCGCCATGGCCGGGACCGCGACACCTATCGCGTGGGGGCCGAAGGGGTCGACCGCCGCTGCCGTGCGCTCGCTCGCCAAGGTCCCGGCCGCCCGTCGGCGCTCGGTGCTCGAGGCACCGCTGGTCTCGAGCAGGTCGGCGACGGCTCGTGCCTGGGAGACGAGCACCTGACCCGACAGGCGCGATGCGTCGGTGGTCCGCGCGCTGTCGACCGCCTGCTGGGTCAGGGCGACGGCGGACTCAGGACGTCGTCCCCACAGCTCGACCTCGGCCACGAAGACCACGCACTCCAGCCACGCGTCGTCGTGCCGGTTGGGCACCTGCTCGACTGCCTGGTGGGAGCGCGCGAGCGCCTCGTCCACCCGGCCCCGGCGCAGGTCGACCGCTGCCTGGAGCACGTGTGCATAGGCCGTGAGGGGAGTGGGAGACAGGTGCGTGAGGGGAGCGATCGCCACCCCCGCCGCCCGGGGGTCGCCGGCGCGCAGGTGCGCGATGCACACGTTGCACCGGAGGATCACGTCGACGGTGCGGCCCTCGAGGTGCCACTTCTCCACCTCGGCCAGCGCGTCCCCGGCCGCTGACGCCACCTGCTCGTGGGGGGCTCCGGCGTGGAGCAGGATGTCGGTGGCCATGATGCTGAGCGCCACGTCGGTCGTCGGGTCGTCGTCCGGGAGGGTGATCGCACGGGCCCGGCCCAGCACGGCGAGGGCGCTCGAGCTGTCGCCGCCGGCGAGCTCGAACCAGGCGGCCCAGTTGAGCAGCCGCCGACGGCGCTTGAGGTCCTCGTGCACCTCCAGCATGTCCAGGGCACGAGCGATGGCCGTCTGGGCCGCGGCGAGCCGGGTGAGCCCGGCGTACTCGATCCTGTCCTGGAGCACGTCGACGAGCTCGGCCGAGGGCGGGAGGTGGTCGAGCAGCGCCACCGCCTCGTCGAGGTGGCGCTGACCCTGCTCCTGGTCGCCCGCCTCGCACAGCATCGCGCCGACCCGGCGCAGGACGTGCACGCGTGCCGCGTCGGGGAGGTCCAGCTCGAGCGCCCGCCGGCACAGGGTGCGGCCGACCTCGAAGTCGGCCAGCTCCATCGCTGCGTCGATGGCCTCGCGCAACACCTCCCACAGCTCCGTGCCGGCGGGCGTCGACCCTGCGTCCCACAGCTCGAGGACGCGCAGCCAGCCGTCGAGCGCCTCCCGGGAGGCGAACTGGTCCACGGCGCGCCGGGACGCCGCGACCAGGGGGTCCACCTCCAGGTCGGGTCGACCCGCCGCGCGCCAGTGCTGGGCGATCTCGGCCGGCTCGCAGCCCGGCTCGGAGGCCAGGGCCTCGGCGAGGCGTGCATGGACCGGAGCGGCCTCACCCGGCAGCAGGCGTCGGGTGACTGCCTCGACGAAGAGCGGGTGCGCCAGCCCGACGTCCTCGGCCGGTGCCGGCGTCAGGAGCCGGCGGCGGGCCAGGATGCGGAGGGCGTCGTGCAGGTCGGTGTCCTCGAGCCGGGTCACCGCGCCCAGGATCGCCGGGCCGAGGCGGCGCTGGGCCACACCGAGCGCCCGCACCACCTGCCACGGAGCGCCGTCGAGGTCGCCGAGCCTCCTGTCGAGGACGTCCGCGAGCTGGTGCGGCAGCGCCGTGGCGGATGGAGTGGCGGTCGGGGTGGCGAGGTGGGCGGTGTAGAGGGGCACCCCCTGGCTCCTCGCGTGCACGACGTCGACGAGCGCGTCGTCGGGCTCCACGCCCGAGACGAGGCGGAGCTGCTCGGCCGTCTCCTCGCGAGCCAGTGGGCCGAGCTCGAGCACCGACACCTCGGGGACACGTCGGACCTGTGCGAGCCAGGCGCCGTGGGCAGCGGAGACCTCGGGGTCCTCCGAGCGCCAGGTGCAGACGAGCGGCACCGCGAACCGGTGGCTCGTGAGGTGGAGCAGGAGGTCCAGCGTGGTGGCGTCGGCCCAGTGGCAGTCCTCGACCATCAGCGCCACCGGTTCGGTCGCGCAGAGCCGGCCGACGACCGTCGCCACGGTGGTGAACAACCGCTCGCGGCCCCAGGCGTCGCGCTCCGGAGCCGGCGCGTCAGGCGCCATCTCCGGGAGCAGGGTGCCCAGCGACGCGATCATGTAGGCCGGGCAGTCGGCGACCGCTGCACGCAGCGCCCGACCACCGTCGCGCGCGTGGAGGGCGCGCAGGATGTCGATCACCGGGAGGAGCGGGACGCCGGTCGACAGCGGCAGGCAGTGTCCGGTGGCCACGAACGCGCCGGACCGCCCCGCAGCGGTGGTGACCAGCTTGGTCTTGCCGATGCCCGCCTCCCCGATGACGAGGAGGGTCCCGGACCCCGTCTCCAGGTGGCGTCGTACGACGTCGAGCCCGCCCCTGCGGCCGGCGATGTCCGGCGCAGCAGCCGTGCGGTCGGCGGCGGGGGACGTGGCGGGGGACGTGGCGGGGGACGTTGCGGCGAGCCAGAGCCCGCGGACGTCTGCGACGTCGCCGTCCAGGGCCTCGGCGAGGAGCTCCAGGGTGCCCCAGGTCGGCAGGGTGGTGGTGGAGAAGGCCTTCGAGACGGTGGTGTGCGAGACCCCCGTCTCGCGGGCGAGCGCGCGCAGGGAGGGCCAGCCGGCGCGGTGGTGGAGGTCGTGGAGCCGTTCGACGAGGTCGTGGTGCGGCCCCGGCGGCAGGTCGGGGCGGGGGAGCGCGCTCACCGCACGCCCGCGCGGGTCGCGGCGATCGCCTCCGAGAGCGGGACGTGCTCGCGGGCCTCGATCGCGGCCCGGCTGAGCTGCCGGGCCGCGAGGGTCCTCTCCCCGTCCCGGATGGCGCACTGGGCTGCCCGCCACCGGCAGTACGCCGCCTGGTGGGGACGTCCGTGCAGGTCCCACGCGGACGCGGCCCAGCCCCACTCCTTGGCGTCGTCGGTGCCGGCGATCCGGTGCAGCTCGGCGTCCCACGTGAGCCCGGCGGCGACCCGCACCGGCGGTGCGCGCCCCGGGTCGAGGGGGTCGACCATCGCCCGCCTGCGCAGCTCGACGAGCTCCGCAGTGGTGGCCGCGTCCCCCAGCGCGACGCGGTCGGCCGCGGCGCGCGCGAGGTAGAGGAACCCCAGCCAGTAGTCAGCCACGCCGCGGTTGTCGAGCATGACCTCCAGCGGGTCGTGGAGCGCCGCCCAGGCGTCGGCAGGACGGCCGGACCAGAGCAGGGTCGCGGCCTCCCAGACGGCGCGCCGCAGCATCGTGGGCGGACTGCTGCCTGCCCTGAGGAGCCGGTGGATGACCGCGCCGGCGTCGTCGAGGCGGCCCTGCACGAGCGCGACCCGCGCGGTCATCCAGGCCCCGGGCCAGTCGTCGTAGCTGTCGGAGGAGGGGACGTCCGCCAGCCGGGTCACCGCCTCCTCCACCCGTCCGGCGTCCAGGTAGGACTCCACGACGTTGGCGCGCACGACGGTGAGCAGGTGAAAGCTCATCTCCCACCTCCCAGCGATCCGGAGCGCGCGCTCCGCCGCCCGCTCGACCTCCTCCGGTGGCCGGTGGTGCCGGAGCAGGACGTCGGTCTCCATCATGGCGAGGTAGGCCTCGAGCCACGGGTCGGTGGGCTCGGGCATGCGGAGCCGCGCTGCGCGGAAGCAGTCCAGGGCACCTGGCAGGTCTCCCTGGTGGCCGCGGTGCCAGCCGAGGGTGGCCGAGGTGTGGAAGAAGAGCGCTGCGTCGCCCAGCAGCTCGCAGGCCTCCAGCCCCCGCGACAGGTCGTGCACGGCCTCCTCGAACCGGCCGAGGTCGATCAGCGAGTTGGCTCGCTGGACGAGGATGCGGACCAGGCAGGGGGAGACAGGTTGCCCGCCCAGCCGGGTCAGCGCCTGGTCGAGGAGGGTGAGCGACCCCTGCATGTCGTCGAGCACGACCTGGGCGATGAGCGCTGCACGCCGCAGGACCTCTGCGGCCTGCTGGGGCGGCAGTCGGTCCACGTCCGGAAGCTGTTCCGAGCACAGGGCCCTCGCCTGCTCGAGCTCCCCCGAGAGCTGGAAGGCGTCGAAGGCCCCCGTCCAGGCGGAGACGGGGTCGACGTCCGGCACGTCGTGCCCGCGACAGATCTCGAGGACCCGGCACCAGTGGGCGGACGCCGACCGTGGCTGGGTGCGTTGCTGAGCCTGCTCCGCAGCCGCCATGCGCCACCGCGCCTCCTGGACCGGGTCCCCGGCGCTGCGCCAGTGCTCCGCGACCTCGCCGGGGTCGACGTGGCCGGGCCGTGCGGCCAGCGACTCGGCGAGCAGCCGGTGCAGGCGACCGCCCTCGCCGGGGAGCAGCCTGCGCTGCGCGGCCTCGACGAGGAGTGGGTGGGCGAGCTGGGCCAGGTCGCCCGAGTCCCTGGCCAGGAGGTGCTGGGTCGACAGCTCGCCCAGCGCGAGCTGCACCTCGTCGCGTGCCAGTGCGGTGACCTCGGCCAGCACCTCCACCGGCACGGGGCGCGCGGCCACCGCCATCGCGGAGGCGAGCTGCCCGGCCGGCCGGGACAGGTGGTCGAGCCGCTGGTCGAGGAGCCCGGCGAGCTCGGGCGGCAGCGACGAGCTGCGCGGGCCGTCGTGGACCGCGATCAGGGCGGTGTAGAGCGGATTGCCCCGGGAGCGCTCGTGGATCTCTCGCGCGGCCCGGGCGTTGGTGATGCCGGCCAGCCGCAGCTGCTCCGCGGTCTCGTCGGGCAGCAGGGGGCCGAGCACGATGGACTGCACCTCGGAGAGCCGGCGCAGCCGGGCGAGCCACTCGTGGTGCACCGCGGTGACCGCGGGGTCGTCGTTGCGCCAGGTGGCCACGACCGGGGCCCGGCACCCCCGGCTCACGACGTACTCCACCAGCGCCATCGTCGCGGTGTCCGCCCAGTGCGCGTCCTCGATGACCAGGGCAACGCGGTCGTAGGTCGCCAGGGCGTCGAGCACCGAGGCGACGGCCGCGAAGAGGTGGGGCCGCGCGAAGTCCGAGCCGTGCGGGCCGTCCCCGGCGTCCAGCTCCGGCAGCAGCCGCGTCATCAGGCCGCCGACGTAGGCCGGGCAGTCGGCGAGCGCGTCCTTGAACCAGTGTCCGTCCCCGTGCGCGTGGATGCCGCGCAGCAGGTCGACCACCGGCATCAGCGGGACCTCTGCCGAGAGCGGCAGGCAGTGACCGACGGCGACGAAGGCGTCGCACCGCTCGGCCGCGGCCCGCACGAGCGTGGTCTTGCCGATGCCGGCCTCGCCGACCACGAGGAACAGGCCGGTGCCGGTGTCGAGGTGGCGGCGTACGACGTCGAGCTCGGCGCGCCGGCCGGCGATCCGCGGTGCCGGGGCGGCGACGTCCTCGACGCGGCCGGTCGAGGCGGCGAGCCACAGGTCGTGGAAGGCCTCCGTGTCGCCGTCGAGGGCCTCGACGACGAGCTCGAGGGTGCCCCAGGTCGGCAGGGTGGCGGTCGAGAAGGCCTTGGACACGGTGGTGTGCGAGACCCCGGTCATCCGGGCCAGCGTGCGCAGCGACGGCCAGCCGGCCCGGTGGTGGAGGTCGTGGAGGGCGTCGTTGAGGTCGTGGTGGGGGCCCGCCGCCAGGTCGGGCCGGGGAAGTGCGCTCATCCGGGCCTCCGTCACCCGTTCCTCGGACCGACGATCCTCCCGTGGCGGCCCGCCGGGCAACCCGATTGTTGGGGGTGTCAAGGATCGTCAAGACTCGTCAACGAGGGCCCGCGCAGGCCCACGCTGGTGGCATGAACCCGATCAGCTCGTCCTTCTGCCCGCGGCGCGGTCGCACCGCCGGAGTGGCCCTCGCCGTCCTGGTGACGGTCTCCGCCTGCGGCACCGACGTCCCGCCGCCGAAGCAGGACATCGGGACGGTCGTGGACACCGAGCCCGACCGGGTCACCATCGACGACTGCCTCGACACGACCCGGCCGCACAAGGTCGCCACCTGCCCCTACCCGGTCCAGTCCGGTGACCGCTTCTCCCGCATGCGCCACCGCAAGCACTACTGACGACGACCTCGCTAGTCTGGCCGCATGGGGGAGATCGAGAACCGCCCGCCCGATCCGTCGCTGATGCGCATCTCGGACGCCGACCGCCAGCGCGTCGCCGACGTGCTGCGCGATGCCGCCGGCGAGGGGCGCATCGACCTCGACGAGCTCGACGAGCGCCTGGAGCTCACCTGGGGCGCGCGGACGTACGCCGACCTGGTGCCGATCACCGCCGACCTCCACCAACCCACCCAGCTGCCCCACGCGCAGCCCGCGAGCACGCCCGTGCCGCGCGCGCCGTCCGGCGTACCTGCGGTCGGCCACCACTCGTCGCTGGCGATCATGAGCGAGTGCAAGCGCCAGGGCGTCTGGGCGGTGCCCGAGCACCACAGCGCGTTCGCGCTGATGGGGTCGGTCGTCATCGACCTGCGCGAGGCCCAGCTCGCCGCCCAGCACACGCAGGTCAACGCCAGCGCGATCATGGGGGAGGTCAAGATCATCGTCCCCGCGCACATGCACGTGGTGCTCGACGGCACACCCATCATGGGCGAGTTCAGCCAGGCCCGGGACAGGACGCCGGCCGAGCTGGGGCCGGGCTCCCCGACCGTCCGCGTGCGGGGCATGGCGCTGATGGGCTCGGTGACGGTGCAGCGGCTCCCCGCGCCCGGGACGCCGAAGAAGTACCTCGGCACCTACTGACGCGGCTCCGCTCGCTCGACGTGCACCAGCGCGACGGTCTCCGGCCGCCGGCGCGGGATCCAGTAGCCGCGCGCGGCCAGCACGGCGCCCGTGACCTGTGCGCCGGCCGTCGGTCCGGCCTCGGGCATCTCCACCGACCGGCTGGTGGCGCGCCGGTCCACCGGACCGACCCACCGCAGCTCGTAGGTCGCCTCCGGGACGAGGTGGGGGACCCGGACCAGGACGCCCCGGTTGCTGGCGGACTCGTCGAGCTGGACGTGGGCCAGGAGCGCCTCCGCGCCGTCGGTGGCCACGACGCCGTGGAGCAGCACCGCCGGGTCGGGTGACTCCGGTCGCACCATGCGCCCGGTGTGCAACAGCGGGCGGAGCTGCTTGTGGAGCGCCACCCAGGCGGCCAGCGCGTCCAGCTCGTCGTCGGTGGCGGTGCTCAGGTCCCACTCGACCCCGAACGCGCCGAAGAACGCGGTCGCGGCCCGGAAGTCGAGCGGGAGCGTGCGTCCGCTCTGGTGGGCCACCGGCGAGCTGACGTGCGCCCCGAGGTACTCCGGCGCGACCAGCTGGCCGGTCCAGCGCTGGATGTGCTGGCGGGCCAGCGCGTCGGTCATGTCGGAGGTCCAGACCCGCTGGGTGCGCTCGAGCACGCCCAGGTCGATGCGGCCGCCGCCCGAGGCGCACGACTCCCAGTCGATGCCGGGGTGCAGCTCGCGCAGCGAGTCGAGCAGCCGGTAGAACGCGAACGTCTGCGCCCGCACCGCCGAGGACCCGCCGCGGGCCCCCGACCCGGCCTCGAGGAGCTCACGGTTGTGGTCCCACTTGACGTAGTCGATCGGCGCCGACGAGAGCACGGCGTGCACCCGGTCGTGGACGTGCTGCCAGACCTCCTCGCGGGAGAGGTCGAGGACGAGCTGGTTGCGGTGCAGCTGGGGGACCCGCGCGCCGGTCGCGAGGATCCAGTCGGGGTGCGTGCGGAAGAGCTCGGAGTCGGGGTTGACCATCTCGGGCTCGAACCACAGCCCGAACTCCATGCCGAGCGAGCGCACGTGGTCGGCGATCGGGGTCAGGCCCTCGGGCCACACGTCGGGGTCCACCCACCAGTCGCCGAGCCCCGCGGTGTCGTCGCGGCGGCCGTGGAACCACCCGTCGTCGAGCACGAACCGCTCGATGCCCACGCGGGCGGCGCGGTCGGCGATCTCGTGCAGGCGGGGCAGGTCGTGGTCGAACCACACCGCCTCCCACACGTTGAGCACGACCGGCTGGTGCGTCGGGTGCGCGGCCAGGGACCGCTCGTAGGTGTGGAAGGCCTCCGCCAACCCGTCGAGCCCGCTGTCCGAGGCGCCGAAGACGACCCAGGGCGAGACGTAGTCCTCGCCGGTGCCGAGCGCGACCTCGCCCGGCTGCAGCAGCTCGCCACCCCCGAGCGTCGTGCCGAGGTCGGGGGAGCGCTCGACCCGGAAGCAGCTGTTGCCGCTCCACGCGACGTGCACCCCGAGCACCGTGCCGCTGCGGGTGCCGAAGCCGCGCGTGCCCAGCACGGCCATCGTCGCGCCGCCGAGACCGGGCCGGCCCTCACGGCCCTCGCGCAGCCACAGCCCATCGGTGACGGTGTGCCGCTGCGGGGTGCGTTCGCCCTCGTGCCGTCCGGTGAAGTCCAGCAGCTCGACGAGGTCGTCGGAGGCGGGCAGCACGACGTCGAGCCCGGTCAGGACGTACGTCCCGGCGCCCGTGCTGCGCACCGTGTGCCGTCCCCGCAGCAGGCCTCCGGGCAGGGCCTCGAGCTCGGTCGTCAGCCGGAGCCCGGCCGCGTCGTCCTCGGCCGTGACCACCAGCCGGGAGTCGCCGGCGTCGAGGTCCTGGACGAGGAACCGCGTCGACCAGGCCGCGTCGCTCCCGCCCACCCGGTGGCCGCGCAGGTGCGGACGCGTGAACAGCTCGTGCGCGTGCTCCCCGAGCAGCGGCACGCCCGGACCCCGGAAGGTCGAGGGGTAGCCGCTCGGACCAGCGGTGGTCGAGGTGGTGGTCCCGGCCCACAGGATGCGGGGCAGCAGGTCGCCCGCGGGGTCGAGCTCGATCGCGAGCCGGGGGTGGTCGGTGGTCGTGGTGGTGGGAGGGAAGAGCATCGCTCTGGCGGACCTCAGCCCTTCACGGCTCCGGCGGTGAGGCCGCGGACGAAGAAGCGCTGCATGAACAGGAACACCACGAGCGGCAGCACCATGGACACGAATCCGCCGGCGGTGATGAGGTGCTGGCCCGAGCCGGCCTGGCCCATCAGGTTGTTGCGCAGGGCGACCGTGATCGGCGCGTTGTCACCCGGGCCGATGAAGATCAGCGCCACCAGCAGGTCGTTCCAGACCCACAGGAACTGGAAGATGGCGAACGCCGCGAGCGCGGGCACCGACATCGGCAGCACCAGCCGGAAGAAGGTCTGGAAGTGGCTGGCGCCGTCGATCTTGGCCGACTCGATGAGGCTCTTGGGCAGGGTCGCCATGTAGTTGCGCAGGATGTAGATCGCCAGTGACATGCCGAAGCCGATGTGGGCCAGCCAGACGGCCGGGAACGTGCCCGCGAGCTGGAAGTCGCCGTAGATGCGCAGGATCGGCACGAAGGCGATGTAGTTGGGCACCACCAGGAGGCTCACGACCGCCAGGAACAGGACGTTGCGGCCGGGGAACTCCATGAACGTGAACGCGTAGGCCGCGAACGCGGCCACCAGGACCGGGATGAAGGTCGCCGGCAGGGTGATCGCCAGGCTGTTGACGAAGGCCTCGCCCAGGCCGCCCTTGTCGATGGCGGTCGAGTAGTTGTCGAACGTCATCCGCCCCCAGGCCGACGGCGTCCAGAACAGCGTCCACCAGCCGGAGGTGTTCGCGTCGTCGCGCGGACGGAACGAGGTGAGGAGGAGCCCGATCACGGGAACGATCCACAGGAAGCACAGGATGAAGACGACGATCCGGGCGAACCAGCCGGCCTTCTGCGGCTGTCCTTCGCGCGAGGAGGCGCGCCTGCGGGTCTTCGAGGTCGGGGTGGCCGCTGCCGGGGTGGTCTGTGTCGAGGTCATGCCATGGACTCCTCACGGCGGAAGTTGCGCACCTGGTACCACATGATCGGGATGGTCGCGAGCATCAGCAGCACGACGATCGCCGCGGCCGCGCCGTTGTTGAAGTTGGTGAACAGCTCGTTGAAGAACTGGTTGCCGATGACGTTGGTGTTGAAGCCGCCGTTGGTCATCACGTAGACGATGTCGAAGATCTTCATGACCCCGATGAGGGTCGTGACGTAGACGGTGATCACCGATCCCCAGATCTGCGGCACGATCACGCGGAAGAAGATCGCGCGCTCGTTGGCGCCGTCGATCCGGGCCGCCTCCAGGGTGTCCTCGGGGACGCCCTTCACGGCGGCCGAGAGCAGCACCATCGAGAAGCCGGCCTGCGCCCAGAGCAGCATCATCATCAGGAAGAAGCTGTTGAGGTGGAACTCGGTGGTCTGCAGCCACACGACCGGGTCGAAGCCGAGCGCGGTGACGATCGCGTTCTGCAGGCCGATCTGCTCACGACCCTCGGGGCGGTAGTTGTAGACCAGGCCCCACACGGTGCCGGCGCCGACGGCGCTGATGGCCATCGGCAGGAAGATGATCGTCTTCGAGGTGCTCTCCCACGTCGGGGAGAGCCGGTCGGCGAGGACGGCCATCGCCAGGCCGAGGATCACGGTGAACACCGGGACGACGGCCATCCAGAGCAGGGTGTTGAACAGCGTGTCCTGGAAGCCGCTGCTCTGCAGCAGCTTGGTGTAGTTGTCCATCCCGACCCACTCGGTGCTCGTCGCGTTGGCGAAGCTGAACACGAGCGTCTGGACGGCCGGGTAGACGAGGTAGAAGACGAGGGCGGCGTAGGCCGGGAGGATGTAGAGGTAGGGCTTGATCCGGTCCTCCCACCTCCCGGGCAGCACCTCGGCCAGCTTGTTGAGCACCCAGTAGAGGACGACGGCGGCGGCGACGCCCACGCCGACGGTGATCAGGGCGTTGAGGATCTTCAGGACCATGTGGTTCGGCTCCTAGGTCCG
>Ga0049070_1000048_pt1 | contig 147380 bp, 134 predicted proteins | sample FECB22metaG_FD_56243 | JGI IMG/M metagenome (GOLD analysis project Ga0049070, IMG submission 56243) | Cyanobacterial communities from the Joint Genome Institute, California, USA - FECB-22 | ecosystem: Environmental > Aquatic > Thermal springs > Hot (42-90C) > Microbial mats | place: USA...
GGGCCAGCGTTTCGCGGCTGTCGAGGATCGCCCGGCGTTCGCGCTCGAGATCGCCGCCGATCTGGAGAAGTCGTTCGGCCAGCTCGTCACGGCGCCGCGACACCTGCTTGATCTCGCGCTCGATGCCCTCGCGGCTGACGACAAGATGGCGCAGGCGCGCCGCGGCCTCCGCCTCGCGCTCGCGCAGCGACGGCAGCACCGCGGCCGCCTCGGCGCGGCGGGCGGCGGCGGCGGCGGCGGTCTCGGTCAGCTCCGTCACCAGGGCGAAGGCCGCACCGAGAGCCTGCTTGCGCTCCTTGATGGCGGCGATGGCGGCCTGACGCCGCAGATGCCACAGGATCGCCTCGGCGCGCCGGATCTCGGCCGACAGCATCCGGTAGCGGGATGCCTGGCGCGCCTGGCGCTTCAGCCCTTCGAGCTGCAGCGCCAGCTGACCGATCACGTCGTCGAGCCGCTCGAGGTTCTGCTCGGCGCCGCGCAGCCGCAGTTCGGCCTCGTGGCGGCGGCTGTGCAGCCCGGCGATGCCGGCGGCCTCCTCGAGCACGCGGCGACGGTCGCGCGGCTTGGCAGCGATCAATTCGCCGATCTCGCCCTGGCGGACCATGGCGGCGGAATGGGCACCGGTGGAGGCGTCGGCGAACAGCAGCTGGACGTCGCGGGCCCGCACCTCGCGGCCATTGATCTTGTAGACCGAGCCCGCCTCGCGCTCGATGCGGCGGGAAACCTCCAGGATGTCGGCGTCGTTGAACTGGGCCGGCGCGCGACGATCGGAATTGTCGATGACGAGCGAGACCTCGGCCGAGTTGCGCGCCGGCCGGCCGGCGCTGCCGGAGAAGATGACGTCGTCCATGCTGGAGGCGCGCATCGACTTGTGCGACGCCTCGCCCATCACCCAGCGCAGCGACTCCAGCAGGTTCGACTTGCCGCAGCCGTTCGGCCCGACGATGCCGGTCAGGCCGGGGTCGATATGGATCTCGGACGGATCGACGAAGGACTTGAAGCCGACGATCCGCAGCCGGGTGAGCTTCATCGGTCGGGGGTCCGGCGGCGCGCCGCGCGCGGCAGGACGCGCGCCGCGGCTTCAGCTCGGCAGATGCGGCGTGATGAGCTTCTCAAACTCCTCGAACGGCAATGCGCCACGATGGATCTCGCCGTTGATGAAGAAGGTCGGCGTCGAGTTCACGTCGAACTGCTCGGCACCGCGCTGCTTGACCCAGTTCACCCCGTCAAGAAGCTCCTGATTCGTCAAGCATGCCTCGAACTTTTCCTCGGTAATCCCGACCTGCCGCGCCATCTGCTTGAGACCGGCGACCCGGTCGTTGGTGTAGGCCCAGACATCGAGGTTCTCGAACAGCGCCCCGACAAAGGCGAAATACTGCTCCTCCGGCACGCAGCGCGTCAGCATGAACGCCGCGGTCGCCACCGGATCGAGCGGAAACTCGCGGAAGATGAAGTATACCTTACCCGTGTCGATGTACTTCTCCTTGAGCTGCGGATAGGTCAGCTTGTGGAACTGGGCACAATGCGAGCAGGTGAGCGAGGCATATTCCACGATCGTCACGGGGGCATTGGGATCACCCAGCGTCCGCTCGCCGAGCGGCCCGGCCACGGCGAGCGCCTCGCTGTCCACAGGCGCGGCGGCAAGCGGCGCCAGGCGGCCCATGCCGATGGCGCCCGCCGCCAGCAGCGCGATGCCGGCGGTTCCGGCGAGAAGCAGTTGCCTGCGGTTCATGTTCATCATGCTCTCCCACCATCCAGAGGACCCTTCGCGCACGCCGTGCGGCGACCGAGCGGTCCCTTAGCACGGATCATGCTGTTCCGGTGGATTATGGCAAGACTTCGCACGCCCGTTTCACATCGCCGTGTCCTCGCGTCGTGCGATGCAGGCGCCGAGGCGGGCAAGCGCCGCGCGCAGATCCGGATCCTGGACCGCCTGCAGGGCCGGCGAGTCGATGGCCGGCGCTTCAGGCGGCGGCAGCGGTTCGGCAGGACCCAGCTCGACCGGCGCCTGCCTTATCGCAATGCGGCCGACGGCCCGCCAGCCGAACATGGCGTTGACGCGGTCGAGGATGATGGCGGCCATGTGCTGCAGCTCCAGCGCGTCGAAGCCTTCGGCGCGGATTACCAGCGTCGCGGCGGCGATGTCGCCGGGCTCCTCGCGCCGGCCCGGCCAGCGGATCCGCTCCGGCCGGGTGCGGCCAGCGAGATCGGGGCCGACGATCGCATCCCAGGCGGCGATCATCCGGGCCGAGCCGAAACCCTGCCGCATCACCGCCGGGGCGAGACAGGCTTCCGCCAGCCGATCCAGGCGGACCGGTCCGCTCCCCGATCTTCCGAGCCGTTGCCGCATCGAATCCATTGCGTGATGCATGCTCATTGCGTGATGCATGCCCGATGACACCATAGCGCGCGAAATCCGGCCCCGACAGCACATGTCCGCACGCCCGATCCTTCCGTCACCCCAGGCCGGCGATCTCCTCTCCTGGTACGACCGCCATCGCCGGCGGCTGCCGTGGCGGGCACCGCCCGGCGAGGCCGCCGATCCCTATCGCGTCTGGCTGTCGGAGATCATGCTGCAGCAGACGACGGTTGCCACCGTCGGCCCCTATTTCGAGCGCTTCATTACGCGCTGGCCGAGCGTGGAGGCGCTCGCCGCCGCGCCGCTGGAAGACGTGCTGGCGGCCTGGGCAGGGCTCGGCTACTACGCCCGGGCGCGCAACCTGCATGCCTGCGCCAGGGTGGTGGCGGGCACACATGGCGGTCGTTTTCCGGATACCGAGGTCGGCTTGCGGGCGCTGCCGGGCGTCGGACCCTACACGGCGGCAGCAATCGCGGCGATCGCCTTCGGGCGGCCGGCGGCGGCTGTCGACGGCAATGTCGAGCGGGTGATCACGCGGCTTCACGGGATCGACACGCCGCTGCCGGAGGCAAAGGCGCAGATCCGCGCGCGCACGCTCGACCTCGTTCCCGAGGATCGGCCGGGAGATTTCGCCCAGGCGCTGATGGATCTCGGAGCCAGCCTGTGCTCGCCGAAGCGGCCGGCCTGCGCGCTGTGCCCGTGGCGGGACTGCTGCGTCGCCAACGCCCGCGGCGACGCAGAGACGCTACCGCGGCGGGCAGCGAAGCCGGAGCGCCCGACCCGGCGCGGGGCCGCCTTCTGGGCAGAACGCGGCAACGGCACGGTGCTGATCCACCGGCGTCCGCCGAAGGGCCTGCTGGGCGGCATGGACGGGCTGTGGCTGACCCCGCTCAGCGCCGACATCGATCCGGCCGAAGCGCGGGCGCACGCCCCGTTTCCCGCCCGCTGGAACCGGATCGCCGGCGAGGTGGACCACCTCTTCACCCATTTCCGGCTGCGGCTGACCGTGTTCGCGGCAACCGACGTCACCGCCTTCGCGCCGACGGGCTCACGCTGGGTGTCGAAGGCGGAGCTCGCCGAGGTGGGATTTCCGACCGTCATGCGCAAGGCCGCGCAGCACGCTCTGCGCGCGCTGCACGGACCGGGCGCGGAGGCGCTTGCTGCGTTCAGGCGGCGGCCAACTCGGACCTGACAATCTGCCTGAGCGTGTCGATCGGCTCGAGCGCCCCGGCCCGCTCGACATGCCAGAAGGTCCAGCCGTTGCAGGCCTCGAGCCCCTGCACCAGGGCTCCGACCTTGTGGATGGAACCGGTCGCCTCGCCGGCAGCCAGCGTGCCGTCGACGCGCACCAGCGCCGAATGGCGGCGGCGGATGTCGACGAGCCGCTCGCCCGGTTGAACCAGGCCGCGTTCGATCAGCGTGCCGAACGCGACGCGCGGTTCCTCGCGTCGCGCGCGCGCGGTCGCGAGCCCCGCCTCGGGCAACGGCGTGACGGCGGCAATCCGCTTGGCAGCAGCGTCGGCATAGGCGCGCTCGCGCTCGATCCCGATGAAGCGGCGGCCGAGCCGCCTGGCCACCGCGCCAGTGGTGCCGGAGCCGAAGAAGGGATCGAGGATCAGGTCGCCAAGCCTGGTCGAGGCCAGGATGACACGGGCAAGCAGACTCTCCGGCTTCTGCGTCGGATGGGTCTTGCGTCCCTGCGCATCCTTCAGCCGCTCGGCACCGGTGCAGATCGGCAACAGCCAGTCGGAGCGCATCTGGACACCGTCGTTCAGAGCCTTCATCGCCTCGTAATTGAAGGTGTAGCGCCTGGTTCCGGCGTCGCGCCCCGCCCAGATCAGCGTCTCGTGGGCATTGGTGAAGCGGCGGCCACGGAAGTTCGGCATCGGGTTGGTCTTGCGCCAGATGATGTCGTTGAGGATCCAGAAGCCGAGATCCTGCAGGATCGCGCCGACGCGGAAGATGTTGTGGTAGGAGCCGATCACCCAGAGCGTCGCCTCGGGCTTCATCACCCTGCGGCAGGCCAGCAGCCAGGCGCGGGTGAAGGCATCGTAGGCGGCAAAGCTCTCGAACTTGTCCCAGTCGTCGTCAACCGCATCGACGGGCGAATTGTCCGGTCGGTGCAAGGCTCCGTCGAGCTGCAGGTTGTAGGGCGGATCCGCGAAGACCGCGTCCACCGATTTCGGCGGAAGCGTCTCCATCAGGGCGATGCAATCGCCGACGAGGATGCGGTCCTCGGCCTCTCGGGAGGCCGTGCCGGGCACCAGAAGTGCCCGGCGCGGTGAGCAGACTGCCATGACTCTACGCAACCCTTACGCAACTGACGATCCGGAGCATGGGCGGTCAGGGTAAAGGTTGGATTAAGGCTCGCGCGCGAACTGCTCAGGGCGCGAACAGGTCGCGCTGGGCGAGCGGACGGAAGGTCATCCGGTGGACAGGGCAGGGACCGAGGCGCGCCAGCGCCTCGATGTGGGTGCGGGTTGCGTAGCCGCGGTTGGTCTCGAAGCCGTAGCCGGGATGCAGCATGGCCAACCGGTCCATCATCCAGTCGCGTGTCACCTTGGCAACGATCGAGGCCGCGGCGATCGACAGGCAGAGGGCGTCGCCGTCGATCACCGCCTCGCCGCGGCAGCGCACGGGCGGCAGGTCGCGTCCGTCGACGAGGATGTGGTCGGCAGCGGCCGGCAGTCCGGCGATCGCCCGCGACATCGCCCTCAGTGTCGCCATGCGGATGTTGATCCGGTCGACCACCGCAGCGGAGACGGCCGCGGCGGAGACGAGCGCAGTGGCGAGGATCTCGGCGTAGAGGGCCTCGCGGCGGGGCGCGTCAAGCTGCTTGGAATCGGCAAGACCATCGGGAATGCGGCGCGGGTCGAGCACCACCGCGGCGGCGACGACGGGGCCGGCGAGCGGGCCTCGGCCCGCCTCGTCCACGCCAGCCACCACCCGCGCGCCTGCCGACAAGGCGGCATCCTCCCGCCGGAAGTCTGGCCATCGGCTCATGCCGCATGCATCGGCTGAGTCGCGACCGCGAGGCAAGCCCGCGCCCACGATCGCCCGTGTGACGCCATGATCCGCAATCGCGGTGGCGAGGGGCCGGCCGGCGCGGGGGCTGCGCCGGCCGGCATTCGCGGGCCGCCGGAGGGGTCGGGCGAACAGCGGCCCTCGAGCGGAAGGCTCAGTCGGGCAGAACGATCCGGCCGTCCTCGGCGAGCGGCCAGAGCGGGTTGTGCGCGACTTCCCACAGATGGCCGTCGGGATCGGCGAAATAGCCGGAGTATCCGCCCCAGAAGACCTCCTCGGCGCGCTTTGTGACTGTCGCGCCTGCCGCCGCGGCCTCTGCGATCGTCGCGTCCACCTCGGCGCGGCTGGGAAGGTTCAGCGCCAGGGCGACGGCCCGGAAGCCCGCCCCCTCCGCCGACACGGCAGCGTCTTCGGCCAGCGGCCCGCGGCCGTACAGTCCGAGCACCACGCCACCCGCGTCGAAGAACACGACCTCCTGCATGCTCGCCCCCGATCTTCGCCAGCCCAGCCGCTCGTAAAAGGCGGCGCTCGCCTGGACGTCGCCGACGCCGAGGGTGACGAGATTGATCCGCTGATGCACGGGCGCGCTCCTTCAGAACAGGCTGAGCTGGTCGCCCGGGCTGACCGGGCGGGTGAAGAGGTCGGTGCGCAGCTGCAGCCGCTCGCTCGCATAACCGTTGCGGCTTGCAGCGAGCTCGAAACGCCGTCCGATCGTCCAGGCGATCGGACCGGTACCGCGCATGCGGGTGCCGAAGCCCGAGTCGTAATCCTTGCCGCCCCGCATCTGGCGGACGAGCGACATCACGCGCTCGGCCCGATCCGGAACGTTGGCGCGAAGCCATTCGACGAACAGATCACGCACCTCGAGCGGCAACCGCAACATGACGTATCCCGCCTCGCGCGCGCCGGCCGCGGCGGCGGCCGCCAGGATCGCCTCGATCTCCTGGTCGTTCAGGCCGGGAATCACCGGCGCGACCATTACCGCGGTCGGGATGCCCGCCTCGGCAAGCCGCATGATCGTCTCCAGCCTGCGCGATGGCGTCGCCGCGCGCGGCTCCATGGCGCGGGCAAGCCTGCGGTCGAGCGTCGTCACCGACAGCGCCACCTTCACAAGGCCCCGCTCCGCCATGTGCGACAGGATGTCGATGTCGCGCACGATCAGCGCCGACTTGGTGACGATCCCGACGGGGTGGTTGTGGCGCGCGAGCACCTCGAGCACCTGCCGGGTGATCCGCCACTGGCGTTCCACCGGCTGGTAGGGGTCGGTGTTGGTGCCCATCGCGATGGTGCGCGGCCGATAGCCGGGATCGGCCAGTTCGCGCTCCAGCAGTTCAGCGGCGTTCGGCTTGGCGAACAGCTGTGATTCGAAGTCGAGGCCCGGCGACAGGCCCATATAGGCGTGGGTCGGCCGGGCGAAGCAGTAGCTGCAACCGTGCTCGCAGCCCCGGTAGGGGTTGATCGAGCGATCGAAGGAAATGTCGGGTGACTGATTGCGGGTGATGATCCGTTTCGGCCGCTCCTGCGTCACGGTCGTGCGGAACGGCGGCAGTTCGTCCAGGCTCGTCCAGCCGTCGTCGAAGATCTGCCGGGTTAGCCGCTCGTAACGCCCGGAAACGTTGGAGATCGCGCCGCGCCCGCGGCGGCGGTCGGGCGCGACAGCCGTCGCGAGCGCCGCTGCATCGGGGCAGGGCCGGCCATCGGGGCTGTGCGCGGTGACGGGTCGGTCGATCATGAGCGCAGCTTATCGCGTCGACCTGAACAAATCAAGAACATTGACCACTCGAGCCTGTCTCCCGATGGAAGCGGCGAAAGCGTCGGTCTATAAGTCAGTCCCATGCTGACCGTGGTCGTTCCGACACTGGACTGCGAGCGCACGCTGGTCGCGACGCTCGCCGCGCTGATTCCCGCCGCCGCCGACGGGCTGGTCGGACAGGTGGTGATCGCCGACGGCGGCTCCACCGACGCGACGCTCGACATCGCCGACGAGCTCGGCTGCGATATCGTGCGCTGCCCGCGCGGCCGCGGCATCCAGCTTGCGGCCGGCGCGCGGCTGGCGCGTCATCCCTGGCTTCTGTTCCTGCATGCCGACACCTGTCTGGAGGATGGCTGGATGCGCGAGGTCCGCGCCTTCATCGAGCGGGTCGAGGCGAAGGGCGAGGCCGACGGCCGCGCCGCCGTGTTCGGCTTCGCGCTCGACGATCACGGTTTCCGGCCCCGCCTGCTGGAGGCGATGGTCGGACTGCGCTGCGCGTTGTTCGCGCTGCCCTACGGGGATCAGGGGCTGTTGATCTCGCGACGACATTACGAGCGGCTCGGCGGCTTTCGACCGATCCCGCTGATGGAGGATGTCGATCTAGTGCGCCGAATCGGCCGGCGCGGCCTCGTCTACCTGCGCGCCAGGGCAGTCACCAGCGCGGAGCGCTACCGCGCGTCGGGCTATCTGGCGCGGATGGCGCGCAATCTCGGCTGCCTGACGCTGTTCTTCCTGCGGGTGCCGCCCCGCGTCATCGTCCGGATCTACGGCTGACATCGCCGATGACGGGCCGGTGGCTGGTCGTCATGGCCAAACGGCCCCGCGCCTTCGCGGTCAAGTCGCGGCTGGCTGCCGAAATCGGCGCGACGGAGGCGATCCGGTTCTATCGGACCAACCTTGCCCGGCTGATGCGCGCTCTCGCCGGTGATGCCCGCTGGACGACGGTACTTGCCGTCACGCCCGATCCTGCCGTGACCGACCGCGCCCTGCCGGCCGGCCTCGCCAGGATCGGCCAGGGCGCGGGCGATCTCGGCGCACGGATGCAGCGGATCATGGAGACGATGCCGCCCGGACCGGTCGTGATCATCGGCAGCGACATACCCGGCGTCCGTCCGGCGCACATCGACGTCGCGTTCCGGCTGCTCGGACGCCATGACGCGGTGTTCGGCCCGGCGGGGGACGGCGGCTATTGGCTGGTTGGCCTCAGGCGGCGCCCCATGGTCCCGCGCATCTTCGACGGGGTGCGCTGGTCGAGCGAGCATGCGCTCGCCGACACGCAGGCAAATTGCACAGGCCTGTCGATCGGTCTCGTCGCATCCCTGACCGACATCGACACCGGTGAAGACTGGCGCGCGTGGCGGCGGCAGTCCTGACGACGGCCGCCCGCGGCATTCGCGCCGATGCGACCGCGTCTACACCCTGAGCTGGTAGCTGACCGGCACCCAGCGGAACGAATCCCCGGTCTTCTCGACAAAGCCGACCGCCGGGAACGGCATGTGATAGCCCGTCGCTGGAATGCGGTCGGTCGCCACCATGTCGAGGATCCGACGTCTGTTTGCGGCCGCGGCCGCCTTGTCCATGTCGAAATGGACATGCCAGTCCGGCCGCTGCAGCGACATGACGTAATGGTTGACGGAGTCGGCCCAGATCAGGAACGGCTTGCCCTGGCTCTCGATCATGTAGGCCATGTGCCCCGGCGTATGTCCGTGTGCGGCAACGGCGCGGATGCCGGACACCACCTCGCCGCCATCCTGAAGGAAGGTCATCTTCTCGGCGAAGGGCATCACGTTGGTGCGGGCAAGGCTGGCGGCGTTCTCGGCCGGGGTGCCGATGCGGTCGTCCGACGTCCAGAACTGGTACTCGGTCTCGCCGATCACGTAGCGGGCATTGGGGAACAGCGGCCGACCGTCCTCCATCAGGCCACCGATGTGATCGGGGTGGCAGTGCGTGATGACGACGACGCTGACATCGTCCGGTGCGTAGCCGGCCGCGGCCAGCCGTTCGCCCAGCAGGCCGGCGCCGGGCCGGCGCGCGGCGCCGTTGCCCGAATCGAACATCACCAGGTCGCTGCCGGTATTGACGATCACCGGCGTGAAGGAGATCTCCATTCGCGTCGGCGGCAGGAAGTTCGCCTCGGCATAGGCCTGTACATCCTCGGCCGGCTGATCGTTGCCGAAGATCGGATGGGGACCGTCGAGCTGGATCGCCCCGTCGGCGATGGTCGCAATCTCGAAGTCGCCAAGCTCGAACCGGTAGACCGTCGGGGTGCTCGGCCCAAGCTTCTGCGGCGCGGCAGAGGTCGGCCTGATGCCGAGGCCGCCAACGGCCGTCATTGCCGCCGCTCCGGCACCGGTGAGCAGCGCCCGACGGCGGGTGACCTGCAGTCCTGTCGTCATGGTGTGTCCTCCCGAACTGGTCCGGCCAGCGCGCGTTACACGGTGGCTTCGGGCAACATAGCGCCCGGGCCGGGAGGATCGCCCCGCGAGCGCGGCACCTCACACCATTGTGAGCGGCCCGACGGCAGCCCCGTCCGCCGCCATCGACCACGACGCGTCGCCTGTTGCTAGTCGCCCGAGTCCCACATCGGGTTCCGGCTCAGATAGCGACGGTCGAAGGCCTTGTAGTTGGTGGTGATTTCCTCGCCCCTGGCGATGGGGCGGATCGCCACCGAGCGCTCCTCGGTCTCGACGATGTTCGGATCGTCGGAATGGTTCATGAAGCGGGCATCGTCGACGCACAGCACGAAGACCGGCTGGTCGACCACGGTCTGGTAGCCGTACTTCAGGATGAAGTCGCGGGGGATGAACGCGCCCGGATCGACGTAGCGCAGGTCGATCACCTGGTCTATGCCACGGTCGAACTGCCAGATCGTGGCACCTTCCGGGATGTCCTCGTCGGCGAACAGACCAAGTCCCTGGATGGCGCTCGGCGCAACCCGCGTCTTCACTCGCAGCATTCCCGATACCCCTTGCGGCAAGCCGGCGCTCCCCACGGCGCGACCGTGCGGCGCGCGATATAGGTCATCCTGCGGCGCAATGGAACGGGATCGGCCGCCGATGTCGGAAAAGCGCAAACGGCCGTCCCTGTCTGCCGGGCGGACAGCCCGGCGTCGACGCAGCCTGGCCTTGACACTGCGGGGGCCGATTCCAGTATAGCCGGCGAGACCCCGCTCGCGCCGAGCCGGGACGCTGGACCCGAACGCTCCCGATGCCCGCCGACACGCGCCCGCCGCTGAAGATCCTGCTGTGCTCGCCGCGCGGCTTCTGCGCGGGTGTCGACCGGGCGATCCGGATCGTCGAACTGGCGCTGGAACGATTCGGGCCGCCGGTCTATGTGCGCCACGAAATCGTCCACAACCGCTACGTGGTCGAGGGTCTGAAGGCAAAGGGGGCCGTGTTCGTCGAGGAACTCGACCAGATTCCGGAGACCACAGCGCCGGTTATCTTTTCCGCGCACGGCGTGCCGAAGTCGGTTCCGGCAGGGGCGGCGGCCCGCAACATGCTGCAGATCGACGCCACCTGCCCGCTGGTCACCAAGGTGCACCGGGAAGCCGAGATCCACCACAAGCGGGGCCGCGACATCGTGCTGATCGGCCATGCCGGACATCCCGAGGTGATCGGCACAATGGGCCAGCTGCCGGACGGCGCCGTCACGCTGATCGAGACGGTCGAGGATGCCCGCGCCTTCATTCCCTGCCGCCCCGAGGCACTCGCCTTCATCACCCAGACCACACTGTCGGTCGACGACACCCGCGAGATCGTCGCGGTGCTGACCGAGCGGTTCCCGGACATCACCGGCCCGCACAAGGAGGACATCTGCTACGCCACGACCAACCGCCAGGAGGCGGTCAAGGCAGTGGCACCGAGGGCGGACGCGACGCTCGTCGTCGGCGCCCCCAATTCCTCGAATTCGCAACGGCTGGTCGAGGTCGCCGAACGGGCCGGCTGTCCGGTCTCGATGCTGGTGCAGCGGGCGAGCGACATCGACTGGAAACGCCTTGACGGCATCCGCACCCTGGCGATCACGGCCGGGGCCTCGGCACCGGAGGTGCTTGTCGAGGAGATCATCGGCGCGTTCGACCAGCGTTACGCGATCGATATCGAGACCGTTTCGACGGCGCAGGAGTCGATCGCCTTCAACCTGCCGCGGCAGCTCCGCGACGCTGCGGAATAGCGCATATGGCCGTCTACACCGAGGTGCCCGACGAGGCTCTGTCGCAGTTCGTCGCGGACTACGAAATCGGCGCGCTGCTCTCCTTCAAGGGTATCGCCGAGGGCGTCGAGAACACCAACTACCTGGTCCACGCCGAGGCGGGGAACTTCATCCTGACGCTCTACGAGAAGCGGGTGAACCCCGCCGACCTGCCGTTCTTCCTGGAGTTGATGGAGCATCTGTCGGGGAAGGGGCTAACCTGTCCGTTGCCGGTCCGCGACCGCAACGGCGAGGCGCTGCGCACCCTGTGCGGACGCCCCGCGGCGCTGATGACCTTTCTCGACGGGCTGTGGGTGCGCCGGCCCGGCGTCGAGCACTGCCGGGCACTCGGCGGCACGCTCGCGGCGATGCACAAGGCAGCGCTCGACTTCCCCGGCCAACGACGCAACGCCCTGTCGGTCGACGACTGGCGGCCGATCTTCGCCGCGGTCGCCAACCGGGCCGACACGCTGCAACCGGGGCTCGCCGCTGAGATGGAAGGCGAATTGCGGTTCCTCGAGACCAACTGGCCGAAGCACCTGCCGACCGGCATCATCCATGCCGACCTGTTTCCCGACAACGTGTTCTTCCTCGATACGCGGGTCTCCGGCCTCATCGACTTCTATTTCGCCTGCCGTGACGCGCTCGCCTATGACATCGCGGTCTGCCTCAATGCGTGGTGCTTCGAGCCCGACCTGTCGTTCAACGTCACCAAGGCGCGGGCAATGCTGACCGCCTATGCCGGCCGCCGCCGGCTGACCGGCGACGAGTACGACGCGCTGCCGATCCTGGCGCGCGGGGCGGCGATGCGCTTCTTCGTCACCCGCCTCTATGACTGGCTGAATCACCCGCCCGGCGCCTTCGTCCGACCGAAGGACCCCCTCGAATATGCCAGACGGCTGCGCTTCCACCGGGTGGTGCGGAGCGCCGCCGAGTACGGACTCGACTGATGGGGGAGAAGCCGCGCGTCGACATCTGGACGGACGGCGCCTGCTCGGGGAATCCGGGTCCGGGCGGCTGGGGCGCGCTGTTGGTGTCGGGCCGGCACGAGAGGGAACTGTCCGGCGGCGAGGCGCTGACCACCAACAACCGCATGGAGCTGGTCGCCGCGATTCGGGCGCTCAAGGCGTTGAAGAAGCCGTCGATCGTCCACCTGCACACCGATTCCAGCTACCTGCGCGATGGCATCACGTCCTGGCTGAAGACCTGGAAACAGCGCGGCTGGCGGACCGCCGACAACAAGCCCGTCAAGAATGTCGAGCTGTGGCGGGAGCTCGAATCGCTGCTCGGCGAGCACGAGATCTTCTGGCACTGGGTCCGCGGCCATGCCGGCGATCCCGGCAACGAGCGGGCCGACGAACTGGCGCGCGCCGGCATGGCGCCGTTCAAGCCGGCGCGGACCAAGCGCACGGCGGAGCCCCCCGCCGGCGGCTGAAGGGCGGCCCCTGCTTGCGCCCCGCGCCCGGGACGAGCGGGCGCAAATCGAACAGCGCACCGGCCAGCTCAGGCCGGAAAGCCCCGGCGCTTCAGCCGGACCACGGCACGGTCGAGCGCGCCGAGAAAGGCGGAGCGGTCCTTCGGAGAGAACGGACGTGGACCGGACGTGATATGTCCGGCCGACCGCAGCTCGGTCATGAGGTTGCGCATTGCCAGCGCCATGCCGATCGAGCCGGCGTCGAACGCTCGTCCGTTCGGTGCGATCGCCGCAGCTCCGGCCTGCACCACCCGCTCCGCGAGCGGGATATCCGCGGTCACGACGATTGTTGCGGGTCCTGCCCGCTCGGCGATCCAGTCGTCGGCCACGTCCGGGCCGCTCGGCACGATGACGCGCTCAACGAGCGGATCGCGTGGCACGGCGATGAACGCATTGGCGACGATAACGACCCTGATCCGGTGCCGCGCAGCGACACGGTAGACCTCGTCCTTCACCGGGCAGGCGTCGGCGTCGACAAGGATTGTGATCGCTGCCGGCGATGCCTCCGCCATCCGCGTGTCAGCGTGGTGCGCGCTTGGCGAGGATGCGCTGCAGGGTGCGCCGATGCATGTTCAGGCGGCGGGCGGTCTCGGAGACATTGCGGTCGCACAGTTCGTAGACGCGCTGGATATGCTCCCAGCGCACCCGGTCGGCCGACATCGGATTCTCGGGGGGGGGCGCCTTCGCCTCGCCGTCGTTCATCAGGGCGGCAAAGACCTCGTCGGCATCGGCCGGCTTGGCCAGATAATCGACAGCGCCGAGCTTCACCGCCGTAACGGCGGTGGCAATGTTGCCGTAGCCGGTGAGGATGATCGCGCGGGCATCGGGCCGCTTCTCCTTCAGCCGCTGGATCACGTCGAGACCGTTGCCGTCGCCGAGGCGCATGTCGACCACCGCGAAGGCCGGCGCGTGCGCTTCCACCGCGGCAAGGCCGTCGGCCACCGTATCGGCCTCGGTGACGACGAAGCCGCGCCGCTCCATCGCACGTGCCAGCCGGTTCAGGAACGGCCGGTCATCGTCGAGGACCAGCAGACTGCGATCCTCAAGATGGGTTACCGTGCTCCGGGCTTCCTCGGTCATCTGCAGCATATCCTGGCTCGCCAGCATCCTGTACGCACATGCGCGACATATAGTCACCGATCGCCGGGCTGGCATTGCGATCCGTCATATTCGATATCAGCCATGCGTCCGATGCAAGGCATGTCAGACGGGCGAACGCCAGCGGTACCGCAAGTGCGGTCCACCAGCCATGGGAATCGACCAGCGACGAACTGGTGTTCGGCACCGGCAGCTGCATCGGCTGCCACGGCGCCTCGTCCTACGATTTCTCCTTAATCATCACCAAGGCTGAGCGGCGCGACGGCGCACGCTGATCGTCACACGGTACGGTGCCTATCCCGCCGGGTGGGTCAGGGCCAGCAGCGCCACCGTGACCACATTGAGCCCGACCGCGTAGGCGACGAGAACCTGCAACGCCGGCCTGAGGCCGGGCTTCACCGCGAGCGCCAGCATCACGAACAGGATCGGCAGCCAGTCGAGTGTGTAGCGCTGCACGTTGTACTGGCTGAAGCCGTTCGAATGGTAGAACAGCATCGGCACGACCATCGCCGCGATCACCAGAAGCCCGATCACCACCGGCCGGCGCATCGGCGCGAAGACGGCGAGCAGCACGAACGGGCTGGCGGCCAAGAGCGAGGTGCCCGACGGGTCGAGATCGGCGAGATCGGTGAGATACGGCCCCTCGAACCGGGCATGGAACCCCTGAACGACGAGATAGAGCGCATTGAAGACGAAATAGGCTGACGAAAACAATCCGTGCTCGCGCAGCCGGTTGGAGATCATGTCGTCCGCATCGGGCGACCAGGCCGCTATGTAGCCGTAGCCGGTGTCGAGGGGATCGCCGAAACGGATCTGATTGTAGACGAGGTAGACCGCGAGCGCGGCCGCCACCGGCAATGCCAGCGCCAGCGCTCGGCGCCAGTGCGGCCATTTCAGCGAGATCAGCGGCTCGTCCGGACGTAGCGCCAGCGCGAACAGGAACGGCAGATAGAGGATGGTGAACTGGCGGGTGAGGAAGGCAAGGCCGATGCAGACACCGGCAAGCATCAGACTGCCGCCTCGTGGATCGCGACCGCCACCAGCAGGAAGGCGATCGCCTGGGCGAAGAACCAGACGCCGTCGCCGCGGAACGTCACATAGTAGAGCGGCGTCGCGAAGCCGATCGCCAGAACCAGCCAGATCGCCGTCCCAGGCTCGACGGAGAGCCGTTCGAGAATGCGCCACCATAGGAGCAGCGACACGCCCGAAAACAGCGTGGCCAACGTGATGAAGCCCGAGAAACCGGTGCCGAACAGGGCCACGAACGGCATCGCCACGATCGCCGGGAACGGCGGGAAGATCACCCAGATGCGGCCATCGTATAGGGCGCAGTCTTCGTCCATGCATGCATCGACATGCAGCCGGCCGTTCAGGAAGGCATCTGCCAGGACCGCGTAGGAGTTGGTGCCACCCGATTCACCGAGCGCCCGCAGCGCCAGCGTGACGAGCAGCACGGCCGCCATCGCCAGGGTCAGCAGCAACAGCAGCGCACCGCGATCCGCCCGGAGATCGGCGAGTGCGGCACGACGGCCAAAGGCGCGCGCGGGCGATGTCGGGGCGTGGCGGGCGATATCCGTCATGGCTGCGCAATCCCGGTTCGCGGTCGCCACCTGGCGGCGGCCGGCCTGCCGCAACCTATCGCAAGCCGGCCCCGCATGCGCGTCTGCCAGGCGAGGTCGGAGGCAATTTCCGACCGGATCGTTAACCGCAACGGTAAATGCCGCGGCCGCGCGGTTCAGCGGCGGCAGGTACAGGTCGCACCATGTGCGGCGCGGATCGCCTCGAGCGTTCGGGCGAAGCCATCCGCAACGGCGTCGGCCCGGGTTGCCGCCATCTCCAGATACCACTGTCGCTCGAGCATCGCGAAGGCGGCGTCGATCGCGCGGCGCTCTGCCTCGCCCAGACCATGCCTGCCGGACCCGATCCAGCCCTGCGCGGCGGTGAAGACGCCTGCGCCGGATAGCCCGTCCGTCCGGGTGCCGAGCGCCGCCAGCAGCTCGGCCGCCAGCAGCTCGGCCGCCAGCAGCTCGGCGTCGTGACGGCCGGGCCCCGAGCCCTCGCCGCCGATTTCGCCGCCGATTTCAGCGGCAAGCCCGCCGCCGATGGATGCAGCGGTGTCGGAGACGGCCGGCAGAAACGCGTCCAGCAGCGCGCGGGTCTGGGCGGCCCGCCGGGCAAAGCGATCGACCTGCGCCTCCATCGCCGCGGTCCATTGTACAACCCCCGTGCACAGGCCGGGGTAGAGATCCTGGCCGAGATAGGCATCGATGTCGCGGATCACCCGCCCCGCGACCCATCTGGCATCCTCGGTGGTGAAGAAGCCATCGACGCCGCGGGTTCTCGCGATCTGGCCGGCGAACTTCGCCGGCGCGGTCGAATCGGCCGGGGCCCGCACGAAGATCAGCCTGCCGGGCAGGTCGGTGTCGGGGGTCCGCGACGCCTCGACCGCCGCACGCAGATCGGCGAATTCGGAAAGCCGGACCAGCCGCAGCGCATCGTGATAGGCGCGCGCGCAGCCGACGATCGGCCAGCGCGCCTGCGTCACCACGGTCTCCCCCGAGGCCGGGACCGTCACGCGAATGCGCGCCTCGCCGCCGGTCCCGCGCGCACCGCGCTCGGTTCCGTCGGCGAGTTCGACGACCACCGGGAACTCGACCGCCTGCCCCGGGTCGAGCGTCGCAATGACGGTCCGCAGCCGGTCGGCCTCGGCCGTCCAGTCGGCCGCCTCCCGCATCGCCGAGAGCACGGGCACGGCGCCGACGAATTCGATCTCGATGCGGACATCCGACAGCCCCACAGCGCCGCGGTTTTCCACCGCGAGCCGGGTGCGGGCCCGATCGCCCGGCGCATAGCTCGCTTGGGATGCCCGGTCGGTGGCGCGTTCTGCGATCAGGAACACGGCCAGCCCCCAGTCGGCGGCTGCGACGGGCAGGGCGCCCGCGCCGGCCGCGACTGCCAAGGCGAGCGCGCGGCAGCGATGCAGGAGGCGACGCGACAGGCAGGCGGCGGTCACGGCCTCGCAAAGACGCAGCACCACCATGGCCACTCCCCGAGCCGGCGCCGGCCCCCGCCGCGCGCGAATCATGCTTGGAAGGATACACGAGCCGCGGCCCCGCGACGAAGCGGCCGGCCGTGCCCGCGCCCCATCCAGCCGCGGCCCGCTATTGCTGCGGGGCGTTGACCACTGGCTGGCGTAGCCGCGGCGCCGGGCCTCGGTCGAGGGCATGACCGAGGATCTCCTGGACGACCAGCTCCGGCGGCTTCTGTTCGAGATCGCGCTTGAAGTCGCGCAGCAGCTCCTCGCTCACCGCCGCCCGCTCGAGCAGCCAAAGCGGATCGGGATAGATGCTCGGCCGCCCCACGGGACCTTCGATGACGAAGGGAACCGTCAGGCCTTGCTCCGAGTCCGCACCCCCAAGTTCGGCGAGCCCATGGCCTGCGATCGAGGCCGGCAACAGGCGGACCTCGGCTTCGGCGGACACGTCCAGACCGGGGCCGATCAGGCTGAAGTTTGCCGTCGAGGCCGTGCCCTGCGCGACGCGGAAGGTGGCTGCCAGCGTGTCGAAGCGGGTGCTTGCGGCCGGATTGGCGGGCCAGCCCTCCACCCTGCCCGTCCGCAACGTCTCGGCAAGGCTCGCCACATCGACGCCCGCCAGCGCACCCCCGGTGATGGCGATGCGACCCTCGCCCGACAGGGTCGAAACGATCTGCGAGGGCGTGGCGCCCGCGCCGCTGAGGGTTGCGGTGAGATTGCCGATACCGTCGATCCGCCTGATGCCCAGCGTCTGGCCGAGCAGCCGGGACATCTCGGTGCGCTCGAGTTTCGCCGAAAGCCTGAAGGATATTCCCTCGGGCGCCGGTGCCAGCGTCAGCGAACCGAGCCCCCGACCTGCGAACAGCGCGACATCGCCGATACCAATGTTGATCGCCCCGGAACGGACGGAAACGGTTCCGGCCACCTCGCCGAATTCGATCGCCCCGAGACGGACCGTGCGGGCCGAGATGCGCATGTCGGCGGATACCTGGTCGAGATCCGCAATGGTGATCGGCTGGTCGAGCCAACCTGGCGTTCCGGGCGCCGAGTCCGGTCTGGCCGGCGGTCGAAAGCGGTCGAGATCGAGCACGTCGAAGGCCAGCGTGCCCTGCACATCCGGTCGCCCATCATCGCCCAGCTGGAGTCGCATCCCGCCTTCGGCGACACTGCCGTCGAGCGTCAGCGCGAGCTCCGACAGGGAGGCGGCGCGCCCAACCAGCCGCAGCTTTGCCGTCGCCGACAGCTCGGCGGGCACCGGAAGCCCGGCGCCGGCATGGCCCAGCCAGCGCAGGGCTGCGCGCACCGAGGAACTCGACAGCGCCACCGACCCATCGAAGTCGGCCTCGGTTCCGGTACCGGCGCGGCCATCGAGGCCGGCACGCAGCAGACCGGACTCGAGCGCCAACCGCACGCGTGTGCTGCCGCCGGTCAGGTAGTCCAGCGGCGTGGCGGCCTCGAGCGCGACCGAGACGATCTCGCCGTTCCAGATGAGGGAGGCAGCCATCTTGAACGGGGCATTCAGCGCCGGCCAGACGATGCTGCCGTTGACGGCGGTGAGGCGGACCGTCCTGCCGGTGCGCTCGTCGACATGTTCGATGGCACCATCCTCGATGCGGATGGCGCCGATCCTCGTGCCCTCCCTGTCCGGAGCGGGCTGCCGCCCGGCCCACAGGTCGCCGAGCGCACCGCCATCGGGCACCCAGTCCGGCGCGCCGCCGGCTTCGGTGCCGATCACCACCTGCGGCCGCACCAGCGTCAGCTCGTCGAGGATGACATGGCCGGTCAGCAGCGGCAGCAACGCGATCTCGCCCCGGACGGCTTCGACCTCGGCGACGACATTCTTGCGGCGGCCCGCGGACCGCTCGAGCTCGACATCGCCGATGCGGAAGCCGAGCCGCGGGAACAGCGACAGGCGGGTCTCGCCGTGCACCTCGGTCTCCAGCCCGGTCAGCGCCTCGATATGGCGGATGGCAGCGTGGCGGACGGCCTCGGTGGTGATCGCCGCGCGGGCAATCACAGTCACGAGCGCGACCGCCAGCAGCCCCGCCGCGAGGACATAGGCCAGCCGCTTCATTGGAAAGACTTCCGCCGTGTCACCTTAGCTCGCTCCGGCGCTCGTTCCTGCGCTTCCTCCGGCCCGCGTTTCCTCCGGACGGCACCGGCGCACAATACAGCCCGACGGTCGCGATCCCAAGGCTACTCCCCATTTGGAGGCACCTGCCCGCCGGGCTGGCGACGGCCGGTCCACTGTGGCAATAGACGGCACGGTCGAGACTGCACGGCCGCACTGTCCCGCTCCCCGCACGCTGAGGAGGCCCCATGTCCGGAACGCCGCTGTGGACCCCGTCGCCGCAACTCGTCGCCCAGGCCAACATGACGCGGTTCCGCGAGCGCGTCGATCCCGGCGGCCGGCTGCGGGAAGGCGGGTACCGGGCGCTGCATGCGTACTCCATCGACGAGCGAGAGGCGTTCTGGTCCGCCGTCTGGGATTTCTGCGGCGTCATCGGCGACAAGGGCGAGCGCATCCTCGTCGACGGCGACCGCATGCCGGGCGCCGGGTTCTTTCCCGACGCACGGCTGAACTTCGCCGAGAACCTGCTGCGTCGCGCCGACGACGGCGAGGCGCTGATCTTCCGCGGCGAGGACAAGGTGCGCCGCAGGATGAGCTGGGCCGAGCTGAATGCGCTGGTCTCGCGCCTGCAGCAGGCCTTCGCCGCGCACGGCGTCGGCGTCGGCGACCGGGTCGCGGCGATCATGCCCAACATGCCCGAAGTGATCGCCGCCATGCTGGCCGCCACCTCGCTGGGGGCGATTTGGTCGTCCTGTTCACCGGATTTCGGCGAGCGCGGCATTCTCGACCGGTTCGGACAGATCGAGCCGAAGCTGCTGATCGCCTGCGACGGATACTGGTATGCCGGCAAGCGGATCGACATTTCCGACAAGGTCGCGGCGGTCGCAGCCCGGCTGCCGACGCTGGCGGCGGTGATCGTGGTGCCGTATCTGGGCGAGGCGGAGGCCGCGGCGGCGAAGGTCGCGACGGGCATGACGCTGGCCGCGGCGATCGAGGCTTACGCCGCCGGGCCGGTCAGCTATGTCCGGCTGCCCTTCGCCCAGCCGCTCTACATCCTGTTCTCGAGCGGCACGACAGGTGTCCCGAAATGCATCGTCCATTCGGCCGGCGGCATGCTGATCCAGCATCTGAAGGAGCATCAGCTGCACTGCGATGTCCGGCCCGGCGACCGGATCTTCTACTTCACCACGCTCGGCTGGATGATGTGGAACTGGCTGGTATCGGGGCTCGGCTCGGGCGCGACGCTGCTGCTCTACGACGGTTCGCCGTTCCATCCGGATGCAAACGTGATCTTCGACTACGCCGCCGAGGAGAGGATGACGCTGTTCGGCACCTCGGCGAAGTTCATCGATGCGGTCAAGAAGGCAGGCCTCAGGCCACGCGACTCGCACGACCTGTCGAGCGTCCGGCTGATGACCTCGACCGGGTCGCCGCTGGCCGCCGAAAGCTTCGATTACGTCTACGAGGCGATCAAGCCGGACGTGCATCTGGCCTCGATCTCCGGCGGCACCGACATCGCCGCCTGCTTCGTCATCGGCAACCCGCTGTCGCCGGTCTGGCGCGGCGAGATCCAGGGCCCCGGGCTCGGCATGGCGGTGGATGTCTGGGACGACGATGGCAGGAGCTGTCCGGCCGGCGTCAAGGGCGAGCTGGTCTGCACCCGGGCATTCCCGTCGATGCCCGTGCAATTCTGGAACGATCCGGATGGCGCGAAATACCGGTCGGCCTATTTCGAGCGCTTCGACAATGTGTGGTGCCACGGCGATTTCGCCGAATGGACCGAGCACGGCGGAATGATCATCCACGGCCGCTCGGATGCGACGCTCAATCCGGGTGGCGTGCGGATCGGCACTGCGGAGATCTACGCCCAGGTCGAGCAGATGCCGGAGATCCTGGAGGCTCTCGCCATCGGCCAGAGCTGGGACGACGACGTGCGCGTCGTGCTGTTCGTGCGGCTGGCCGAGGGGGTGGACTTCGACGAAGCGCTTGTCGCACGAATCAAGAAGCAGATTCGCGAGGGCGCGAGTCCGCGTCACGTGCCCGCGCGCATCGTCCCGGTGCCCGACATTCCCCGCACCAAGTCCGGCAAGATCACCGAGCTTGCGGTGCGCGACGTCGTGCATGGCCGCGAGGTGAAGAACAAGGAGGCGCTGGCCAACCCGGAGGCTCTCGAGCATTTCCGCGACATCGAGGCACTGAAGTCCTAGGTTCGACGACCCGATCGTCGCCAGGCCCACTCCCGGCGAGGCGAGAACCGCTTCTGCGTCGGAACTCGCGCCGACGCGGGGAGGTCGGGTGGATCATCGGGTCTTGAGAACGACGAACCGCCCTAGCGTCCGAATGCCGGGGCGCGGATGGCGGCCACCTCCTCGAGCAGCCGCGGCACGAGATGCGGATCGGTGGTCAGATGCGGCCCCTCCGCCGCCAGGATCGCCTCGAACAGCGCCTTCTTGACGGACAGCCGGTCGATGCCGGCCGCGGCCTCCGCAGCCGCGGTCATGACGACGTCGACCAGCCGGTCGGCAGCAACCAGACGGCCCCACAGATAGTCGTTCTCGCGCCAGGCGCGGTTGAAGAAGGCACCGAAGCGGCGCAGCCGCACACCCTTCAGCTTGTCCATCGCGGTGCCGGCGCGGATGGCGCGCGCATCGGAGGGACTGATCCGGAACACGCGGATGATGTCGAGCTCGTCGAGATCCTGCCACTGGGTCATCGGCAGGGTCAGCACGTCGAAGAACGGGAAGCCGATATAGGCGATGATCAGCTCGTGGCGGGCCCACAATGGCAGGCTGTTGAGCACCATCACCGAGAAGATCTCGTCGAGCCTGTCGTCGTCCCGCTTGAGCGCGAGACGTTCGCCGATACGCGCGATGGCGGCCTGCCGCGCATCGGCGGCCTGCGCCGGGTCGGCGAGCTGTCGGACGGCGTCGACCAGATCCGCCTCGCCGGGCAGGTCGCGCAGCCGCCGCCGCACCGAGTCGAGCAGCGCATAGAGCTCGGACTTCAGCTCGTCGAGACGGGTCTCGTCGAGCGGCTCGACATGCGCCTCCGGTCGATCGGCATGGTAGAGATCGTTGAGGTGGCGGATGATGAAGCGCAGCCTTCGGATACGGAAATCGACATCGAAGGCGCGCAGGAAGGCGACCGCCTCGGCCGACACCCGGCCCTCCGCCCCGCGCGGCGTCTCGAGGAGTGGCCGGGCAATGGCGTGCCCGAGCCCGGCAAGACTCGTGTCCGTCATCGTCTCGGCGATCGAACGCAGGCGGCGGGCGACGGTCAGGATCTTCAGGCGCAGATAGCTCTCGAAGGCGAAGCCGGCATCCGTCGCCGCAGCCTCGTTGGCAAGGTCGCGCCAGCGGGCGAAGGTGCGCGCATCCGGCGCGGTTTCGTCCTCCTCCGCGAGAATGTTCTCGACCAGCGACCGGATCCGCGGACGCGCCGCCTCGACGACTTCGGAGATCACCGAGACCTGGCTGTTGAGCGCGGCGAGGCGCTCGAGTTCCTGATGGATCGGCTCGTTGCGCGGAATCTGCGCGAGCGAGGTGAAGATCGCCCGGAAGAACCCGGGCAATGGTTCATCCTCGGCAAGCTCGACATCCGGGTTCGGGTCGACGAAGACGATGCGGCGGACAACCTCGCGGTTGGCGGGTCTGCCCATCAGAGCCGACACCGCCGCCGCGAACGGCTTGTTGGTCACGACCGCGCCGTCGACGAAGGGCGTGGTCAGCGGATCGCGGCCGTCCCTCAGGATCACGCCGAGCTTGTCGCGGATGAACCGCTCCCGGTCGGGCCAGGCCGATCCGTGGCCGGCGAGCACCTGCTCGATCTCGGTCAGCGTCGCCGGCGGAAACGCGCCGGGAAAGGACGAGGTGGCGCGCGCCGCGAAAACGAGACCCGGCAGGGCGCGGTCGTCGAACTCGGTCTCCGCGTCACCGCCGCCGTGCCTCAGATAGCGGAAGGCGAGGGTCAGCTGGTGCTCGAGCTCCACGGCGAGGGGCGGATCGTCAAGCGGAATGGTGCGCGGATGGCCGTGATAGTCGGTGACCGAGACGAACAGGTCGAGCGCATGATCATCCGGCAGCAGCGAGGCGCCCGGCTCGGGCGTGCCCATCGCCTCGGCCGCCTCAAGCATCCAGCCGGAGAATCGCGGCCCGGAGAAGGGCGGCTGGAACCAACGCGAGCGGACGAACAGATCGAGCTTGGCGCGGGTCTCGGGATCCTCGGCAAGGTCCGGAGCCATCTTCAGGATGCGGCCGAGGAACGGTGTCAGGAACCTCTTGCTCCAGCGTCCGGCGAGCGCATCCTCCTCGATCAGCCGGGTAATGTCGGCCTTCTCCAGCCACATGTCGCGCAGCGGCGCCAGCGGCAGATCGTGGGCGAGCGCCCGCGCCAGGAAGACACCGTTGATGCCGCCCGCCGAGGCGCCGGCGATCACGTCGACAACGACCCTCAGTTCCGTCTGCCCCGACAGGCGGTGCAGCAGATCGACATAGATCGGCTCGGTATCGGCGCCATCCGGCAGCCTGCCGGGCGCGCCGGCCCGTCCGCGGTCGGACCGCGGCGTCCCGTGCAGCAGCTTGGACGCCCGGACGAGCTTGCTGACCTCGTGGCACACGCCGAACATGTAGACGGCCAGCGAGACGCCGCCGTACAGAACCAGCGCGAGGCGCAGTTCCTTCTCGCGCATCGCAGACCCCCGAAGGGTTTCCCCCGATCGCAACGCCGGTCGCACCGCTGCGCGCCGACCCGATTCGCCGCCCATTGTGGCGAGTCGCGGCACGTCGGCAAGGCGCAGGTGCAACGCGGCCGCTAGATCGACGGCAGCGTTGCGCGGGCGGCGGTGCCGGCACCGGGTCTGGACTGTCGCGCGCTACGCGCCAGCAGCGCCACCGGCAGGAGCCCCGCGGCGACAATGGTCAGCGCGGCGAGCGCGCCCTGCTCGACCATCTGCATCGACGCATAGGTGTAGACATGGGTCGCCAGAGTTTCGAAGTTGAACGGCCTGAGCAGGATTGTCGCAGGCAGCTCCTTCATCGAATCGACGAAGACCAGCAGCGCCGCCGTCGTCGCCGCCGGTCTGACGAGCGGCAGATGGATCTCGCGCAGCACCCGGCCGGGCGATCTGCCGAGCGAACGCGCCGCCATGTCGATGGAGGGCGTGATGCGCTCGAGGCCGGCCTCTACCGTGCCGTGGGAGACGGCGAGGAAGCGGACGACATAGGCATAGACGAGGGCCGCGATGCTGCCCGTCAGCAGCAGGCCAGTCGACAGCCCGAACCACTGGCGCGCGAGCCCATCGACCGCGTTGTCGAGGGCTGCGAGCGGTATCAGGATGCCGATCGCCAGCACCGTTCCCGGCACCGCGTAGCCGATCGCGGCGATGCGGCCGGCGGCGCGAACCAGCCGCGAGCCCGTCAGGCGCGCCGCATAGACGAGGACCAGGGCGGCCACGACCGCGGCGAGCGCTGCGGCGAGCGAAAGCGTCAGGCTGTTGGTGACCAGCGAGAAATATGCCGGACCGAAATCGGAGGCGCCGCGGCGGATCGCAGCGGACAGGAGATAGCTCGCCGGGAACACGAAGCCGGCCAGCACCGGCACCGCGCAGACGGCGACGGCGGCGATGGCGCGCCAGCCGCGCAGCGGATGGTCGGGCAGGGGTTGCTGGCGGCGGGCAGTATTGTGGAAGCGCTGCAGGCCGCGGCCGCGCCGTTCCAGCCAGATCAGCAGCAGCACCGCGAGCAGCATCGCGCAGGCAAGCTGGGCGGCGCCGGCGAGATCGCCGCGATTGACCCAGGTGGCATAGACCGACAGCGTCAGCGTGCGCACGCCGAGATACTGGACGGCGCCGATGTCGTTGAGACATTCCATCAGCGCCAGCGTCACCCCGACCACGGCGGCCGGTCGCGCAAGCGGCAGCGCCACCTCGCGGAAGCACCGCGCCGGACCGGCGCCGAGGGTGCGGCCGACGTCGAGAACGCAGACCGACTGCATCAGGAAGGTGGCGCGCACGGTCAGGTAGACATAGGGATAGAGCACCGCGCTCATGACGAACACGGCGCCACCCAGCGAGCGGATGTCGGGGAACCAGTAGTCGCGGATCGAGGAGAAGCCGAACAGGCTGCGGATGCCGCTCTGGACCGGACCGACATGGTCGAGCAGTTCGACATAGCAGTAGGCGACGACGTAGGTCGGCACGGCCAGCGGCAGCAACAGCATCCATTCGAGCATGCCGCGGCCCGGAAAGCGATACATCGCAACCAGCCAGGCCGTGGCGATGCCGACCACTGCGGTGGCCAGTCCGACGCCGAGCATGAGCAGCGCCGTCGCCTTCAGCGACGGCGGCAGCACGGTCGCCAGCAGATGCGTCCAGACGGCAGCGTCGCCGCTCAGGGCGATCGCCACCAGCGCCACGATCGGCGCAATGGCGACGCCGGCGACCAGCAGGGCTCCGGCCGCGGCGGCGCGGTGATGGCGGATCGCCGCGCCCCCGCCTCGCCGCAGCCGCATCCGCTCAGTTGACGGAGCGGCCGGACGGATCACGCGGCGCCATCGCGATCACCTCGGAGGGGATCGGGATCAGGTCGAGCCCCGCGCCGGACAGCTCCGCCGCGTAGGCATCCGCTGCGGCAAGGAACTCGTCGACCCGGTCGATCTCGACGAGCTGACGCCCGCTTTCCTCGGCGACGGCGCGCAAGCCGTTCTGGCAGCTGGCGATCATCCGCAGCGCCAGACATTCGTCGCGGCACATGAAGCGGCAGGGTCGGGGGTAGCAGGCCACCCCCCGGCATCCCTCGCTGCGCATGATCCGCACCCAGCTGGACAGCTCGGACACGATCCGCTTGGCCGCCAGCGGCCCGACCTCGCGGGCATGGTCGTTCCAGACCGCCTCCCAACAGGATATGTCGCCGGTCTCGTATCCGGCGATCCAGCCGCGCATGCCGAGAATCACCAGCCGCTCGGGCTTGCGGTCGAGGCTGACGCGCGTACGCCAGGCACAGTTGACAGACATCGCTTCTCCTCCGCCGTGCCGCGCGGCGCAATGCCCGCCCGGCACGGACCTGCCGGTGACGGTCAGCTCTTCGGGCCGCCGTCGAAGTTCACCTCGTCGACGAGCTCGCTGGCGCGGGCACGCCTGGCTGCCACTTCGGTCAGCGGCAGCGTGTCGGCCTTGAGCTCGCCCCACGACCGAACGATCTCCGATGCCTCGACACCAGGCTTCAGCGGATACTCGAAGTTCGCCTCGGCCAGGAGATACTGCGCCTTGTCGGAGGTCATGAACTCGATCAGCGCCAGGGCGGCGTCGCGGTTCGGCGCGTTCCTCGCCATCACCACGCCGGAGATGTTGACGTGAGTGCCGCGGTCGGCCGCGTTGGGGAACAGGACCTTGATCGCCTTCGCCCAGTCCTTCTGCTCCGGCTCGCTCTCATTGGTCTGCATCAGCCCGACATAGTAGGTATTGCCGATCGCCAGATCGCATTCGCCGGCGAAGATCGACTTCGCTCCGGCGCGGTCGTTGCCGCCCGGATTGCGGGCGAGATTGTCGCGCAGCCCCTCGAGCCAGGCCTTCGTCTCGGCCTCGCCGTGATGGGCGATCATCGAGGCGAACAGCGCGATATTGTAGGGGTGCTGCCCCGAGCGGATGCAGATCCGGCCCTTCCACTTCGGATCGGCGAGCTCCTCGTAGGTGATCTCGTCCTGTTCGACCCGGTCCCTGGAGGCATAGACGATCCGCGCCCGCTGCGACAGGCCGAGCCAGTGACCGTCGGGGTCGCGGTACTGGGACGGGATGTTCGCCGCGACGACATCCGAGACGATCGGCTGGGTGATGCCGAGATCCTTGGCCCTCTGCAGCGCGCTGATGTCCACCGTGATCAGCAGGTCGGCCGGGCTGTTGGCACCCTCGGCCTGGATGCGCTCGACGAGTTCGTCCTTGCCGAACAGCACGTTCACCTTGGTTCCGGTCTCGGCGGTGAAGGCATCAAGGATCGGCTGGATCAGTCCGGGCTCGCGGGTGGTGTAGACGTTGACCTCGGCCGATCGGGCCGGCGCCAGCATGCCGCTGGCGAGAATACCGGATAGCGACAGGACGGCGGCCGCCAGCGGCCGGGCGAGACTAAGGATCATGACTTCCTCCAATCGACAGGGGTTAAGGCCCTGCCATCAAGGGCAAGAGAGCGGTTCTCCGCTCCGGAAGCGACATTTGCCGGAGTGCTCGGGACGAGTCAATATTATCCGACAATCAAAGTCAGCATTACAAATGGAATAATTCTAAGGCCTTGCCGCCAGCCCGTGCCGTATCGCTCGAAGCATTTCATTCCGACAGGACTCGGTTCTGCGGAAACCGGATCTCGATCATCGTGCCCTCGCCGGGCCGGCTGGTGATCGCGAAGCTGGCCCGGTTGGCTTCGGTCAGCGCCTTCGACAGCGGCAGGCCGAGACCGGTGCCGCGCTCGCGGTCGCTGCCGGCCACCGCAAGCTGGCGGAACGGCTCCAGGGCCGCGGTGATCTCGGTCTCCGACATGCCGATGCCGGTGTCGCGGACGCGCAGGACCACCTCGCCGGTCTCGTCATGCACGGTCGAGACGAACACCTGACCACCGGGAAGGGTGAACTTGATCGCGTTCGACAGCAGGTTGAGCACGACCTGCCGGATGCTGCGGGCGTCGGCGACGACCGGCGGCAGGTTCGGCGCCAGGCTGGTGCGGACGATGATCTGCGCGCGGTTCGCCTGCGGCCCGACGATCGCCACGGTCTGCTCGACGAGATCGTTGAGCCGGACACCGGCGAAGGCGAGGTCAAGCTTGCCTGCCTCCACCTTCGAGAGGTCGAGCAGGTCGTTGACCAGGCTCATGATATGCTCGCCGCTGGCGCGGATGTCCCTGACGTACTCGCGGTAGCGCTCGTTGCCGAGCGGACCGAAGCGCTCCTCGCCCATCACCTCGGAGAAGCCGATGATGCCGTTGAGCGGCGTGCGGATCTCATGGCTGATCTTGGCGAGGAAGTCCGATTTCTGCGCGCTGGCCTCCTCGGCGCGCCTGCGGGCTTCGACCAGGGCCTCCTCGGCGGCCTTGCGATCGGTCAGATCGCGCAGCACGGCGCAGAACCGGGCCGGCTGACCGGTCCCGATCCGGCCGACCTTCATATGCACCGGCGTTCCCTCGCCGTCGCCGGCGATCAACCGGATCTCGCGGCCCTCGGCCAGCACGCTGGGCACGCCGCCGGCCTTCAGCCCCTCGATCAGGTCGATGGCGTGAGAGCGCGAGCCCGGCGCCACGCAATCGACGAAGGGGCGGCCGAGCAATTCGCCGTCGAGCCCGGCGAGCAGGCGCCGGGCGCCCGGATTGGCGGAGACGATCGCGCCATCGGGGCCCAGCACCAGAACGCCGTCGACGGCCATCGCCACGACGGCGCGCAGATCGGCAAGCTCGGTGTCGACCGGTGCCTCGCGCGGGGTGGGTGTCTGCGGCAATGGCACGGCCGATGTCGGCGCAGGCTCTGGCAGGCGGGCGCTGAGCAGCATCGCAGGGCCGCCGGCCCAGGGTGTGCGCGCCAGATGCATGGCGACCGGCATCAGCGTTCCGTCGCGGCGGCGCGCGACGACGTGGGCGTGCTCGTCATCCTCGGTCGGCGCGCGTCCCTCGAGCAGACCGGCAAGGCCGCCCGCCGCCTCGAGATCGGCGAGATCGTCGAACGCGAACAGTTCGAGAAACGCCCGGTTGGCGAACAGGATGCGGGCGTCGCGAACGACCGCAAGGCCGAGCGGGACGCGGTCGAGGACCTCGCCGATCCATGCCGGTACGGCCGGGGGGATGGTGGCCTCCTGGCCGGCAGCGGCGGACTCGGACGCAGCCGCTTCGGACGCAGCCGGCGACGAGGCATCCGGCGCGGCTGCCGGGGCGGCCGCATCGCCGGGCTCGGCCATCGCTTGGCGCGAGCAGGCGCTCGGCGGTGAGGCCTGCGCGGTTGCGTCTTCGCCGACGGCGTCTAGTGCGGACGCCAGGTTGGCACCGTCGCCCCGAGGCCCGTCATCCGGGGTTGCGGCCACCTGCGACGCGGTGTCCGCCAGGTCGGCAGCGCCGGACTCCGACCGGCCGGACTCGGCATGCGGTGTCGCCGCGCCAGCCGCTGCCGCGGTCGGCTCCCCGTCAGGCGCATCCGCAGGCGTCGCAGCGTCGGTTGCAGCCTGCGGCGCATCCTCTTCCGGCAGGCGGGCGCCGAGCGCACGGGCAATGGCGCGAAACGCATTGCGTTCGCGCTCGTTCAGTCCGGCCCCCTCCCCTGCCTCTGGCGCAGCCGGTATCGGCTTGAGCCGGACGATCCGCGGCGTCTGTCCGGCAGGGGCCCCCGCCGCGACCGGCTGAAGGTCCTCCGGCTCTGCGAAGACCACATCACCGGCGCCCACGTCGCCACCATCGGGCTGCTGCGCAGCGTTCAGACCCTCGGGCGGCGCATCAGTCGCGTCGCAGACATCGGGCGCGGCGGGTGCGGGCGTCGCCGGAACGGGATCGATCGGGGCAGATCCGGCGCCGGGCTGGGTGGCGGGCGACAGGATGGCCAGGGCGTCGGCGAAGCCGCGGAAACCGGCGAAGGCGCGGCCCTCGCCATAGCGGGGCAGGGCCGACAGCCGCAGCCGCACGGCATCCCCGTAATCGGTCGGCCAGTCGACCAGGATGTCGCTCCAGGTGTCGCGGCTGGCGAGCGCCGCGGCGATGCGTCCGTCGGGATCGAGCCCGTGCTGCGCGGCAACGTCCGGCCAGCGCCGGCCGGCGACGGCGGCGGCACGCGGTCCGACGATCCCGGCGAATCCGGCGCCGATCTCGACGAAGCGACCATCCGCATCGAGCAGGAAGGTGAAACGACGGGTCTCGGGAAGCCGACGCTGGCCGGGCGCCGCCGCCGGCGGCCGGACGGGCGATACCGGTTCGGAGCCGGACGGGCCGGGCGAGACGTCGGTACCGGATTCGGGCGCTGTGCCCTCGCCGCCGGATCCGCCCGTCGCGGCAGGCGGCGGTGCGGATGATCCGACCGTCGCGACCGCCTCGTGCGCGTCGACATCAGCCACCTCGTCCGCGACGGCACCGAGGACGAGTTCGAGCGATCCTTCGGGCAGCGCGAGCCGGACGGCAGCCGGCGCATCGGTGGACAGCTCGGCGGCGGCAGCCGCCGGGTTGCGGTAGATCTCGCCCTGCGAGCCACGCAGGAGCACCGGCAGGGCGAGCGCGCCGAACACGGTCGCCGCCCTCTCCGCCAGGGGGCGGCGGTCGGGCGCAAGCCCGATCGCGAGCACCAGGACGAGATTGCGCCGGTGCGGATCGACGAGCCGGCAGCGTCCGGCAACGCTGACGTCGCGCAGCCTGACGAAGAAGCGCAGCATCGCCATGCGCGGCGTGCCGTCTGCGGGAAGCTGGCCGGGCAGGCGCGCGAGCTGCGTCATCCCCGGCCGGCCCATGTCGAAGCTGCGCATCGCCAGGGCGGCGGGGTCCCGAGCCTCGAAGAAGGCGGCACCCACGGCACTTGCCGTCACGACCCTGCCGGCCTCGACGTCCCACAGCCAGGCGGGCGCGACGCCGAGCACTGCCTCGGCGACCGCCGGCAACCGCAACAGCGAGGGAAGGTCGTGACGGCCGGTCATGTCAGCGTGGTGTCCGGTCTGTCCCGCAAGGGTGGCACACTCCCCGGTCCAGCGTCCGGGATGGGGCTATCCGATTGGACCGGGATCACAACCGGCGCCGCCGGAGCCGGAGAACCCGTCACAATGCGGTGTTATAGTCGTCCTGCCCGAGGGCCGTCCAGCAGCACGACTGCAGGCAACGCGCCGGGCGCCAGCTTGGTTAAGACCAGATCGACATCCCGAAACGGAAGGAGGCCGCAATGACCGCCAAGTTCGACATCCCCGACGCGATGCGCGAGTTCGCCGAGAAGAGCGTCGATCATGCGCGCAAGGCCTTCGAGGAATTCCTCGGCGCCGCTCATCAGGCGGTCGACAGCCTCGAGACCTCGGCCCAGACCGCCCAGCGCAATGTCCGGACGCTCGGCGAGGAGGCCATCCGCTTCGCCGAGGAGAACATGGCGGCGAGCTTCGAGTTCGCCCAACGGCTGGTACAGGCGCGCAACGTCGAGGAGATGCTCAGGGTCCAGACCGATTTCGTCGAGCGGCAGATGGCCGTCCTGGCGGAACAGGCCCGCAAGCTTTCGTCGGCCGGCGCTGCGGCCGCGGGAAAGGCAGGTAAGGCCAGAGGCGATTGACCGGCCTGGACACGACCTGCCGCGACGCCGGGGCGGGTCGGGCGCGTTGCGGATCGGCACAGACCGGCGTTGCGGGCGGATTTTTGTGCAATGCAGTATTTTCTGTTGCAATGCACAAGAGCACTGCCTATATTCCGGATCATCATCATTGGCGCGCACTCCGTCTGTGGAGGCTGATGCGCCGCAGTTGCCATTCTGCGCCGGCGGTCCGACCGCCGGCTTGAGCCTGAAGGACCATGACCATGACCGCCGCCAAGGAAAAGACCGCTCCGAAGACCGCCGCGGAGGCGACCGCGAAGGCCGCTGGTGCCGCCACCGCCGCCTTTCCGAACTTCGGCACGCTTGAAGTGCCGGCCGCCTTCCGCGAGATGGCCGAAAAGAACGTAATGAAGGCCAAGGAGGCCTATGACAGCTACAAGTCGCTGGCCGAGGACGCGACCGACGCGCTCGAGGATACCTTCGCCTCGATCAACAAGGGCACCAACGACTTCCAGGCCAAGGCGCTGGGTGTCGCCAAGGCGCAGTTCAACGCCGGCTTCGACTTCGTCGAGAAGATGATCGGCGTGAAGTCGCTGGCCGAAGCGATCGAGATCCAGTCGGAGTTCGCCCGCAAGCAGTTCGATGCGCTGACCGAGCAGGCCAAGGAGTTCCAGGCGCTCGCCAGCAGGGTGCAGAGCGAGTCGACCAAGCCGTTCAAGGACGGCATCGCCAAGGCGATGAACCACTGGAAGGCCGCCTTCTGAAGCCGCGCAGGACACGAAGGCTGCCCCCGATGCGAAGCCCGGCCTCTCGGCCGGGCTTCGTGCGTATGGGCCAGGCCCACCCCTCGCCTCGGAAGGTTTCGCCCGTCGCGCCGGCCTTGCAAAATGGCCGGACAGACCGTAAGTGTGGCCCACGTCTTGGGCAGCTGTAGCTCAGTTGGTTAGAGCGCCTGATTGTGGATCAGGAGGTCCCCCGTTCGAGCCGGGGCAGCTGTACCAAATCCTCCCGTCAGAGCCAGCCTGCAGCCACGGCGCAAACGTCCGGTCGCGATGTTCGCCTGTCGCGATGCTGAACGGCGTCGAGGTGCTCCCGCTTGGGCGCCGCCTGGACCCGCAGGCTGGAGGAGCATGACGCAGGAGCGGCGCACCCGGCCCGCGGCTCGTTCTTCGGTCCCCGGTGCGGCCCGACCGTGGCGGCGCTGACCAGGACAGCGTTCAAAGGCATGTCGGCGAAGGCATGTCGGGCGCCGCGCCGATCGAGATCCGCGATGCGGTCCACGGGTAGCGGCGGCCGGCCTCACGCAACCGCGATCGCCTCGAGCGCAGTGCGCAGGGCGGGCGGCAGCGGGGCCGGGCGGCGGGTGGCGCGGTCGACATAGACGTGGACGAAGTGGCCCTCGGCTGCTGCCGTCTCCTCGTCGCCGCGGAAGATGCCAATCTCGTAGCGCACGGAGGACGTGCCGATACGGGCGACGCGGATGCCGCAGGTCACCAGGTCCGGAAAGGCGATCGGGGCGTGATAGCGGCACTGGGTCTCGACCACGAGGCCGATGGTCGCGCCGGCGTGGATGTCGAGTGCGCCCGATCCGATCAGGTAACCGTTCACCGCCGTGTCGAAGAACGAGTAGTAGACGACGTTGTTGACGTGTCCATAGACGTCGTTGTCCATCCAGCGCGTGGCAATCTCGCTGAAATGGCGATAGTCGCCGCGGGTGCTCACGTGCCGATCGCCCATACGCCTTGCTCCGCAATCTGCGCCGGGGTGGGCATTACAGCGTTTTCCGGCGATGTCCAGCGGGTCTGCGGCCTCAGGAGGCGAAGCGGCGCGCCCGGGCGATCTCGATGCGCACGCCGGCGGCGGCCAGGGCAGCCTCGAGCTCCGGAGGCGGCGCGCGATCGGTGACGAGCGAATCGATCCGCTCGGGACCGCAGATCCTGACCAGGCTCGGCCGCCCGAACTTGGCGGCGTCGGCCGCCACCGTCACCTGCTCGGCCTGGTCGATCACTGCACGGGAGAATTCGGCTTCCGCCAGATGGTAGACCATCAGCGATCCGTCGAGGCCCATCGCGCCAATCGACAGGATCGCATGGCGCACACGGAACTGCCGAACGAAGGCGAGCGCCTCCGGGCCGAGCGCCGCCGTATCATCCGATCTCAGTTCGCCGCCGGCCATGAACACCCGGTTCGAGGCGTTGGTCGCAAGCGTGCGGGCGATTTCGGCGGAGTTGGTGATCACCGTCAGCCCGGAATGACCGCTCAGCGCCCGCGCGACGAAGGCCGTGGTCGAGCCGCAGTCGAGCATCACCGTGTCGCCGTTCGCGACCCCGGCGGCGACCGTCTCGGCAATCAGTCGCTTGGCCTCCGCGCGCTCCAGCATCCGCTTCTGGAAGGGCGGCTCGCGCAACGCATCGGGAAGCGTGATGCCGCCGTGAACCTTGGCCAGCAGTCCCTGCGAGACCAGCGGCTTGACGGTGCGGCGGATGGTCTCGTCGGACACCGCGAGCCGCTCGGCCAGTTCGCCGATGGTACAGGCGCCCGAAAGCTGCACGAGACGCAGGATCTCGCTCTGCCGGCGGGACCGATGCATGGTTGGCGTTCTCCCCTGCGCCGACGTGACGGGCACGCCCGCCAGCGTGCCATTACCACAGAATCCCTCATGGTTGGAATTCATTCCATCACAAACCAACAGATTGCGACAGTTTCTTGTTGACGTTTGGGCCGACATCGCCGGATCATCCTGCGCGAGAGCCGCCCATCGGCTTTCGGGGAACAGTATCGACGCTCGCGACAACCAGGGGAGGTGAGCGACATGATCAAGACCGCAACGGGCCTGCCGCGCCTGGCGCTGACCGCCGCGAGCGCGCTCGCCCTCTTCGCTTCCTGCGGTCTGCCGGCCGCGGCAGCGCCGGAATCGACCGATCCGATCAAGCTGACGCTGCACGACTGGACCGGCCAGCTGATCACCACGCAGATCATGGGCGAAGTGCTCAAGCAGGCCGGCTACAACATCGAGTACGTGCAGGCCGACTATCTTGCCCAGTTCGCGGGCCTGAAGTCGGGCGACCTGCACGTGGCCATGGAAATCTGGGAGACCACCGGTCGCGAGGCGCTGGACGAGGCCGTCGGTTCCGGGCGTGTCGAGAACCTCGGCGAGACCGGCATGCTGGCGATCGAGGAGTGGTGGTACCCGCTCTACATGAAGGAGCAGTGCCCCGGCCTGCCCGACTGGGAGGCGCTGAAGGGCTGCGCGGAGGCCTTCGCCACCCCCGAGACGGCGCCGAAGGGCCGCTATCTCGGCGGGCCGGTGACCTGGGGCGGCTTCGACGACGAGCGGGTCGAGGCGCTCGACCTGCCCTTCGAGGTGATCCATGCAGGCACCGACGCGGCGTTGTTCGCGGAACTGGAATCCGCCTATCAGCGCAAGGCGCCGATCCTGCTGTGGGTCTACGCGCCGCACTGGGCGCCGATCAAGTACGAGGGCGAGTGGGTCGAATTTCCGCCCTATGAGCCCGCCTGCTACGAGGATCCGTCCTGGGGCTCGAATCCCGACATGGCCTATGACTGCGGCAAGCCGCGCGGACCGATCTGGAAGGTCGCCTGGGCCGGCCTGAAGGACAAGTGGCCGGGTGCCCGTGCGGCGATCGAGGCGTTCCGCGTTACCAACGACGAGATGGGCGAGATGGTCGCCAAGGTCGATCTGGAGGGCAAGCGCGTCGAGGATGTGGTGTCGGAATGGATGAACAGCAACGAGGACCGCTGGAAGAAGTGGATCGGGCAGTGAGGCCTCTCCGTCCCATCTCGCGTCATCCGGAGCGGCCATAAGGCCGAACCGGGTCGGGAGGCGCCCTCATCCCGCCGCGATGTCCCGATCCCGGCCCGGCGTTCGCACCGGCCCGGGATTCGCACCGGCCGGGCGGACGCGAGGTGGATCGCGACGTCCCGGACGGCATAGCCCGTCCGGCCGCGGGCGTCCCGGATGGACGGGTGAGGCCATGCCATGACCCGGTCCATGACCCGGTGGCGGGCGTGGCCGGGCCCGCGACCGTTCTCCGCCTATCGATCCGCTGCCGACCCCTTGTGACGTGATCGCGACCGTGACCGCTTCCCCCCGTCCATCGACCGACATCAAGCTCGCCTGTCGCGGCGTCTGGAAGCTGTTCGGCCAGGGAGCTGAACGGCTGCTGGCCGACGGCCGCTACCCGGACGGCGAGGCGATCCGCGCCGCCGGCCTGGTTGGCGCGGTGCGCGACGCCAACCTGGAGGTGCGACCCGGCGAGATCTTCGTGATCATGGGCCTGTCGGGCTCCGGCAAGTCGACGCTGGTGCGCTGCCTGTCACGGCTGATCGAGCCGACGGCAGGCGAGATCCTGTTTGATGGCCGCGACCTGTTGCGGATGAGCGACCGGGAGATGATCGAGATCCGGCGCCACCGCATGGGCATGGTGTTCCAGCACTTCGCCCTGTTGCCGCATCTGACCGTGCTCGGCAACGTTGCGTTTCCGCTTGCCGTGCAGGGCATCGACCGGGCGACCCGCGAGGCCCGCGCCCGTCGGGTGATCGAGCTGGTCGGGCTAGCGGGCCGCGAGGGCTACTATCCGCGCGAGCTGTCCGGCGGCCAGCAGCAGCGCGTCGGTATCGCCCGCTCGCTGGCGGTGGAGCCGGAACTTTGGTTCCTCGACGAGCCGTTCTCGGCGCTCGATCCGCTGATCCGGCGCGAGATGCAGGACGAGTTCATCCGCCTGCAGGCGAGCCTGAAGAAGACCATCGTCTTCATCACCCACGATTTCGACGAGGCGATCCGTCTTGCCGACCGCATCGCCATCATGAAGGATGGCGCGATCATCCAGACCGGCACGCCGGAGCAACTGGTGCTGAACCCGGCGACCGACTACGTGGCCGAGTTCACCCGTCACATCCCGCGCGCCAAGGTCATGTCGGCGGCTTCGGCCATGGAGCCATGGCGCGAGGGCGCCGCGACCGCCGGCACGGTGGCCGCGTCCGACCGGATCGCCGATATCGCCGACCGGGTCGAGGCGGCGGACCGGCCGTTCGCCGTGCTGGGGGCCGATGGGCAGCCGGTCGGACTGATCGGCCGGCAGGCAGTGGTCGATGTGCTGGTCGGCCGGTTGCGGGGACGGCAATGAGCGCGCCCGAAGCCGCGATCACGGCAGCAGCGGCGCGGCCGGCCCGGCTTGCCATCGACAGCGCATTCTGGTCCGCGGCCTTCCTCGCCTCGCTGCTCGTCTGGTCCGCGGGCAAATCCTGGGCGGAAGTCGCAGGGCTCGGCTGGGCCTATGACTGGCCGCGCGCCTGGACCGTGCCGCTGACAGGCTGGGTATCGTCCTTCATGACCTGGCTGATCGAGGATGCACGGCTCGGCCCGGTCTCGTTCGTCGATCTCACCCGCGGCATCTCCTGGCTGCTCGACATTCCGCTCACCATCGCGACCAGCCTGCTCGCCTCCGGCTTCCTCAGCGGCCAGGGATCGGCAGCGCAGCAGATCCTGCCGCCGCTGTCGTGGATCGCGGTGATCGCGGTCGTCGTCGCGATGGGCCATTACGCCAGCAACTGGAAGCTGGCCGCCTTCGTCGGCGCCTGCTTCCTCTATCTTGCCGTTTTCGGCCAGTGGCAAAGCGCCATGGTGACGCTGTCCTCGATCGTCATCGCCGTGCCGTTCGGCGTCGCCGGCGGCCTCGTGCTCGGCATCGCCGGACACCGCTGGCCCCGCTTCGAAAGGGTGATGGCGCCGGTCCTCGACATCATGCAGACGGTGCCGGTATTCGCCTACCTCGTGCCGATCCTGTTCCTGTTCGGCTTCGGGCCGGTCGCTGCGATGATCGCCACCATCATCTATGCCATGCCGCCGATGGTGCGCGTCACGATACTGGCGCTGTCGCAGGTGCCGGGCGAGATCCGCGACTTCGGGCGGATGGCCGGTTGCACGCCGCGTCAGATGACCTGGAAGGTGATGATACCGTCGGCTCGACCGGGCCTGATGGTCGGCGTCAATCAGGTGATCATGCTGTCGCTCAACATGGTCATCATCGCCTCGATGATCGGCGCGGGCGGGCTCGGCTATGACGTGCTGACCTCGCTCAGGCGGCTCGATATCGGCGGCGGCATCGAGGCAGGCGTGGCGATCGTGGTGCTTGCCATCGCGCTCGACCGGCTCAGCCAAGCCTTCGCCGACCGGTCGCCGCCGGTGCACGGCGTGAAACCGGCCAACCCGCTGCGCCGCCATCCATGGACCGCGACGGTCGTGCTGGTGATCCTTGGCACCGGCCTCGCCGGTCTGGCCTTTCCTGCCGTCCAGACCTATCCGCCGGCCGGCGAAATCTCGACCGGCGGCTTCTGGGCGGCCATCGTCCAGTACATCAACGTCAACTTCTTCGACGAGCTCGAGGCGATCAAGACGGCCATCCTCGTCAACATGCTCGTCCCGGTCCGCCGCTTCCTCACCGAGCTGCCCTGGGCCTGGATCGTGGCGCTGGCGACGATTGCCGGCTTGCGGCTTGGCGGCGTGCGGCTGGCTCTGATCGTGCTGGGACTTTCGATGTTCATCGTCGTCAACGGCCAGTGGGAGAAGGCGATGATCACCGTATATCTGTGCGGCGTGTCGGTGCTCATCGCCGCCCTGATCGGCATCCCGCTCGGCATCCTGGCCGCAGAGAACGAGCGCGCCGGACAGCTGCTCGGCGGGATCACCGACACGCTGCAGACCCTGCCGGCCTTCGTTTACCTGATCCCGGTGGTCATGCTGTTCCGGGTCGGCGACTTCTCGGCGATGATCGCCGTGGTGCTCTACGCGCTCGCCCCGGCGATCCGCTACACCGCCCATGGCATCCGCCGGATCGACCCGCAGCTGGTCGAGGCGGGCGTCGTCGCCGGCTGCACGCCGCGCCAGCTGCTCGCACGTATCAAGCTGCCGCTCGCGCTGCCGGAAATCCTGCTCGGCATCAACCAGACCATCATGCTGGCGATCTCGATGGTGGTGATCACCGCGCTGGTCGGGACCCGCGATCTCGGCCAGGAGGTCTACATCGCGCTGACCAAGGCCGACACCGGACGCGGCATCGTTGCAGGTCTCTGCGTCGCCTGCATCGCCATCATCGCCGACCGACTGGTCTGCGCAGCAGCGGCGCGAACGCGCAGGCGACTGGGGCTCGCACCATGATCGAGCTTGCACGCCAGCGGGCCGCCGCACTGCCGATCTGGTCCGGCCCGGTCGATCCGGTGCCGCTTGGCGGCGGCATCACCAATGTCAACTTCCGCGTCGAGGATGCCGGCCGGTCATTCGTCGTCAGGATCGGCGACGACATCCCCGTGCATCAAGTGATGCGCTTCAACGAACTCGCCGCCGCGCGCGCGGCTGCCGAAACCGGCATCTCGCCGCGCGATGTCTACTGGGAGCCCGGCGCGCTGGTGATCGAATTCATCGAGGGCCGGACGCTGGCCGACGCCGATGTGCGCGACCAGGCGCGGCTCGAGCGCATCCTGCCGGTGGTGCTGCGCTGCCACCGCGACGTGCCGAAACGGCTGCGCGGACCGGTGCTGATGTTCTGGGTGTTCCACGTGGTGCGCGACTATGCCGCGACGCTGCGCGACGGCGGCAGCCGTCACACCGATCGCCTCGCCGGCCTGCTGGACACCGCCGAGAGGCTCGAACAGGCCGTCGGCCCGGTCGATATCGTGTTCGGCCACAACGACCTGCTGCCCGGCAACCTGATCGACGACGGGGCGCGCATCTGGCTGATCGACTGGGACTATGCCGGCTTCAACTCGCCGCTGTTCGATCTCGGCGGCCTCGCCTCCAACAACGGCCTGTCGACGGCCCAGGAGGAGTGGCTGCTGGAGGCCTATTTCGACCGTCCGGTCACCGACGACCTGCGCCGCCGCTACGCCGCGATGAAATGCGCCTCGCTGCTGCGCGAAACGATGTGGAGCATGGTGTCGGAGATCCACTCCGCCCTCGACTTCGACTACGCCGCCTACACGGCGGAGAACCTGAAACGGTTCGAGGCAGCGTTGGCCGCATTCGGGGAGATGTGACGGTGACGGCTCAGATCCGCATCAGGACGGCTGTCCGGTCGCGGATGCGCGGACCGGCGACTCGCCTGCGGGCCGATCCCGGCTATCGCCACGGCAGGCCGGAAATCGACGCGTGACACGACCCTGCCCAGGCGTCAGGCCACCGGACCGACGATGAACAGACAAGCGCAATACCTCAGGAAACACGCTCATGACTGACCTGCCGAAGGACGCACGTGCCGTGGTGATCGGCGGCGGCATCGTCGGATGTTCGACAGCTTACCATCTGGGCAAGCTCGGCTGGACCGACACCATCGTGCTGGAGCGGGCGAAGCTCACCGCGGGCTCGACCTGGCACGCAGCAGGACTCGTCGGGCAACTCCGTACGTCGGCTAATATCACCCAGCTGCTCGGCAACTCGGTCCGTCTGTACGACCGGCTCGAGGCGGAGACCGGACTTGCCACCGGCTGGAAGATGAACGGTGGCCTGCGGCTTGCCTGCACCGCCGACCGCTGGACGGAAGTGCGCCGGCAGGCGACCACGGCTCATTCCTTCGGGCTCGAGATGCATCTGCTGACACCGAAGGAGGCGCAGGAACTCTGGCCGCTGATGGACGTGTCCGACGTGGTCGGTGCCGCCTACCTGCCGACCGACGGCCAGGCAAATCCCTCCGACATCACCCAGGCGCTGGCAAAGGGCGCACGGATGACGGGCGTCAGGTTCTACGAGGACACGCCGGTGACTGCCATCCTGATCGAGGGTGGCCGCATCCGCGGTGTCGTGACGCCGCGCGGCACGATCGCCTGCGAGATCGTCGTCAACTGCGCCGGGCAATGGGCGCGCGAGGTTGGCCGGCTGGCCGGCGTCAACGTTCCGCTGGTCTCGGTGCAGCACCAGTACCTGATCACCGAACGCATCGACGGGGTCACGCCCGACCTGCCGACGCTGCGCGATCCCGACCGGCTGACCTACTACAAGGAGGAGGTCGGCGGTCTCGTCATGGGCGGCTACGAGCCGAATCCGATCGCCTGGGCCGTCGACGGCATCCCGGAGGGCTTCACATTCGCGCTGCTCAATTCCGACTGGGATCATTTCTCGCCGACCATGGAGCTGGCGCTCGGTCGCGTCCCGGCGCTGGCGCACGCCGGCATCAAGGAACTGATCAACGGTCCCGAGAGCTTCACGCCGGACGGCAATTTCATTCTCGGCGAGGCGCCGGAGCAGCGTGGGTTCTTCGTCGGCGCGGGCTTCAACGCCTTCGGTATCGCCTCTGGCGGCGGCGCGGGCATGGCACTGGCGGAATGGATCGTCGCCGGCGAGCCGCCCTTCGACCTGTGGCCGGTGGACATCCGCCGCTTTGGACGGCCGCATTTCGACACGGACTGGATCCGCACGCGCACGCTCGAACTCTACGGCAAGCACTACACCATCGCCTGGCCGGGCGAGGAACATGAGAGCGGCCGACCCTGCCGGCGCTCGCCCCTCTACGACCGCCTCAAGGCGGCCGGCGCCGCGTTCGGCGAAAAGCTCGGCTGGGAGCGGCCGAACTGGTTCGCCGACCTGTCGGCCGGCGAGGAGCCGAGAGACGTCTACGGCTTCGGCCGACAGAACTGGTTCGAGGCGGTCGGACGCGAGCACCGGGCGACCCGCGAGGCGGTGACGGTGTTCGACCAGTCGTCCTTCGCCAAGTTCCTCGTGATCGGCCCGGACGCGGAGGCTGCGCTGTCCTGGATCTGCGCCAACGACGTCACGCGACCGCCAGGGCGGCTCGTCTATACGCAGATGCTCAACGCGCGCGGTGGCATCGAGTGCGACCTGACGGTGGCGCGACTGGCCGCCGACCGCTACTACATCGTCACCGGGACCGGCTTCGCGACGCACGACCTCGACTGGATCCGCCGCAACATTCGGGCTGGACTGAACGTCCAGGCAGTGGATGTTACGTCGGCTTATGGAACCCTCTCGGTCATGGGCCCGAACAGCCGCGAACTGCTGTCGCGCCTGACCCGAGAGGACCTGTCGAATGCGTCCTTCCCGTTCGGCACCGTGCGCGAGATCGGGGTGGCTGGTGCGCCGGTCCTGGCGCTGCGCATCACCTATGTCGGCGAGCTCGGCTGGGAGCTGCACGTGCCAAGCGAATATGTCGTCAATGTCTACGAGGCGCTGATCGCGCATGGTGGTGATCTCGGGCTCCGGCCGGCCGGCTACCGCGCGATCGAGAGCTTGAGGCTCGAAAAGGGCTACCGGGCCTGGGGGTCCGACATCGGACCTGACCATACTCCACTCGAGGCGGGCCTCGGCTGGGCGGTCAAGCTGAAGTCGAACCAGCCGTTCCTCGGCCGCGAGGCGCTCGACCGGCAGCGGCGGGGACCGCTGAAGAAGCTGCTGGCGGGATTTGCCGTCGACCCGAAGGTCGTCCTGCTCGGCCGCGAGACGATCTACCGCAACGGCGAGCGCGTCGGCTGGCTGACCAGCGGCGGCTACGGCTACACGGTGGGCAGGTCGATCGGCTACGGCTATGTCCGCAACGGTGCGGGCGTCGACCGAGCCTATGTGGAGGCCGGCAGCTACGAACTCGAGGTCGCCACCGAGCGCGTGGCGGCCGAGGTGTTCCTCGAACCGCTCTACGATCCGCAGATGATCAGGGTGAAGGCGTGATGGAAAACGAATGCCCAGTGCCTGCGTCATCCCGGACGGCCAAGGGCCGATCCGGGATCGCGACGCCGATACCGTTGGCCATATCCCGATCCCGGCATGCCGCGCACCCTGCGCGCTGCCGCCGGGATGACGGGCGGCGGTGGTCTGCGATCATCCGGTGCCGGCGATGAGCGCGCTTCCCTCCCACGCCCGCATCGTCATCATCGGCGGCGGGGCGATCGGCTCGGCAATCGCCTATCATCTGGCCCGCGCCGGCGAATCGGATGTGCTCGTCATCGAGAAGGCACAGCTCACCCACGGCTCGACCTGGCATGCCGCCGGCCTGGTCGGGCAGCTGCGCTCGAAGAAGAACCTGACCCGGCTGATGCAGAATTCGGTCGCGGTCTTCGACCGGCTCGAGGCCGAATCGGGTCAGGTCATCGACTGGCGGAAGTCGGGATCGATCCGGATCGCCTCCTCGCCCGAACGGCTGGCGGAGATCCGCCGCTCGCTGACCCAGGCCAAGGGCTTCGGCTTCGAGGCCCACGAAATCACCGCTGCCGAGGCCAAGGACCTCTTTCCGTGGATGACGACCCGCGGGGTCGTCGGTGCGGCCTGGATTCCCTCCGACGGCTATATCGACCCCTATGCCCTGACCCAGGCCTATGCCCGGGTTGCGCGCGCCGGCGGGATCGCGATTCGCGAGGGTGTCCGCGTCACCGGTTTCGAGATGAGAGATCGACGCATCGTCCGCGTGCTGACCGACCACGGCGCGGTCGGCTGCGACTGCGTGGTCAATGCCGCCGGCATCTGGGCGAAGCGCATCGGCGAGATGGCCGGCGTCCGTCTCGCCGCCGGCGCGGTCGAGCATCAATATGTGGTGACCGAGAAGAAGGTCGCGGTGACGCCCGAGACGCCGACATTCCGCGATCCCGACCGGATCTTCTATCTGAAGCCCGATGTCGGCGCCTTCGCCATCGGCGGCTGGGAGCAGGGGGCGCCGGCGTGCTGGCCGCAGGGCGTGCCGTTCGAGTTCGGTCGCGAACTGTTCCCCGAGAACCACGCGCGGCTCGAGCAGTTCCTGGTGCCGGCCGCAGAGCGCCTGCCGATCCTCGAGGAGATCGGCATCCAGACGGTCATCAACGGACCGATCCCGGTATCGGCGGATGGCGAGCCGATGATGGGGCTCGCGCCGGAGCTCGACAACTTCTTCGTCGCCTGCGGCTTCACTGCCGGGATCGCCGCATCCGGCGGCGCCGGCGAGGCCATGGCGAACTGGATCCTGCACGGCGATCCGGGCATGGACCTGTGGCCCTTCGACGTGCGCCGGTTCTCGCCACATCAGGCAAACCGGTCATGGCTCGCGGCCCGATCCTCGGAGGCCTATGGCCGCTACTATGCGCTGCATTATCCCGGCGAGGAGATGGTCTCGGCACGACCGCAACGCACCAGTCCGCTCCACGGGCGGCTGGCGGCGGCCGGCGCGGTCTTCGGGTCGAAGGCCGGCTGGGAACGGCCACTGTGGTTCGACAGCGGCGCGGTCGAGGCGTCCGAAACGCCGAGCTTCGAGGGTCGGCCGGGCTGGTTCGCGGCGGTCGCACGCGAGCATCGGGCGGTACGCGAGGCGGTCGGCCTGATCGACCAGACCTCGTTCTCCAAGTTCGAGATCTTCGGACCAGGCGCGCTGGCCGCGCTGCAGCGGATCGCCGCCAACGATCTCGACCGGCCGGAGGGAACCTGCGTCTACACCCAGCTGTGCAACGAACGGGGCGGCATCGAGGCCGATCTGACCATCATGCGGGTCGCCCGGGACCGCTTCTATGTCGTCACCGGCAGCCAGTTCGGCGTGCGCGACTCGGGCTGGATCGCCCGCCACCTTCCCAGCGACGGATCGGTGCGGCTGGAAGAGGTCACCTCCGCCATCGCGGTCATCAACCTGGTCGGCCCGAAGGCGCGCGCCGTGCTTGCGGCGGCGAGCCTCGACGATGTCTCCGACGCAGCGTTCCCCCATCTCGCCGTGCGCGACATCGAGATCGGGCTCGGCCGGGCCCGGGCGGCCAGGATCGGCTATGTCGGCGAGCTCGGCTACGAATTGCACGTGCCCACCGACGAGGCGGCCGCCGTCTACGACACGCTGAAGGCGGCAGGCCAAGCGCACGGCATCATCGATGTCGGCTACCGTGCGATCGATTCGCTGCGGCTGGAGAAGGGCTATGTCTACTGGTCGGCGGACGTGACGCCGGACACCGATCCGTTCGCGGCGGGGCTCGGCTTTGCGGTCGCGCTCGGCAAGGGCGACTTCATCGGCCGCGAGGCACTGGCGCGAATCAGGGCCGAGGGGCCGTCGCGGCGGCTCGCCACACTGACCGTCGACGGCTTCGCCCCGCTGATCGGCGGCGAGGCCGTACTGGCGGATGGCGCTGTGGTCGCCACGACGACGAGCGCCGGCTTCGGCCACACGGTGGGCTGTACCATCGCCTTCGCCTACCTGCCGGCTGACCTTGCCGCACGCGACCTCTGCATCGAGGCCTACGGCCGGCTGTATCCGGCACGGCGCGCAGCGCGCGCCGTGTATGATCCGAAGGGCGAGCGGCTGAGGGGATGAGGCGGCCGATCTTGAGCGCGTCATGCCTGTCGATCGCCGCCCCGGCAACCCGCGGCCGCGTCATTCCGGCCCGGGGCGAAGCCGGGGTACCGGGATCGACACTCCGGTCTGGCCGCGCGCGCCCGACTCTGCGCTGCGCCTCGGCCGGGGTGACGGCGGAGGCAACGGAAGGGAACACCATGTCCGACATCGACGATGCCCGCGCGGCGCTGGCAGCCATCCCGACGATCGCCGCGACCGATCTCGCCGAGGCCCGGATCACCCGGCTCGGCGGACTGACCAACCGTGTGTTCCGCGTGGACACCGACGGCAGCCGGTTCTGCCTCAGGCTGCCCGGCAGGGGCACAGAGGCCTATATCGACCGCGCCGTCGAGAGGGTGAACGCCGCCGCCGCCGCGGCCGCAGGGGTTTCGCCGGAGGTTCTGCATTTCGGGCCGGACGGGGTGATGCTGACCCGCTTCGTCGACGATGCCGAGACGATGTCGCCGCAGGCCTTCGCCGATCGGCCCGGCGCGGTCGAACGGGCCGGCCGCGCCTTCCGGCAGCTGCACGACCGCGCGGCCCCCTTCGCCTTCCGCTTCGAGCTGTTCGCGATGATCGACGGCTACCTCAAGCATCTGGCCGGCCTCGGCGCCGCGGTGCCGGACGGCTACAACGACGTCGTCGCCGAGGCGGACGGCGTGCGCCGGGCGCTGGCCGCGCGCGAGCTGCCGCTGGTCTCGTGCCATTGCGACCCCTTGTGCGAGAACTTTCTCGACACCGGGACACGCATGTGGATCGTCGACTGGGAATATTCCGGACTGAACGATCCGATGTGGGATCTCGGCGACCTGTCGGTCGAAGGCGGCTTCGACGCGGAGATGGACCGCCGTCTGCTCGAGGCCTATTTCGGCGGCCCGGCCGCGCCCGCCGACGTGGGCCGGATGGTGATCTACAAGGCGATGTGCGACCTTCTGTGGACGCTGTGGGGCCTGATCCAGCACGCCAACGGCAATCCGGCCGACGATTTCTGGGCCTATGCGAACAACCGCTTCGCGCGCTGCAAGGCGCTGATGGCGACGCCCGACTTCGCCCGGCACGTCGCCGTCGTCGCGGCGCGGTAGCGGTTCAGCGGACGGCCGCGCGGCGGGCAGCGGCGGCCGGGTCCGGATAGCCGTAGCGGTGGGCGACCGGGCCGGTGATTGCGACGATCTGCCGCATCTCCGCGGGCGTGAAGCCGGGCAGGTGGTGATCCAGCACACGCACCGTCGCGACGGCATGGGCAATGATCGCCTCGTCTTCCACCCGGCAATGGGCGAGCACCGCGCGCATCGTCGTCTGCGGATCGGCGCACAGATCCTCGTAGCGCACCACCATCGTCGCCTCGGCAATGGCGGGATCGGCGGCAAACCGATCGGCGAGATGGCCGTAGACCTGCGCCCAGCTGAGCGCCCAGCCCTCGATTTCGCGCCCCTGTTGCCACAGCGCCTCGATCCGCGACGCCTGGCCGTCTGCGTTGATCGGCATCGCGCGCCGGTCAAGGCCATACCCGAGATGACCGGCCCGGCCCGGGTGGCGGGCGCCGCGCGGATCGATGCCGCCCGCGTGGCAGAACAGTTCGTGCTGCCGCATCAGCGAGGCGACCTGGGCGACGGGCTCGCGGACCGGCACGATGAAGCGGGCATCCGGAAACAGGCTCAGGATGTAGCCGATACGGGTGATGTTGTAGCTGGCATTGGCGAGATAGCGATCGCCGCCGCGCAGCAGCAGGATCTTGCGGATATGGTCGCGGTAGAAGACCTCAAAGGGCGGGTTCGACGTGCGCCGGTCGAGCACCGCGTCCCTGCCCGGGGCATGGAGATCGGGGAAGAAGGCCATCCACACCCGCTCCTCGAAGGCCGCGAGGCGGTCTGGCGTGTCCTTGATGCCATCGGCCAGGGCGCGCACGCGGGCCTTGCCCGTGGCCTTGCCAGCCAGATCCATGAGCCAGTTCCAGGCGACCGGCGAGAGGACTGGCGGAGAATCGCTGCCGCGATGCGTCGCAAACCAGGGATGACGGGCAAGCAGCTCGAACAGGATCGTCGAACCGGAGCCGACGAGGCCTGTCACATAGACCGGTGACAGCACATCGGTCTGCGCGAGCCGGTCGCGCAACAGCCGGGACTCCAATCCGGCGACGGCGAGCGCCAGGCGGGGATGGCGCTCGAGGAAGCCGCTCAGCCTGTCGCCCCAGGCTCCGACCTGCGGACCGGCGGCACGCGTCGGGATAGTCATCGGATACGCCTCGCGAACGTGAAGGCCAGGGTGGACAGGATCAGGGCTCGCACGCACGTCACCTGCCAGCCGCCCGGCCAGTCGGGTCCACACGATAGGTCCTGCTTGCGCGGCAAATGTGTGACGTTGCGGTCGAATGGACCGGCCGGGCCGAACCGTCGTCGGCATGGCGATCCGCCGCCCGGGACTGCTCGCTGGCGCTTCACCCCGGGTCTCACCCGACATGGAACATTCTCGTCAGGCTGCCGCCGGTGACTACTCTGCCCAGCCGTTCCGGCCGGGAATGCGGCGCGCGATGAACCATCTGATGATGAGTCCGGCGCCGTGCGGCCGATTGCCAGAATCGGACGTCGCCATCGCGAATTGATCCCCCGCGGTTGATCCTGACGGCAACGCCACGGATACTGCGCCGGCCCGCCTGCCCCGTGACGGCAGACGGCGGCGCATCGCGAGGTCAACGACATGACCATGAAACTGATCCTGCTGACCGGCGCGGCCGGCGGAGCGGCGCGGATGATCCGTCCGCTGCTGCGCGAGACATACCGTCTGCGCCTGTCGGACCGGGCGCCCGTCGCCGACAGGCACCCGGACGAGGAGGACGTGCCCGCCGATCTGACCGATGCCGAGGCCGTCGCGCGCGCGGTGGAGGGCGTCGACGGCATCGTCCATTTCGGAGGGTTCTCGGTCGAGGGGCCGTGGGAGGCGATCCTGCCGGCCAATATCGAGGGGACCTACAACCTCTACGAGGCGGCGCGACAGGCGGGCGTCCGCCGCATCGTGTTCGCCTCGTCGAACCACGCGGTCGGCTTCTACCGGCGCGACCAGACGATCGGCGACAACGTCACGCCCCTGCCGGATTCGCGCTACGGCGTGAGCAAGGTGTTCGGCGAGGCGCTCGGCAGTCTGTACGGTCACAAATACGGGATGGAGATCCTGTCGATCCGCATCGGCAACGTATTGGACCGGCCTGTCGACGCGCGGCGGCTGGCGATCTGGATAAGCCCGCGCGATCTCGTCCAGCTGATCGGAATCGGGCTCGAGCGACCGGGCATCCGCCACGAGATCGTCTACGGCGTGTCGGGCAACACCCGCAGCTGGTGGGACAATTCCAATGCGCATCGGCTCGGCTACCGTCCCCAGGACGATTCGGAGGTCTTCGCCGAGGCGGTGCTCGCTGCCGACCCCGGACCGAGCGGCGACGACGTGATCGACCTGCACCAGGGAGGGCCGTTCTGCCGGCTCGAAGCCGGCGGCGGCGCCGGCGACCCGCCGCCCTGAGACGCGGCCGCCTCAGCCGCCGCCGAACAGCCGGTTGAAGAAGCCGCCCCTGCCGAACAGCCCGCCGCCGGTGCGTTGCGGGACCGGGGCGCTCGGGTCGGCGCTGCGCGCAGCGGCCTGCGCGGGCTGGCCCTGCATCCATGGCAGGGTCTGACTGTCGGCGACCATCGGGCCGCTCGGCGCCGGATGGTATTCGCCCGGCAGGTCGGCCATGGCGAGGCCGTCATGGGCGGCGGCCATGAAATCGGCCCAGACGGTGGCTGGCAGGCTGCCGCCGGTAACCTTCCTGGTCGGGGTGCCGTCGTCGTTGCCGAGCCAGACGCCAGCGACCAGATAGGCGGTGTAGCCGATGAACCAAGCGTTGCGATACTCCTGGCTGGTGCCGGTCTTGCCGGCGGCCGGCCAGCCTTCGAATCCTGCGCGCCGGCCGGTGCCGCTGGCCACCGTCTGCTTCAGCATGTAGTTCATCGCGCCGACGGTCTCGAGGGAGACGACGCGGCCGGGGCCATCGCCACGCCGCTCGTAGAGCACCTGGCCGTCGGTGGTTCGGATGCGGCGGATCACATACGGCACCACGCCGTAGCCACCGCTGGCAAAGGGCACGTAGGCGGCAACCAGCTCGAGCGGCGTCACCTCCGCGGTGCCGAGCGCGATCGACAGGTTCTTGCCGATCGGCGAGGTGATGCCCATCCGGTGCGCGGCGGCGATCACCCGCTCGGGCCCGACCTCTGCGGTAAGCCTGACAGCCACCGTGTTGATCGAATCCTTCAGCCCCTCGGTGAGGGTCACCGGCCCCTTGAACTTGCCGGTGTAGTTGCCCGGCGACCACGACCCGAACGAGATCGGCGCATCGTTGCGGATCGTGTCGGGCGTCAGGCCGGCCTCGATCGCGGCGAGGTAGACAAAGGTCTTGAAGGAGGAGCCGGGCTGGCGCCTGGCCTTGACGGCGCGATTGAACTGGCTGCGGGTATAGTCGCGGCCGCCGACCAGCGCGCGGACAGCTCCGCTGGTGTCCATCGCTACCAGCGCCCCCTCGGACACCCCCTTCTCCTTGCCCTCGGCGTCGATGACGCGCACCAGCGCCGCCTCGGCCGCGTTCTGCATCAGCGTGTCGATGGTGGTATCCACGACGATGTCCTGACGGACCTCACCGATGAAGGAGGGGACGAGTTCGTAGACCCAGTCGGCGACATAGCCGGCGGACTCGCCCGGCGTGCGCTGGCGCACGGTGGCCGGACTGATCAGCGCGAGCTTGGCATCCTCCTCGGTGATGAAACCGGCCTCCATCATCGCCGAGAGCACCGTCTGCGCGCGCTCCTCGGCCAGCTGCGGGTTGGCGGTCGGCGCGAATCGGGACGGCGCCTTCAGCAGCCCGGCGATGGTCGCCGCCTCTGCCAGTGTCACGTCGCGCGCGGACTTGCCGAAATAGGTCCGCGCCGCTGCCTCGACGCCGGTCGCGCCGCTGCCGAGATAGGCGCGGTTGAGATACATCTCGAGAATCTCGTCCTTGGTGAACTTGTGCTCGAGCCAGACCGCCAGCAGCGCCTCGTGCACCTTGCGGGTGAGGGTGCGGTCCGGCTTGAGGAACAGGTTCTTGGCGAGCTGCTGGGTCAGCGTCGAGCCGCCCTGGACGACGCCGCCGGCGGTCAGGTTGACGAAGGCAGCGCGCGCCAGGCCGATCGGGTCGATACCGAAATGGGAATAGAAGCGCCGGTCCTCGATCGCCAGCACCGCCTGCGGCAGGTAGGGGGGCAGTTCGAACAGACGCACCTCCTCGCCGCGGGTTTCGCCGCGATTGCCGAGCACCGTACCATCGGCGGCGACGACCATCACGTTGGCCGGTCGCTTGGGTACCGCCAGTTCCTCGGGCGGCGGAAGGGTGAGGGCGAAATAGCCGACGACGCCCATGGCGCCGATCACGCCCCACAGTCCCAGCAGGAAGATGCCGTGGACCAGCCGCCCGAGCAGGCTGCGCCGACGCCGGCCGCCGCGCGAACGGCGCTGCTTGCGGCGAGGGCGCGTCTGTTGAGTGCGTCGCGAACCGTCGCGCGAGGGCTTGGCCGAGCGCGAGGTGGAGGGGCGATGCTGGGACACGGCTCCGGGCCGGTCCTCGGGGGTCAGTCTCAGATCGTACGGGCTCATGCGGGCTTGGCCGTCTCCGTCGCGAAGCTCGATGCGCGCCAGCGGGAGCCGACGCTGGAACAGCGGCGGTGCCGCCCGTCGCCGGCTGACTGCTGCGACCGGCGTGATCGAACCTAAATCCGGCCCATTAAGGGCGGGTTAAGGATGACATCGTGGCATCCGGCGGGCATCGGTCGATCCGTTCGCCACCGTGGCGGATCGGCAACGCCGGTCGGGCCCTGTTCACGGGCTTGTCAGCAGCGGAAGCTGGCCGGCCGGCAGCGGCCATGGCAGTCTCGTAGCCACGAGGTCGGAGGTTTTCGAGATGGCGGGACGGCGCGCCCGCAAACTTGGACGACTGGCTGCCGGCATGCTGCTCGCCGCTCTCGCGGCCGGCGCGGACACCGAGCGGGCCGAGGCGGTCGAGCCCGAACGCTGTCCCAGGCTGATCGCCTGGGATATGCCGCGCGTCGTGCCGGCCGCCTTCCGCCTTGCCCAGGCCGACGGCGAGGCGGAAAGCGAGGTCCGGCTCACCTTTCTCGGCCATGCGACCTTCCTGATCGAGAGCCCGGCCGGCGTGACCATCGCCACCGACTACAACGATGCCATCCGCCCGCCCGCGACCCCGCGCATCGCCACGATGAACCGCGCCCACATCACCCACTACTCGCTCAATCCCGATCCGGGCATCGAACATCTGCTGCCGGGCTGGGGCGAGGGTGGCGCGCCGGCCCGGTACGATCTGACGGTCGACGACGTCTGGCTGCGCAACGTCACGACCAACATACGCGGCGGGATGGGCGAAACGATCCGCGACGCCAACTCGATGTTCGTGTTCGAGGTGGCCGGGCTGTGCATCCTGCATCTCGGCCACCTGCATCATGTGCTCACCAAGGAGCACCTCGACGCGCTCGGACGCATCGACGTCGTGCTCGCCCCTGTCGACGGCAGCTACACGCTGGACATCGAGGGAATGCTCGAGGTGCTCGACCAGCTGCAGGTACCGCTGGTGGTGCCGATGCACTTCTTCGGTACCGCGACGCTGAACCGCTTCCTGTCGCGGCTCGGCGAGGAGAACTGGGACGTTCAGGTAAGCGACGGACCGTCCGTCCTGCTGTCGCGCGACAGCCTGCCGGTACGGCGCACCGTGCTGGTGCTGCCGGGGTACTAGGACGGCTCATCGCGTCACGGACTCGATGATCCCGCCTGGCTGCCGGATCCCTCCCACGTGCAGACGGCGCGCCGATGTCGTCTTGTCCGGCGATTGCTCCAGCCCGCTCTCAAGCCCTCGTCATCCCGGCCGGGCGGAGGCAGGCTGCTGCAGGCGCAAGGCCGTGGCAGGCCGGGGTGCCGCGTCCCTACCGCGCCACCACCCAGAAGGGCAAACAGGAAACCGATGCCGATCGGCCTCAGTCCGATCAGCACGCCCGCGAGCCAGCCGGCCACGACAGCCGCTGCAAGGAGCCAACGGATGTGGCGCCGGCAGGCCTTCCTGTGATCCTGGAGGAGGCCGAGATCGGTGACCGTCAGGTGCAGCGCGATGGCGCAGACGCAGAGACCGGGCGAGACGAGCCCCGGGCGCTGGCGATGCAGGATCAGGTAGCCGACGAGGAAATTGAAGAAGGCTAAGGTAACGCATGTCTCGCCGGCCAGGACGCGGGGGACGGGGATCGGAGGGTTGCCGTGATCGAGACCGACCGCCAGCCGGGGCGGCCGCTGTCGCCGGCGCAGGGCAATCGTGTTAACGGCGTCTTAACCTCCGTGCGACGACATGGTAACCACCACGGGACAGCGCTGGGACGGGGACAGTACCGGAGCGAGGGTGACAGGCAGCATCGGGGGATGCTGCCTGTTCCATTTCGGCGGGTCGGGTAGCGGCGAAACCGCCTTGTTGCCAGCCATTTGCCGTCCTATCGTGCCATCATCGCGCGCGACTGCGGAGGTCAAAGACATGACGGCGGCAGCCGAATCGCGTTCGCACACGAAGGTCTGGGGCAACGTCGTCGGTGGAGAGATCTCGCCGGCCGCCGACCGCCGGACGCTCGCGGTGGTCTGTCCCTCGGATGGCGACCCCTTCGCCACGATCCCGCGCTCGGGACCAACGGACATCGACCGGGCAGTGGCGGCGGCGCGCGCCGCCTTCGACGGTGCCTGGGGCCGGCTTGACGCCGCCGAGCGCGGCCGACTGTTGATGAAGCTGTCCGGTGCAATCCTCGACAATTTCGACGAACTGGCCGCGCTCGAATCCCGCGACACCGGCAAGCCGATGCGGCAGGGTCGGGCCGACATGACGGCCGCGGCGCGCTATTTCGAGTTCTATGCGGGCGCCTGCGACAAGATCCATGGCGACACTCTGCCGTTCCTCGCCGGCCACATGGCGCTGACGCTGCGCGAGCCGCACGGGGTCACTGGCCATATCATCCCGTGGAACTATCCGGCCCAGATGTTCGGCCGCTCGGTGGGCGGGGCGCTGGCGATGGGCAATGCCTGCGTGATCAAGCCCGCCGAGGACGCCTGCCTGTCGGTGCTGCGCTTCGCCGAACTGGCGCTGGAGGTCGGATTCCCGGCCGGGGCCATCAATGTCGTGACCGGGCTCGGCGAGGAGGCCGGCGCGGCGCTCGCCGGCCATCCCGGCATCGACTTCCTCTCCTTTACCGGGTCGCCGGAGGTCGGCACGCTGGTGCAGCAGGCGGCCGCCCGCAACCATATCGGCGCAACACTGGAACTCGGCGGCAAGTCGCCGCAGATCCTGTTCGCCGATGCCGATCTCGATGCGGCGCTGCCGATCGCCGTCAACGCGATCATCCAGAATGCCGGCCAGACCTGCTCGGCGGGAAGTCGCCTGCTCGTCCAGGAATCGATCTGGGACGAGGTGACCGCCGATCTCGCCGGCCGCTTCGCCGCGCTCGTCGCCGGCCCGCACCAGGCCGATCTCGACCTCGGGCCGCTGATCAGTGCCCGGCAGCGCGACCGGGTGGCGCGGTTCGTGTCCGAGGCGAAGGCTGCCGGCCTGCCGCTGATCGGCGAGGGCCGGATCGCCGCCGATGCGCCGAAGGGCGGTTTCTATGCCGCGCCGGTCCTGTTCGGCCCGGTGCCGGCGGATGCGAGGCTCGCCTGCGAGGAGGTGTTCGGGCCGGTGCTGGCCGCACTCCCCTTCGCGGACGAAGCGGACGCGATTCGCATCGCCAATGCGAGCCAGTACGGCCTCGTCGCCGGCGTGTGGACCGCGGACGGCGGTCGGCAGATGCGCGTGGCGAAGGCGCTTCAGGTCGGCCAGGTGTTCGTCAACTGCTACGGCGCCGGCGGCGGCATCGAGCTGCCCTTCGGCGGCCGCAAGAAATCCGGCCACGGCCGCGAGAAGGGCTTCGAGGCGCTCTACGAGTTCTCGACGACGAAGACGGTGGTGTTCCGGCACGGCTAGGGACGGGCATGCGTCTGCGCAGGCGCCTCGACATGCAAGGCTTCACCTCGTCGTCGCCGGCATGAACCCTGTCCCTCAGGCCGAGATGAAGCCAGCGGCCGAAATCGGGAAGCGTCTGCGCGGACCGTGGCGCCCTCCCGATCGCGGGCCGGCCTGACGGCCATCCCGGCCGGCCCCCGACCGGAATGGATGGGCCGATGCCGGATCAGTCCAGCGTGCGGCGGTATCGGAGCAGCGCGATCGTCGCCACGGCGGCCAGAAAGGCTGCGATGGCGCCGAGTTCCGGCAGGATTTCCAGCATCCCGTTGCCCTTCAGGACGATGCCGCGGACGATGCGCAGGAAGTGGGTAAGCGGCAGCGCCTCGCCGATCCATTGCGCCCAGACGGGCATGCCGCGGAACGGGAACATGAAGCCCGACAGCAGGATCGACGGCAGGAAGAAGAAGAACGTCATCTGCATCGCCTGCATCTGCGTGCGGGCGAGCGTCGAGAAGGTGTAGCCGAGCGTGACGTTGGCGGCGATGAAGACGAGGAGGGCAATGAGCAGCACGGCGAGGGAGCCCAGCATCGGCACGGTAAAGATCGTCCAGGCGGCAGCGAGGATGACGCCGACCTGGATGAATCCGAGCCCGATATAGGGAAGGATCTTGCCGACCATGATCTCGGCCGGCCGGGCCGGCATTGCCAGCAGGTTCTCCATCGTGCCGCGCTCGAGCTCGCGGGTGAGCGCCATCGCCGTCATCAGGATCGTGGTCATGGTCAGCACCACGCCGAGCAGACCGGGAACGATGTTGTACTGGGTGATGCCCTCGGGGTTGTACATGCGGTGGACCACCACATCGACCGGCGGCTGCCCCGCCTTCAGCGCCTCGAACGGTCCCCTGAGATCGTGGGCGAGTCCGGAGCGGACGATCTCGGCGATGGCGCCGACCGCGTTGGAGGCGGCCGCCGGATCGGTGGCGTCGGCCTGCAGCAGCAGCTGCGGCCGCGCGCCGCGGACGAGATCGCGGCCGAAATCGGCCGGCACGGTGACGACGAAGGCGACCTCGCCCCGCGCCAGCATGTCGGCGGCGCGAGCCTCGCTTTCGGCATCGGCGACGAAATCGAAGTAGCGGGAGTTGCGCATCGCAGCAAGGACGGCTCGGCCGAAGCGGCTGGCATCCTCGACGATCGCTGCCGCCGGCAGATGCTTCGGATCGGTATTGATGGCGAAGCCGAACAGGACGAGCTGCACGATCGGGATGCCGACCATCATCGCGAAGGTCAATCTGTCGCGCCGCATCTGGATCAGTTCCTTCAGGAGGATCGCGCTGATGCGCGACAGCGAGACAGCACGGCTCATGCGAACGCTCCCGACGGGCCTGGGCGTCCGATACCGAGCGCAGGCCGGTGGCGCGGCGGACAGGCGGTGCGCATCACCGTTCCCGAGCCTGGGCTTCGGTCATCAGGCGGATGAAGACGTCCTCGAGGCTGGTCTCGCCCGGGGCGGCCTTCAGCCCGTGTTGGCGGGCGATCGTGGCGACAGCCGTCTCGAGGGCAGCCGCATCGGAGCCGACCACATGGATGTCGGTACCGAACGGGGCAACCTGCTCGACACCGGGCAGACGGCGCAGCTCCGCCATCAGCCGGGCCGAGCCGTCGCCGCGAATCACCCAGGTCTTCAGGCCGGAGCTTGCCACCACCTCGTCGACCGTGCCGCGGGCGACGATCGTCCCGTAGGCGATGTAGACGATGCGATGACAGCGTTCCGCCTCGTCCATGTAATGGGTCGAGACCAGCACCGTCAGACCCCCGGCGGCAAGATCGTGGATCTCGTCCCAGAACTCGCGCCGCGCCTTGGGATCGACACCGGCCGTCGGCTCGTCGAGGAGCAGCAGCTTCGGCTGGTGCATGACGCAGGCGGCCAGCGCCAGCCGCTGCTTCCAGCCCCCCGACAGCTGGCCGGCGAGCTGATGCTGGCGGTCGGCGAGACCGAGGCGGTCGAGTGTCGCGTCGACGGTCTCGCGGCGCGGTCGCAGGTCGTAGAGCCGGGCGACGAAATCGAGGTTCTCGCGGATGGTCAGATCCTCGTAGAACGAGAATCGCTGGGTCATGTACCCGGTCTCGGCCTTGATCAGCGCCGACTGGGTGCGGATGTCGTAGCCGAGGCAGACACCTTCGCCGGCATCCGGGCTGAGCAGCCCGCAGATCAGCCGGATGGTCGTGGTCTTGCCTGATCCGTTTGGGCCGAGGAAACCGACGATCTCGCCGCGGCGGACATCGAGATCGACATGGTCGACGACGGTCTTCGACCCGAACCGCTTGGTCAGCCCCCTGACCGAGATGGCATTGCCGTTGTCGGCGGGACTGGGCGTGGCGGTCATGGCGCAAGCCGCACATCGACAGGCTGGCCGACCTTCAGCGGCCCGACGTCGTCGGGGGTCGCCTCGACCATGTAGACGAGCTTCGCGCGTGCCTCGACCGAGTAGATCACCGGCGGCGTGAACTCGGCCTCGCGGGCAACGAAGCTCACGCGCGCCGGAATGGCCTCGACACAGGAATCGCAGGCGATGTCGACGCGGCCGCCGAGGACGACGCGCGACAGGTCGGTTTCGGGAACGAAGAAGCGCACCTTCAGATTCTCGGGCGGCAGCAGGGACACCACGGCGCGGCCGGCGGGAACCACCTCGCCAGGCTCGAAGAAGATGTCCTGGATGCTGCCCGACATCGGCGCGACGCCGTTCAACCGGGCAAGCCGGGCGTCGATTCTGGCCAGTACGGCCTCGGCTGCGGCGACATTCTGGCCGGCGGCCGCGATGGCGTCGGGCCTGGCGGGGAGTTTCGCCACCTCGAGCTGCGCCTCGATCGCCTTGAGACGGGCGCTGAGCACCGCGAAGCGCTCGCGCGCCGTCTCGGCCCGCGCGTCCGAAACGACGCTGGCCTCGTGCAGGGTCTCGTACCGCTTGAGGTCGCGTTCGGCGAGGTCCAGGCTCGCCGCGATCTCCTCGGCCTGGGCTTCGAGCACGGCGAGTTCCTCCGGACGCTTGCCGGTGCGCAGATCGGCGAGCTGGGCGCGCGCCTGGTCGAGCCGTGCGATCGCCTCGCGGCGCTCGGCGGCGGCATCGGCATCATCGAGGCGGAACAGCACCGCACCGGCCTCGACCTGATCGCCGCGCCGCACCTCGAGCGCAACGAGACGCGCCGTCTCCTCGGCTCCGACATCGAGGAAATCCCCCTCGACATACCCCTGGAACGTGCCGGCCGGCTCATCCCACCAGCAGCCGCCGAGACCGGCCGCAACAAGGCCGAGCAGGAGCATGCGCAGCCCCGTCATCGCTTCGCCTCCGCCTCGCGCTGCGCATCGAGCATGGCGTCGAGATGCTCGTGCAGCATCGCCGTCACCAGCGCGATCTCGCCTGGCCCGTAGTCTGTCCAGCCGAGCCGCCGCTCGACCAGCGCCCGGGCCATCCGGAACACGATCAGCTGCCCGAACAGCCCCAACACCCGGACGATCGTCGCCTCAGCCTCGGCCGGGCGGCCGGTGGCGATCGCGAACAGTCGGGTCGCCACCACATGGGCGCGACCCATGAAGCCGTCATAGATCACGTCGAAGGCGGCCGAGGGTTGCGCCTGCTCGCGGATGATGAAAGGCGCCCAGCGCGCCGCCTCGGGATGGCCGAGGATCATCGCCGCGCCGCTGTCGAGGAGAGCATGCAGCATGACGCGCGCCGCCGGCGGGTCGATGGTGCCCGCCGAGAGCGCCGCCTCGGCCTGATCGACGACGCCACCGAGCCTGCCATGCACCTCGTCGGCAATATGGCGGGCGACGGCGATGTGCAGGCCCTCCTTGCCGCCGAAATGGTAGGGGATTGCCGCAAGGTTGGTCCCGGCAAGGCGAGCGATCTCGCGGGTCGAGGTGGCATCGAAGCCGTATCGGCCGAAGGCATCGAGTGCGGCATCGATGAGCCGGTCGCGGGTCGCTCCAGCGGCGCGGCCAGACACGCGTGGCGAGGCGCGGCGACGGGGTGCGCCCTGCGGCGACGGGATCTCGGAGTCGTCGGTCATTGGCGGAAACTCCACGCAGCGACTCTATGTCGTTCGATTGAATTAGTCAATCGAATGATTGAAAATCGACGGGGCGACCAATGCCGGTCGGCGGGGGCAACACCTGCTGCTTTTCTCGCCGCATCGAACCGGTTAAGAGCCTGACAGGTCCGCGGCTGAGGGTTGCGACCACGTCAGGGAGGCGCAGGCATGGCAGGACGGCTGGAGGGCAAGGTTGCGGTAATCACCGGGGCGGCATCGGGATTCGGCGAGGGCATGGCCAAGCGGTTCGCCGAGGAAGGGGCCTGCGTCGTGGTCGCGGACATGAACGGCGAGGGCGCCGAGCGGGTGGCCGGCGAGATCGGTGCGAACGCGGTCGCGGTCGAGGCCGACGTCACCGACCCGCTCGACATCGACGCGATGCTGAAGGCGGCCGCCCAGTACGGACCGCTCGACATTCTCGTCAACAATGCCGGCGCCTCGCACCGCAACATGCCGATGACCGAGGTCGACGAGGCGACGTTCGACCGGGTGCTCGCGGTCAATACCAAGGCGATCTACCTCGCCTGCATCCGCGCCGTGCCGATGATGGCGGAGCGCGGCGGCGTCATCATCAACACCGCCTCGACCGCCGGCATCCGCCCGCGCCCCGGACTGGTCTGGTACAATGCCACCAAGGGCTGGGTGATCACCGCGACCAAGTCGATGGCAATCGAGCTCGCGCCGAAGAGGATCCGCGTGAACTGCCTGTGTCCGGTCGCCGGCGAGACCGGAATGCTTCACCTGTTCATGGGCGAGGACACGCCGGAAAAGCGGGCCCAGTTCATCTCCACCATCCCGCTCGGCCGACTGTCGACGCCGCGCGACGTGGCCAATGCGGCGCTGTGGCTTGCCTCCGACGAGGCGGAATTCATCACCGGGGTGGCGCTCGAGGTGGACGGTGGGCGTTGCATCTGACGCCGATCACGACCGACGCCGCCCTTGCCGGCTTCGTGGTGATCGGCGGCGGCCGCCGGCATCGCCATCGGGAGCGAGACGGACGGGGCGCTGCGATTGGCGCGCGGGCATCATCCGCCAGACCCAGCCAAACACCAGCTAACGGGTCGGAACGATCTTGCGGCATACGCCCGACACAGCGTGGTGCTCGCCATCCGGGATTCGGAAGGCGACTGCGCACCGGCCGCGATTTCTCGGATCGGCCTCTGCGTTTAGGGTTCGGGAGCTGACCGTACCCCACCGGGCACCGATCTGGTCTGGCGCGATCCATGCGGCATCGACCGTCTCGACGGGCGCCTCGGGACGACGGCGCAGCGCGCGCAACGGCTTGGGGTGATCCCTGCCTCGAAGTTCACGCCGAAGCTTCGTCTTCTCATGTGATCGGTTCGCTCATTCGCGGCCGCTGTGGGCGGTGCCGTCAAGTCCTGTCGGACGCGACCCGTCGGTTGCGCTGGTTCACGCTGTGCAGCCGGTTTGCGCTTTACAATGCCAGTCCTGCCTCGCTAATCAGCAACAGATTGTTCTGAACGGCGAATGACTGTTCTGATAGGAGGTACGCATGGGTTCGCAGCAGGCTCGGCTGGACGGACGTGTGGCGATCGTCAGCGGCGCCTCCGCCGGTGTCGGCGCAGCCACGGCCCGCGCGCTGGCCGCCGCCGGTGCGCGTGTGGCGCTGGTCGCTCGCCGCCGCGAGCGGCTCGAGGCTCTGGCCGCCGAGATCGGCGGCGGCGCCAGTGTGCATGCGGCCGACCTCTACGATCCCTCGGCGCTGGCCGGCGTCGTTGCCGATGTCGCCCGACGGCACGGCCGGCTCGACATTCTGGTCAACAATGCCGGATCCATGTTGTCCTCGCCACTGCGCTCCGCCGATCCGGCCGACCTCAGGCGGATGACCGATCTCAACTTCCTCACCCCCGTCCTGGCCGCCCGGGCAGCGATCGAACCGATGCGGGCGACGGGGGGCGGCCATCTGGTTTTCATCGGCTCGCTCGGCGCCCGCTTCTGCACCCCGGGCAATGCCGTCTACGCCGGGGTGAAATCGGCGATCCACGTCTTCGCGGAAACGCTGCGCAAGGAGCTGATTGCCGATGGCACCCGGGTGACCACCATCCTGCCCGGCTTCGTCGCGACCGAGATCACCGCCCACATACCCGATGCGACGATGAAGGCCTCGTTCGAACAGTTCATGGGATCGATGACACCGCTGTCCCCGGCCGACATCGCCGCGGCGATCCTCTACGCGGTGACGCAGCCGCCGCGCGTCAGCCCGACCGAGATCGTGGTGCGCCCGACGACACAGCCCAACTGAACCGCCACGGGCAGGCCCATCCTCGGTCACGCCGGGCCCGCCGACGACGGTACGCGACGACGAACGTCGTGTAGCGGGCCGCGCCGATAGGGAAGGGGACGAGCGCACGGGAACTGGTCGTGATCTTCCCGGCACCGGCGGCGATGACGGCCTGATCGGTCAAGCTGACCGAGTCCGCCGCCGCGATCGGCGCCAGCGCGGAGCATCGCGACTGGCGGAAGGGTGCACCAGGCGTCTCGCGCTGACGAGCTCGCCCGCCGTCACGGCGGGCGATGGCGGACGTCATGAACCGCGGGTCCGCGCGTTCCTGTCGTGCGGCCTACAGCCGGTCACGGAGGGCGAACCACGTCATCGCCGCGACGAGCGTCGGAGCCCGCAGCCATCTGCCGCCGGGAAACGGCGGACAGGGCAAGGCGGCAAAGGCATCGAGCCGGCCGGGCGACCCAAGGATCGCCTCGGCCAGGATCCGGCCAGCATAGGGCGCGATGGCGACGCCCTGACCGGAGAAGCCGGCGCCGACATAGACGCCGGGCCGGTGGCGGCGCAGATAGGGCAGGCGCCGGGCGGTCACCGCCAACGTTCCGCCCCAGGCGTGGTCGATCCGGACGCTCTCGAGCCGGGGATAGAGCCGCAGCATGTGACGACGCACGAAGGCACGGATATCAGCCGGATGGCGCCGCGAATAGGTTTCGCCGCCGCCGAACAGCAGCCGGCCATCGGCGGTCGGCCGCCAGTAATAGACGACGAACCGGGAGTCCGAGGCCGCCTCGCCGCCCTGCAGGATGCCGCCCGGAATGCCCGCGCCGATCGGTTCGGTGGTCAGGATGTAGTTGTTGATCGGCATCACGCGCGACTCCAGGTCTGCATCGATGCCGTCGAGATAGCCGTTGCCGGCGAGGATCACCGTCTCGGCGGACACCCGACCGGTGGCGGTGGTCAGCAGATGGCGGCCGCAGGCGGCTTCGAGCCTGCGGACGCGGACGCCCTCATGGATGCGCGCGCCGGCGCCGGCCGCGGCACGCGCGAGGCCCAACGCGAAGTTCAACGGGTGCAGATGCCCCGCACCCGCGTCGCGCCAGCCGCCAAAATAGACGGCCGTGCCGAGCGCCTCGGCCAGCGCGTCGCGCTCGACCCAGGCGATGTCGGCATAGGCATAGTCGCGCCTGAGCTTCTCGACATAGGCGCGTTCGCCGGCGACGTGGCGCGGCTTGTGAACGGCGTGGAACAGGCCCGGCCGCCAGGCGCACTCGATCGCGTGGCGGGCGATCAGGTCATGGACGAGCGCCTTTGCCTCCTCGGCCAGAGCCCACAGACGCTGCGCCTGCTCGCGCCCCAGCGTCCGCTCCAGCCACGCCACGTCGCGACGCTGGCCGGAATGGAGCTGGCCGCCGTTGCGCCCCGAGGCACCCCAGCCGACACGGTTCTCCTCGAGCAGCACCACATCGACGCCCCGCTCCGCCAGATGCAGCGCCGCCGACAGGCCGGTGTAGCCGCCGCCGACGATGGCGACATCGGCGTCGGTATCGCCATCGAGCGCCGGAAATGGCGGCAGCAGGTCGGCCGTCGCGACATACCAGGAATCGGGGGGATAGGGGGCTGTCATGGCGAACTTGTTCGCAGCCGGCACGCCGTGCCCCGAGGAATGCCCGCCCCGTTGCCGCGATCCCGGGCAGAGCAACGCGGAGCCCCGGGATCGGCAGACCGCGCACCCAAGCGCACCGGGCGCCGATCGCCAGGGTCGGCAGCGCCGATTCCGGGATGAGGCGGAACGGGATGACGGCAGGCTGAGCGCACCGGTCCCTCGCGGACGAGACTAGACGAGCCAGCCCCGCTTCTTCAGCTCCGCATGGGTGTCGTCGAGCGTCTTCTCGACGCGTCTTGCGAGCTCGTCGATCTCCTCGCGGGTGATGACCAGCGGCGGGGAGATGATCAGGGCATCGCGCACGGCACGCATGACGAGACCGTTGTTGAACGAGATGTCGCGGGCGATCGTGCCGACGTCGCCGACCGGTGCGAAGCGGTCGCGGCGGCTCGGCTTGCGGGGAACGAGTTCCAGCGCGCCGACAAGCCCCTTCATGCGCGCTTCGCCCACCAGCGGGTGGTCGGCGAAGGCGAGCCATTTCGCCTGCAGATATGGCGCCGCCTCGCTCGCCGCACGCTCGACGACCTTCTCCTCGCGCATGATCCGGAGATTGGCGAGCGCGGCCGCGCAGGAGGCGGGATGGCCGGAATAGGTGAAGCCATGGAAGAATTCGCCGCCATCGCCGATCAGATATTCGCAGACTCGGTCGGAGACCATCACGCCTCCGATCGGCAGATATCCCGACGACAGCCCCTTGGCGATCGGCATCAGATCCGGCTTCAACCCGTAGGTATCGGAGCCGAACCAGTTGCCGGTCCGGCCGAAACCGCAGATCACCTCGTCGACGACCAGAAGGATTTCCCGTTCGGCGCAGATGCGACGGATCTCCGGCCAATAGGTCTCCGGCGGAATCAGCACGCCGCCGGCGCCCTGGATCGGCTCGGCGATGAAGGCGGCGACATTGCCCTCGCCGAGTTCGTCGATCGCCCGCTCGAGTTCCCGCGCCGCCCAGATTCCGAACTCGTCCGGACTCATGTCCCCGCCGAAGTCGAACCAGTAGGGCGGGGTGATGTGATGGACGCCGGGCACCATGCCGGCCTGCTCGTGCATGCCGGCCATGCCACCCATCGCGGCGGCGGCCACGGTCGAGCCGTGATAGCCATATCTGCGCCCGATGATGATCTGCTTGTCCGGCTTGCCGGCAAGCGTCCAGTAGCGGCGGACCATGCGGAAGACGGTATCGTTGGCCTCGGAGCCGGAGCCGGTGAAGAAGACGTGGTTGAGCCCCTCGGGGGTCAGCTCGGCGAGCACTTCGGCCAGTTCCGCGGCGCGCGGATGCGTCGTCTTGAAGAAGGTGTTGTAGAACTCGAGCTCCAGCATCTGCCGGTGCACGGCATCGGCGATCTCGCGGCGGCCGTGGCCGATCTGGGTGCACCACAGCCCGGCCATGCCGTCGAGATAGCGGTTGCCGTCGGTGTCCCAGATCCACACCCCGTCACCACGAGTCATCACCCGCGACCGTTCCGCGTTCAGCGCCTTGAAATCCGTGAAGGGATGCAGGTGGTGGGCGGCGTCGATGCGCTGGTAGTCGGCGGTGGAGAGATTCGGGGCGTGGGTCATGTCGGTTCCTGCCGGTGTCTGACGCCGAAGCGTCGGTTCGTTATGGATCCCTCGTCATCCCGGCGATCGGCTCGCGGCCGATCGAACCGGATCCGGGACGCCGCCGACGGTCGCTGCATCCCGATCCCGGACCTGGGCGCGCATTCGCCTGCTCCCTCCGGGATGATGAAAGCCGGATGTGACATGGCGGCTCACACGTTGAGCAGCAGATGCTCGCGTTCCCACGGGCTGATCACCCGCATGAACGTCTCGAATTCCTCCTGCTTGATCGCTGCGTAGACGGTCACGAAGGTGTCGCCGAAGACCTCGCGCAGCGGCTCGCATTCCTCGAACGCGGCGACCGCCTCCAGAAGGCCGCGCGGCAGGTCGTAGGGAAGGTGGCGGGCCGATCCCTTGATCGGCTCGCTCGGCGTCAGGCCGTTCTCGATGCCGAGCCAGCCGCAGGCGAGCGAGGCAGCGATCGCCAGATAGGGATTGGCGTCCGAGGACGGTACCCGGTTCTCGACGCGCCGGGCCTCCGGCTTGGAGGGGGGAATCCGGATGCCGACGGTACGGTTGTCATAGCCCCAGTGGATGTTGATCGGTGCGGCGGTGAAGCGCGCCAGGCGCCGATAGGAATTCACGTAAGGGGCGAGCATGCACATGACCGCCGGCAGGTATTCCTGGAGGCCGGCGATGAAGGAGAAGAATTCCGGCGTCGGGTCGCCATCCTCGTTGGAGAAGACGTTGCGGCCGGTCTCCTCGTCGATGATCGACTGGTGGATATGCATGGCGCTGCCGGGCTCGTGGGCGATCGGCTTGGCCATGAAGGTGGCATAGATGTTGTGCTTCAGCGCCGCCTCGCGGATCGTCCGCTTGAACAGGAATACCTGGTCGGCGAGTTCGAGCGGAATGCCGTGACGCAGGTTGATCTCCATCTGCGCGGCGCCCTCCTCGTGAATCAGCGTGTCGATCGCCAGACCCTGCGCCTCGGAATAGTCGTAGATGTCGTCGAACAGCGGATCGAACTCGTTGACCGCCGAGATCGAGAACGACTTGCGCCCGGTCTCGGCCCGGCCGGACCGGCCGATCGGCGGCTCCAGCGGATAGTCCGGATCGGTGTTCGGCTTGACGAGGTAGAACTCGATCTCAGGCGCCACCACCGGCTTCCAGCCGCGCATCTCGAAGGCGCGCTGGACCCGCCTCAACACGTGGCGCGGCGCAAGCTCGACCGGGCGGCCGTCGCGGTGGAAGGCGTCGTGGATGACCTGGGCCGTCGGCTCGTCCTCCCAGGGGACGATGCACAGCGTCGAGAAGTCGGGATTGAACTGCAGGTCGCCGTCGGCGGAATCCAGCTTGGCGACATCGGCCAGCTGCGGATAGTCGCCGGTGATGGTCTGATAGAAGATCGACTCCGGCATGTTCATGACCCGGCCGGTGAAGAACTTCGAGGCCGGCATCAGCTTGCCGCGTGCCACCCCGGACTGGTCCGGCACGATACATTCGACGTCGTCGATGCGGCGCGACGCCATCCATGCCTTCGCCTCCTCCGCGGAGGCTACCCCGCGCGGGGAATCGAGCGTCGTCTGGGCGACCTTCTTTCTCGGCATGACCGTGGCCCGGCGCGCCGCAGACCCTCGGCCCGCGACGAAGGGCACCTCTCCTTGTCAGAACAGTGTCTCAGAACAGTGTCGCGGATTCTGTGATCACAAAACCGCAATGTCAATCAGCTCGCCGTTCAACGCGCACGCAGCCTGAGGCCAGGTTCGGCGGCGTCCTCGAACACGCTCGAGCCGATGTGGCGCATGCCATCGAGAATGTCCGAGCGGATCGCCTCGGCCAGCGCGTCGGCGTCGCGGGCGAGAATCGCGGCAATCGCCTGCTCGTGGTAATCCACCAGCCAACCGGTGCCTACGCGGCCGTAGACAAGCCGCATGAACGGCCCGAACTGCAGCCACAGGCTCTCAATCAGCGGCACCAGGACATCGGAGGGAGCGGCCCGGTAGATGGCGAAGTGAAACGCGTGATTGGCCGCAACGTAGCCCTCGACATTGCCGTTGGCCAGATGCCGCTCGAGTTCGTCGTCGATCTTCCTGAGCCGTGCGACGTCGCTGCGCGTCAGGGTGGTGAGGGCGCGCCGGGCGGCCTCCGGCTCCAGCCGCTCACGGGCGATCACCAGCTCGTCGAAGCGCGCCTGCGTCATCTGCGGCACCGCGATCCGGCGGTTGGCGGTCATCACCAGCGCCCGCTCCGCGACCAGACGACTGACCGCCTCGCGCACCGGCATCGGGCTGACGCCGAGTTCGGCCGCCAGCCCGCGCAGCGTCACCGGCCGCCCCGGGACGACCCGTCCGCCGATCAGCCGAGCGCGCAACTCGCGGTAGACCCGCTCGTGCATGGTCTCGCGCATCAGCGTGTCGGTTTTCGACTCCGTCACGTTGACAGCCCTCTCTCGCGTGATCACAATCGGGGTCGATCATTCCAGAATCCGTATCGCGTCGCAACCAGCCCGCCGCATGGCAGATCCCAAGCCCCGACTCGAACCGCTGCCCCAGGTTGGCGAGGCCGCGCGTTTTCTTGCCGCCAACCCCGACATCGAGATCGTCGAGCTGCTGCTGCCGGATACCAACGGCGTGTTCCGCGGCAAGTGGGTGCCTGTCGGCCATCTCGAGGGCCTGTTCCGCGACGGCCTGGCGCTGGCCAAGTCGGTGTTCGCCCTGGACGCTTGGGGCGGCGACGTGGTCGCGACGGGCCTCTACCACGAGACCGGGGACCGTGACGGCATCTGCCGGCCCGTACCCGGCAGTCTCCGGCGGGTGCCGTGGGCGGCGCGGCCGACGGCGCAGGTGATGTTGCGCATGGACGACGAGGACGGCTCGCCGTTCTTCGCCGATCCGCGTACGGTGCTCGCCTCGGCGGTGGATCGGCTCGCCGCGCGCGGCTTCAGGCCGGTGGTCGCCTTCGAGCTCGAATTCTACCTGTTCGACGACACCCGGCCGTCCGAGGTCCGGCGCGGCGGCGCGCCCTTGCCGGTGATCGAAGGGCTCGGCCCCGACCGCACCAACATCTACTCCGTGTCCGACCTCAGGGCCTATGGCGACCTGTTCGCCGAGATCGAGCAGGCGGCACAGGCCTTCGACGTGCCCACCGACACCATCATCTCGGAGGCCGCACCAGGCCAGTTCGAGATCAATCTGGTGCATGTCGGCGATCCGTTTGCGGCGGCGGACCAGGCGCTCCTGCTGCGCCGCATCATCCGGCAGGTGGCGCGTCGGCGCGGCCTGCGCGCCTCGTTCATGGCCAAGCCGTTCGCCGATCGAGCCGGCAACGGCATGCACGCCCATGTCAGTCTCGTCGATGGCGACGGCCGCAACGTGTTCGGCCAGCGCCCGGACGGCGAGACGCTGCTGCGGCGTGCGGTCGCCGGGCTGCTCGATACCATGCATGCTGCGACGCTGATGCTGGTGTCGAGCTACAACGGCTTCCGTCGCCTCAACGGCGCCTATTCGCCCTCGAAGGCGCTGTGGGCGGAGAACAACCGCTACGTCGCGGTGCGGATTCCGCGCGGGTCCGGGCCAGCGCGGCGACTGGAGCACCGTGTGGCAGGCGCCGACGCGAATCCGCAGCTGGTGCTGGCGGCGATCCTCGCCGGCATCGAGCGCGGCCTTGCCGCGGACCTGCCACTGCCGGCGCCCGTCGATGGGGACGTGAAGGCGGTGGCCACCGAGCCGCTGCCGCCATCGATGCGGCATGCGCTGGAACGCTTCGAGCGATCCGATTGGGTCGCCGAGGCGTTCGGCGCCAGATGGCGCGACTTCTATGCTGAGATCAAGCGGCAGGAGCTGGCCGGTTTCGAGTCCTATGTCTCGCCGCTCGAGTACGAGACCTATCTCTAGCGGCGCTGCGGGACGCTTCCTGTTGCACCGCGGCGTGTTCGGGGATTTGATGTCCCCGACAGCGACGTCAAGGGCCGCGCCAGACGGCTCCGCCTCAATGACCGACCGCCAACCGGACAGGAGACGATGATGATCCTCAAGACACTCGCCACCGCCCTGGCAACCGGAATCGCGCTGACAGCCGCGGCCGCCGCCCAGGATCGGGTGGTCCATGTCTACAACTGGTCCGACTACATCGGGCCGGAGGTGCTCGACAAGTTCACCAAGGCCACGGGGATACGGGTCGTCTACGACGTCTTCGATTCCAACGACATCCTGGAAACCAAGCTGCTCGCCGGCGGCACCGGCTACGATGTGGTGGTGCCGACCGGAACCTTCCTGATGCGGCAGATCCAGGCCGGCGTGTTCCAGCCGCTCGACAAGTCGAAACTGCCCAACCTCGAATATCAGTGGGACGAGATCGAGCAGCGGCTCGCCAAGTACGACCCGGGCAACAAGTATGCCGTGAACTACATGTGGGGCACGACCGGCATCGGCTACAACGTGGCGAAAATCAATGAGCGGATGCCCGACGCGCCCGTCAATTCGTGGGACATGGTGTTCAAGCCGGAGGTCATCTCGAAGTTCCAGGACTGCGGCGTCTATTTCCTGGATGCGGCCGACGAACTGATCCCTGCGGCCCTGAACTACCTCGGCAAGGACCCCGACTCGAAGGATCCGGACGAGATCGAGGCCGCGGCGAAGCTGATCGAGACGGTTCGCCCCTACGTCCAGAAGTTCCACTCCTCGGAATATATCGAGGCGCTGGCGAACGGAAACATCTGCCTGGCGGTCGGCTGGTCGGGCGACGTGCTGCAGGCGCGCGACCGCGCCGCGGAAGCGGATGCGGGCGTCGAGATCGAGTACGTCATCCCCAAGGAGGGGGCGATGATGTGGTTCGACAACTTCGCGATTCCCGCTGACGCGCCGCATGTCGAGGAGGCACATGCCTTCATCAACTTCATGATGGATCCGGAGATCGCGGCGGAGAATTCGAACTTCGTGTACTTCGCCAACGGCAGCAAGGGATCACAGCAGTTCCTCGACGAGGAGGTGATCGGTGATCCGGCGATCTATCCGGACGAGGAGACGATGAAGCGACTCTACACGACCACGCCCTACGACCCGCGCACGCAGCGGGTGGTGACGCGGGCCTGGACGCGGATCAAGTCGGGGAGCTGATCAGGGCAGTGGCGGGCCGGATCCCGATCCGGCCCGCTTTACGTCGGGACTGACAGTTGCGGCCGCAAGCGGGGGAGCGACATGGCGGCGAAGGCCATCGGGCCGATCAAGCGGGCATTCGCGCCTTGGGAGGACCCGGCCGCCCGGCCGTTCATCCGCTTCGAGGGCGTTACCAAGAGGTTCGGCGATTTCGTCGCGGTCGACAGTCTCAGCCTCGACATCTACGAACGCGAGTTCTTCGCGCTGCTCGGCCCGTCCGGCTGCGGCAAGACCACGCTGCTCAGGATGCTGGCAGGCTTCGAGACGCCGAGCGAGGGCCGCATCCTGCTCGAGGGCAGCGACATCTCGACGGTGCCGCCGCACCGGCGCCCGGTCAACATGATGTTCCAGTCCTATGCGCTGTTCCCGCACATGAGCGTGGAGAAGAACATCGCCTTCGGGCTGAAGCAGGACGGCTTGCCGAGAGACCAGATCGAGGCGCGCGTCGCGGAGATGCTGAAGCTGGTCAAGCTCGAGCCCTTCGCGCGGCGCAAGCCGCACCAGCTCTCGGGGGGCCAGCGCCAGCGCGTCGCGCTCGCCCGCTCGCTCGCCAAGCGCCCGAAGGTCCTGCTGCTCGACGAGCCGCTCGGCGCACTGGACAAGAAGCTGCGCGAGGAGACGCAGTTCGAGCTGATGGACCTGCAGCAGCAGACCGGCCTGACCTTCGTCATCGTCACCCACGACCAGGAGGAGGCGATGACCGTGTCCGACCGGATCGCGGTGATGGACCACGGCAAGCTGGTGCAGGTGGCAACGCCGGCCGTGATCTACGAGTATCCGAACTCGCGTTATGTGGCCGACTTCATCGGCAACGTGAACTTCCTCGAAGGCCGGATCAGCCGGATCGGCAGGAACGACGTGGAACTCGTCAGCAACGACGTGCCATGTCCGATCGTGGCGATCCACGACGGCGACCTGCCCGCGACGACGGGTGACACGGCGTGGCTTGCGATCCGGCCGGAGAAGATGCGCATCTCGCTCGACGCGCCCGAGGCAGCAACGCGCAACTGCGTGAAGGGCGAGGTCTGGGACATCGGCTATCTCGGTGACCTGTCGATCTATCACGTCCGGCTTCCGGGCGGGCAGATCATCAAGTCCGCCGTCGCCAACCAGACCCGGCTCGTCGAGCGGCCGATCGGCTGGGACGATACGGTGTATGTGTCCTGGCCGGACGATGCCGGCATCGTGCTGACCAAGTGAGGGGCGCGATGGCCGAGACCGGCTCCAGATCCCCGGTTCGCGCGAAGGGCCTCGTCGTCCTCGTTCCCTATCTCTGGCTGCTCGCCTTCTTTCTCGCGCCGTTTCTGATCGTCCTGAAGATCTCGCTGTCGCAGACAGCGATCGCGATGCCGCCCTATGTGCCAGTCTTCGACCTGGCGGAGGGGCTTTCCGGACTGTGGGAGAGCATCAGGCAGCTCTCCTTCGACAACTACGTCTTCCTGACCACCGACGACCTGTACATCCGCTCCTACCTGTCGAGCCTGTGGATCGCCGGAGTGTCGACGGCGCTGCTGCTGGCGATCGGCTACCCGATCGCCTACGGCATGGCCCGCGCGCCGCGGGCGTGGCGGCCGACGCTCGTGATGCTGGTCATCCTGCCGTTCTGGACGAGCTTCCTGATCCGGGTCTACGCCTGGATTGGCATCCTCAGCCGCGAGGGCCTGCTCAACTCCTTCCTGTCATGGCTCGGCCTGATCGACAGTCCGCTGACGATCCTGTCGACCAACACCGCCGTCTATATCGGCATCGTCTATTCCTATCTGCCATTCATGGTGCTGCCGCTCTATGCCGCGCTGGAGAGGATGGATGACACGCTGCTGGAGGCGGCCGCCGATCTCGGCTGTCCGCCGCTGAAGGCGTTCTGGGTGGTCACCTTCCCGCTGTCGCTGCCCGGCGTGATCGCCGGCTGCCTGCTCGTCTTCATCCCGGCGGTCGGGGAGTTCGTCATCCCCGATCTGCTCGGCGGCTCCGACACGCTGATGATCGGCAAGACGCTGTGGGCGGAGTTCTTCGCCAACCGCGACTGGCCGCTCGCCTCAGCGGTTGCCGTCGTGCTGCTTCTGATCCTGGTCGTGCCGATCGTGATCTTCCAGAACATGCAGCAGCGCCAGCAGGAGCGCGAGCGATGAGGAAGGGCCCCACCCTGTTCAACGTGGTGTCGATCACGCTCGGCTTCGCGTTCCTCTACATCCCGATCATCCTGCTGGTGATCTACTCGTTCAACGCCGGACGCAACGTGGCGATCTGGGCCGGATGGTCGACCCGATGGTATGTGGCGATGCTGCAGAACCAGCAGCTTCTCGACGCCGCCTGGGTGACGCTGCGGGTCGCATTGCTGTCGGCCTCGATCGCCACCGTGCTCGGCACGCTGGCGGCGATCGCGCTCGTCCGGCACGGGCGCTTCGCCGGCCGCACGCTGTTCTCCGGCATGGTCTATGCCCCGCTGGTAATGCCGGAAGTGATCACCGGCCTGTCGCTGCTCTTGCTGTTCGTCGCGATCAACTTCGATCGCGGCTTCTGGACCGTCACCATCGCCCACATCACCTTCTCGATGTGCTTCGTCGCGGTCGTCGTGCAGTCGCGCCTCGTCACCTTCGATCGTTCGCTCGAGGAAGCGGCGATGGATCTCGGCTGTCCGCCCTTCAAGACGTTCTTCGTCGTCACCCTGCCGATCATCCTGCCGGCTGTCATCGCGGGCTGGATGCTGGCCTTCACCCTGTCGCTGGACGATCTCGTCATCGCCAGCTTCACCACCGGGCCCGGGGCGACGACGCTGCCGATGCGGATCTATTCATCGGTCCGGCTCGGGGTGACGCCCGAGATCAACGCCGTCTCGACGGTGCTGATCGCCGTCGTCACGGTCGGCGTCGTCTCCGCGTCGCTGATCACCAAGCGCCAGGAAGTGGAGCGGCAAAGAGCCGAGCGGCTCGCCGCCGCGCCGTGATCCGCCCGACGGACCGGCGGTACAGGACGCTTCCGGATGATGCGCCCCGACATCGTGGTGATCGGCGCCGGCATGATCGGCGCCTCGGCAGCGCTGGCGCTGGCCAGGGCCGGCGTCTCGGTGACGCTGATCGGTCCGCGCGAGCCTGACGACAAGGCCACGGCCACTGGGCCCTTCGCCAGCCATTACGACGAGGGGCGCATCACGCGGATCGCCGATCCCGACCCGCTGTGGGCGGGCTGGGCCGCGGAATCGATCGCCTGCTACGCCGACATCGAGGCGGCGAGCGGCATCCGCTTCCATCATCCGGTCGGGTCCGTCCGCGTCGCGCCGGCCGGATCGCCTGGACTGGCGCGGGCGCGGGCGGCCGCCAGGGCGCTCGGCGCGGCGGTCGAGGAGATCGACGGGCGCGAGCTGGCTGCCCGCTGCCCGGCCTTCGCAACCCGCGAGGGCGTCGCGGTGCTCTGGGAAGCCGCACCGGCCGGCCATGTCAATCCGCGCCGCAAGGTCGCGGCGCTGAAGGTGGCCGCGCGGCGCGCCGGCGCCACGCTGATCGAGACGGAAGCGACGGCCGTGGCCACCGGTCCGGGCGGGGCCGAGGTCGCCCTGGCGTCGGGCGAGCGGGTCGCCTGCGGGCGGGTGCTGGTCGCGACCGGTCCGCATGCCCGCGACCGCCGGCTCGTGCCGGTGCTGCCGGACCTGAAGCCTGTCGGCCGCACCGTCGTACTGTTCGAGGTGGCGGCGGACGATCCGCAGTTCCGGGCAATGCCGAGCTTCATTGTCGGCCTCGACCCGGCAGCGCCCGACACGTCCTTCTATGGTGTGGCGCCGGTGCCCTATCCGGGCGGCGGGCTGTGGCTGAAGGCCGGCAACGGTTGCATCGACAGCCCGTTGCCCGACGGTGCGGCGGTGCGGGACTGGTTCCAGTCCGGCGGCTCGCAGGAGGAAGCGCGGCGCATCCGCGCGGAGGTGCTGACGGTGTTTCCCGCGCTGTCGGCCGCGCGCTGGCGCACCGAGCCCTGCGCCCTTGTCGAAACAGTCAGCGGCCGCCCGTTCATCGGCCGGGTGCCGGGCTGGGAGCGGATCGGCATCGCGCTCGGCTGCAATGGCTATGCGGCGAAATCCTGCATCGCTCTCGGACGGATCGCCGCCGGGATGATCTGCGACGACGGCTGGTCCGGATCACAGGAAGCAGGCCCGCTGCGGCCGGTCTGGGCAGCACCCTGACCGGCCGCCATGCGGTCCAGGGCCGATGTCAGGACGGCTTGCGCAACGGCCTGAACGGTTCGTACCAGGCAAGGCTGTCGAGGGTGCGGCCCTTCGGGGTGTATTCGCAGCCGATCCAGCCCTTGTAGCCGAGCGCCGCGATCTCCTTGAAGATGCAATCGAAATTTATCTCCCCCTGACCCGGATCGGTCCGCTCCGGCGGGTTCGCGATCTGAATGTGGCGGATGATGTCGAAATCCTCGCGCAGGCCGTGAACGAGGTCGCCCTGGACGATCTGCCGGTGATAGACGTCGAACTGCAGGCCGAGATTGTCGGCGGCGACCGTCTCGATGACCCGGCGGGCGGTCTCGTTGCGGGACAGGAAATAGCCCGGCACGTCGCGCCGGTTGATCGGCTCGATCAGCAGCGTCACACCGTGCCGTTTCGCCTCGGCGGCAGCCTGCTGAAGGTTTGACACGAAGGTCCGCATCGCCCGGTCGGGATCGACACTGACATCCGGGATACCGGCCATGACGTGGATCATGGTGCAGCCGAGCGCATCGGCATAGGCGAATGCCTTCTCCATCGCCGTCTCGAAGGCGAGCTCGCGACCGGGCAGCGCCGCGAGCCCCCGCTCGCCCGCCTCGAAATCGCCCGGCGGCGTGTTCAGCAGCACCTGGGTGAGACCGTTGACCTGCAGCTCGGCAGCAAGTTCGCCCGGCTCGTGATCATAGGCGAACTGGAACTCGACCGCCGGGAAGCCGGCCATTCGCGCTGCCGCGAAGCGGGCGCGGAACGGCAGCTCGGTGAACATGGTCGAGATGTTGGCGGCGAATCGCAGCATCGTTCCCCTTTCGTCCCGACACCGGCGCCGGGCCATCGCATCGGCGGGAATTGGGATCGAAACGGCGTCGTCCGTCAAGGCTTGGTACGGCAAAGCTGCGTGGCTGATGCAGCGCAGGTCGAGCCACTGCGGCGGGTCGCCGCCGGGGGCAATCCCGAGGGTTCGCCGTCCGGTGACCGATCCCGGTCAGCCCGGCGCGCAGGATCCGCCGCCCAGCACGCAGAACTTCGCGCAATGGGGATGGCAGAGCCGAACGGCACCCGACTCGAACATGCCGCCGTCGGCGGCGAGGGACTCGGCGATGCTCGATCCCATCTCGAAGGCCGTCTCGTAGGGCAGGAGCGTGCAGGGCACGACCACCGGCCGAGCGGCGCCCTTGCGCTTCACCACCATGCGGCTGGTAGCACACATCATCGTGTCGGGCGAGACCTTCAGGATGCCCCAGCAGGCCGTGGTGATCTCCGGCACGTCGCGCCGCGCGTCCATCTCCGGAAAGATCACCAGCGCCGAGCGGTCGCTGGCATCCAGCGGCCAGCCGCGTTCGGCGAACAGCCGCGCATAGCCCGCCCGCGCCGCGGGCTCGGCCTCCCCCCACATCGAGCGGCCGGCGATGGCGATCGAGAAGCCGTTGGCGACCAGCCAGTCGATCCCCGCAACGGTCCTGTCGAAACTGCCTTGCCCGCGCTCTGAGTCGTGCAGCCGGGCGGTGGGGTGATCGAGGCTGATCCGCAGCAGCAACCGTCCGCCATGTTCCTCGCGCAGGCGCAGCAGGCCGGTGGCGATCCGCGGCCGGCGCATCGGCTGCATGGCGTTGGTCAGGACGAGGACGCGGAACCCCCGCCGCAGCGCCTCCTCGAGCAGCCCGAGGATCTCCGGATTCATGAACGGCTCGCCGCCGGTGAAGCCCACTTCCGCAGTTCCCAGACCGAGCCGGGCAATCTCGTCGAGATAGGCGGCGGCTTCCGCCCGGGTCAGATAGGCGAGGCGGTCATTGGTCGGGCTCGACTCGATGTAGCAGTTGGCGCAGGTGATGTTGCACAGCGTGCCGGTGTTGAACCACAGCGTCTCCAGCCGCTTCAGCGCGACGCTGGCCCGCCGCTCCCCCTTCGCGGTGATGGCGGGGTGGCGGAACTTCCTGGGATCAAGCGGGACGAAGTCGACGGAATGGGACAGGTCGTTCATCGGCAAAGGCCGTCATCATCATGCTGGAGCGGGCAGAAGGTAACAGAAGAGGCGGCGCAGCAAAGCCCGAGCGGGATCGTCCCGGCATCACGTTCGATTGATGCGGCCGGAGCGCGCTGCCCTGCCGTGTCGGCACGGCAGCGCGCATCCGGCCTCTTGACTTCGCCGTCGCTGGACGCTGTTGTGTCGGCGGTGCGGGCGTAGTTCAGTGGTAGAACGTCAGCTTCCCAAGCGTATTATTTGAGTTGCGGCTGATTGCGTCTCGCCCATATCCGGTTGAAATACCTGTGGTTTTGATTGCATGTTATTGCAGGTCGATGGCGCTCGTTGCGCCTCAAAACCTGCAAGGAACCTGCAATGCCGAAGCTGACCAAGACATTCGCCGAGAAAACCTGCAATCCTGCGACCGGGCAGGACAAGCACTGGGATACTGAGATCAAGGGCTTCGGCCTGTTCTGCGGCAAGACGACGAAGACATGGTATTACCAGCGCGACGTGGGTGGGAAGACGAAGCGCGTACTGATCGGCCGCTTCCCGACGATCTCGGCAGACGCCGCCCGTCAGGTCGCACTCGACCTCGCCCTCGAACATGCGCGCGGACGCGGCAAGGCGGCGATGGGCCGCGCGCCGACGCTCAAGGACGCGATGGACGACTATCTCGCGCGGCCCAAGCTCCGCTCCGCGCAGCACAAGCGGAACGTCCGTGACGGGATCGAGGGTTTCTTATCCGACTGGCTCGACCTGCCCCTAGATGAGATTGACCGCCGCACCGTGAAGGCGCGTCATGCGAAGCTGTCGGACAAGCCCGTCCGCGCAAACCACGTCCTGCAATCCTTCCGGTCGATCTACAACCATGCGCGCCGCGCGCATGACCTTCCAGAGTGTCCGACGAGCGCCATCGAATGGAACAAGGAGGATCGGCACCAGCCGACCATCGACGACCTTGCGAAGTGGCACAAGGAAGTCGATGCACTGACCAATCCATTGCACAAGGTCTTCTATCGTCTGCTGCTGACGACCGGCCTGCGGAAGACGGAATGCGCCTCGCTGCGCTGGGGCGTCGAGGGCGAGAAGATAAACGACGAGCATGGGCGCGTCTATCAGGATCGAATCTTCCTGCCTGTGACTAAGAACGGCAAGGCGTTCACGCTGCCGATCACGGAGGAGCATCACCGCATCCTGTCTGCTGTCCGGGGCCTCGATCCCCAGTGGGTGTTCCCGGCGTGGCGGGGATCGTCGCCGCATATCACGTCCCCCGAGCGCATCTCGTGGTCAGCGCACGCGCACCGGCGCACGTTCGCGACCATCGGCGTGACGGACGCGGGCGTTGCCGAAGGGATCGTCGGACGGCTACTGAACCACACGCCGGAGAGCATCACGGGGCAAGCCTACGCCAAGCTCGGATGCGAAGACCTGCGCCCTTACATGGCGCGCATCGTCGAGGCGTTTAAACGCGCGCTCCCCAGCTTGTTCTAGGAATAACGCGCGCTCTCTTGGTGCTCGCTGCTGATTGCCCCTATCGTTGCCCGTCAGGACGACGAGAGCGCCCACTAGTACCAGTTCTCCAACCGCCCTTCGCCCACGAAGCCGCGCGTCCGCGTTGCCGACCACAGGGCAAGCGCGGTGGCGATGACGAGATCACCGTGATGATCGGACGAGCGCACGTCCACGGTCATGTTGCCGGACGAGGTGTAGGAGACCTCGAACGTGCCAAGCTCCTGCATCAGGGCGCGCCCCATAGGCGTGTTCGTGATGCGCAACGCGCCGGTTTCGAGTCGTGCGGCCAGTTCGGACAGCAGCACCGCCTTGCCGACATTCCAGTAACCGAAGTCGCCCTTCGCCTCGCCGGATGACGACGTGATGGTGACGGGGGTGAACGCAAGACCCATCTCGCGGAACATATCGACGAACGACCGCCCTACGCCCGTGCCGTCGATGACGACCGACGTGCGCCCGCGCAGGGGCGCGCGCTCGACGAGCGCTGCGGCGTGACGGGCGACTTGCGTATAGGCCCTATGTTCCATCCTCTCCAAGTGAACGACCGAGAGCTGACGTTCTCCGAGGATTTGCCGTCCGCCCTCGTCATACTCAGGCAACGGCAACTGCTTGTCCTCGATGATCGAGAACGCAGTCGGGTCGTTGGCTTGGCCCAGGTCGATGCCGAGATGATAGACCCAGCGCCCATGCGTGCCGGTCAGGGCGGGATCGCTGCTGTGCGGCCCGCGCAGGGCAACGCGCCCGTCGTGCATGATGGTCAAGTCGCCCATAGCGGCATCACCTCGTCGCTGATTGCCGCCTCGACGGCGACAGGATTGAAGAAGGGGCGACCGCTGCCGACGAAGGAGCATAGATGCTCCACCTCGAAACGCAGCGCGGGCATGAACTTGCGGTCGAACGCGACCTTGGAGGCGAGGCGCGGAGTATCGACCGACCGCGCCGTGATCCTGTCCACCTTGCCCGCCTGCCAGAGGTCGTAGAACATCCCGCGCGCGCCGTTCGGCGTCGTCGCCATGATGACAACGCCCGTCTCCGCGCGCATCGGAAGGACGGCGGTGATCAGGTCATCGTCCATGAACGCGGCCTCGTCGAAGATGATGGCATCGACCGCCGAGTAACCGCGGATCGTGTCCGACGTGGACGGGGCGCATACGAGGCGACCGCCGTTCGACAATTCGAGTTCGGTTTGCGTTGAGCGGACGGCCTTGAGCGTCGATCCCGAGCGGTCCTTGAACTCGACCACCTTGCGGAAAAGTTCGCGACTCTGCCGTTCCGAGGGCGCAACCACGATGACGAACGCCGCCTTCGTCGAGAGCATGTGCCAGATGCGGCAGGCGATGCCGGTCGATTTGCCGATCTGCCGACTTGCGAGGATCAGGGTGAACGGCGACGACGAGCGCAGTAGTTCCGTCTGCCACGGATCGGGTGAGCCGACGACGCGCTGAAACAGCAGGGTCGGGTCAAGTGCCTCGTGCAGGCCGAGCAGGAAGTCGCTAAGCGCCCGGTCCATCGAGAAGCCTCATGCTCCGGGTCGCCTCGATGAACTCGGCCTTCGCTGCCGGGTGGTGCTCGAAGACGCGCAACAGGACGTTCCGCAGGACGATCCATTGCGGGGAGTCGTTCAGGTTGACCGTGACCGTCATCTCGCTCTTGAGCGAGCCGTAAACCTTGGCTAGATCGAGTAGCGTGGCGCGAAGATCGCGGAGCGCGGTCAATGCCATCGGATCGTCGCCCCGCGCCTTTGCACGGTTCAGGATGGTTTCGATCTCACGGATGATCTTCTGCAAGCCGGACTTGATCTCGACCTGCTCACCCGCGAGTTCGTCCGCGACTTCCTGATCCCGCTCGCGCTTCACGTCGAGCGCGATCTGCCGCTTCTGTTCCTCTGCGACGTGGGACTTGAAATGCCGATACAGAGCGTCCGCGTGCAGGTCGAACTTGTCGGCGATTGCCCGATGGGACATTTCCTTGGTGACGAGGAAGCGGTCGATCTTGGCGCGGAACGGATGGTTGCAAACCGTGCATCGGCGCCCCGGTGATCTTGGCGGCATATCGGGCACCTCCTAGATAGACTGTTGCGGGACGAGGACGCGCGCCGCACGCTTGAAAGCATCGACAATCCAGCCAGGATCAAAACCATGAGCATCGCGCAGATCATCGTAAGCGCGTTCGAGTCCCTCGACTCGGTACGCCTTCGCGAGTCGCTGAACGACCTCGCGTCCAATCCCCGCCCCGTGCACCGCATCGGCCATCGCGAGTGCTTGCACGGCGAGGCGAACACCGTCGTCCGCTTCCAGAAGATTGCGACCGCCTGATTCCAAGAACCTGCCATCGGCAGTGAGGACGGGTTCTAGAACGCCCGCCTCGTCCAAGGCCTGTTCGACGAGGGCGCAGTAGAGGGGCGGGATCATTACTCGTCCCCTTCAACCAGCGTGTCCGGGTCGCGGGCGTCGATGATGCGGGCGTGCTTCGCCCGCATGTGCGCGGGCAGGTCGTTCACCGTCTTGAAGACGTTTAAACGTGCTTTCTTCTCTGCGGCGATCTCCTGCAACCGATGGACGCCGACACGCTCGACGAGCGCCTTGTTCGCGTAAAGGACGCCAGCGTCAGCGTCGTGCAGGTATTTGACAGGCGATGCGGTTGGACCTTGCTGCGCGGGCGCGTTGTCGTCGCGGATCAAAACCCGGACGCCGAGCCGCTTGGCACGTTCGCTCGCCTCCCGATAGGTCGCGGGATTCCGAGCCTCCTCCCGGCTCAAGATCACGTCGGTCGCCGTCTGGAAGGAAGGCAGGGCCGCCTGCCGCTGCCGCGCCAGATATGCATCCGCTGCGCGCATGGCCGGGCTATCGTTGATCGAGCGACCTTCGAGGGCGCGCTTTTCCTTCAGGATGGAGTCGCGGTTCTGCGTGACGCGGTCGAGGTCGGATTTGAGCTTCGTGTTCTCGGCTTCGAGTTCAGCGAGGCGCTGTTCGATATTGGGCATGATCTACTCCGTCATGTGACTGGCGGAGATCAGATCAGGCACCCCGCCTTCGAGATGATCATGGACGGCATCAGGCAGGAGGTGTTCCGGCTTTTAAGGCACTACCTTAGCGGATTTAGGCACCGCAGGCGCGAGACGGTAGCGTCCGTCCCGCCCTCGCACACCGCGCACGCCGAAGAAGTTGGGCAGGTCGCCGGTGAGCAGACAGAGGACGGTGTTCCTCTTCCATCCAAACTCGTTGGCGAAGGCATCAGCATCCAGTCCTTCGGGCGAGGCAAGGCGTTCGATGGCGATTGCCTGCCTCGTGCCGGGACGCGGTTGTCGCCGCAGCGGGACCGGATCGGGTTCGGGTGCTTCCGGCTTCGGTAGGGCGGCAAGTCGCGCGACTGCGAACCGTCGCACCTCCTCGGGGTCGCGATCCGCGATGGCGCACCAGTACCGACGTGACTCAGCCCAAGGGCCGCGTTCGCGAGTCAAGAAGGCGACTGCTTCGTCTTTTTCTAAGTGATCGGCGTTTCGACGCGCACCGTTCTTCTTGCCTTCACGGGGCACGATACCAGCGTCCACGAGTGCTTGCGCGAGGACCGCATGGGCAATGTGTTCCAGCGGCGTCATATCGCGTGCGAAAGCGCAGCACCTCGGACAAGCGAGTCGGCCTTTGCGCGCTCCTCCGGCGACGGCGAGCGGTGCCAATGCACCGTCAGCCGCGTGCGGTCCTTCGTGTAGGTGACAGCGCGAACACCCAGCCCGTGGGCGACCAGGCAGGAATAGACTTCGTTGTCGCTCCGCGTCACGCGGTCGAGGTCCGTCCGTTCGTCCATCATGGGTCGCATCGTGTCCTCCGTGGGCGGGATGGGGCGGCGCAGGACAAGGAGAACCCTGCACCGCCCCGCGACCCGTTCCGCGCGTTGTCGGGTCGAGGACGACGATAATGGGAGTGCGGGCGATATTGGCCGCGATCTCAGGTAGAGGTTGCGGAAAACGAGGTGGCGTATTCCCGCGCCCGCTGGACCTTCTGGTAGGTCCACTCGCCACGTCCTGAAGGCGTCGGCACGCGGAGGGCATTGAGACGCGCGGCGAGGGCAGCGGGCGGCATCGCTTCCCAGCCGTCTACCTGAGAGAGCGCGTCCATCGCATGGCGACGGGCCTTCGCCTGCCGCACGCGGACGGATGCCTGCGCCGCCTGCTCCGTTCCGCCGCCGCCTCGGTATCCACCGAGCTTGACGCCCTGCGCCTTGCGGATGGCAAGCGCCTCCTTCGTGCGGCGGCGGATCAGGCGCAGTTCGTGTTCCGCAGCCCATGCGAGGATGGGCAACAGTTCGCGCGTGATACCGGGGTTGTCACACAGATAGATGTCGATCCCCTCCTTGATGATCTTGGTCATCAGGTGCAGGTCGCGCGTCAGCCGGTCGAGCTTGGCGACGATCAGGGTCGCACCGTAGAGGCGGCAGGCGGCGAGGGCACGTTGCAGTTCGGGGCGATCATCCCGGCTGCCGGATTCGTGCTCGACGTACTCGCGACCATTCACGAGCGAGAACCCCTCGCGGTCGATGGCGCGGTGCACCGACTCCCGCTGCGCCTCAATGCCGAGATCTTGCTTGCGGGTCGATACCCGGAGGTAGGCGACGGCGGGCCTCATGACGCGAACACCGAGGCGGCGATCAGGACGGCGATGTTGATCCATCCCCATGCCTCGACGATGCCGCGCACAATCCGCCATGCGCGGCGATCACGCTGGCCAAAGACGGGCGAGAGAACGCGGACAGCGCGCGGAGCATCGACGGCGAACCATTCTCGGTCGGTACGCACGCGCCAACGTGACAATGCAGCGTGCGCCCGTCTCTCCGCGCCGTGAGTGTCATCGACGGGGAAGGCATGGACGAGGTGCAGCGGGTGCGGCTGGTCTGTGTCGAAGAACTCCGCGATGCGCTCGATAGGCGAGCGGGACGTGCGCCCGACCTTCACCATATTCGGGATCGCAGGTGATGCCGCGACGTAGACCCAGCCGGGTTCGGGCTGGTGGATGGGGACAACACTCATGCCGAGGCCTCCGTGACGACGGCATGGAACCGCTCGACGCCTTCGGCATCGAAGGACGACCGCACACCGACGCCATGCTGCGCGGCGAAGTCCCAATGAAAGGCGCTCTTGATCGTGCCCACCTTCCAGTTTGGGGCGACGGCGGCCAGCTCGCCCATCGTTGCGCCCTCGGGGCGCGTCATCAGGGCGAACATTGCTGCCTGCTTGGTACCGTCGCGGAACGGCTTGAAGTCGCGCTTTGCCGCCACGTTGGTTCCCTTCGACCGCTTCGCCTTGGGCGCGGCATCGAGGCGCGCTTGCAAGGCGGCGATAGGCGTCTTCTTGATCTGGCTGGCGGTGAGCGTAATTCCGCGTTCCGCGAGGGCGGCAGCGATCTGTTGCTTGGTCATAGTGCTACTCCGGTGTTTTCAGCGACCAACATCGGTCGATGTTGTTCATCGTATGTTCCAACACCGGGACGGCTCAACCGGAGCGTGCCCGCGCCGTCATTACCTTTTCGAAGCGGCAACTGGCTGCTCAGGGAAGGTGGAATAAGCTGGCGAGCAGGTGGCGTCACCTTTCCGCCTTCCGATCAGGTGGCGGCGCGGACAGAAGGCGGGGAGTGGGCCCGACACCGAGGGAGAGCGTGTCACCGTCGTGTCGCGCGTGTCACCGATGTGTCACCCGGTGACACACCCCTAACCGATTGGAAACGCGGGCGTTTCCGTGGGTTTGTGTCACCGTGTCACCATTTATCGAATAAAAAACAGTAGACGAAACCCACCAACGATGCGCGCACACAAACGGCATAGGTTAGCGAAAATATTTTTTTCAGCGACGGTGACACGTGACACGCCCACCCCAGAAAACACCCATTTATACTGTCACCTCAAATGGTTACGGGCGTGTCACGGTGACACGCCCGCTCCACTGGTGACACGCTACTTCGCCGCGTCGACCAAGGCCTGCAACTCCTCGGCTGTGCCATCCCAGGGCTGTTTCTCCGAAAACCCGCCCTGCATCTCCCATACGCCCCATTCGCCGCCTGTGCCATAGTCGCGCTTCGTGATGCGGGCGACCGCCGCTCGGAACGCCTCCGGCGAGCCGAATGACAGTCCACGTTGGCGGTTCTTCTCGAAATACATGACGAAACCGCTCTGGTCGATCTGCGCCCGCTCCACATGGATCGCCGTCCGACACCGCTCGGCTTCCGGTACGAGTTCGCGCAGCCTGACCGACACCATCTCGGACGACAGGCCACGCGAGAGCACGGGGCTGACGGCGCGGATCGCCTCCATGATCGACTGCATTGAGGCAATGCCCTTCCCCTCGCGGTCGTGAGGCAGGATTAGCGTTTCGGCAATCTCGTCCAGCCATGCGAGAACCGGATCGGACATGACCTTGTCATCCGCCTTCGCCCGGTTGAGATAGCCGTAGCGGATCAGGTCCTGATCGACCGTCACCTCGCGCAGCAGATAGTCAAGGACGATAGCCGGCCCGTCGCTGTCCTTGTAATCGTAGAACGGTGCCCAGAAAGCCGACGCCTCGCGCCGCCCCTCCTCGGTCATCAGGTCCCAGCGCTGCGGAACCTTGATGACGGTCCAGCGGCGGTCGTCATCCTCCAAGTTGGCTGCGTGCTCCGAGTTCGTCGTCGCATAGAGCCGGTGGACGTTCTTCATTTCCACCGTAGCCTTGTACTTCTCCTCATAGGTCCAAACGTCCGAGGAAATAAAGGTCTTGAGGGCCTGTGCGAGGCGCGGATCGCCTGCGAACATCGCCTCCTCAGGACCAACCCACGGACAACCGGCGAGGCTCCGATTGAACCGGGTGAACAGCCGGTCAGCCTCCGCCACCTCCCGCGCACCGCGCCCGAAGATCGCCTTTAGGAATTTCCAGAAGTACGATTTGCCCTGACCCTGCGGGCCCTTGGCGAAGATCGCGGTCGGGGGCGAGGGTTCGGTCGGGCGCTGCACGGAATCCGCGATGTAGTGCAAGACCCATCGCGCGAGGTCCGTATCCCCGGAGCACAGAACATCGTTCAGATAGCGTAGAAACAGGGACGGGTCGCCTTCCTTCGGTTGGACGGCGAATCCGCGCCACAAATTGAAGCAAGGCCCGCTGTAGGACTCTGGTTCGATGACGAGGCCCGCATACTCGCGCCGGTCAACGTCCGCGAGCCAGAGGCCCGCGATTGGTACGATGTCCTTCCCGATCCGAACACGGCGGTTCGCCACCTTCGTTTTGAAGTTGGTGACGTTCCAGGTCTTCAACTCCGTGGACTGGCAGTCGAGGATTTCGATTTGGCCGTCGAGATCGAGGACAGCGAACTCCTCGTTGAACTTCGCGACCACGTCATAGGCCAGACCGGATGGCGTGCCTTGCTCGAACTTGGCAATGGATTTCAGCGCTGACTCGATGCGCTGCGGTTCGATGCGCCCTTTGCCTTCCCACAAGGGATGACCGATCTCGGCGTAGTGGCGGTCGATCTCGAACAACTGCGCCCTGATCTGGTCCATCTCAGCGCCGCGAGCGCGCATCGAGGAGCCAATCTTGAATAGGAATTCTTGCCGACCGGGCACTTCGCTCACATCGGGTTCGCGATAGCCGACTTCCGATTGCTCGCGGACAGGACGGCCGCCCTTCTTGCGCTCTCGGTTTCGCTCGGCCAGTTCCGCTATCTGCTCGGCCGTGAGGCGCAGATCATCGTGAATGCGCCGCAGGAGAGCATCGCGTGGCGGCAAGTCGGCTATTCTCGCGCGGGTCGAGAACCCGAAGAGTTCAACGGCCTCGCGCGTTGCCCCGAAGAAGGGGAGGTTCATCGCGGACGGTTTCTCGTTCGGCTTCGGCGGTTCGATCTGTTTCGGGAAGAGCTCTTTCGCCCGCTCCCGATACTTCCTCGGGAGTTTCGACCGAACGAGGTCGAGCGCATCCACCATGTCAGTCGCAGGGCAGCGCTCGCTGAACATGAAGAAGTGGAGGCCGCGCGACTTCGACCGGCATAGCAGCCCTTGGGAACCGACCAGCGCCTTGCAGATCGCGTCAAGGTCTTCGTCGCGGGCCTGATACAGGTCTATGTCGATTGCACCCCAGACGACCGTGCCGTCAGGAAACAGGGGCGACCGACCGATGGATTTCTGCCCGGTAAGGTGGGCCGCGATCTCGTCGCCCGTGGGGGCGCGGTCGATGGTGCGATAGTCGGGCTTCCTCTTGCCGTCCTTGCGCGACACGAGGGAGGCTTCATCGTAGGTGATGAAGGCCGGGAACCCGTCAAAGAGTTCTGCGAATGGCATCTTCGTCACCTCAAGTTTTGAGGCGACTGCCTGGGCAAGCAATTGCGCGCTTCACATCAGTGACTTATAACAACGTCGTGGATGTTGTGCTTGCTGGTCCGAGCAGTCACCAAACTTGAGGCCGCGCGTCGTTACCGACTCGCGGCCTCATTCGTTGTGGACGACTGCTCGATGAAGCGGCGCAGGTCTTCGGGCCGGTACTTCACGATCCGGCCAATGCGGACGAAGGTGGGGCCAGTTCCAGACGTGCGCGCGCGGTCGAGCCACGAGCGGTTCATGCCAAGTAGCTTGGCGGCTTCCTCTGTCGAGAGCAGACGTTCGATGGTCATGCTCGTTCCCTCTCAGGTTCGAGCCATCGACCGCGCCTACTCATCCCGGCCATTCACGGCGGTGCCGTCTCCTGCGCCTGCTGGCGGCTTACGGTTCCTAGGCGATCCGACGATCCAGTTCGGACGCGGCCTCACCTATCCTCGGGTCCGCGGAACAGGTGGGGCAGGTTGATAACGCGACGAGGATATTTTCTGCCGCGACGAAAATCAATGGAGTTGAATATAAGGCGCTTATAACTCCTTGAAGAATTTAGGCAGAGTGCGTTTAAACGCGCCGGCTACTTTGGGACTCGCGCTTCTATTCCGAGTCGTCAGGTTCCGAGGCCGCGAGTTCGGCGGGTTTCTTGCCCGTGCTATATCCAACGGAGTCGAGGAAGTCCTGAACACGGTCGATCAGGCCGGAGTTCTGCTCCTTGTGGACGACGACCCATTGAAAGGCGTTGAGTGCCGCGCGCTGCTTCAACGGGTCCCATAATGAGACGATGCGCAGCACGTCCGTCCGCGACAGCGGGTGCAGCCCAAGAGCCGCAATCTTGTCGCGAACGCCCTCTTGGAAGTCCTCGGCGATGATCATCCCGAGCGCCGCTCGCTCAGTCACGTTCGCGGCAAAATGGGTGAAATCGCCCAGGTCTCCCTCACCTACAACGAAGTGCTTTACCTCAGCCGAGATGACGAGCCGGTCGCCCTCCCAAGCGTCGATGTCTCCGATGCCCTTCGTCCGTGCCGAACCCGCACGCGCCTTCCGCGCCTCGACTTGCAGATGCGGCGCATCGGCACGGATGTAACCGAACACCATCGCCTGAAAGGCAGCGCCGGTCGGCTCGCCCTTTGCCCGTGCGCCGAAGTCGAACTCGTCGAGCAGCCACTTGAAGATCGGCGGTTCTGCCCGCACAGAGGATGGGTCGAAGCTCTGGTCCTTGAGTTCGTCGAGGACGAAACTGACCGTCGCCTGAGCGATCCACTCGAGGTCGTCTTTGGACATGCTGACCAGCGCATCGAGCCAGCGCCGGTAGTCGCCCCACTTCCCCGTCGCGTAAGGGCCGGAGCGTGGGTAGTCGAGGCGGTGCTTCTCCGTCACATAGAGATGGTGGTACCGCTCGTAGGCGGGGCGGATGGTCTTCTGTCCGCCTCCCGGCAGCGTGACCGTCAGCGTCGAGACGCCTTCCGTAATCTGCGGGAAGTCAGCGAACAGGTCATCGAGAGACGTATATCCCTTCCCCGGCACGTCGAGTTCAATGAGGAAGTCGCAGAAGGACGGCAGCAGGCCGCCAACGTACTTCCGGGGCTTCCCGACGCCTTCGCCTCGGAAGTCCCGCTTCATTTCCTCTACGACTTCTTCTCGTGTCATGCCCCGCCGATCCCTGACGAGGGACCGGCGACTAGCAGGACTAGCCCAGGTCGCTGTCCCGGACTGGAACCTTCGCCAGCAGGGGGATAGACCGGTTCGCCAAGTCCACGTAGGCGGGATCCCTCTCGATACCGAGGCTCTTATAACCGACTGCGTTCGCCGCAGCCAGTGTTGATCCCGACCCGGCGAACGGATCGAGGACGAGACCTTCGCCCATCGGGAGGACCGCGCGCACGATCTGCCGTAAGAAGCCCTGCGGTTTGAGTGACGGGTGGGGCGCGATGCGCTTCTCTGGGGCAGGGGTCGGATGCGACCGGATCACGTCCCCGAATGGCTTGTCCGCGGACGGACGACGGAACCCGCCCGTTTTCCACTTGCGAAGGTTGTCCTGCACGCGCCCCTCAAGCGGTGTGCGGAGCACGACCCACGGCTCCGACATGGAGCGCGGCAGAACGCTCACGTCTGGAAATTCCTCGTGCGCGTTCTTCGGCCTGTCCCCGCCGCGCATCGTCATCACGAGGCGGGTGATGTAGCCGCGCATCTCCAACCCCGCCTCGCTCATCGCGGAGGCGACGACGTGGGCAAGAAGTGGATTGGACGCGATGACGATGTTGGCACCGGGCACAGTGACGCGGGCAAGAAGGCGACCGAAGTCGAGGAAGAACAGGCGCAACACCGCTCTGTCATCTTCCGTCAGCACAGTGAACCGGGGTAATGGCGCGCGCTTATGGCCGTCGTAGGAAGGCGGAATTCGCCATATGCCGCCGCGCCCATTGCGCAGTTTCACCTGCTCCTTGGCCGTGTACTCGACGAGGCCGTAGGGCGGGTCGGTGACGACGGCGTGGATCGACTGGGAAGGTTGGGCGCGCAGCCACTCGAAGCAGTCAGCGTGGTAGAGAGTGGCTAGGCCATGCTTGACGGACGGTGGTTCGTGCTCAACGGCATGACCGTTTACCCGGCCCGCGAGCCGATAGCTGCCTCGTCCGACGCGCTCGAACAGATCGGGGACATTCAGGTTGAGATAGGAGCGGACAGAGGATGCGGCGACGGTGCCTAGCTTCGACTCGACGGCTTCGTGTATCTCGTTGATGGATGCGCTCTCAGTCGTCGATAGGAACTCGACGATAGAATCCCGCACGCTACCCGGCGCATGTCGAAGCATCATTCCCCTCTCGCAGTTGCGGAGAGAGGAATACCTGATTGACGTCTAGACGTCAATTGGAAAGCGCGTCAGAGACGTGGTTTCAGGCGTCCGCCCCACCGTCATAGCGGCGCGGTGACGGACGCCCAGCGCTGCCCGTGCTCTGTCGATTACGCTCGTCCTCGCAGGCAACGCAGGTGTCATTGCAGCAATAGCGCAACGTTTCCCCGCAGGTTCGGCAAGGGCTCCCCTCGTATCGCGTCTTACCGGACAGCCATGCTTCCGCTCGATCTGGTTGTGGCGATGCAACGCCTTCCACGTCGCCGCGTCTGATGCAGTCGCAGAGGGTGACGCCTGCGACCTTGTACTGAGCGCCAACGCGATTTGCGGCATCGAACAAAGCTCTGCCCGACGCCAACTCTGTCCGCAGAGCCGCTGCTATCTCGGGCCAATCGTGGCGGTCGGTGATGCGAGGACGGGGCATGTGAGGTGGTGCCTTGCGCTTCGGTTAGAGGGTTATGGCTTGTTGCGGCATTGTTATACCATGAAGACACGACAGCATATCGCGGTCGAGCAAGGCCATCCCGAGTGGGCGAGCCTCCCCACGTCGGCCAAGGAGGCTAATGCGCTGAAACAAGCCGGATGGCCAGACGGTCTGCCGAAACAATTCTTCACCGGCCAACCTTGTAAGCATGGGCATGTTGCGCCTCGCGCGCTCGCCAACGGCGGCTGCCTCGCGTGCCTGCGTGTGTTCGGTCGCGAGTATGACCGCAGGCCCGAAATCGTCGTCAAACTGCGCCAGTGGCAGCGTGAGAACCGCGAACATCTAAACGCTTACATGCGCGAGTATCGCAAGCGGGAGCATGTTCGAGCATACGAGAAGGCTTATCAACAGCGCCCAGACGTAAAGGCAAAGCAGCGCGACTACGACCGCAAGCGTCTTCAAAACCCGGAGGTTCGAGAAGCTCAGAAGCAATACCTACGGGAGCGGTACCGGCGACCCGAAGTCAAAGCTCAGCATCGCGAGTACATGCGCCCGAAGGCAGCCGAACGCGATGCGCAGAAGCTCCGGGCCATGCCGCCTTGGTTGACCGATGCGCATAAGGCCGAGATCGAAGCGATCTACGCCGAAGCCGTTCGGCTGACGCGGGAGACCGGAATCCCACACGAGGTTGACCACATCGTCCCGTTGAAGGGGAGGCACCCGCGAACTGGCGAGCACATCGTCTGTGGGCTTCATGTGCCGTGGAACCTTCGAGTCGTGCCTTGGTATGACAATCGGGCCAAGTGGTGTATCTTTGATCCTGACATTGAATTGGATTGCAGGCGATCCGGCGATCCGATAGACAGGTAGGGCGCGCGGCAGTAGCTCAGTTGGCAGAGCATCTGGTTCCCATCCAGAAGGTCGCCGGTTCGACCCCGGTCTGCCGCTCCATCCTATCTGTCGCATTGCACGGACCTGCAAAATACCTGCAATTTCGTCCATGCAATCGGCTAACATATTGATTTACATGGGCGAATTTCGGCCTCACTCGTTGCTTCCCAAGCTGAATGTCGTCGGTTCGATCCCGATCGCCCGCTCCAGCCTTCTTCCCCTTTCTCCTTTGTCAGCATTCGGCCGGTTGCGCCGCGGCGAGGCTCGACAGCCCGCAGCGAGGTGGTGCGCCGCAGCCTTGCGCGATTGCAGCCGGCCCGGCCGCTGCCTATGTGAGATCGGATCGCCGTCCGGGCGCCGCCAACCCGACAGGATGCCGAGCCGATGATTGCCGACGCGCTCGCCGCGCTTTCCGACGTGGTCTCCGCGCCGTTCCGCCGGGTGCTGCTGCGCTCGCTCGGGCTGACCATCGCGGTTCTCGTCGGGCTGTGGTTGCTGCTGGTCTCGGTGATCGGCTCGTATCTCGTGCTGCCGTGGGGCTGGCTCGAGACGCTGGTCGACTGGCTGGCCGGCGCCGGCCTTTTGGTCGGGATGGTGTTCCTCGTCGCACCGGTGACCTCGCTGGTCGCCGGACTCCATCTCGACGAGATCGCCGAGACGGTCGAGACGACCGCCTTCCCCGGCGATCGGCCGGGCGTCGCGCTGCCGATCGGCCAGTCGGTCGTGCTGTCGCTGAAGTTCTCCGGACTGGTGATCCTCGCCAACCTGATCGCGCTGGTGCTGCTGCTGGTGCCCGGCGTCAATCTCGTCGCCTTCTACCTCGCCAACGCCTACCTGCTCGGACGCGAGTATTTCGAGCTCGCCGCGCTGCGCTACCGATCCTACGAGGACGCGCGCAACCTGCGCCGCGCCAATGGCGGCCGGGTGTTCCTGGCCGGGCTGCTCGTCGCGCTGATGGTGTCGATCCCGATCGTCAACCTGCTGACGCCGTTGTTCGCCACCTCACTGATGGTGCGGTTGCACCGGCGGATCGGACGCGCGGCAGACCTCCCTCAGACGGTTTTGTCGGGATAGCGGCAGATCTCGCGGATCGGACAGCGGCCGCATTCGGGCCGGCGCGCCTTGCAGACATAGCGCCCGTGCAGGATCAGCCAGTGGTGGGCATGCAGGCGGAACTCGTCCGGCACCACCCGCTCGAGCACCCGTTCGACCTCGAGAGGAGTCCGGCCGATCGCCAGTCCGGTGCGGTTGCAGACGCGGAAGATGTGGGTATCGACTGCGATCGTCGGTTCGCCGAAGGCGATATTGAGGACGACATTGGCGGTCTTGCGGCCGACGCCCGGCAGCGATTCGAGCAGCGCGCGGTCGCGCGGCACCTCGCCACCCGTCGTCTCGACGAGGCGCCGCGACAGGGCGATGACATTCTTCGCCTTGGTACGGAACAGCCCGATGGTCCGGATATGCTCGCGCACCACATCCTCGCCGAGCGCCAGCATCTTCTGCGGCGTATCCGCCTTGGCAAACAGCGCGCGGGTCGCCTTGTTGACGCCGGCATCGGTTGCCTGGGCGGAGAGCACGACGGCGACCAGCAGCGTGTAGGGGTTGACATATTCGAGCTCGCTCTTCGGCGCCGGGTTGGCCGCACGCAGCGCAGCGAACAGGCGGTGGACCTCCTCCGGAGCGAGCAGGCAGTCGACGCGGCGGCGCTTCGCCGGCGCGCGCACGGTCCGGCCCCTTGCGCCGGACGGCGCTCTGGCGGACGATGCGGCAGGCTGTCTCTTCGTCATTTCGTCTCTATATTGGCGCACATGGTCGATGCCAATCAGCCAACGGTCCGCGGACGCGAGATCTTCTCGGCGGTGATCACCCCGCACCGCTCGCTGTCGCAGCGCGGCTTCCTGGCGCTGATGCTGGCGGTCGGGACCGTCGGCTTCGGTGCCGGCATCGTGTTCATGGCGATGGGCGCCTGGCCGGTCTTCGGCTTCTTCGGTCTCGACATTGCGCTGATCTGGTTCGCGTTTCGCGCCAATTACAGGGCGGCGCGGGCCTGCGAACTGTTGCGGCTGAGCACGGAGGAGTTGACGGTCCGGCGCATCTCGGCCAGAGGCGTGCAGTCGGACTGGAGCTTCAACCCCTACTGGGTGCGGCTCGGCGCGGACCGCGATGCGGACGGGGAGATCACCCGCCTGTGGCTGATCTCGCACGGCAAGGGCATCGAGATCGGTTACTGGCTGTCGCCGGGCGAGAAGGCGGACTTCCACCGCGCGCTCGCGGGCGCGCTGGCGGCCGCGCGGGCAGGTCCGGCCGCCTGACGAGGCGGCATCTCGGAATCGGGTGTCGGCGGGCGGAGCGACCCGCTAGGTTCGACCGCTCACCGGCATCGGAGCCAGCCAGCCATGACCGTGATGCTCACCGATCCCCCGACCGCCGCGAATGCTCATCGGCACGGCGCCGATGACTATGCGAACGTTCGCCGCGCCATCGAATTCATCGCCGCAACCTGGTGTGCGCAGCCGGAGACCGAGACCGTGGCCGCCCATGTCGGGCTGTCGCCGGAGCGACTGCGCGTCCTGTTCCGGCGCTGGTGCGGACTGACGCCGAAGGCGTTCCTGCAGGCGATCACGCTGGATGCGGCCCGCGAGATGCTGCGCGATTCGGCGAGTGTGCTGGACGCGACCTACGCGCTCGGCCTGTCCGGACCCGGCCGCCTGCATGATCTGTTCGTCACCCACGAGGCGATGAGTCCCGGCGAGTACGCCACGCGCGGCGCCGGCGTCGAGATCGTCTGGGGCTTCCATCCCTCGCCGTTCGGCGAGGCGCTGGTGATGGCGACGTCACGCGGGCTGGCCGGCATGGCCTTCGCCGACGGTCCGCAGGACAGGCCAGGGGTGCTCGCCGACATGACCGCGCGCTGGCCGCGCGCGGCGTTCCGGGAGGATGAAGCGGCGACCGCGCCCTATGCGGCGCGGATCTTCCGGCCGGACATGTGGCGGGCCGACGACCCGCTGCGGGTGGTGTTCATCGGCTCGGACTTCGAGATCCGGGTCTGGGAGACGCTGCTGAAGATTCCGCTCGGACGCGCCACGACCTATTCCGACATCGCCGCCCGCCTCGGCCGGCCGAAGGCGGCCCGTGCCGTCGGTGCCGCCGTCGGCCGCAACCCGATCTCCTTCGTGGTGCCCTGCCATCGGGTTCTGGGCAAGTCCGGCTCGCTGTGCGGATATCACTGGGGGCTGACACGCAAGCGCGCCATGCTCGGCTGGGAACGAGGGCTCGTCGGCGCCGCGCCGGCTGGCTAGACGGACCACCTCAGCGGCCGTGCACGTAGCTGCCGGGTGCGGGTTCGAGCGGCGGGAGCCCCTTGTCGGGCGCGCCCATCGGCGGCGGCGGCACGCGCTCCGCAGCGCTGTGCGCGGCAAGCCAGGCCTGCCAGTCCGGCCACCACGAACCCGGCCGAACCTGCGCCGCGGCCGCCCACTCGTCCGGGCTCCGGTACGGGTCGCCATCGTGGCGGGTGGCGATCCGGTAGTGGCGCCGGGGGTGTCCGGGTTCCGAGACGATCCCCGCATTGTGGCCGCCCGAGGTCAGCACGAAGGTGATGTCGGCTTGGCTGAACAGGTGAAGCTTGTACACTGATCGCCACGGGGCGATGTGATCCTTCTCGGTGCCGACCAGGAAGATCGGGGCCTCGATGTCGCGCAGCGCGATGACCCGCCCCTCCACCGCGAAGCGGCCGGCGGTGAGCCGGTTCTCCAGGAACAGTGCACGCAGATACTCCGAATGCATGCGCGCCGGCATCCGCGTCTGGTCGGCGTTCCACGCCATCAGGTCGCTCATCGGTTCGCGCTCGCCGAGCACGTAGGTGCGCACCGACTTCGACCAGACGAGATCGTTCGCCCTGAGAAGCTGGAATGCGCCGGCCATCTGGTGGGTGTCGAGCACTCCCTGGTCCCACATCATGTCCTCGAGGAGGGCGATCTGCGCCTCGTCGACGAACAGCATCAGTTCGCCGGCCTCGGAAAAATCGGTCTGGGCGGCGAACAGGGTGATGGTCCCGAAACGCCGGTCGCCGTCGCGCGCCATGGTGGCGGCGGCGATCGCCAGCATGGTGCCGCCGAGGCAGTAGCCGCAGGCATGGACCGGGGTATCGGGCACGATCCTGCCGACCACGTCGAGGGCGGCCATTACGCCCCGGGTGCGGTAGTCGTCGAGGCCGATGCCGGCGTCGGCGGGTCCGGGATTGCGCCAGGAGACCATGAACACGGTATACCCCTCGCCGACCAGCCATCGCACCAGCGAGTTCTCCGGCGACAGGTCGAGGATGTAGTACTTCATGATCCAGGCCGGCACGATCAGCACCGGTTCGCGGCGTACCGTCGGCGTCGTCGGTGCATACTGGATCACCTCCATCAGATCGTTGCGGAATACGACCTGGCCAGGCGTGACGGCGAGAGTCTCGCCGACCCGCCAGCGTTCGCTTCCCGCGGGCGGGCGGCCGGCGATCTGGCGGGCGATGTCATCGATCAGGTTGCGCCACCCCTCGACGAGATTGCCGCCGCCGGTCCGCCTGAGCGCCTCGAGGATCTCCGGATTGGTCAGCATCCAGTTGGAGGGCGACAGCATGTCGAGCGCCTGGTCGGCCATGAAGGCGACGCGCGCCGCGCTCTTGCGCTTGACGCCGCGGATCGGCCGGGTCGCTGCCCGCCACCAGTCCTCGATCCCCAGATAGGTCTGCAGCATCATCCGGTAGGGCGGCTTCTGCCAGTCCCGATGGGAGAAGCGGCGATCGTCGGCATCGGGTCGGAACGGCGGCTCGGGGGTGTTCCCGGCAGCAGTCTCGATCGCATAGAGGCCAAGCTTCAGCGCGTCGGCCCAGGCCTTGTGGACGAGCTCGGCCTGGCGGCCGGGTGCGGCGGCAAGATGCACGCCCCAGTCGGCCCAGGCGCTGGCGAATGCCCAAGGGGAAATTCCCTGTGTCCACCGGGCGAGCGCGGCGCGGGCGACGCGGTCGAGCGTGTCGTAGCGAGACCCGGCGAGCGTGTCGTAGCGAGACCCGGCGAGGCCGTCGGGAGCGGGCGGGGATCGGCGGGGCTCGGATGCAGCGCCGGTGGCGCCGTCCGGCTGCGGCGCGGGAACAGTGGCAAGGGTGGGTCGGGCAGCCGTCATGACGTCACATATAGGCCCGCTTTGGTGACGAGATTTTGATCAGGCGCAATGCAACGGCCCGGGGGGCGATCAGTGTGTTCGATACACCGAACGAGTGCAGGGAGGTTCCCGCAATGGCGAAGTCCGCATCCCGATCTGCGACGGCCGCCGAGGCCAACGTCCTCCAGATCAATCAGGAGGCACTGGAGACGGTGCTGGAGCTGCAGATGAGCTTCCTGGAGACCGCCTCGCGCTTCGCGCAGGAGTTCACCGCCTTCGCGGCGCACCGGGTCGAGGCCAATGCTGAGGATTTCGCGCGGCTGACCGATGTGAAGTCGCCGCCGGAACTCCTGCAGCTGCAGCTCGAGCACATGCGCACGATGTTCGAGGATTACATGCGCGAGGCCAACAAGCTGATGGCGATGACCAGCAACCTGGTCAGGGAGAGCGGCGAGGCGGTGCGCGCGTCGTGCCTGCCGGCCGAGGCACCCCGCAAGCCGCATTGAGACGTTCCGCAGCGAACAGGCGCTGCCGGCCAGGCGGCTCTACCGGCAGCAAGGCGGATCATTGACCTGTTCGGTCAGCTCGACCTCGGGCCTGGTCAGGCGGTTGCCCAGTCCAGGCCGCCGAACCAGCACGGCCTGCGGCGGGCGAGGAAGCCGGCCGCGTCCTTTCCGCAATCCGGGCCTCGACCGTCCCGGTGACCGGTTCCCGACAATGGCAGCTCGTCGATGCCGGTCGCCGGCAGCAGCCCGGGCAGCGGGCGCGCGGCACCGATGGCGTCGAGGCTGCCGTCGGTCAGCGTCGTCCCGGTCACGCCGACGGCCTGAAACCAGACGGTCGTCTGCGCCTGCATGACCGTGCTGTGGCCGGCCACCGAGCGTACCACCGATGTCACCCGCACGGTGACCGACGATGTCGCACCCCCCTGGTGGGATACCTGACCTCATCTCAGGTCGGCCGGTAGCCGAGCAGCCTGGAGATCTCGCGGCCGGCCCGCGTCACCGCGGCGGTCTGTTCGGCGGTCGGCGGCTCGGGGATGTATTGCACCGAATCGACGATGGCGATGATGCCGGCAAGGCGACCGCCACCGTCGAGGATGGGCGCAGCCAGCGCGTTCAGTCCGATCGTGGTCTGGTTGGCCGCTGACGCCCAGCCGCGCGCGCGGATCTGGTCGATCTCCGCCGCCAGCAATGCCGGATCGGTGATCGTGTCGTCGGTGTGCGGTTCGAGCGGTCCGGCGAGCACCCGATCATGCGTCTCCTTCTCGCCGAAGGCGAGCGCCACCTTTCCCTGCGCGGTCGAGTGGAAATCGATCACCGATCCGACCTTGACACCGATCTCCAGCGCGGACTTGCCGGTCAGCATGGCGAGGATGTGCACGCCGTCGGGCTCGGCCTGCGACAGCACCACCGGATTGCCGAGATGCTCGCGCAGCTCGCGCATCACCGGGCGGGCCACCGAGGTCAGTTCGAAATTGTCGGAGACCGCCCGGCCGAGCGCGATCAGTCGGGTGCTGACCTTGTAGCGCTCGGTGTCCTCCTCGCGGATGATGTACCCGGCGGCCAGCAGCGTCTGCAGATGCCGATGCATCCGGCTCTTGGTGGTATCGAACGCCTTGGCGAGCTCGGTCACCCCCACCGCCGCCTGGCGCTGGGCGAGGAGTTCGAGGATCTCCAGCGCGAAGACCACGGCCTGGACGCCGCTGCCGCGCGGCGACCCGGAGATGCGGGGCATCGAAACGACCTCCTGCCTGGTGGTTACAATCACGAGATCAATGTTACGATGATCGTAACTGGTATGCCCAAGACTGCAAGATCTTCCTGCGCCACGTCGATCACAGCGGCGACCTTCATGTTGTCAGCGACGGTCCGGCTGTTAGATTGGCCGACAGTCCCATCCGGGCTCAACCGCATGTTCCAAGAATCAGGCACACGTCGACGCGGAGGAATATTGATGCACCTTTTGAAGCGCCCCATCCTGATAGCTGCCGGAGCGGCGGCGATCGTTGCCGCCCCTCTGACCGCGAAGGCAGTCGAATACGTCAACATTCTCACCGGCGGGCAGGCCGGCGTCTACTATCCGCTCGGCGTCGCCATGGAAAAGCTGTTCGCCGCGCAGATCCCCGACGTCCAGCCGTCCGTGCAGTCGACCAAGGCCTCGGTCGAGAACCTCAATCTGCTTCAGGACGGCAAGGGGGAAATCGCCCTGGCACTGGGCGATTCGGTCGCGCTCGCCTGGGAAGGCAATGCGGATGCCGGTTTCAAGGCGCCGCTCGACAAGCTGCGGGCAATCGGCGCGATCTATCCGAACTACATCCAGATCGTCGCCTCGAAGGAGTCCGGCATCACGACGCTGGCAGACCTGAAGGGCAAGCGCCTGTCGGTCGGCGCGCCGCGTTCGGGGACCGAGCTCAACGCCCGGGCGATCCTCGGCGCCGCCGGCATCAGCTATGACGATCTCGGCAAGGTCGAGTACCTGCCCTTCGCCGAATCGGTCGAACTGATGAAGAATCGCCAGCTCGACGCCACGTTGCAGTCGGCCGGGCTCGGCGTCGCCTCGATCCGCGATCTCGCCACGTCGGTCGACATCGTGGTGGTCGAGGTACCGGCCGACGTGGTCGCGAAGATCGGCGCGCCGTACATCGCCGCGACCATTCCCGCCGGCACCTACACCGGACAGGATGCGGATGTCGCGACCGCTGCGGTCGTCAACTTCCTGGTGACGCATTCGGGCGTGTCCGACGACCTTGCCTATGGCATGACCAAGGCGATCTTCGAGAACCTCGATCAGTTGGTCGCGGCGCATTCGGCTGCCCGGGCGATCTCGCTGGAGAATGCGCCGAAGGATTCGCCGATCCCGCTGCATCCCGGTGCGGAGCGGTATTACCGGGAAAAGGGTGTGATGTAGATCACCGGACCGGTCTCAGCACGACCGCAGACCGGGCACGGCGCCATGACCGAACGGCGGTGCAACACGATGGCCGGGGCCGCCCCGGCCATCGCCGCGTCCCGAACGGGCGCATCATGGCCCGGCGCATCTCGGGCCGGGAAACCGCCACATCCATCCGATGCGCGCGCCGCGCCGCCGGCAGTCAGGGGTTTCGCATGACCGCAGCACGCATCGCGGCGCCCGACGGTGCGACGGCACCGCGGGAGACCCAGCACTGGGCCTGGGGACCCCGGCCAGGCGCGGCGATCCTGTTTGCGGTCGCCATCGCCTTCTCGCTGTTCCAGCTGTGGACGGCCGCCTATTCACCGATCCCGAGCCAGGTGGTCAGGGCGGTGCATGTCGGCTTCCTGATGCTGCTGCTGTTCGGGCTCGTCGCCAACCGCGCGCCACTGGCCGGCTGGCGCGTCGCCCTGTTCGCGGGGCTCGGCATCGCCGGCTTCGCCATCGGCCTCTACCACTGGGTGTTCTACGTCGAGATCGTGATCGAGCGCGCCGGCGCGCCGAATGACGTCGATCTCGTCGTTGGCACCGTCGCGGTCGCGCTGGTCTTCCTCGCCGGCTACGTGATGATGGGCCCGGCGCTGCCGATCATCTGCGGGCTGTTCCTCGCCTACGGCCTTTGGGGTCACCTCCTGCCGCCGCCCTTCGGCCATCGCCCCTACGACTATGAACAGATCATCGAGATCCTGTTCCTCGGCACCGAGGGCATCTACGGCACGCCCACTTATGTGTCGTCGACCTACATCTTCCTGTTCATCCTGTTCGGCGCCTTCCTGGAGCGGGCCGGGATGATCCAGCTGTTCACCGACGTCGCCATGGGCACGGTCGGCCACACACGTGGCGGCCCGGCCAAGGTCTCCGTCGTCTCCTCCGGTCTGATGGGCACGATCAACGGCTCGGGCGTTGCCAATGTGGTGACCACCGGGCAGTTCACCATTCCGTTGATGAAGCGATTCGGCTTCCGTCCGGCCTTTGCCGGCGGCGTCGAGGCGACCTCCTCGATGGGGGGCCAGATCATGCCGCCGGTGATGGGGGCTGTCGCCTTCATCATGGCCGAGACGATCGGTGTTCCCTATGTCGAGGTTGTGACGGCGGCAATCGTGCCGGCGATCCTCTACTTCGTCACCGTGTTCTGGATGGTGCATCTGGAAGCCGGCCGGCTCGGTCTGAAGGGGTTGCCGCGCGATGAACTGCCGAGCGCGCTCGGCGCGCTCCGGCGGCGCTGGTATCTGATCCTGCCGCTGGCCGCGCTCGTCTATCTGCTGTTCTCAGGCTACACACCGCTGTTCGCCGGAACGCTCGGCCTGGCGCTGACGATGCTGATCATCCTCGGCGTGCCGGTCGCCGCCCGGCTCGGACCGATCGCACTGAGAATGGTGTTCTGGGTGGCGCTCGGCCTGGCGGCGAGCCAGTTCTTCCGATTCGGCATCAACATCGTCGTGCTGCTGATCGGGCTGCTGATCGTGGCCAATCTGTTCACCAGAGGCGGACGGGAGACGCTGAAGCTGTCGGTCGAAAGCCTCGCGGAGGGCGCCAAGAACGCGCTGCCCGTCGGCGTCGCCTGCGCGCTGGTCGGTGTCATCATCGGCGTGCTGGCGCTGACCGGGACCGCCACCACCTTCGCCCGGGTGATCGTGGCAATCGGCGAGAGCTCGCTGTTCCTGTCGCTGGTGCTGACCATGCTGACCTGCCTGATCCTCGGCATGGGCATCCCGACGATCCCCAACTACATCATCACCTCGTCGATCGCCGGCCCCGCCCTGCTCGATCTCGGCGTGCCGCTGATCGTCAGCCACATGTTCGTCTTCTATTTCGGCATCATGGCCGACCTGACGCCACCGGTGGCGCTGGCCGCCTTCGCTGCAGCCCCGATCGCCAAGGAATCGGGCATGAAGATCGGCGTGCAGGCGGTGCGCGTCGCCATCGCCGGCTTCGTCATCCCCTACATGGCGGTCTACGCGCCGACGCTGATGCTGCAGCCGGGCGGACCGCTCGCCGCGGCGATCGGCTTCTGGCCGGCGGTCGCCTACAACGTCTTCAAGGCGCTGCTGGCGATCTCGCTGTGGGGGGCGACCGCAATCGGCTTCGCTGGCGTCAGGCTCGCCTGGTGGGAGCGGCTGTGGGCGTTCGCCGGGGCCGCCTTGCTGATCGTCGCCCTGCCGATCACCGACGAGATCGGCCTTGCCGCCTGTTTCGCCTTCGTCGGCTGGGTGTGGTGGCGCAACCGCCGCAGCCGCGCGGCGGCCGTTTCGGCAGGCTGAGCGATGGCTGTGTGCCTGGCGAGCGCCGTCGCCGCGGCGCGCATCGCCGCAGCGGCCTTCACGCTTACCTGGATGCACACGGTCGAACGCATCCCGTGGCAGGAGGACTGGCGGGTCGAGGCGGACCGCCTCGTGCTCGAGACCGTGCGGCTCAAGGGCTCAGGCGCCGGCATGGAGCCGGCCCCGGAGGCGCGGCTCGTCGACGGCTGGTATGTCTGGCATCCGCGGGACGACACGCGGACGCAGATCGTGCTGCGCCGGGCCGACACCGCGATGGCCGGCGACTGGAGCCTGTGCACCGAGCCGGAAGGATGCCGCAGCCTCGCCGAGGTCGTGGGCGGGGCCGATCCGGTCCGGCTTCTCCCCTGCCCCTGACTCCCGAGCGTACCCGATCCCCTGGCGCCTGCTGTCCCCGATCGGCGTCCGCATCGCACCGCTTCGGCGCGGGCGGCGACCAAGTCTTACACTTTGCCGCCCCGCGAGGGACAGTTCTGCGACATCAGCCATGCATGGTGGGTCCCATTCGGAGGCACCGGCAGGGAGAGCAACGATGCCGATTGCGATGCTTCGCCCCAAGACCTTGGGCCTGGTGGCCGGGATCATGGCGGTGGCGCCAATGGCGGTCACGACGGCGCGCGCCCAGGAGACGGGTGGTCTCGACCGCACCACGCGGCAGGCGATCCGCATGGCCTGCGTGGCCGACTATCAACGCTACTGCAGGTCGGTCCGGCCCGGCGACGGACGCCTTGCCGCCTGCTTCAGGGACCATGCTGACGGGCTGTCGGCAGCCTGCCGCGCCGCGCTGATCCCGCTCATCGATTCTCCCCCGGCGTCGCCGCCGCCCGGCTGATCTCCGTCCGACCCGACCGCCGGCGGCGGCGACCGTCGCGGGCCCGCGCCGCTCCACCCGGTGCAGGCCCGTGCAGCCGTCCGCGTCGCAGCGCAACTGTCTCGCTGCGCTGCAGCAACAATCGCCTGCTCACCCCCGCGCCAGCCTCACACGTCGAGGTTCGACACGCTGAGCGCGTTCTCCTGGATGAACCGCTTGCGCGGCTCGACAACGTCACCCATCAGCTCGGTGAAGATCTCGTCGGCGTCGGCCGCATCGCGCACCCGCACCTGCAGCAGCGAGCGGGCGTTCACATCGAGCGTCGTTTCCCAGAGCTGTTCGGGATTCATCTCGCCGAGCCCCTTGTAGCGCTGCAGCGACAGCCCCTTGGACCCGGCCGCCATCACTGCGCGGAACAGCGCGCTCGGACCGCGGATCTCGATGGCGACGTCCTTGCGACGGAACACCGCAGCCTTGACATAGACCTCCTGCAGGTGCGCGGCGTGGCTGTCGAGCTTGCGCGCATCGGCCGAGGACAACAGGGCCCGGTCGATGAACGAGGCCTCCTTCACCCCGCGCACCTCGCGCTCGAAGCGGAAGCCGTCGTCGGTGGGAATGCCGACCCAGCCGCGCTCGGTCTCCTCCGACAGAAGATCGAGCCGCCGGGCGATGTAGGCCGCGGCGGCCTGCCGCTCCTCTTCCGACTTGCCCACATCGGGGCTGAGCACGCCGGCGATTGCCGCCTGCTCGACGGTGGTGCGGTGATAGCGGTGATGCAGGGCGTCGATCGTCCTGGCGATGATGCGGGCCTCCTCGACGATCGCCCGCAGATCGGCGCCGGTGCGGACCTCGCCATTGGCGAGCGTCAGCGAGGCGTCCTCCAGCCCGCAGGCGAGCAGGTAGTCCTCAAGCGCCCGTTCATCCTTCAGATACTGCTCGGAATTGCCGCGCTTGACCTTGTAGAGCGGCGGCTGGGCGATGAACAGGTGGCCGCGCTCGATGAGTTCGCGCATCTGGCGATAGAAGAAGGTCAGCAGCAGCGTGCGGATATGGGCGCCGTCAACGTCGGCGTCGGTCATGATGATGATCTTGTGGTAGCGCAGCTTGCCGATGTCGAAGTCCTCCGGACCGATGCCGGTGCCGAGCGCCGTGATCAGCATGCCGATCTGTTCGGACGACAGCATCTTGTCGAAGCGCGCCCGCTCGACATTGAGGATCTTGCCCCTGAGTGGCAACACCGCCTGGAAGGCACGGTCGCGGCCCTGCTTGGCCGAGCCGCCGGCCGAATCGCCCTCGACGATGAACAGCTCGGACTTGGCCGGATCGCGCTCTTGGCAGTCGGCGAGCTTGCCGGGCAGGTTGGCGATGTCGAGCGCGCCCTTGCGGCGGGTCAGTTCGCGCGCCTTGCGCGCCGCCTCGCGGGCGGCCGCGGCCTCGACGACCTTGGAGACGATCGCCCTGGCCTCGGCGGGATGTTCCTCGAACCACACCGAGAGTCCCTCGCCGACAAGGCTCTCGACGACCGGCCGGACTTCGGAGGAGACCAGCTTGTCCTTTGTCTGGCTCGAGAATTTCGGATCCGGCACCTTCACCGACAGGACACAGGTCAGCCCCTCGCGGCAGTCGTCGCCGGTCAGCGACACCTTCTCCCGCTTGATGATGCCGGAGCTGTCGGCGTAGCCCGTCACCTGACGGGTCAGCGCAGCGCGGAAGCCTGCCAGATGCGTGCCACCGTCGCGCTGGGGTATGTTGTTGGTGAAACACAACACGTTCTCGTGGTAACTGTCGTTCCACCACAGCGCCGCCTCGACGGCGATGCCGTCGCGCTCGCCCTTCAGCACCACCGGCTGGCTGATCAGTGGCGATTTCGCACGGTCGAGCCAGCGCACGAAGGCCTCGACACCACCCTCGTAGTGCATCTCCTCGCGCTTCTGCTCGACGCCGCGATTGTCGGTCAGCGTGATGGTGACGCCGGAATTGAGGAACGCGAGTTCGCGCAGCCGATGTTCGAGCGTGTGCCAGTCGAACTCGGTCATGGTGAAGGTGGCCGGGCTCGGCAGGAAGGTCACTTCGGTCCCGGTGCGGCCGTTCGACGGCCCGACCACGGCGAGCGGCGCCTCGGCGTTGCCGTCCCGGAAAACCATCATGTGCTCGCTGCCGCCGCGCCAGATCCTGAGCGTCAGCTTCGAGGACAGCGCGTTGACCACCGAAACGCCGACGCCATGCAGGCCGCCGGACACCTTGTAGGAGTTCTGGTCGAACTTTCCTCCCGCATGCAGCTGGGTCATGATGACTTCGGCGGCCGACACGCCCTCCTCGTGCATCTCCGTGGGAATGCCGCGGCCGTTGTCGGTGACGGTCACCGAGCCGTCCGCATTGAGCGTGACATCGACCCGGTCGCACCAACCGGCAAGCGCCTCGTCGATGGCGTTGTCGACCACCTCGTAGACCATGTGATGCAGGCCGGAGCCGTCGTCGGTGTCGCCGATATACATGCCCGGCCGCTTGCGCACGGCGTCCAGGCCCTTGAGAACCTTGATCGATTCCGCGCCGTAGTCGGAGCCGCCTGCGGCGACGGGCTCGTTGTCCTGCATATCGATATCCACTGTCAGAGGGCCTCGCGCGCCAAGGCTTCAGCCGCCCTTCGGCGCCCGCCCAGGGAGGATCACCAGAATCAGTGCCAGTCTAGCATTTCCGGAGGCCGAATGCCGACCCCGGACCTTGCTCATTTCACTGAAAAATATGGGTATTTCCGTGGCGGACGGCAATCTGCGGGGATCCGCGCGCGGCTCAGCCGCGCGCCGCGATCGCCGCCGCCGCGCCCATCATGCTGGCGCCGGCGAGCCGGTTGAGCCGGCGGCGCGCCGCCGCCGACTCGAACATCCGGCGGGCACGGGCGGCGAGCGCCGCGTAGGCGCCGATCACCACCACGAGGTCGAGGATCACCACCGCCGACATTTCCGCGAAGGCCAGCGCCGTCAGGCCGCCGAGATCGACGATGGTCGGCAGGACAGCGAGATAGAACAGGATCACCTTCGGGTTGCCGAGCGTCACCGCCAGCCCGGCCAGGAAGGTCGAGACCGGCCCGCCGCCGGTGCGCGCCGCGATGACGCCATGCTCGGGCTTCGCGGTCCAAAGCCGGATGGCGAGATAGACGAGATAGGCCGCGCCGAGCCAGCGAATGATCACGAACACCGTGCCGAAGCTCGCCGCGATGACCCCGAGCCCGAGCGCCGCGGCCGACAGGTAGACGAGGTCGCCGACGATCAGTCCGGCCATCATCGGCAGGGTCGGGCGGAAGCCGGTGCCGAGCGCACGACCGACGATCGCCGCGATGCCCGGCCCGGGAATGGCGGCGGCAAGCCCGAGGGCGAGCGCGAAGGCGACGAGGCTGGTCGTGTCCATGGCCGCCAAGGGTCTACGCCATCACGGCCGGCGAGGGAAGCGGCTTCGACGGTTCGGGAGGCCAGCGCACCGGTCGGGTGCGCTTCGGGCAGCCGCCGTTGTGCCGGACAGACATCGGCGGAGGATCGCCTCGCCGGCGTGGCACGATTGCCGCACGGCCGGTTTGGCGAACGTTGCCTGGCGCTCACAGCGGCGACACCCGGCCGTCGATGACCTCGAAGCATTGCGCATCGGCAGCGATGTCGGCGAACAGCAGCCGGTCTGTGCCGGTCATCCAGGCCTGCGCGCCGAGCGCCAGGATCTCGCCGAACAGCGCCGCGCGCCGGATATCGTCGAGATGCGCCGCCACCTCGTCGAGCAGCAGAAGCGGCGCGACCCCCCGATCGGCGGCGGCCACGATCCGCGCATGGGCGAGGACGAGGGCGATCAGCAGCCCCTTCTGCTCGCCGGTCGAGGCGATGGCGGCGGGGACACCGCGATTGGCATGGACGACCGACAGATCGCTGCGATGCGGGCCGAGCAGCGTCCGCCCGGCGGCGGCATCCCGACGTCGCGCCGCCTGCAGCGCGCGGCGATAGTTCTCCTCGACGTCCAGCGCCGGCATCGCGCGCAGCTCGTTCTCCAGGGTTCCGACCAGCTCCAGGGCGGGGTCGGGGAAGACTCCGCCCGCACGGCCGGCGAGTGCCGCGCTCAACCGCGCCACCGCCTCTGCCCGCGCGGCAGCGAGCGCTACCGCCGATCCGGCAAGCTCATGCTCGACCGCATCGAGCCAGCGTCGATCGGGACGTGCCTCCTCGAGCAGGCGGTTGCGCTGACGCATCAGCTTCTCGAACTCGCCGACCCGGGCGGCGTGGCCAGGATCCAGCGTCAGCACCAGCCGGTCGAGGAAGCGGCGCCGGTCGGCGGCGGCGCCGGTGAACAGACCGTCCATCGCCGGCGTCAGCCACAGGACGCGAACGATCTCGCCCAGCGCCGACACCGAGCGCGCCCGCTGCCGGTCGATCCGCACCTCGCGACCGCTCTCGCCGCGGCGGAATCCGGTGCCGACATCGACCGCGGCCTCGCCGCGCTCCACGGAGGCGGCCACGGCGAAGGCGTCGGCGCCGGCGCGGATCACCGCGTCGAGGCTGGCGCCACGCAGCCCGCGGCCGGGGGCCAGGTAGGACAGCGCCTCGAGGAGATTGGTCTTGCCGGCGCCATTGGCCCCGGTCAGCACCACCGGTTGCGGCCCGAGCGTGAGCCGCAGCTCCGGATAGTTGCGATAATCGGTCAGCGCCAGCCGGCGGATCGCAACGCGGTGCCGGGCCCCGGACGGGCCGGCGTCGTCGATGGCCGCTGACGCATCCGGCAGGACGAAGGACCTTTCGTCAGACCCGCATCGGCATCAGCACGTAGAGCGCCGAGCGGTCGGTTTCGTCGCAGATCAGCGTCGGCGAGCCGGGGTCGGCCAGTTCGAACCGCGCCTCGCCGCTCTCCAGCTGCCCGGTTATGTCGAGCAGGTAGCGCGCGTTGAAGCCGATCTCCAGCGGCTCGGACGAATAGGCCGCGGCCAATTCCTCCGTCGCGTTGCCGGCGTCGGGATTGTTGACGCTCAGCACCACGCGATCGCGGTCCAGCGCGAGCTTTACCGCCCGCCCCCGCTCGCTGGAGACGGTCGATACAAGGTCGACGCTGCGGGCGAACGCATCGCGATCGACGCGCAGGATCCTGTCATTGCCGGTCGGGATGACCCGGGCATAGTCCGGGAAGGTGCCGTCGATCAGTTTCGAGGTGAGGACCACGGCGCCCAGCGTGAACCGCACCTTGTTGGCGGACAGTTCGATGCCAACCGCCTCGGTCGGATCGTCGAGCAGCCGGAGGAGTTCCTGCACCGCCTTGCGCGGCACGATGATGCCCGGCATCCCCTGCGCCCCGTCCGGCGCGTCGGTCTCGACGCGGGCAAGCCGGTGGCCGTCGGTCGCAACGGCGCGCAGATGCGCAAGCCCGTCCGTCTCGACCGTGTGGAAGTAGATGCCGTTCAGGTAGTAGCGGGTCTCTTCCTGGGAGATCGCGAACTGTGTCTTGTCGATCAGCCGCTTGAGCCGGCCAGCGGGCAGCGCGAAGCGGTGGCTGAACGCCCCGGCGGTGATGTCGGGGAAATCGGAGTCCGGCAGGGTTTGCAGCGTGAAGCGGGCGCGCCCGGAGGACAGCACCAGGGCGGCGCCGTCGGGGCCGGTCTCGAGGGCGACCTGTGCGCCGTCCGGCAGCTTGCGAACGATATCGTAGATCGTATGGGCGGCGACCGTGGTCGCGCCGGGCTGCGCCACGTCGGCCGGCGAGGTATCGACCACCTCGATGTCGAGGTCGGTGGCCTTCAATTGCAGCGTCGCACCATCCGCCCGCACCAGGATGTTGGACAGGATCGGGATGGTATTGCGCCGTTCGACCACCCGGTGGACGTGACCGAGCGATTTCAGAAACGCGGCGCGTTCGATCGTGACACGCATGGCACGCAATCCTGTCGATCAGCCGGCGCGGCAGACCCGACCGGCACCCCAACCCACCCAGTGCGGGAAAGGATGGTGAACTTGCCGGGAACGGGTCGCATTTGCAAGTGCAGCGGGCGCGCGAAGCGGCGCGCTCTCAGCTCTCGCCGTCTTCGATACGGCGGCGCAGGGTCTCGATGTCGCGCGCCAGCGACCTGTCCTTGGCCAGCAGCCCTTCGATCTTGCGCACCGCGTGCAGCACGGTGGTGTGATCGCGGTTGCCGAAGCGGCGGCCGATCTCCGGCAGGGAGCGTGGTGTCAGCACCTTGGCAAGATACATGGCGATCTGGCGGGGCACGACGATCGCCCGGGTGCGACGGTTCGACACCAGGTCGGATCGCGACACCTGATAGTGCATGGCGACGACGCGCTGGATGTCCTCGATGCGGATCTGCGGTCGCTCCTGGGTGGCGACGAGATCGCGGATCACCCGTTCGGCAAGGTCGAGCGTCACCGGCACGTTGGCGAAGCAGCGATATGCTGCCAGCCGGTTCAGCGCCCCCTCGAGGTCGCGGCCGCTGGATGAGACCTGACGGGCGACATAGTCCAGCACCTCGGTCGACAGATCGACGGACTGTCCCCGCTCGGCGAGCGCCCGCACCCGAGCCTCGAGGATCTGGCGGCGCAGCGCAAGCTCCTGGCTGCCGATGGCAGCGACGAGTCCGCCGGCGAGCCGCGAGCGGGTTCGGTCGTCGAAGCCACACAGATCGGCCGGCGGGCGGTCCGCAACGATCACCACCTGCCGGCAGCCCTCGATGAGGGCGTTCATCGTATGGCTGAATTCGCGGTGGGTGGCCTTGCCCTGCAGGAACTGCAGATCGTCGATCAGCATGAGGTCGATGGAGCGCAGCGTCTCCTTGAACGGGATCGCTGCATCCGACCGCACCGCGGACACGAAGCGGAACACGAACTGCTCGGCCGACAGATGCAGGATGCGGCGCGAAGGGTCGAGCTCAGCCGCCTTCCAGGCGATGGCATGCAGCAGATGTGTCTTGCCGCGACCGACGCCGCCGTGAATGAACAGCGGGTTGAACATGGTGCCGGCCGAACCGGACGTGGCCACCGACAGAGCGGTGTCGTGCGCGATCTTGTTGGATTCGCCCACCGCGAAGGTCTCGAACTTGAAGCGCGGATCGAGCGGCGCACTCTCGAAGAGCTGGTCGCCCGACGCCGTGGCAGGCTGGACCAGCGCCGGCGCGGACCGCGTATCGCGCAGGCGCCGCTGCACCGGCGCCGGGGTGGACCGCTCCGGCGTCGCCGTCTCGACGCCGCGCACGCGCACGTCGACCCGCTCGACGCCCGGACATTCGGCGCGCCACAGCGCCAGCAGACGGGCGCCGTAATTGGTGCGGATCCACATCCGCAGGAACGGCGTGGCGACCGTCAGCACGGCCGTCATGTCGGACACCTCGACGAAGGACAACCCATTGAACCAGCTGCGGTAGATGTCCTCACCGAACTCGGCGCGAAGCCGCTGGACGATGCGCGACCAGGCCTCGGCATGGCGAGCGCCCGAGTCCGTCACGGCCGCCCCCGCCGTCTCGGCCTGCCGGTCCGCCCCTCCCGACACCCAGTTCGCGCTGGCATCCGAGTCCTCCGAGAGTTCCATCGCCACGCCCGCCGCACCTGTCGCCATCCGTCCACTCATGACTGCACCCAAGGAAGTCCCGATGCCTTCCACCCCTCGACCGTGCCGCGATGGCGCGCGACATCGAGCCGCCCCTCGAAACCGTCCGAGATGTTGAAGCAGGCCGCATAGCCCGCCGCCGTGGCGCGCGCCGCCGCCGACGCGCTGCGCGCGCCCGAGCGGCACAGGAAGAACAGCGGCGCCTCGCGCGCGGCCGGGATCGCACCGAGCGCCGCAGCGAGTTCCTCGAGGAAGCGCGGATTGACCTGCATCGCCGGATAGCTCTGCCACTCGATCAGCACCGGCTGCTTGCCGATCGGCGACAGGTCGGCGACGCCGACAAAGGTCCATTCGGCCCGCGTGCGCACGTCGACGAGAACGGCCGACGGATCCTCCGCCAGCATCCGCCAGGCCTCGGATGAGGAAACGTCACCTGCATATGCGCCGGACATGATCCGTCCGCATCTCCCATTCTGCCAGAGTAGGTTCTCACGCCGCCCGGTCAAACCCGGACTTAACCTGTGCCGGCGTTACAGAATACGAGCCGGCTCGAGTACTGAGTCGAGTCTCTCAGAGATGCAGAAAAGAATATCCGGCGATGGCACCCGTCCGCGCCCGTGCGACCATTGTCATGACAAACTGTCCCCGCCGCTTGGAAACCAAGCCTTCTACTCTTTCGATTACATTGAGATCATCGGGCGATCCCCGATGGTCGGAAGATACACACCGGCTCGGGGAGAGGCAACCGACTCGTCCAACCCCACCGGCGTGCCGGTACCGGCATTGCACCGGCACCCTTACGGCAGCTTTTCGAGCGGCCTCGCCAACCGCCTGAGGAGTCAATGGAAACCGGCAGCCTTGAGGGCGACGTCAACCCAGTGCACCCAGTGCGCTATTCGACATTTCCGTGACGCGCAAGACGGGCGCGTGCGGCCCCGTTTGCGAGCCATTTCCGCGTCGTGTTGCCAAGCCCTTGATTCAGCGGCAGATTGGTTGAGAAGTTCGGATTCCGGCACGGCCGGCTGCTGCCGTGCAGGTTGCGGCAACGAAAAAGGCCCGGCGGAGCCGGGCCCTTCGGGAACCGATCCTGCGGCTTCTTCAGGCTTGCATCGACTTCACGCGCGCCGCCAGGCGCGACACCTTGCGCGAAGCGGTGTTGGCATGCAGGACACCCTTCTGGGCGGCGCGGATCAGTTCCGGCTCGGCGGCTCGCAACGCCTCGCGGGCCTTCGTCTGATCGCCGGAGGCAATCGCCTCCTCGACCTTCCGGACGAAGGTACGGACGCGGCTCTTGCGCGCCTTGTTGACGGCGGTGCGCCGGGCGATCTTGCGGGCCGCTTTCTTGGCCGACGGGGTGTTCGCCATGAACAGGTCTCCGGGACATTCACCGGCCGATCGAAGCGCCGGCCGACGGAAAATACCAAAAGCGGCGAACTCGAAGGTCCGCCGCGGGTCGCGGACATATAGACGCAAGCGCGTCGCGGCGTCAACAGCGGGCCGCCGCTCGCGATGGCCGACCTCCGCCGCTCAGCGATGCCTGAACACGGCGGGGCGCTTTTCGATGAAGGCCTGCATTCCCTCCTTCTGGTCCTCGGTCGAGAACATCGAGTGGAACACGCGCCGCTCGAAGCGGATCCCTTCGGCGAGCGTCGTCTCGTAGGCGCGGTTGACCGCCTCCTTGGTCAGCATGACCGCGGGCAGCGACAGCGAGGCGATCTTCTCGGCCGCCGCAACCGCCTCCTCGATCAGCTTGTCGGCCGGCACGACACGGCTCACCAGGCCGGACCTCTCGGCCTCGGCGGCGTCCATCATCCGTCCGGTCAGGCACAGGTCCATCGCCTTGGACTTGCCGACCAAGCGAGTCAGGCGCTGCGTGCCGCCGGCGCCCGGCAGGACGCCGAGCAGGATTTCCGGCTGGCCGAACTTGGCGGTGTCGGCGGCGATGATGAAATCGCACATCATGGCGAGCTCGCAGCCGCCACCCAGCGCATAACCCGCCACCGCCGCGATCACCGGCTTGCGAACCCGTGAGACCCGCTCCCAGGAGGTGATGAAGTCCTCCAGATAGGCGCTCATGTAGGTCTTCGACTGCATCTCCTTGATGTCGGCGCCGGCGGCGAAGGCCTTTTCCGAGCCGGTGATGACGATGGCGCGGATCTCGGCATCGGCCTCGAAGCCGTCCAGCGCAGTCGACAGTTCGGTCATCAAAGCGGAGTTCAGCGCGTTGAGCGCCTTCGGGCGGTTGAGGGTGATCAGCGCCACCGCACCGCGCGTCTCCACCAGGATGTTCTCGTAAGCCATGTCCTCTCCCCGTGACGTCAAGTCGATGATCGCAGGCTAGCGCTACAGGAGCCCCGCCATCGGGGCAAGCTCAGCGCTGGCAACGCGGACAGAGGAAGGTCGAGCGGCCGGACTGGACGATGCGCGTCACGATGCCACGGCAGCCGGGCGTCGGACACGGCGCGCCTTCGCGGTCGTAGACCCGGAAGGCGTGCTGGAAATAGCCGAGCGAGCCGTCGGCGCGGACATGATCGCGCAGCGACGAGCCGCCCGCCTCGATCGCCTCGCCGATCACCGCGCGGATCGCTTCGACCAGCCGGACCGCGCGCATGTTCGGCCGGCCGGCCGGCGTCGCCAACGTCCCCGCCGCGCGCAGCGGCGACAGCCGCGCCCGGTGCAGCGCCTCGCACACATAGATGTTGCCGAGGCCGGCGACGATGCGCTGGTCGAGCAGCGCCGCCTTCAGCGGCATCGTCCGACCGGCGAGCCGTGCGGCCAGATACGCCGCGTCGAAGGCGTTGCCGACCGGTTCGGCGCCGAGCCCGGCAAACATCGGATGCGTCGCGATGCCGGCCCGCGGCACCAGCAGCATGAAGCCGAACCGGCGCGGATCGTTGTAGGTGACGGTGGCACCACCCGACAGCACGAACTCCACGTGATCGTGGGCGGCAATCTTCGAGCGCGGATGATGGAAGTCGCCGGGCAGCGCCGCCTCGCCCGGCTGCGAGACGCGGAACGAGCCGGACATGCCGAGATGCATGACCAGCACCATGCCATCGTCGAGATCGGCGAGGAGATATTTCGCGCGCCGTCCCAGGCCGGTCACCGTGCGTCCGCCGAGACGTTCGGCGAAGCGCTCGGGCAAGGGAAAGCGCAGATCCGGCCGTCGCGCCACGACCCGTTCGAGCCGCGCATTCTCCATGGCGGGAGCGAGACCGCGGCGCACCGTCTCGACTTCGGGAAGTTCCGGCAAGGCTCGTCCGTGACGCTTCGACCCGTGCGGCTTGGATGCGGCGGCGGCAGGCCGGCCGCGAACGGGCTGCGACGATAGCGCGGCCGGGGGGCTTGCGCTATGGTCGCCGCCATGACGCGCGAGAGTTCCGGGGCGGACGACGCCCGCGACACCCATTTCGGTTTCCGCTCGGTCCCGGAGGCCGAGAAGCAGGGCCATGTCGACGCGGTGTTCGACCGCGTGGCGCGCCGCTATGACCTGATGAACGACCTGATGTCGGGCGGCCTTCACCGACTGTGGAAGGATGCCCTGATCGCCTGGCTGGCGCCGCCGAAGACTGGCGCCGGCTGGTCGGTGCTGGATGTCGCCGGTGGCACCGGCGACATCGCCCTGCGCATCGCCGAGGCCGCGCCGGCCGCCGAGATCACCGTTCTCGACATCAATCCGAACATGCTCGACGTCGGCGAGGCACGGGCTCGCAAGCGCGGGCTCGCCGGGCGGCTGACCTTCGTCGAGGGCAACGCCGAGGAGATCGGGCTCCCCGACCAGGCGTTCGACGCCTACACCATCGCCTTTGGCATCCGCAACGTCACCCACATCGACCGCGCGCTCGCCGAGGCGTACCGGGTGCTGCGCCCGGGCGGCCGGTTCCTGTGCCTGGAGTTCTCGCCGGTCGACATGCCGATGCTCGACCGCATCTATGACCTGTATTCCTTCAACGTGATCCCGGCGATGGGCCGTCTCGTCGCCGGCGACGCCGAACCCTACCGCTATCTGGTCGAATCGATTCGCCGTTTCCCCGACCGCGAAACCTTCGCCGGCATGATCGAGGCGGCGGGATTCTCCCGCGTCTCCTACAGATGCCTGAGCGGCGGCATCGCCGTGCTGCATTCGGGCTGGCGGATCTGACATCCATGCTCCGGTCGGTCGCCCATCTCGCCCGGCTGGCGCATGCCGGCTTGATCCTGTGCCGGGAGCGCGCCCTCGACAGGGTCGATACGACCGATCTGCCGGCCGGGCCGGCGTCGGCGATCCGCCTCGGCCAGTTCCTCGGCCGCGTGATCGGCCGCCGCGACCGGCGCGAGGCGCGGCTGGCCGCTGCCTTCACCCGGCTCGGCCCGAGCTGGATCAAGCTCGGCCAGTTCCTCGCCACCCGCCGCGACGTCGTCGGCGACGAGATGGCCGCCGATCTCGCCAGCCTGCAGGATCGGCTGCCGCCCTTCTCCGACACGATCGCGCGCCAGGCGATCGAGGCGGCGCTCGGCCGGCCGGTCGACGAGGTCTTCGATACGCTCGGACCACCCGTCGCCGCCGCCTCCATCGCCCAGGTGCACAAGGCCACCGCCGAGGGTCGCGAGCTGGCGGTCAAGGTGCTCCGGCCCGGCATCGAGCAGCGCTTCCGGCGCGATCTGGAGACCTTCTTCTTCGCGGCGCGGCTGATCGAGCGGGTCGATCCGCAGGCCAGGCGCCTGCGACCGGTCGACGCAGTGGCGACCCTGGCGCGCTCCGTCGCCATCGAGATGGACCTGCGGCTCGAGGCCGCCGCGATCTCGGAGATGACCGAGAACACGGCCGGGGACGAGGGCTTCCGCATCCCGCGGGTCGACTGGAACCGCTCGGCGAAACGGGTTCTGACGCTCGAATGGGTCGAGGGGACTCCGATCGCCGACCGGGCGGCGCTCGAGGCCGCCGGCCACGACCTGAAGCGCCTCGGGGCGCTGGTCATCCAGTCGTTCCTGCGACAGGCGCTGCGCGACGGCTTCTTTCACGCCGACATGCACCAGGGCAACCTGTTCGTCGACGCGCACGGCAATGTCGTCGCCGTCGACTTCGGCATCATGGGTCGGCTTGGCGCCAAGGAGCGGCGGTTCCTGGCAGAGATCCTGTGGGGGTTCATCCGGCGCGACTACCGCCGGACGGCGGAGGTGCATTTCGAGGCTGGCTACGTGCCCGACACCCACACCGTGGAGGAATTTGCCCAGGCGCTGCGTGCCATCGGCGAACCGCTGCGCGACAAGACGGCGCGGGAGATCTCGATGGCGCGACTGCTGTCGCAGCTGTTCGAGGTCACCGAACTGTTCGACATGTGCACCCGGCCGGAACTGCTACTGCTGCAGAAGACGATGGTGGTGGTCGAGGGCGTGGCGCGCCATCTCGACCCAGAGCTCGACATGTGGACGACGGCCGAGCCGGTCGTCGGCGAATGGATCCGGCGCCATCTCGGACCGCAGGGGGCCCTGTCGTCGGCCGCTGAAGGCGCGGCAAGTCTCGGCCGGCTGCTCTTCACCGCGCCGGACCTGCTGGCGCGCGGCGAGCGGATCGCCGCCGGCCTCGCCGACATGGCCCGCGACGGCTTCCACCTCGACGATGCCAGCGTGCGCGCGATCGCCCGCGCCGAGGCGCGCCGCACCCGGTCCGGGCGCATCGCCCTGTGGATCGGGGCGCTGGCGCTGGTGGCGATTGCCGCGGCGATGTGGTCATGAGCGACGGTTGGCTGTCGGCCCGATGAGCGGATACGATCGGACAGCACGGGCAAGCGGATTGGTCATGACGCGAATCCTTCTCATCGTCGGCGGCGGCATCGCCGCCTACAAGTGCCTCGAGCTCATCCGGCGGGCGCGCGAGGCCGGCCTCTCGGTCCGCGTCGTGATGAGCGAGGCAGCCACCCGTTTCGTGACGCCGCTGTCCTTTGCCAGCCTGTCGGGCGGAAAGGTTTACACCGACCTGTTCTCACTGACCGACGAGGCCGAGATCGGCCACATCCGGCTGTCGCGCGAGGCCGACCTGGTGGTGGTGGCCCCGGCGACCGCCGACCTGATGGCAAAGATGGCGAACGGCATCGCCGACAGTCTCGCAACCGCCGTGCTGCTCGCCACCGACAAGCCGGTGCTGATGGCGCCCGCCATGAACCCGCGCATGTGGAGCCATCCCGCCACCCAGCGCAATGTGGCGCGGCTCAGGCAGGACGGGATCGCCGTCGTCGGCCCCAATGCCGGCGAGATGGCCGAGGCGAACGAGGCGGGCGAGGGCCGCATGGCCGAGCCGGCGGAGATCCTCGCAGCAATCCGGCAGAGGCTCGCGGCGTCGGCGGCGTCGGCGGTGCTCGCCGGCATCCGCATGCTGGTCACCTCGGGGCCGACGCACGAGCCAATCGACCCGGTGCGTTATCTCGCCAACCGCTCCTCCGGCAAGCAGGGCCACGCGATCGCCGCGGCGGCGGCCGCCGCCGGCGCAGATGTGACGCTGGTATCAGGACCCGTCTCGCTTCCCGATCCGCCGGGGGTTCGCACCGTCCATGTCGAGACCGCCCGACAGATGCTCGCCGCCGTCGAGGAGCGGCTGCCGGTCGACGTCGCGGTCTGCGCGGCCGCGGTCGCCGACTGGCGGCCCGAGGCCGAGGGCAGCCAGAAGCTGAAGAAGGACGGCAGCGGCGCGATACCGCAGCTGCGGCTGACCGAGAACCCCGACATCCTGCAAACTCTGTCGCAGCATCATACGCTGCGCCCGCGCCTCGTCGTCGGCTTCGCCGCCGAGACCGAGACCGTCATCGAGCACGCGAGGGCGAAGCTTGCCCGCAAGGGCTGCGACCTCATCGTGGCCAATGACGTGTCGGCGGCGAGCGGCGTGATGGGCGGCGACCGCAACCGCGTCCATCTGGTCTCGCCGGAAGGCGTCGAGACATGGGCGGAGATGGCCAAGACCGAGGTCGCCAGCCGCCTTGTCGCGCATATCGGCGAGCGGCTGAAGGCAGCCGCCCGATGAGCGTGACGATCCGCGTGCTGCGGCTCGCGCATGGCGCCGACATGCCGCTGCCGGACTACGGGACGGCCGGCGCCGCCGGGCTCGATCTCCGGGCGGCGGTCGAAACGCCGCTGATGCTCGGACCGGGCGAACGGACGCTGGTGCCGACCGGGCTCATCGTCGAGATTCCGGAGGGCTTCGAGGGGCAGGTCAGACCGCGCTCGGGGCTTGCCGCGAGGCACGGCGTGACGGTGCTCAATGCGCCCGGCACCATCGACAGCGACTACCGTGGCGAGGTTAAGGTGATCCTCGTCAATCACGGCGACGCGCCAATCAGCATCGGCCGCGGCGACCGCATCGCCCAGCTTGTCGTCGCGCCGGTGTCCCGGGTTCGGCTGATCGAAGTCGACGCGCTCGGCAGCAGCATCCGCGGTGCAGGCGGATTCGGATCGACGGGGCGCTGAACCTGATGTGGCTCACCGGATTCCGATCGAAAGACCACCGGACGCCTGCCATTGCCAGCCCTGGCCGCGCCGATCCGACCGGCTGTCCGCCGGCTCTGATCGACAGAGGACGCCGGGGTCCGGTGATCGACGACAATGGGAGCTTCGCCGCCAGGCTGCAGGCCGCGGGAAACAGGGTCAGGCACGTCGGCTGCGCGGGAAGGCCGCACGCCGGCCGGGTCTTCCGCGACGTCGTGCCGCAGCGCGACGCGGCGGTCGCCGCCGTCGCCGCCGTCCCGAAGCGCACCGTCGGATAGGCCGGCGCAACGACCTCGCTGGCGCCCGCAGCGCGCCCTAGTTCTGTCCGCGGCAGACCGAAAGGCCCGGGGGCAGCCCCTGCCGACCACGAAGGAGACAAGAGATGAGCAACCCGCCCGACCACCGCTTCCAGCCGCCCGCCAAACCCGGACGCGGCCGCATCTACGCCGCGATCACCGACACGATCGGCGACACGCCGCTGGTGCGGATGGACCGGCTGGCGGCGAAGGCCGGCGTCGGGGCGCGGCTCGTTGCCAAGCTCGAGTTCTTCAACCCGATCGCCAGCGTCAAGGACCGCATCGGCGTCTCGATGATCGACGCGATGGAGGCCGCCGGCACCATCCGGCCCGGCTCGGTGCTCATCGAGCCGACATCGGGCAATACCGGCATCGCGCTCGCTTTCGTTGCCGCCGCGCGCGGCTACCGGCTGATCCTGGTGATGCCCGAGACGATGTCGATCGAGCGGCGGAAGATGCTGGCGCTGCTCGGCGCCGAGCTGGTGCTCACCGACGGCGCGAAGGGCATGAAGGGCGCGATCGCCAGGGCCCAGGAACTGCTCGCGGAGATCCCCGGCGCGGTGATGCCGCAGCAGTTCCAGAACCCCGCCAATCCGGAGATTCACCGCAAGACCACTGCCGAAGAGATCTGGAACGACACGGGCGGCGATGTCGACGTGTTCGTGTCCGGGGTCGGCACCGGCGGCACCGTGACCGGCGTCGGGCAGGTGCTGAAGGGCCGCAAGCCGGAGCTGCACGTGGTCGCGGTCGAGCCGGCGGCAAGCCCGGTACTGTCGGGCGGCGAACCCGGGCCGCACAAGATCCAGGGCATCGGCGCGGGCTTCGTGCCGGACATCCTAGACCGCTCTGTGATCGACGAAGTGGTCCAGGTGACCAACGAGGAGGCGTTCGAGACGGCGCGCGAGGTGGCGCGGGTCGAGGGCATTCCTGTCGGGATATCCTCCGGCGCCGCCGTCGCCGCCGCGATCCGGGTCGGACAGCGGCCGGAATGGGCCGGAAAGCAGATCGTCGTGATCATCCCCTCCTTCGCCGAGCGCTACCTGTCGACCGCCTTGTTCGAGGGCCTGTGATCGTGGCAAGGCGGCGTTAACCCTCGGGCAAGCGGCGCTTGGCGCGGCGCGGCACGGCGGCTATGCTCACGCCAGGGGACGCGGATGACTGCTGAGGAGAGGAACGCGATGCGTGCCTTTTCGTCCCTGGTTGCCGCCGGCTGGTTCGCGGCCCTGCTCGGTCTCGCGCAGGCGGCGGAGCTCGCCGACCACCGCAGTCTCGGGTTCACGCCGAACGGTGACACCTTCGCCTTCGAGGAATTCGGGGTGCAGGATGGCTCGGGCTTTCCGTTCGCCAACATCTACGTCATCGACACGGCGACCGATTCCTGGGTGCCGGGCACGCCGTTCCGTGTCCTGATCGAGGATGAGGGCGTGCCGCTGGCGCAGGCGCGCCACCAGGCCCGCCAGGCGGCGGCGCCACTTGTCGGCAAGATCGCGCTGGAAGACCGCGCGCTGGTGCTGGCCTCGAGCCCGCTCGGCGAGTTCGAGGCCGATCCGGTATCGCTCGCCTTCGGCGTGCCGCTGCCGTCCGATGCGCTGGCCGAGCCGACGGCGCGCTACCGGGCACGCCTCGAGATCTTCCACGCCGAGACGCCGGGCATCGACTGCACCGGCATGATCGGCGAGCCGGCCAATGGCTTCCGCCTGCTGATCGAGAATCTCGACACCGGCAACGAGGCGATGCTGCACGAGGACCGGACGATCCCCGCCTCGCGCGGCTGCCCGATCACCTACAGGCTGAGCGAGGTGGTGGTGCCGGACGCCTGGCCGGTCGAGACGGCGGTCGTGCTCGTAAGCGTCATCGGTCTGGGCTTCGAGGGAGCCGGTCGGCGCTTCCTCGCGGTCGCGGGAGACCTGCCGGATTGAGTAGGACGGCCGCGGCAAGGCCGCGGCGTCGGAGAAACGCGGACACAGGCTGCTCCATGCTCGCCCCCATCAGTCTGACGGAAGTCGAAATCGAGCGCTACGCCCGGCACATCGTGCTCGCGGAGATCGGCGGACCGGGTCAGCAGCGGCTGAAGCGCGGCCGCGTGCTGGTCGTCGGCGCCGGCGGCCTCGGTTCCCCGGTGCTGCAATATCTCGCCGCGGCCGGGGTCGGCACGCTCGGCATCGTCGATGACGACGTGGTCTCGCTGTCGAACCTGCAGCGCCAGGTGATCCATGACTCCGATGCCGTCGGAATGGCCAAGGTGGCGAGCGCCGAGCGCTCGATCCAGCGGATCAACCCGCACGTCGCGGTCGAGTCCTACGCGCTGCGCCTGACCGCCGACAACGCGCCCGGGCTGGTGTGCGGCTACGACCTGGTGATCGACGGTTCCGACAACTTCGCGACGCGCTATGCGGTTGCCGACGCGTGCGCGGCCTGGCGGCGGCCGCTGGTCAGCGGCGCGGTCGGCCGCTTCGACGGCTCGGTGACAACGCTGATGCCCTATGCGCAGGGGCCGGACGGCCGCCGCAACCCCTCCTACCGCGACATCTTTCCCGCGCCCCCGCCGGAGGGCCTGCTGCCGACCTGCGCGCAGGCCGGCATCCTCGGCGCGCTCACCGGCCTGATCGGCAGCGTGATGGCGCTGGAGGCGCTGAAGCTACTCACCGGAGTCGGCGAGCCGCTAATCGGCCGGCTGATGCTGTTCGACGCCCTGTCGATGCGGGTCGAGACGATAGGCTACGCGGCGCCCTGACGCCTACGACGCCAGCCGCCGGGCGACGCCGAGATTGTGGTCGCGGATCCAGCCGGGGATCAGGAAGGCGTCGATTACCCACCAGATCGCCCAGATCGCGATGAACACCCAGCCGATCAGGATCGGCGTGGTCAGCCAGCCGATGCCGTGCACCACGAGCTGCAGGAGACCGGACGGCACGCGGTCGGAATACATGCGGTGCGCCCCGAGGAAGCCCAGAAAGAACCAGAGGATATAGGCGAGCACCGGCGACTTCGACAGCGCGTCGTACTGCATCATCCGGGTGGCATCGCGCGGGTCGGTCATGGTTCGGGCTCCTCGCACCGGACAAGCGATATGTGGGCAGGAAGGTTCCCGCGCAAGGTCGGTGTTCCGGCCGGACGGAGACTGCCTACCCGGGAAGGTGGCACACGGCCTCGATGCGGTTGCCGTCCGGATCGATGAGGAAGCCGCGAAGTAGGCTGGATGGTGCGGCCTACGGGCACCCTCAGGCGCGCGCGCTGTCCGGATCGATCGATCGGCCGAATCCCAGCCGATCCGGCAGCAGCGGGTCGATGGCCCGGTCGAGCGGACCCGCCGCAACGGCCAGCAGCATGGCCGCCAGACTCATGCTGGCGGGCAGGAACCAGTAGCTCTCGCGACTCCGGTCGAGGAGTCCGAGCAGACGGGCGCGGCCCATGAACCCGTCGGGCTTCGGGTCGTGGCCGCTCACAGCATCGACGGCAGCACGCGGTCGGGCGGCCGGTGACCGTCGGCGAAGGTCTTGATGTTGATGATGACCTTCTCGCCCATGTCGATGCGGCCCTCGAGCGTCGCCGATCCCATGTGCGGCAGCAGCACCACCCGGTCGGATTTCGCCAGCTTCGGGTTCACCGAGGGTTCGTGCTCGAACACGTCGAGGCCGGCGCCGGCGAGTTCTCCCGCCTCCAGCATCCGCGCGAGGGCGTTCTCGTCGATCACCTCCCCGCGCGCGGTATTGACCACATAGGCCTCCGGCCTGAGCAGCTTCAGGCGGCGGGCGGACAGCAGGTGGTAGGTCGCCGGTGTGTGCGGGCAGTGGATCGAGATCACATCCATGCGTGCCAGCATCTGGTCGAGCGAGTCCCAGTAGGTCGCCTCGAGCTCCTCCTCGACAGCGGCCGGGACGCGACGCCGGTTGTGATAGTGGACCTGCATGCCGAAGGCCCGCGCACGGCGCGCCACCGCCTGGCCGATCCGGCCCATCCCGATGATGCCGAGCCGCTTGCCGTTGATCCGCCGGCCGAGCATCCAGGTCGGCGACCAGCCCTTCCAGTCGCCTGCTTCCATGACGCGGATGCCCTCGGCAAGCCGACGCGGCACCGCGAGGATCAGCGCCATCGTCATGTCGGCGGTGTCCTCGGTGAGGACGCCGGGCGTGTTGGTGACGGTAATGCCGCGCCTGGTCGCGGTCTCCACGTCGATGTTGTCGACGCCATTGCCATAATTGGCGACGAGCTTCAGCTGCGGACCTGCCTGGCTCAGCACGGCGGCGTCGATGCGGTCGGTGACGGTCGGCACCAGCACGTCGGCCTCGCGCACCGCCTCGACCAGCTCGGACTGGCCCATCGGCGTGTCGGTGAGATTGAGCCGGGTGTCGAACAGTTCGCGCATCCGGGTCTCGACGACATCCGGCAGCTTGCGCGTGACGATGACGAGCGGACGCGGCTTGGGCATGCGCGGCTCTCTCCCCCTTCCGAAACACGGCGATTCATCGGCCGTTTACCCTGCCGATGGTAGCTGGCTGGTCCAACGGCGCGAGGAACCGGGACTTCCTAGCAGACAGCCCCGCAAACACAAAGCGCTACGGCACCGGTCCCGGTTGACAGCCGCGCCGGTGGGGGGTTTCTGGTGGCTGCCATGGCCCAGGCAACGGAACCGTGATGAGCCATCCCCGACCTCGCAGACGCAGCCCCGTGTCCGGGCCTGCGGCCCTGCTGCTGGCGCTCGGCTGGCTGCTGGCCGCGGCTGATTCGGCGCAGGCGCAGACCCAGACGGGAGCCAGTGGCCTGCCGCTGCCGCGATTCGTGAGCCTGAAATCCGACCGCGTGAACCTGCGCGCCGGCCCGGCGCAGGACCACGAGGTCACTTGGATCTATACCCGCGCGGGACTCCCGGTCGAGATCACCGCCGAATTCGAGAACTGGCGCCGGATCCGCGACAGCGAAGGCACCGAGGGATGGGTGTTCCATTCGCTGCTGTCCGGCCGGCGCACCGCGCTGGTGGCGCCGTGGTCGAAGGAGCGCACCCTGCCGCTGAGGCGCGACCGCGGCGAGACCGCCAAGGTGGTGGCGCTGCTCGAGCCGGGGGTGCTGGTCGATGTGGCGGAATGCGACGGCGTGTACTGCCGGGTCAGCGTGGCCAACGTGCGCGGCTGGATGCCGCAGGAGCAGCTGTGGGGCGTCTATCCGGACGAGGCGTTCAAGCAGTGAGCCAGTCGGCAGACAGCAAGCCGATGCGGCCGGCTGCCGCGCGAGGGAACACGTGGCGCGAGGAAGCAAGTCCGGGCGATTGCAGGCGACGTGGCAATCGGGTCTCCGTCAGTCCTTGCGACCAAGGACGGAGTCGAAGCGGATCATCGATGTCGCGGAACGGCAAACCGCCCTATCGACGCGGGCGGACGCGCACCACGACGTCGATATGGGTTATCTCCATGCCCTGCGGCGCCTCCGGCAGGCCGGTGACCGCGATCGAGGCACCCTCGATGTCGATCAGCCGCGACTGATCCTCGACGTAGAAATGATGGTGGTCGCGCGTGTTGGTGTCGAAATACGACTTGGCGCCGTCCACCGCGACCTCGCGCAGCAGGCCGGCGCGGGTGAACTGGTGGAGCGTGTTGTAGATCGTCGCCAGCGAGACCGGGACTTGCGCCCGAATCGCCTGCTCGTGCAGCATCTCGGCCGTCACGTGCCGGTCCCGCCCGTCAAACAGCAGCGAACCCAGCGACAGCCGCTGGCGCGTCGGGCGCAATCCGGCGCGCTTGAGCATCCTCGCGACGTCGGACGTGTCATTCGCGCGCCGGGCGTCGCCACCCGTCGCGGCGTCGCGAGCCGGCAGGTCCTTGGCCATCCGTCGATCCGCAACCCGTTGCAACCGCGACGAATATACGGCGGGCACCCCTCAACGGCAAGCGCTGCCGAGACGTCTGCTGGCATCTGCCCTGCAGGCGACTTTGCCCTGCAGGCGACGCGGCTCGTCACGGGGCCATCCGCGCACTTTCGACACCGGGAAAGCTATGTTAGGTAGGCGACCGTGGACCGCCTCGGTCTGCCGAGCCGGCACGACGGAACCGATCGACGAACACTATCCAACGACACGAGAAGGGACGAACGAGGCGGATGACCGAACGCCGGTCCAGTTTCGAATTCGAGGAATTGCTTGCCTGCGGCCGCGGCGAACTGTTCGGCCCCGGCAATGCACAGCTGCCGTTGCCGCCGATGCTGATGTTCGATCGTATCTCCGCCATCGCCGAGGATGGCGGCGAGCACGGCAAGGGACATGTCCGTGCGGAGCTCGAGATCCGACCCGACCTTTGGTTCTTCGCCTGCCACTTCAAGGGCGATCCGGTGATGCCGGGCTGCCTCGGCCTCGACGCGCTCTGGCAGATGGTCGGCTTCTTCCTGGGCTGGCTCGGAGCGCCGGGGCGTGGCCGGGCGCTGGCAGTGGGCGAGGTGAAGTTCTCCGGCATGATCCTGCCGACCGCCCGGCTCGTCGAGTATGGCGTCGATCTGAAGCGGATCATCCGCCGCAAGCTGACGCTCGGCATCGCCGACGGGTGGCTGAAGGTGGACGGGCAGACCATATACCAGGCGCTGGACCTCAGGGTCGGCCTGTTCACATCCGAGACCGAAGGCGCCCCCGTCTAGGGCGCGCGGGCGGCCGGGCGGATGCCCGAACGAATGCAAGAGAGGCCCCTATGAGACGCGTGGTCGTGACCGGCATGGGTATCGTGTCGAGTATCGGCAACTCGGTCCAGGAGGTCGTGTCGTCGCTGCACGACGCGAAGTCGGGAATAGTGAAGGCCGACGACTATGAGCGGCTCGGATTCCGCTCGCGGGTTCACGGCGCCCCCTCGCTCGACGCCTCCCAGGTCATCGATCGCCGGGCGATGCGCTTCCACGGTGGCGGCACGGCCTGGAACCACGTGGCGATGGAGCAGGCGATCCGCGATTCCGGGCTGGAGGCGCACGAGGTCAGCAACGAGCGCACCGGCATCATCATGGGGTCCGGCGGCCCGTCGACGCGCACCCTGATCGAGGCGGCCGACCTCGCCCGCGAGAAGGGTCCTAAGCGCATCGGCCCGTTTGCGGTCCCCAAGGCGATGTCGTCGACGGCATCGGCCACGCTGGCGACCTGGTTCAAGATCAGGGGCGTCAATTATTCGATCTCCTCGGCCTGCGCGACGTCGGCGCACTGCATCGGCAATGCCGCCGAGCTGATCCAGTGGGGCAAGCAGGACATCATGTTCGCCGGCGGCTGCGAGGAGCTCGACTGGACGCTGTCGATGCTGTTCGACGCGATGGGGGCGATGTCGTCGAAGTACAACGACACGCCGGAGCGGGCGAGCCGCGCCTACGACGCCAACCGTGACGGCTTCGTCATCGCCGGCGGCGCCGGCGTGCTGGTGCTGGAGGAGCTGGAGCACGCCAAGGCACGCGGGGCGCGCATCTATGGCGAACTGAAGGGCTACGGCGCGACTTCGGACGGCTACGACATGGTTGCCCCGTCCGGCGAAGGCGGCGAGCGCTGCATGCGTCTGGCGCTGTCGACCGTCCGCGAGCCGATCGACTACATCAACCCGCACGCGACCTCGACGCCGGCCGGCGACGGCCCGGAGATCGAGGCGATCCGCAACATCTTCGGGACTGGCGACCGCTGCCCGCCGATCTCCGCCACGAAGTCGCTGACCGGGCATTCGCTCGGAGCGGCCGGCGTGCAGGAGGCGATCTACTCGCTGCTGATGATGCAGAACGGCTTCATCTGCGAGTCTGCCAACATCGAGGAGCTCGATCCCGCCTTCGCCGACATGCCGATCGTGCGCGAGCGCCGGGACGGGGTGGAGATCAATACCGTACTGTCGAACAGCTTCGGCTTCGGCGGCACCAATGCCAGCCTGGTGTTCGGCCGGCACGACGGTTGACGGCGACAGGTTCGCGGGGAGGGGACGATGACCGACGCGCTGATGGCCGGACGACGCGGCCTGGTCATGGGCGTGGCCAACGATCATTCGATCGCCTGGGGCATCGCCCGGACGCTGGCCGCGCATGGCGCCGAGCTCGCCTTCACCTACCAGGGCGAGGCGTTCGGGCGGCGGGTGCGACCGCTGGCGCAGAGCCTCGGCGCCGATCTGGTCCTGCCCTGCGACGTCGAGCAGATCGAGACGGTGGACGCCGTGTTCGAGACGCTGCGGCAGCGCTGGTCCACCATCGATTTCGTCGTTCACGCGGTGGCCTTCTCCGACAAGTCGGAACTGAAGGGTCGTTATGCCGACACCAGCCGGTCCAACTTCGTGCGGACGATGGTGATCTCATGTTTCTCCTTCACCGAGATCACGCGGCGTGCCGCCGAACTGATGCCTGACGGCGGCAGCCTGCTGACGCTCACCTATGCCGGCTCGACGCGTGTGATGCCCAACTACAACGTGATGGGCGTCGCCAAGGCCGGCCTCGAGGCAAGCGTACGCTATCTGGCCGCCGACTACGGCCCTCAGGGCATCCGCGTCAACGCGATCTCGGCGGGTCCGGTTCGCACCCTTGCCGGCTCCGGCATCAACGACGCACGGCGCATGTACAATTTCCACAAGGCGCATGCACCGCTGCGGCGTGCCACCACGATCGACGATGTCGGCGGCGCCGCCCTCTATCTGCTGTCGCCACTGTCAGCGGGCGTCACCGGCGAGGTGCATTTCGTCGATTCGGGGTTCCACGTCATCTCGATGCCCAATCCCGAGAGACTTGCGGCGGCAGCCAACGGCGACACCGAATCCGCGTCGGGTTGAGGCTGCCAAGACCCGTCCCGCTCAGTCGACCAGCCAGACGCGAGCCGGTCGCGCCGTCTCGCCGGTCTGCGCCAGCTCCGGCGGCGTCATGTCGTCGGCCTCGTCGATCGCCAGCCGGTAGGCGATGCGGTCGCGGCCGGCCCGCTTGGCATCGTAGAGCGCGCGATCGGCCCGCTCCAGCAGCACCTCGAAATGGCCGTCGGACTGATCGTGCACGGTGACGCCAAAGCTCGCGGTCACCGTCGCGCCGTCCAAGGCCGGCATCGGCAGGGCGGCGATGGTCGCCCGCAGCGTCTCCGCAAGGCGCAGCGCATCCGGCAGCGGCGTACGCGGCAGCAGGATGGCGAATTCCTCTCCGCCCAGACGGGCCAGCGCATCGCCATCGCGCAGGCCGCGCGCTACGGCGCCGGCGACCAGGCGCAGCACCGCATCGCCGGCCGCATGTCCGAAGCTGTCGTTGACCGCCTTGAAGCGGTCGATGTCGAGCAGGATCACCGCCAGCGGCTCGCCGCGGCGGCGCGCCTCGCGCAGGTCCTGCGCACCGTGCCACAGGAACTTGCGCCGGTTGGCGAGGGCGGTCAGCGGGTCGGTCTCGGCATCGCGCAAGAGCTCGGCATGGGCCTGCTCCGAATCGACGATGATCTGCCGGATCTCGCTCATCAACCGCCCGATGTCGTCGCGCGGATCGATCCTGAGGTCCGGCAGACGACCATAGCGCGCATAGTCACGCAGCGCCTTGACCGAGCGACGCAGCGGTCTCAGGGAGGCACGGATGCAGAGCGCGGCGATACCGGTACCAAGGATGTTGGCGACAGCGACGATCGTTGCGGAGGTGGGCGCGAGCCGGTTTGGCCCGAACAGGCCGGCGCCAAGCGCAGCGGCCGCCGCGGCCGGTGCGAGGGACAGGATGGCCGCAGCGCCCATCAGCCGCGCCAGACGGCTGCCCGGGAGCAGCCGGACCCAGCGCGAGGCCGCGCGTGTGCCGGAAAGACGGCTGGAAGCCACCGGCGTTTCGACCGAGTCGAGCAAATCACCCTGTCCCTGATTGCTGCGGGCCCAGACCGGCCTTGCAGTCGGCGCAACCTTGCCGCGTACCGCCTTGCGGGCTCCTGAACGAACTCCCTAAAAGTTTCGCCACCCGGCAGCCTGGGGAAAACCTTCCACGGCGACGTCGGAGCCGGGCTGACCACAGAAAAGCCCGCGCCCGGTGATCCGGACGCGGGCCGAAGCCTGCGGGCAAGGTCGGTGCGATCAGGCGGCTTCGCCGCTCGAAATCTCCTCGCCGGTCTCCTGATCGACCATCTTCATCGACAGACGGACCTTGCCGCGCTCGTCGAAGCCGACCAGCTTGACATAGACCTCGTCGCCCTCCTTGACGACGTCGGTCACCTTCTCGGGGCGGCCCTTGGACAGCTGCGAGATATGGACGAGTCCATCGCGCGGGCCGAAGAAGTTCACGAAGGCGCCGAAGTCGACGACCTTGACGACCTTGCCGCGGTAGATGGCGCCGATCTCGGGCTCGGCGACGATCGACTTGATCCAGTCCAGCGCCGCCTTGATCGCCTTGCCGTCGGAGGAGGCGACCTTGATGGTGCCATCGTCGTTGATGTCGATCTTGGCGCCGGTCTTCTCGACGATCTCGCGGACGACCTTGCCGCCCGAGCCGATGACTTCGCGGATCTTGTCGACCGGGATGGTGATGACCTCGATGCGCGGCGCGTGCTCGCCGAGTTCCGGGCGGGCCGAGGTCAGCGCTTTCGACATCTCGCCGAGGATGTGGGCGCGGCCGTCATGGGCCTGTTCGAGGGCGACCCGCATGATCTCCTCGGTGATGCCGGCGACCTTGATGTCCATCTGCAGCGAGGTGATGCCGACCTCGGTGCCGGCGACCTTGAAGTCCATGTCGCCCAGGTGATCCTCGTCGCCGAGAATGTCGGACAGCACCGCGAACCGGCCGTCCTCCTCGAGAATCAGGCCCATGGCGATGCCCGACACCGGCCGGGCGATCGGCACGCCGGCATCCATCAGCGCCAACGAGGTGCCGCAGACGGTTGCCATGGACGAGGAGCCGTTCGACTCGGTGATCTCCGAGACGACTCGCAGCGTGTAGGGAAACTTGGCGTGGTCGGGCAGCACCGGATGGATCGCCCGCCAGGCCAGCTTGCCATGACCGATCTCGCGGCGGCCGGCGCCGCCCATGCGGCCGGTCTCGCCGACCGAGAAGGGCGGGAAGTTGTAGTGGAGCAGGAAGGTCTCCTTGTAGGTCCCGGTCAGCGAGTCGACATACTGCTCGTCCTCGCCGGTGCCGAGCGTGGCGACCACCAGCGCCTGGGTTTCGCCGCGGGTAAACAGCGCCGAGCCGTGCGCGCGCGGCAGGATGCCGACCTCCGAGACGATCGGGCGGACCGTCTTCAGGTCGCGTCCGTCGATGCGGCGGCCGGTCTCGATGATCGAGCCGCGGACGATCTTCTTCTCGAGCTTCTTGAAGGCGTCGGCAACCTTGCCGCGATCGAGCGCCTCCGGCGAATCGGCCGGGCAGAGCGCCGCCATCACCTTCTCCCTGGCCGCGGCGACTGCGGCCTGGCGGTCGGTCTTGCCGGGAATCTTGTAGGCGGCAGCGAGGTCCGAGGCGATGATCTCGGCGACCTTCGCCTCGATCTCGGAATTGTCCTCGGGCTGGAAGTCGCGCGGCTCCTTGGCGGCGCGCTCGGCGAGGCGGATGATCGCATCGATCACCGGCTGGAAGCTGCGGTGGCCGAACATGACCGCCCCCAGCATCACCTCCTCGGAAAGCTCCTTTGCCTCGGATTCGACCATGAGCACGGCGTCGGCCGTGCCGGCGACGACCAGATCGAGCGCGGACTCCGGCATTTCGTCGATCTGCGGATTGAGCACGTACTCGCCATTGATGTAGCCGACGCGCGCACCGCCGATCGGGCCCATGAACGGCACGCCGGACAGGGTGAGGGCCGCGGAGGTGGCGACCATCGCAACGATGTCGGGGTCATTCTCCAGATCGTGGCTGAGCACCGTGACGATCACCTGCGTGTCACAGCGGAAGCCCTCGACGAACAGCGGACGGATCGGACGATCGATCAGGCGGGAGACGAGCGTCTCCTTCTCGGTCGGACGGCCCTCGCGCTTGAAGTAGCCGCCTGGGATCTTGCCGGAGGCGTAGAACTTCTCCTGGTAGTGGACGGTCAGCGGCAGGAAGTCGATGCCGGGCTTGGGCTCCTGATTGGCGACGACGGTGGCCAGCACGGTGGTGTCGCCGTAGCGGGCGAGCACGGCGCCATCGGCCTGGCGGGCCATCTTGCCGGTCTCGAGGACGAGCGTGCGCCCGCCCCATTCGAGTTCTTCACGCTGGATATCGAACATGTGTCATGCCTCATGGCTCTGGCGGACCGCAGAGCGAGCCATGGGCAAGATGGCGAGGCGTTCCGATGATGCCCGAAACGTCCGGCTATCCTCCCCATGGCCACCGGGGCCCGCGTGGATATGCGCGGCGACGCTCATCGTCGCCGCGCGGCAACGGTCAGCGGCGGATGCCGAGACGCGTGATAAGATCCCGGTAGCGCGCCTCGTCCTTCGCCTTGACGTAGTCGAGGAGGCTGCGCCGCTGGCTGACGAGTTTCAGCAGCCCGCGCCGGGAATGGTTGTCCTTCTTGTGTGTCTTGAAATGCTCGGTGAGGTTGGCGATCCGTTCGGTGAGAATCGCGACCTGCACCTCCGGCGAGCCGGTATCGGCCGCGCTCCTGGCATATTCCTTGATCAGCTGCTGCTTGCGTTCCGCGGTGATGGACATCGCGACATCGTCTCCAAAATATCATGGGCCCGGCGTTCAGCCGGGCAGGTTGAACACGCGCCGGGGGTGCAGTTCGCCGCGGTCCGCCTCGACCAGGGCCACGAGTCGTCCGCGCGTCGTGGTGTAGGCAGGGCCGCTCAGCACGGGAGCATCCCGCCCGCGCAGCAAGACCGGCTGACCATTTCGCAGCCGGGTCGCGTCAGACTGGCTTATGGCCAGCGCCGGGATGTCGTCCAGCGCGGTCTCCACCGGTCGCAACGCGTCGACCGGAGGATCCCGGTCGGGGGTCCTATCGCACAACTCCTGCAACTTATCCAGCGAAATCATGTCGTCCTCGCCGAACGGGCCGACGGCCAGCCGGCGCAGCGCCGAGACATGGCCGTGCCCGCCGAGCGCCCGGGCGATGTCGCGGGCGAGCGAGCGGACATAGGTTCCCTTGCCGCATTCGCATTCGAACTCCGTCTCGCGGTCGCGCGTCGGCCCGGTGCGGGCGAGGGAGAGCACCTCCACGTGGCGCGGTGCCAGCTCCACCGCCTCGCCGCCGCGGGCGAGATCGTAGGCCCGTTCACCGTCGATCTTGATCGCCGAAAAGCGCGGCGGTACCTGCTCGATCAGGCCGATGAAGCGCGGCAGGACGGCGTCGATCGCCGCATCGGCCGGCCTCAGGTCCGAGGTGGCGATGACGCGGCCCTCGCTGTCATCGGTGTCGGTCTCGGCGCCCCAGCGGACGGTGAACCGATAGACCTTCAGCCCGTCGACAACGAAGGGGACCGTCTTCGTCGCCTCGCCGAGCGCGACCGGCAGACAGCCCGAGGCCAGCGGATCGAGAGTGCCGGCATGGCCGGCCTTGCGGGTGCGGAACAGGCGCTTGATGCGCCCGACCGCCTGGGTCGAGGTCATGCCGACCGGCTTGTCGAGGACAACCCAGCCGTGCAAATCGGTCTGGCGAGCGCGCCGGCGCATCAGTCGCCGTTCTCCTGCGGTCGCAGATCGCGGACGACCTCAGGCGTGCGCAGCAGCCGATCGACGTGATCGGCCGCATCGAAGGTGCGGTCGATCTCGAAGCGCAGATCGGGCATGAACTTCAGCGTCACCTTGCGGGCAAGCTGGCCGCGCAGGTAGCGGGCGTGGCGATCGAGCGCGGCGACGACCTCGCCGACGTGCCGGCCACCGAGCGGCATGACATAGACGGTGGCGTGCTTCAGGTCCGGCGAAACCCGGACCTCGGGCACGGTGACGGCGACGGCTTCGAGCATGGGATCGGCGACGTCGCCGCGCTGCAGGATCTCCGCCAGCGCGTGGCGCAACATCTCGCCGACCCGCAGCTGACGCTGGCTCGGTCCGGTGCCATGGCCCCGCCGGGCGCTACGGCCTTGCTGCATGGCGCGCCCCTTCAGGTTGCTTCGACTTCATCCGGGTCACTCCGTGGGCGGGTGCGGGATCGGACCGCACCGCCCTCACCCGACCAGCAGGATCACAGCGTGCGCTGGATCTCCTCGACCCGATAGCACTCGATGATGTCGCCGGGCCGCATGTCCTGATAGTTCTCGAAGGCCATGCCGCATTCCTGTCCGGCCTGCACCTCGCGGACCTCGTCCTTGAAGCGCTTCAGGGTCGACAGCTTGCCCTCGTGGATCACCACGTCGTCGCGGATCAGCCGGACATGGGCGCCGCGCTGGACAACGCCGTCGGTGACGCGGCAGCCGGCGACCTTGCCGACCTTGGAGATGTTGAACACCTCGAGGATCAGCGCGTTGCCGAGCATCTCCTCGCGCAGCGTCGGGGCCAGCAGGCCGGACATCGCCTGCTTCACGTCGTCCACGAGGTTGTAGATGATGTTGTAGTACCGGATCTCGACGCCGTCGCGCTCCGCCGCCTCGCGCGCCTGACGGTTGGCGCGGACGTTGAAGCCGATGATCACAGCGCCGGAAGCGGCCGCCAGCGTCACATCGGATTCGGTGATTCCGCCGACACCGCCCGACAGGACGCGTGCCGCCACCTCGTCGGTGCCAAGCTTGTCGAGCGCGCCGATGATCGCCTCGACCGAGCCCTGCACGTCAGCCTTGACGACCAGCGGAATCTCCTTGCGGCCCTGCTCCTTGAGCTGCGACATCATCTGCTCGAGCGAGGTCTTGGCGCCGACGCCGCGGGCGTGCTGGCGCTCGCGCTTCTTGCGCTGGCGGTAGGCGGCGATCTCGCGGGCACGAGCCTCCGAATCGACCACCGCGAAGCGGTCGCCCGCTTCCGGCGTTCCGTCGAGGCCGAGCACCTCCACCGGCATTGCCGGCCCGGCGCTGTCGACATTGTCTCCCTTGTCGTCGATCAGCGCACGCACCTTGCCCCACTCGGCGCCGCACACCAGCACGTCGCCGACTTTCAGCGTGCCGCGCTGGACGAGCACGGTCCCGACCGGGCCGCGGCCCCTGTCGAGCTTGGCCTCGACAACCACGCCCTCGGCGGGACGGTTCGGGTTGGCCTTCAGCTCGAGAACCTCGGCCTGCAGATGAATCGCCTCGAGCAGCTTGTCGAGATTCATCCGCTTCAGCGCCGAGACCTCCACTTCCAGCGTCTCGCCGCCCAACGATTCGACGACGATCTCGTAGCGCAGCAGATCGTTGCGGACGCGGCCCGGATCGGCGTCCGGCTTGTCCATCTTGTTGATCGCCACGATGATCGGCACGTTCGCGGCGCGGGCGTGATTGATCGCCTCGACGGTCTGCGGCATCACGCCGTCATCGGCGGCAACCACCAGCACGACGATGTCGGTCACCTTGGCGCCGCGGGCACGCATCGAGGTGAAGGCCGCGTGACCCGGCGTATCGATGAAGGTGATGACGTCGCCGGACGGCGTGCGCGCCTGGTAGGCGCCGATGTGCTGGGTGATGCCGCCGGCCTCGCCGGCCACCACGTTCGTCTCCCGCAGGGCATCGAGCAACGACGTCTTGCCGTGATCGACATGGCCCATGATGGTGACGACGGGCGGGCGCGGTACGAGATCGGCCGGATCGTCAGGCTCGCCGTACAGGCCTTCCTCGACATCCGCTTCCGACACGCGCTTGACCGTATGGCCAAGCTCGTTGGCGATGAGCTCGGCGGTGTCGGCGTCGATGACGTCGTTGATCTTGAGCATCTGCCCCTGCTGCATCAGCAGCTTGATGACGTCGACGGCGCGCTCGGCCATGCGGTTGGCGAGCTCCTGGATGGTGATCGTCTCGGGCAGGACCACCTCTCGGGCGATCTTCTCGCCGGGCTCGCGCATTCCGTGAGCGCGCTTGTCGCGCTCGCGGCGGCGGCGGATGGCAGCTAGCGAGCGGCTGCGCTCGTCGTCGTTAAGGGCGTTGGTGATCGTCAGCCGGCCGCGGCGGCGCTCCTCGCCGCGCCGCACCGGCTTGACTTCGGCAGCAGCCTTGCGCTTGGCACGGCCGGCCTCGGTGTCGTCATCGACGACCTTCTCGTCGCGGCGTGCCGGCGGCGCGGCTGGCGCAGCCGGCGCGCGCCGCGCAGCGGCTTCTGCCGGGGCCGCGGGCGCGGCCGGCTCGGCCAGCCGGCTCGATGCCGAAGTCTCGGCGCGCTGGCGGGCTTCCTCGTCGAGGCGGCGGCGCTCCTCTTCGGCGGCGCGGCGGCGCTCGGCCTCCTCGCGCTCGGCCCTGAGGCGCTCCTCCTCCTCGGCACGGCGCCTTGCCTCGATCTCGGCCTGACGGCGTTCCTCCTCCTCGCGGAGGCGGGCTTCCGCGAGCGCCTGCGCGCGGGCGTCCTTTTCCTCACTGGTCAGCGTGCGCAGCACCACGCCGGCGCGTCCGGCCGGCTGCGGGCGCGGCGCTGCCGGACGCGGTTCGGGTGCAGGCGCCGCGGCCTTGAGTGGCGTCGCTGCGGCCGCCTTCTCCGCTGCCTGCGGCTCGTCCTGGCCGAGGATGGTGCGGCGCTTCTTCTTCTCGACGACAACCTGCTTCGACCGGCCGCGCGGGAAGTTCTGCCGGACCGTGCCGGACTCGACCGTTCGGCGCAGGCTCAGCGTCTTGCGCCCACCCAGCGAGAGCGTCTTGTCGTCTGGCTGCTTCGTGTCGGTCATTCCGTCCTTCCTGCGAATCCGGGTCGATGCGCGCGCCCGTCCGGCGTCGATCCGGTCATGTACGTCTCGTATCGTCGACAGCGCGCAATCGCCGCGCCGCTCGCGCCGCCCGTATCGAGGGCAGCATGTACCACATTCGCCCGCCCCAACGCCAAACCCAATTCCGCCGAGGTGAATACTCGGCAAACGGGCGGGACCTTACCGCCGGCATGGGCGGCCTGATCGAGCTTGCGCACCCCGTCGGCCGCAGCGTCCGAAGCGTGCAGCAGCAGCGCCACCGACCCCCGCCGCAGCCGCGCATCGACCTCGGCGAAGCCGAGCGCCAGGCGACCCGCCTTGCGCTCCAGGCCGAGCGCACCGAGCGCCGACTGGCGCAGCTGGCTGCCGACCAACTCGGCCAGATCCTCTCCGGCACGCGCCTCGGCGCGAAACGCGCGCCCGAACAGCCGCTTGCGCACCGCTTCGGCGACCAGCTCACGTCGCGCCGTGACCCAGACTCCTCGGCCCGGGAGCCGCTGGCGGATGTCCGGCACCACGGCTCCGTCCGGACCCAGCACGAATCGCACCAGTTCGCCGACCGGCAGGCTGCGGCGCGTCACGATGCAGCGCCGCAGCGGCGCGCGGTCGCGCGGACCCCGGTCGGCGACGGCCTCGCCGGTCGACCGGTCCGCCGCCGCGACGTCTGGGTCCGCCGCCGCGAGGCCATCCGGTCGGTCAGACGTTCCCGTCAGCCGCGGCCTCCTCGCCTTCGCCGCCGTCAGCCTCCGCCGACCGCATCGCCGCGCGTTCCTCCTCGGTGATCCAGCCGGCCTTGACGCGGGCCGCCATGATGATCGCCTCGGCTTCCTCGCGCGACAGCTCGAAGCCGTCGAGATAGCCCGGGTAGCGCCTGGTCTCCCCGTCGACGCGTTCGGTCCATCCGACCAGATCGTCGGTGGCGCAGCCGGCGAGATCGTCCAGCGTCTTGACGCCGTTCTCGCCGAGCGCGACCAGCATGGCCGTGGTCAGGCCGTCGATCCCGACGAGGGAATCCTCGACGCCAAGCTCGCGGCGCTTGGCGGTCAGTTCCTTCTCGATCCGCTCCAGATGCTCGCGCGCCCGCGTCTGGATCTCGACGGCCGTCTCCTCGTCGAACCCCTCGATGTCGGCGATCTCGTCGATCGGTACCAGCGCGACCTCCTCGACGCTCGAGAAGCCCTCCGAGGAGAGCAGCTGGCCGACCACCTCGTCGACGTCGAGTGCCTCCATGAACATCTCGGTGCGCTCGGCGAATTCCTTCTGCCGGCGCTCGGATTCCTCCGCCTCGGTCAGGATGTCGATATCCCAGCCGGTGAGCTGCGAGGCGAGCCTGACATTCTGGCCACGCCGGCCGATGGCGAGCGAGAGCTGATCGTCGGGCACCACGACCTCGATGCGCTCGGCATCCTCGTCGAGCACAACCTTGACCACCTCGGCAGGCTGCAGCGCGTTGACGATGAAGGTTGCCGCGTCGGGCGACCACGGAATGATGTCGATCTTCTCGCCCTGCAGCTCGTTGACCACCGCCTGGACGCGGCTGCCGCGCATGCCGACGCAGGCACCGACCGGATCGATCGAGGAATCCCGCGAGATCACCGCGATCTTGGCGCGCGAGCCGGGATCGCGGGCAACCGACTTGATCTCGATGATGTTGTCGTAGATCTCCGGCACTTCCTGGGCGAACAGCTTCGCCATGAACTGCGGATGGGTGCGTGAGAGAAAGATCTGCGGACCGCGCTGCTCGGAGCGCACGTCATAGATGTAGGCGCGCACCCGGTCGCCCGGACGGTAGTTCTCGCGCGGAATCAGTTCGTCGCGGCGGATGATCGCCTCGGCACGGCCGAGATCGACGATCACATTGCCATACTCGACACGCTTGACCACGCCGTTGACGATCTCGCCGATGCGATCCTTGAACTCCTCATACTGACGCAGACGCTCGGCCTCGCGCACCTTCTGGACGATGACCTGCTTGGCCGACTGGGCGGCGATGCGACCGAAGTCGAGCGGCGGCAGCGGTTCGGCGATGAAGTCGCCGACCTGGGCGGCGGGGTTGCGCTCGCGCGCCTCGGCGAGGCTGATCTGGGTGGCCGGCAGCTCGACCGTCTCGACCACCTCGCGCAGGCGCGACAGCCGCATCTCGCCCGTCTTGGGGTTGATCTCGGCCTTGATGTTGGTCTCGCTGCCATAGCGCGAGCGCGCCGCCTTCTGGATGGCATCCTCCATCGCGGCGATGACGATCTGGCGATCGATCACCTTCTCGCGCGCAACCGCGTCCGCGATCTGCAGAAGCTCCAGCCTGTTGGCACTAACTGCCGTCGCCATAAGCGTCTCCGTTGTTAGCCGTGCGCGGGTTCGCCGGCGGATTTGCGCCGCGCCTTGTTCGCCCTCAGCGCCGCGGTCACCAGGTCGTCAGTGAGCACCAGCCGAGCCTCGGCGATGTCCGCCAGAGGTACCGCCGCGACCTCCCCCTCAGGCTGCTCGAGCAGCGCCACCCTGACCGTCTCTCCGTCGAGCCCGGCAATGCGGCCGCGAAACCGCTTGCGCCCGTCCAGGGCGACGGCAAGCTCGATCTTCGCCTCGTGCCCGGCCCAGCGCTGGAAATCCGAACGCCGCACCAGCGGGCGGTCGATGCCGGGGGAGGAGATCTCCAGGTTGTAGGCCCGGTCGATCGGATCCTCCACATCGAGCACAGGCGACAGTGCGCGCGACAGATCGGCGCAATCGTCGACCGACATCTCGCCGTCCGGACGCTCGGCCATCACCTGCACGGTGCAGCCGTCGCGACCGCTGATCTTGACGCGCACCAGCCGGAAGCCGAGATCGCGGGCGACCGGCTCGGCGATGGCGGCGACCCGGGCCGCGAGTCCGCTCTCGCGCACGATGCGCGGCTCGTCCATGCCATCCTCAGGCGCTTGGGTCGGCTCGCGGCCCTGCATCGGTTCGGTCTTCGCCAGGACTCTTCTACTAACGGCCAACGGAGCGGGCCCCGCAGGAACCCACTCTCAATCGGTCATCGACGTCATGAGAAGGAATTGACGCAACAGATATACGCCGGGCGGCGGAAACGCAAGCCGAACCGCAACAAAAGGCGTGACCGCCGCCCGGCCGGGGGCAGCGGCGGCGCATCCGGCAGCTGCGATCAGCGGCGCCGGAAGGTCAGGTAGCAGGGCCTGCGACCGGCGGCGATCGCCTTCTGCTCGTAGCGGGTGCCGGGCCAGGGCTGCCACGGCGTGCGCCAGTCGTCCGCGCGGCGGGCGGTCCAGTCGAAGTCCGGGCTGGCCGCGATGCGCCGCAACGCCCAGTCGGCGTAATCGGCAATGTCGGTGGCAAAGCGCAGCTCGGCGCCCGGTTTCATGACCCGGGCGAGCGCGGCAAGCGTGTCGGCGGAAATGAAGCGGCGCTTGCGGTGCCGCGCCTTCGGCCAGGGGTCGGGATAGAGCAGCCATACCCGGTCGAGCGACGCCGGTACCAGCCAGTCGATCACCGCGCGGGCATCGTCATCGTGGATGAGAATGTTGGAAAGACCGCGCGCCTCGATCTCCGCCAGCAGCCTGGCGACGCCGTTGACGAACGGCTCGCAGCCGATGAAGCCGGTGCGCGGCGCGGCCGCGGCACGGAAGACGAGATGCTCCGCGCCGCCGAAGCCGATCTCGAGCTCCAGCGCCTCGACCGGCGCGTCGAACAGCCGGCGCGGATCGGCCGGACACGGTGCGCCGAGCGGCACCCGCAGGCGGGGCAGCGCCTCCTCGACCAGCCTTGCGCGGCGCGGCCGCAGCCGGTGGCCCTTGTGCCGTCCGTAGAGGAGCCGCCGGGCCGGGCCGGCGGGAGCTGACCGCTCAGGCAAGGGCGCGCTTCAGCTCATCGACGAGGTCCGTCCTTTCCCAGGAGAAGCCGCCGTCGGGCTCGGGCTGGCGGCCAAAATGGCCATAGGCCGCGGTGCGCGCATAGATCGGGCGGTTGAGCTTGAGATGCTCACGGATGCCGCGCGGCGACAGATTGACCAGCTCGGGCAGGATCTTCTCGAGCTTCGCCTCGTCGACGCGCGCGGTGCCGTGGCAGTCGACATAGACCGACAGCGGCTTCGATACGCCGATCGCATAGGAGACCTGGATGGTGCAGCGATCGGCGAGATCGGCAGCCACGACGTTCTTCGCCAGGTAGCGGCAGGCATAGGCAGCCGAGCGGTCGACCTTGGTCGGGTCCTTGCCGGAGAAGGCACCGCCGCCGTGCGGCGCCGCACCGCCATAGGTGTCGACGATGATCTTGCGGCCGGTGAGGCCGGTGTCGCCGTCCGGCCCGCCGATGACGAACTTGCCGGTCGGATTGACGTAGAATTCCTCCTCGGGGCACATCCAGCCCTCGGGCAGCACCTCGAGCACGTAGGGGCGGACGATCTCGCGCACCTGGTCGGTCGAAAGGTCGGCGCCATGCTGGGTGGAGACCACGACCGAGGTGGCCGCCACCGGCTTGCCGCCGACATAGCGCAGCGTCACCTGACTCTTGGAATCGGGCTCCAGGCCGGGCTGGGCTCCGGAATGGCGCGCCTCGGCCAGCGCCTTGAGGATGTGATGGGCGTAGTAGATCGGCGCCGGCATCAGTGCCGGCGTCTCCTTGCAGGCATAGCCGAACATGATGCCCTGGTCGCCGGCCCCCTCGTCCTTGTTGCCGGCGGCATCGACACCCCGGGCAATGTCGGCCGACTGGGCGTGGACATAGACCTCGACCTTGGCGTTCTTCCAGTGGAACCCTGCCTGCTCGTAGCCGATCTCCTTGACCGCGTGTCGGGCGATCTCCTCGAGATGGTCGGGTGTGATCGTGTCGGGTCCGCGCACCTCGCCGGCCAGCACGATGCGATTGGTCGTCACCAGCGTCTCGACCGCAACACGTGCATCCGGCTGGGCGGCGAGATAGGCATCGACCACGGCGTCCGATATCCGGTCGCAGACCTTGTCGGGATGACCCTCGGATACGGATTCGCTGGTGAACAGGTAGTCGCTGCGTGCCACGGTCGGATTCTCCCTCATCTGGCCGCCGGAGCGCCGAGCCGCTAGCAAGGGCGCCCGCCGGGGCGGGCGCCCTTGTGACAGCCAACGCTTCCAGCGTCAAGGACCGCAGCAGGGATGTGGCTAGCTTTCGCTCTCCTCCGAAACCGCCTGGACGAGTTCGACCACCTTGCGGCGCACCTTCGGATCGGCGATCCGCAGGAACGCCTTGTTGAGCTGAAGCCCCTCGGCGCTGGAGATGAAGTCGACGACGAAACGTTCGGATTCGGTCTCGCCGAAGCCCTCGCGCGGCTGCGCGGCTCCCGGCGCGTCCTCGTAGAAGAAGGAGACCGGCACGCCCAGGATCTGGCCAATGTGATAGAGGCGGCTGGCGCCGATCCGGTTGGTGCCCTTCTCGTATTTCTGCACTTGCTGGAAGGTTATGCCGAGTTGCTCGGCGAGCTTCTCCTGGCTCATTCCGATCAGCACGCGGCGAAGCCTGACACGGCTGCCGACATGAACGTCTATGGGATTGGGTGCCTTACGACTCATCTTGTTTGACTGCGTTTTGTCTGCGTTGTGGGTGCCGCCACGAGGCGGTCGGGTCCGGTTTCTGCTTGATGCCGCTGCCGTTGCGGCGAGCGGGGTCTGGGTTGCAGATGCGACTCTACGTCAATTCGCTGACGGCAGGAACCGCCGCGACGTCTACTCGCACCTATTGAGCAGGCTAAATTATTCAACCGGAATCGCAAACCCTTGTTTGCGCGGAAACGGCATAAAAGCGAACAAGGCAAAGGCTGCCAAACCTGAGATCACAAATATGTTGCCCCAGACGGAACAGATCGTCGGCGGCAGCGGACGCGGCAGTGCGCTGTCGATCACGCCCCTGACGCCGAGATCGAGCCGGCGCTGCATCCGGCCGTACGGGTCGATCACCGCGGAGATGCCGGTATTGGCGGCCCGAACCAGCGGCAGGCCCTCCTCCACGGCGCGAATCCGCGCCTGGCGCAGGTGCTGCCAGGGCCCGGCCGTATCGCCGAACCAGCCGTCGTTGGTCACGTTGAGGATCCAGCCCGGCCGCTCCCCGGGTGGCACCACCGCGCCGGGAAAGATCGCCTCGTAGCAGACCAGCGGGACGAAGCGGGGAGCGGGTCCGGCCTGCATGGTACGCGCCACAGCACCCGCCGTGAAGCCGCCGGCGACCCGGGTCAGAGGCTCCAGTCCGATCGACTCGAGCAGTTCGGCGAACGGCAGGAACTCGCCGAACGGCACGAGCCGCACCTTGTCGTAGGCATCGACGATGGTGCCGGCGTGATCGACCACCAGGATACTGTTGTACAGGCGATAGCCCTGTGGCACCGAGGGGTCGCGCTCGATGCGCTGCATGCCGGTGACCAGCGTGGTCCTGTCCGGCAGCAGTGCCGCGATGGCCGGCAGGGCTGCCGGCTCCATCTCGAACAGGAAGGGCAGCGCCGACTCCGGCCAGATCAGGATATCGATGTCGGCGATGCCCATGGTGTCGGGCGAGGTCGCGAGATCGCTGAGCGCCAGATAGTCCGCAAAGATCTCGTTGCGATGCTCCGGCAGCCATTTCCGCGACTGCTCGATGGCCGGCTGGACGATGCGCAGCCGCAGCCCGTCGACCATGGCAACATCGGCCCGGGCGAGACGCCAGGTGCCGAATCCGGCAAGGCCGGCAAGGATCGCCAGTGCGGCGACGGGCAGGCCAGCGCGCGCGAGGCGGCCACCCGACCCCACCAGCGCGGCAGGGCTGGCAAAGACGAACCCGGCGAGCACCGTCAGTCCGTAGACTCCGATCAGGCTCGCCGCCTGCATCATCGCCGGGGTGACGGCCAGCGCATAGCCGAACAGGTTCCACGGAAAGCCGGTCAGCACATGGCCGCGGGCGATGTCGGCGAGGGCAAGGCCGAGCGCGAAGGCGAAGATGCGCCGCGGTCCCTCGCGCCACAGGAGCCGCGCCAGCGCCATGCCGGCGGCGGTGAACAGGGCGAGGCCGGCCGGCAGCGCCGCGACCGCGAACGGCATCATCCAGCCGAACACGTCGGCATCGACGAGGAAGGCGCGGCCGATCCACCAGAGCCCGGCGAGGAAATAGCCGAAGCCGAAGCACCAGCCCACCCCGGCGGCCGCCAGGACGGCACCGAGCCGTCCGGTTCGGGCGGTGGCGACAGTGCCGTCGATCAGCCAGACCAGCACCGGGAAGGTGAGGAACAGGATCGGAAACAGGTCGTAGGGCGGCATCGCCAGCGCCGAGGCACCGCCCGCCACCAGCGCGATGAGTGCCCGTCGCCAGCCCCAAGAGACGGTGAACCGGCTGGCAATCCCCTCGAGCACGGCGTCGGTCCGCTCCTGCCCGGCTCAGGCCGCGTCGGATCGGGCAGCGGCCCGGTCGCGCCGGGCGGCCCGCAGCTGCCCGGCCTGCCGCCGCTGGATGCGCACGCGCTTGACCCGGCGCGGATCGGCGTCCAGCACCTCGAATTCGTAGCCACCCGGGAACTCGATCAGTTCGCCGCGCACCGGGACCCGGCCGACCCTGTTGAACAGCAGGCCGCCGAGCGTGTCGATCTCCTCCATCAGGTCACCGATGTCGAGTCCGTCGCCGAGCGCGGCCTGCAGATCCTCGAGCGGTGTGCGGGCATCGGCCACGAAGCTGCCGTCGCCAGCCGGCTCGATCAGCGGCGCGGTCGCCTCGTCGTGCTCGTCCTCGATATCGCCGACGATCTCCTCGACCAGATCCTCGATCGAGACCAGTCCGTCGGTCCCGCCATATTCGTCGACCACGATGGCGAGATGGATGCGTGTGGTCTGCATCTTGACCAGCAGGTCGCCGGCCGGCATCGACGGCGGCACGTACAGAACGTCGCGCACCAGCCCCGCTTCCTCGATGGTGGTCTTGAGCGGCACGCGTCGGAAGTCGAGGCCGCCGGGTGGCCGGTTGCGCCGGCCCGCGAGTTCCGCCTCGCCCAGCGTCGCCTTCGCGCTCATCCAGCCGAGCAGGTCCTTGATGTGGACCATGCCGGCCGGATCGTCGAGGGTCTCGCGATAGACCGGCAGGCGCGAGTGGCCGGCATTGCGGAATTCCCGGATCAGCTCGGCGATCGTCGCCCCCGTCTCGACCGCGTCGATGTCGGCGCGCGGCACCATCACGTCGTCAACCCGCAGCTCCTTGAGTGCCAGCACGTTGCGCAGCATCGACCGCTCCTCGGCGGAGAAGGTGGCGATGCCGGCCTCCTCGAGCGCGCCTTCGAGGCTCTCGCGCAGCGAGGTGGAGGCGCGCCGGGCGAACAGTGCGCGCAGGCGGGCGACGAGCGATCTCGGCGGGGCTGGCGGGGCAGGGGCCGCGGCGGCGGCCTCGACGCTACTCGAAGGGTCTTCGGCGGGCGGCTGGTTCTGGTCCTTCGGCATGGGTCCTTCAGTTCCCGGCAGATGTGACGGGCTCGGCATAGGGATCGGGAATGCCGAGGTCGGCGAGAACGGCCGTCTCCAGCCGCTCCATCGCCTCGGCCTCGTCGTCCGATTCGTGATCATACCCCAGAAGATGGAGCAATCCGTGAATGACGAGATGGATGAGGTGGTGATCGAACGGCTTGCCGTCGAGGGCCGCCTCCCGCTCAACGGTCTCGCGCGCCACCACGATGTCGCCGAGCGGAGCACCCGGCGCGGGGACCTCGCCGGACGGGAACGACAGAACGTTGGTCGGGCGGTCCTTGCCGCGGAACCGCCGGTTGAGATCGCGCACCAGGGCGTCGTCGGCGAGCGCCAGCGTCGCCGTGCCGGCCACCCCGGCAAGGTGCCGGTCGAGAACCGGGAGGATGCGGGCGAGAATCGTCTCCACGGCCCCGAAGTCCCAGTCGCCTGCCTCGTCGACGACCTCGATGGTCAGACCGGCCTCAACCATCCCTCGTGCCTCAGCCATTCCGCTGCCGCTCGGCATCCTCCGCCGCCTCGTAGGCGCGGACGATGCGCTGGACCAGCGGATGGCGCACCACGTCGGCCTCGCCGAAGAATGTCTGGCCGATCCCCTCGACGCCGCTGAGCAGCCGCACGGCCTCGCTGAGACCGGAGCGCTGGCCAGGCGGCAGATCGACCTGGCTCGGATCGCCGGTGACGATCATCTTCGATCCCTCGCCGAGGCGGGTGAGGAACATCTTCATCTGCATCGGCGTGCAGTTCTGCGCCTCGTCGAGGATGACGACGGCATGCGTCAGGGTACGACCGCGCATGAAGGCGAGCGGCGCGATCTCGATGGTGCCGGACTGCAGGCCGCGCTCGACGCGTTCGGCCGGCATCATGTCATAAAGCGCGTCGTAGAGCGGACGCAGATACGGGTCGACCTTCTCGCGCATGTCGCCGGGCAGGAAGCCGAGCCGCTCGCCCGCCTCCACCGCCGGCCGCGACAGGATCAGCCGGTCGATCTGGCCGCGTTCGAGCAGCGAGGCGGCGAAGGCGACGGCCAGATAGGTCTTGCCGGTGCCGGCCGGACCGACCGCGAAGGTCAGGTCGTTCTCGGCAAGCTTCCTCAGATAGAGATCCTGACGCGGCGTGCGCGCGGTGACGGTGCGCTTGCGGGTCGAGACCTGGGCAAGCGCGCTCAGGCCGGGCAGGTTGTCCTGGTGGTCGGGCACCGCCGTCGCCACCCGGATCGCGCCGTCGACGTCACCCAGACTGACCTGCTGGCCGCGCACCAGGCGGTGATAGAGGCTTTCCAGCACCTCCGCGGCGCTGGCGCAGGCCTCCTCGCTGCCACGCAGCGTCACATGATTGCCGCGCGCGCTCGCTTCGACGCCGAGGCGCTGCTCGATCAGCGCCAGATTCTGGTCGTACTGGCCGTACAGGTCGCTCGCGAGGCGGTTGTCCTCGAAGGTGAGGATGCGTTCGGCCGGACCGGCACGCATCGGCCCGCGGCGGGCGGGAGCCGGGCGGCCGACGCCGGGGTCGCTCAAGAGATGGCCTCCATGGCGCGATGCTCCTTTCCCTCCCCACCCGCGATGATGTCGCCGATCAGGCTGTTGGGTCCCGCCGACCGGATCAACGTCTCGACGATCTCGCCGCGGCGGCCAGGATCGGCCTCGACGACGACCGACTGCAGATAGGGCGACCGGCCGATCATCTGTCCCGGCTTGCGGCCCGGCTTCTCGATCAGCACGGCGAGCCGACGTCCGACCGTCGCCGCGTTGAAGCGCGCCTGGCCGCGGTCGAGCTCGGCCTGCAGGGCGGCCAGACGTTCGACCTTGACGGCCTCCGGGACCTGGTCCTCCAGGCCGGCCGCCGGCGTTCCGGGGCGCGGGCTGTACTTGAACGAGTAGGCCTGCGCGTAGCCGATCCGGCGGACCAGATCCATGGTGTCCTCGAAGTCGCGGTCGCTCTCGCCGGGGAAGCCGACGATGAAGTCGCCGGACAGGGCAATGTCGGGGCGCGCCGCGCGCAGCTGCTCGACGATGGCGAAATAGTCATCGCGGCGATGCTTGCGGTTCATCAGCGCAAGGATGCGGTCGGAGCCCGACTGCACCGGCAGGTGCAGGTAGGGCATCAGCGCCGGGATGTCGCGATGGGCGGCGATAAGCGCCGCATCCATGTCGCGCGGATGGCTGGTGGTGTAGCGGATGCGTTCAAGCCCGGAGAGGCCGGCGAGCGCCTCGATCAGGCGGGCGAGCCCCCATTCGGCGCCGTCCGCGGCCTGTCCGCGATAGGCATTGACGTTCTGTCCCAAAAGGGTGATCTCGCGCACGCCCGCAGCGACCAGCCGGCGCGCCTCCTCGAGGATCGCGGCAACCGGTCGCGAGACCTCGGCGCCGCGCGTGTAGGGCACGACGCAGAAGGTGCAGAACTTGTCGCAGCCCTCCTGAACGGTGAGGAAAGCGGTCGGGCCCGCGCTGCGCAGGCGTGCGGGGGCGGCAGCGGGCAGATGGTCGAACTTGTCCTCGACCGGGAACTCGGTCTCCACAACCGCGCCCGCACGGCTGGCGCGCAGCAGCTCCGGCAGGCGGTGGTAGCTCTGCGGCCCGATGACCAGATCGACGGCGGGCGCCCGCCGCACGATCTCCTCGCCCTCGGCCTGGGCGACGCAGCCCACAACGCCGATCAGCATCTCGCCGCCGGCGCGGCGGCGCGCCTCCTTCAGGGCGCGCAGGCGGCCGACCTCGGAGTAGACCTTCTCGGCGGCCTTCTCGCGGATATGACAGGTGTTCAGGATGACGAGATCCGCCTCCTCCGGCCGCTCGGCCGGCTCGTATCCCTCGGCCGCCAGCGCGTCGGCCATGCGGCCTGAATCATAGACGTTCATCTGGCAACCGAACGTCTTGATGAAGTGCTTCCTGCGTGAAGCCGTCATTCCAGGGGGCTGGCCTGTCCAAACCAGGCGGGCGGCCATGTCGCCCGCGCCGCGAGGGTCCACTGTGTCCGCGTCGGAACTGCCCGACCTCCTTAGCCTGTTTCGGCCGGCGCGGGAAGTATCTCGGAGAGCGAACGGCCGGCGATCAGCAGCGTGGCGCGTTGGCGTACCGCATGCTCGGCGGCGCCGGCGACCTTCTTGCGCTCTGCGGCAGTGGCGAGTGGGATCGGTTCGGCGAAGGCGAGCGTCACGTCGATCGAGCCGGACTTGAGCAGTCGCCACAGATGCGGGAGGAGATCGACGTCGCCGTGCCAGGCGACCACCGGACGGTGCTGGAAACCCATCGGCAGGCCGCACAGGCGGGTGTAGACGAGGGCCACCGGCTGGACGTTGATAGCCGGACCGGCGCCGTCTCCGGCAAGTTCATGCACTGCGCCGAGCAGCGCGCTGCGGAACGGCAGCACCCGGTTGCCGTCGCTGGACGTGCCCTCGGCGAACAGCACCAGGACATCGCCGGCGGCGAGTCGAGCGGCGATCTCGCGATTGACGCGGCCGGTGTGGGCGCGGCGGTTGCGGTCGACGAACAGCGAGCGCTGCAGCCGGGCGAGCCAGCCGAACACCGGCCAGCCGGCGACCTCGCGCTTGGCGATGAAGGACAGCGGCGCGATCGAGCCGAGTACCGGAATGTCGAGCCAGGAAACGTGGTTGACGGCAAGCAGCAGCGGCCGGCGCTCGCTGAGCGCGCCATGCAGCGTGACGCGCACGCCGAGCAGCGCGCAGACCATCCGGTGATAGGCGACCGGCAGCCGGGCGGCCAGCGGCGCGCGCACGGCGAGGAGCGCGAGCTGGACCAGCATCAGCGGCGGCGTGACCAGTGCCAGCACGGCGAGGATGAACAGCGCCCGCAGCGTACCCATCGGGCCTCAGCGCTCCTCGTCGCGCAGCGGCAGGCCGTAGAGCTCGAGCCGGTGGTCGACCAGCCGGTAGCCGAGCTTGCGGGCGATCAGCTCCTGCAGGCGCTCGATCTCCTCGTCGCGGAACTCGATCACCTGACCGGACTTCAGGTCGATAAGATGGTCGTGATGTTCGTCGGGCACCTGCTCGTAGCGGGAGCGCCCGTCCCGGAAATCGTGCCGCTCGATGATGCCGGCATCCTCGAACAGCTTGACGGTGCGGTAGACGGTGGAGATCGAGATCTTCGGATCGACGGCGGCGGCACGACGGTAGAGCTCCTCGACGTCGGGATGGTCGGCAGAGGCCGCTAGCACGCGGGCGATGATGCGGCGCTGGTCGGTCATGCGCATGCCGCGCGACAGGCACTGCTCCTCGATCAGGTTGGTCTCGTCCGCCATGGCCCTCGCGATCCCGCCGCAATGCCCCGATCCTAGCCGCCACGCCGCGCCTGCTCCAGATCGCCCGGACGGGCGAGGAGAAGCGCGTCGACGCGTCCGGCCGGGCGCCGGTAATAGCCTTTCCGCCGGCCCGCCTCGCGGAAGCCGATCGACCCGTAGAGCGACAGCGCGGCCGCATTGTCAACCGCAACTTCCAGGTAGACGCGGCGGGCGCCGTTGCGCGCGGCCGTCTCGAGGGCGGCCGCGACAAGGGCGCGACCGAGGCCACGACGCCGGGCCTCCGGCGCAACGCAGAGCATCAGGATCTCGGCCTCGTCGAGGACCGAGCGCAGCAGCAGCGCCCCGGCGAGCCGCCATGATTCGCCGACACCGAACCCTGTCACGGCCGGATCGGCGAGGAGGCTTTGCCAGGCGTCGGCGCCCCAGGGTTCGGTCATGGCCGCGGCATGCAGCCGGGCGGCCTCCGCCGCATCGCCGGGGGCGAGCCGCCGCGGCAATCCGATGGTGCTCATGCGCGGGCGAGCCGGGCGGTGGTCTGCGGTCTGGCATCCGGCGCGCGCAGATAGAGCGGCGCGGGGGCGCGGGCCGGCTGCCGCACCGCCGCCAGCCGCGCCAGCGCGACGGGATCGGGCCAGCCGATTGCAGCCGTCGGGACAACCGACCGTCCGAGCCGCAGCGCCGCTTCCGCAAGAAGGCCGCCCGCCGTGCCGACGACGGCACCCACGTCGGCGGCAAGACCGGCCGCGAGCACATCCACCGCCACCGCCCGGGCGTCGTCCAGCGGCGCGCCATCGGCCGAGAAGACCTGCGCATAGACCTCCTCGCGGCGCGCATCCATCGCCACGGCGAACGGCGCCGCTGGCCGGCCTGCGGCAACATGGGTGGCGGCGATCGCCTCCAGAGTCGAGACGCCGATCGCAGGACGCCCGGTGGCAAGCGCCATGCCGCGCACCGCCGCGACGCCGACGCGCACGCCGGTGAAGGTGCCCGGCCCGATGGTGACGGCGAACCGGTCAATCGCGTCGTAGCCAATCCCGGCGTCCGCCAGGACCTCGGCCACCAGCGGCATCAGCACCTCGGCGTGGCCACGCGCCATCGGCACGATACGCGACACCGTCCGCTCGCCGTCTGCGATGGCGACGGAGCAGGCGGCGAGCGCCGTGTCGATGGCGAGGATGGTCATCTGCGGCGTGACAGCGTGGCGAAAGGCAACGACGAAGGGGTGCGCGCCGATCCGGCGATCCACGGTCGTCCGGCCGCGCGCCGCCGCCTGCGGTCGGCGCTCAGATCGGGCGAACTTCCTGTACGTCGGGCACGAAATGCCGCAGCAGGTTCTCGATGCCGTGCTTCAAGGTTGCCGTCGAGCTCGGGCAGCCGGAGCAGGCGCCGCGCATGTGCAGATAGACGACACCGTCGCGGTAGCCCTGGAAGATGATGTCGCCGCCGTCGGAGGCGACCGCCGGACGCACCCGCGTCTCGATCAGCTCCTTGATGGTGGCAACGGTCTGCGAATCGGCCTCGTCGAAGAATTCCTCGCTGCCGGAGTCCGAAGCCGACTGACGCAGCAGCGGCGCCCCGGCCAGATAGTGCTCCATGATGGCGCCGAGAATGGCCGGCTTGAGATGCTGCCATTCGCCTGCATCCTTGGTCACCGCAATGAAATCGGCGCCGAAGAACACCCCGGCAACGCCGTCGATCTCGAACAGCCGCTCGGCCAGCGGCGAAACGGCTGCCTCCTCGCGCGAGCGGATGTCGAGCGTGTCGCCGGGCAGGACCACCTTGCCGGGAATGAACTTCAGGGTGGCCGGGTTCGGTGTGGCCTCGGTCTGGATGAACATCGGTCTCGTCCCCTAACGCTCGCCGGCGCGGACGCGCGCCGACCGGAATGGCTCGTCATGAGGGGATATGGGGCGATCGTCCCCGCCTCCCAAGTGCCAGTTTAGAAGCATTCTACCAGATGGCCGATGAAGGCAAGCCCGCCGCCGCTCAGCTCAGCGCTTCGATCTCCTCGTCGGAGAGCGATCCGGGAACGATGGTGATGGGGATCGGATAGGTTCCGGCCGAGCGCGAAACGATCGCCGAGACGAGCGGTCCGGGGCCCTCCTTGCCGGCGCTGGCGGCCAGCACCAGCACAACGATGTCCTCGTCCTCCTCGATGACCGCCAACAGCTCCTCGGCCCGGTTGCCCTCGCGAATCACCAGTTCGGGCTCGATCCCGGCCCATTTGCGCGCCTTCTCGGCAAATTCACCGAGAACCCGGCGCGCCTCGTCCTGCGCCTCGGCGCGCATGATGGTCTCGACCCCCAGCCAGTGCTGGTAGTCGCCGGGCGGCATCACGTACAGCATCACCAGCGAACCGCCCGTCTGGCGCGCGCGGCGGCTGGCGAAATAGACCGCGCGGTCGCATTCCGGCGTGTCGTCGATGACGACGAGGAACTTGCGCCGGTGGCCCGGCTCGCTGCTGCGGCGCTTCGGCATGGCGCGCATGCTGCCACCGACTCGGGAGGGCAGCAAGCGGCGTCGCGCGATGGCCGGCCCTGTCGTCGCGCTGCGCTTCGTCCGAGCGGCAGAAGCTGCATGCACGGATGGAAACATCGGTTCGGATCTGGGGCTGCCGGGGGCGGAAATTGCCTTGGTCCTCGTCATCGCGGCCCCGACACCCACCGCGGGCGCGGTCGCGGCGGTGCGTCTCGGCAGCTTCGACAGCCCGACCTTCGTCACCGCCGCGCCGACCACCGTCAGCGCAGGAAGCCGACGACCTGCTTGACCTCGGCCATGATCGGGGCAGCGATGGCGCGGGCCCGGTCGGCACCGGTCCTGAGCACCCTGTCGATATGGCCCGGATCGGCCGTCAGCCGGCGCATCTCGGCGGCGATCGGCGCAAGCTTGGCCACCGCCAGATCCACCAGCGCCGCCTTGAAGGTGGAGAACTGCGCACCGCCGAATTCGGCGAGCACGTCTGCGCGGGTCGAGTCGGCGAGCGCTGCATAGATGCCGACGAGATTGTCGGCCTCCGGACGGCCGTCGAGCCCCGCCTCCTCGGAGGGCAGCGGCTCGGGATCGGTCTTCGCCTTGCGGATCTTCTGCGCGATGGTGTCGGCATCGTCGGTCAGGTTGATGCGCGAATAGTCGGAGGGGTCCGACTTCGACATCTT